>OIWS01003919.1_pt1 | contig 9957 bp, 8 predicted proteins | sample 1587611 | NCBI WGS metagenome assembly OIWS01 (sample SAMEA3888919, study PRJEB22519) | human gut metagenome | biome: human gut; feature: human-associated habitat; material: faeces | place: Denmark | collected 2010 | reverse complement strand
GTCAACAATCGTACAAAGCACCGTTATGCCGGACTGTTGACCTGTCAGGAATGCGGGAACGTGTTCAGCCCCATGATCCGCTGCTGGAACGGTAGCCGCCGTGTGGAATACATCTGCCGGGGCTACCAACGGAATGGAAAAGACTATTGCAGTTCTCACCGTATCCAAGAAGAAGTTCTGGATAAAGCCGTCTGGGATTATACAGAAAAGCTGCGGGAAGAATATGAAGTCGAACTGAAAAAGGTCACACAGTTGCAGAAACAGTGGGTATTGAGGAAACCAGTCCTCGATGCCCACTGCTTGACTTTGCAGAAAGAAATTTTGAGATTGGAGCAGGAGATTGACGAGCTGGTGATGGAAAAGCTGATGAGCAACGGGCGCACATCTGCTCATGAAATCAGCATTTGAACATGAGGTGGCGTCATCTCCATGAACTTCTGTGTGTAAGATTTTTGGTTTTCAGAAAAGTTTCAAAAAGCATATAAAGTATGGCTCTATCATTTAAATAGAGCCATACAATGTTCGTGGTGCGGGCGGCGGGACTCGAACCCGCACACCACTAAGGTAACGGAACCTAAATCCGTCGAGTCTGCCAATTCCACCACGCCCGCAGATATGAGCGACAGGCTATCTGCCGCTATTTTGTGATCCTCTAATTTTTACACGGTGAGGAAACCGAGGCGGAGCGTAACGCTTGATCCGCGTTTATAAAAACAGGCAAGCCTGCTTTTACCGGAGAATGTCCGCGGCGAGGAACGGCGAAATAACATTCACCAAGGTGACATCACCTAAATCCATCGTGTCTGCCAATTCCACCACGGGCGCGTATTTTACTGTTTCGAAAACATCTTGCATCGCGGCGGAGAAGCCGTTCCGGGGCAGCGCCGGAGAAACACCGAACGGGGGGCCTGCCGCGGCCGCAAATTTTCGAATATTTTACCATACGCGCAAAAGCTTGTCAACATGCCCGCCGCGCGGATCCTGAACAGTTCCTAAAGATTGCTTTTCGCGCCGCCGCATGCTATGATAAACTATATGTTAGAGTGAAAAGGTGGCGAGGGTATGAAAATTGTCATTGTCGGCGACGGCAAGATCGGCTCCACGCTGGCTGAGCAGCTCAGCCGCGAAGGTCATGAAGTCACCATCATCGACCAGAATGCCGCACCGCTGCAACAAACGGTGGAGGAGCTGGATATCCTCTGCATCGAGGGCAACGGTGCCGTGTCGGCCACGCAGCTGGAGGCCGGGGCAGACAGCGCGGATCTGCTCATCGCCGTGACGGCCTCGGATGAGCTGAATCTTCTGTGCTGTCTGGTGGCAAAAAAACTTGGCGCCAAGCATACCATCGCCCGTGTGCGCAACCCGGAGTACGATGAAGAACTGAATCTCATCTCCGAAGACCTCGGCCTCAGTCTCTCGGTCAATCCGGAGCTCAGCTGCGCCGCCGAGATCGCGCGGACGCTGCGCACGCCGTCGGCCATCAAGACCGATACCTTTGCTGGCGGGCGCGTGGAGATGCTGAAGTTCCAGCTTCCGCCCGATTCGCAGCTTGTTGGCAAGCAGCTCATGGAGCTGCCAGGCTTGATCCGTGCAAAGGTGCTGATCTGCGCAGTCGAGCGCGGGGAAAATGAGGTCTATATCCCCGCCGGTACGTTCCGCCTCGCGGCGGGCGACCGGATCTCCTTTGTCGCCTCCCTGGACAATGCCCAGCGCTTTTTCCGCCAGCTGAAGCTGGCCGCCGGCCGGGTGCGGACGGTGATGCTCGTCGGCGGCGGGCGCATCGCGTTTTACCTGGCGCGCCAGCTGCTCGAGGCCGGGATGGGCGTGACGATCATCGAATCCAGCTACCCCCGCTGTGAAGAGCTCTCCGCTGCGCTGCCGAAGGCGACCATTCTGCACGGTGACGGTACCAACGAGGCCTTCCTGCGTGAGTCCGGCATTGAGCAGTGCGATGCCTTCGCCGCGCTCACCGGTATCGACGAGGAAAACGTCCTCATGGGCCTCTACGTCCGTAAAACCTGGCCGCGCGTCAAGGTTGTCACCAAGATCAACCGCTATTCCTTCCAGACCATCATCGACGCCATGGACATCGGAAGCGTCTTCAATCCCCGTTTTTCCACGTCGAATCTCATTTGCCGCTACGTCCGGTCGATGGAAAATTCCAAGGGCTCCCAGATCGAGACGCTCTATAAGCTGGTCGGCGGGAAGGCTGAGGCGCTGGAGTTCCGCGTGACGGAGTCGAGCGCGGTATGCGGCGTGCCGCTTTTGAAGCTGCAGCTGCGGCCCAACTTGCTGGTCTGCTGCATCAACCGGGGCGGCCAGATCCTCATCCCCAGCGGCCAGGATGCCATCGAGCCCGGCGATACCGTCGTGGTTGTCAGCTCGACGCCCGGGCTGCGCAAGCTGGACGATATCCTCTCTGCGAGGGGGCCGGCCCATGAATAAGCGCATGATCGCCTGGCTGCTCGGCGCACTTTTGATCATCGAGTGCGCGCTGATGCTCCTCCCGCTCCTCACGGCCCTGATTTACCGCGAACGCACGGGCCTTTCCTTTCTCTGCACCATACTCGGCGCTGCTGCGGTGGGCGGGCTGACGATGCTTGCTGCGCGCCCGCGCAGCAAGACCATCTATGCCAAAGACGGCCTTGTGACGGTGGCGCTCAGCTGGATCGCGCTCTCGCTCGTCGGTGCGCTGCCGTTCACGCTCTCGGGGCAGATTCCGTCGTATCTCGACGCGGTGTTTGAGATGATCTCTGGCTTCACGACAACCGGCTCGTCCATCCTGCCGGACGTCGAGGCGCTCGATCACTGCATGCTCTTCTGGCGCAGCTTTTCCCACTGGATCGGCGGCATGGGCATCCTGGTGTTCATGATGGCCATTCTCCACCTGGAGGGCGGCCAGGGCATCCACCTGCTCCGCGCTGAGAGCCCCGGCCCCGCCGTTTCCAAGATGGTGCCGCGCATGGTAGACTCCTCCAAGATCCTCTATACGATCTACCTCGTGCTGACCGTCATTCAGATCCTCTTTTATCTGGCCGGGGGCATGCCCGTCTTCGACGCACTCTGCAACACCTTCGGCACCGCCGGCACCGGCGGCCTGGCCATCAAGCGCGACTCGTTCCTCGGCTACAGCTATTACGCGCAGACGGTCACAACGGTCTTCATGGCCCTGTTCGGCGTGAACTTTTCAATCTATTTCTTCCTGCTCCGGCGAAAATTCGACCTGGTCTGGAAGAATACCGAGCTGCGCTGGTATCTGGGGATCATCGCCGTCTCCATTGCGGTCATCACCTGCAATACCAGAGCATATTATCCGCGTCTCTATGACGCATTCCACCATGCTGCCTTTGCGGTCAGCTCCATCATCACGACAACCGGCTACGGCACCGTGGACTTCAACCTCTGGCCGGAGCTGTCCCGTGTGATCCTGGTCTTCCTGATGATCATTGGTGCGAGTGCGGGCTCGACCGGCGGTGGTCTGAAGGTTTCGCGCCTCGTCATCCTCGTGCGCGCGGCCAAGGCGGAGATCCACCGCCTGCTCCACCCGCACACAGTCAAGGTCGTGCAGATGGACGGCAAGCCGATCTCGCGGGAGAGCATCCGATCTGTCAGCACCTACCTGATCCTCTATGTGTTCGTGGTTATGATGTCGGTTTTGCTGGTCGCGCTGGATAATTTCGACGGCAGCACAACGCTGACTGCCGTCTTTGCCACGTTCAACAACATCGGCCCCGGCCTCGGCATGGTCGGCCCCACAGGCAGCTACGCAGCCTTTTCCCCGCTGTCAAAGATCGTGCTGTGCCTGGATATGCTCTTCGGCCGGCTGGAGCTCTATCCCATGCTGGTCCTCTTCTATCCCGGCACCTGGAGAAGAAAATAAAAACCGGAGCGGGAGGAGCAGCACCCATCGCGGCGGCTGCTCCTCCGGTCAGCTTTCGGTTGACAGCCCCGTGCCTCCCGCCAGTCCCCTTCGGTGGTCTTGCAGAGGGAACCTTTACAGAGGCTTCGGGGCGCGGCAAAATGCGAACAAGCGGGCGGGGGAATCCCCGCCCGCTTGAGAGACTGCCAAAAAACTATAAAATGCAGTTCTGCAACAGAGCAGCGGGGATAGAGTGAAAGGGGCAAAAAGCCCCTTTCGCGTTCAATCAAGCAGTTTTCTGAACTTTTCAAGTTCAGAAAACTGGACAAAGCAGCGGGGCGAAAAGACTTTTTCGACACGCTGAACAAGCGGGCGGGGGAATCCCCGCCCGCTTGAGTTTATTGCTGCTGCATCTGATAGAGCATTTTCGCAACCTGTGCGCGGGTGACCTTACCGGTCGGGTTCAGCTTGCCGTTCGAGCCGGAGATGATCCCGGCGCGAAGCATCCGCGCCAGCGGCGTCTGGGCCCATTTGGCAACCGAGTCCGCGTCGGAGAACTGCTTCAGTGCGTTCGCCGGGACGTCCGCGCCGTCATCGCTGAGCGTGCGGGACAGGATGACCATCGCCTCCTGCCGTGAGATTGTGTCCGTGGGCTTGGCGTAGAGCTTGCCGTTGGAGCTCGAGCCGGTCAGATAGCCCATCGCATAGGCAGCCTTCATCGCGTCGGAGGCCCACTTCGCAATCTTGCCGCTGTCGGCGAAGGGAAGCACCGTGCTCTGGTAGTCGCTGAGGTTCGTGCCGAGGTAGCGCATCAGGGCCACGATAAATTCCTGCCGCGTCATGGAGTCGTCCGGGCGGTAGATCATCGTGCCATCCTTCTGCGTCGAGCCGGTGACAACGCCGTCAAAGTAGAGACTGTTGATCATTTCCCCGGCCCAGTGCCCCTTGACGTCGGTGAACGGATCCGAGGGACTGATCGTTACGGGGATCTCCGCTTTTGCTGTGCCATAGGAGACAGTCAGCGTACCATCCGTGGGTTTGCCCACGCCTGCCGCCGTCAAAACGCCGTTGGGCGTAACCGTACCGAGCCCGTCCGAAAGGCTCCATGCAAAGCTCCGGTTTTCACTCAGCACCGCCATTCCACACCAGCTCGCTTCCGCCTGCAGCGCCACAGACGAGCCGCCAGCGAGCCGAAGCACGCTGGGGCTGTTCTTCTCGTTGGCTTTTTTTACCGTGATGGTGCTCACGTCGCCGAGCACGGAGAAGGTTGTGCTGGCCTGCAGGGCGCCGCTGGCCGCCGAGACCGTTACGGTCCCGGCCTTCGCGCTCTCGCTCACGGTCAAAACGCCATTCTCCACGCTTCCACCGTTCGTGCTGTAGCTGACGTCGCCGGGCAGTGCGGCGGCCTCATAGTTGCCGTCCGTCGCCTTTGCTGTCAGCGTGACATGCGCGCCCGGCAGAACGTTGGTTCCAGCCATGGGATACAGGTGCAGCCGCTGTGCCTGGCCGGCAGCGGTCAGCGGGCGGGTGAGGAAGATGAAGTTTGCGCAGTTGCGCAGCTTGCCGTCCGACGGACTGTTGACCGTCGCACCGACCGTGTAGCCGGGGTAAACCACGCCCACTGCCGTCGAACCGCCGCCATCCAGATTGATCGCCGTGACGCAGCCAAGCGCAGCCATGCGCTCGGCCAGATGGCGCAGCGTGAGGCCGACGGAGGTCTTCGATTCGTCTGCCGTGTAGAGGATCAGCGTGCCGTCGGCCTTGAGGCCGGCTGCGGTGCGCGCGCGGGATTTGTCAGCGGTATCGAGCGTGAATTCCGTCGCCGCCGTGCCGTTTTCCACCAGCATGTCCCCGCCGCCGCAGGCGTACTGTACGCCGCTCCACGCCGCATCACAATTTGTCGTAATTTGCACCACATCCCCGAGCGCAAGGGCACGGAGCGCCTCGAGCGCGCTGGGATAGCGGGTTTCCTCCGCGACGGCGAGCACGAAGCAGCCGTCCGGAATGTCGCAGGAGACCGTCTTTTCCTGCATGCCGCGCACCGTGGCGGAGAGCGTGCCGGTCATGCCCAGCTGCGCCTCGCCGCTGACGGGCTGCAGGATGACGTTGTAGGCCTTTACGGTGTTTTTCGTCTTGGTGTCATAGTCCTGCGAATAAAGGCCGATGCCGTTGTCACGCGTCAGGGCCTTGTTGTAGAAAATCTCCTGCTCCTGCCCGCCGAGCGTCAGCCGGACGTGCAGCTCGGGCGTGCCGATGATGGTTCTGCCGTCGGCAAAAAAGCCGATGGAGTTGATGTTTCCGCTCGAGCGCAGCACGCCCTCCGTCACGATCAGGCCATAGGGGATGCCATTGGACATGTCAAAAAACGATCCGTTGACGCCTGCAACGAGCGTCAGATCCTTGCCCTCCAAAAATTTGGAGACGTAGTTCATCGGGCTGCGGCCATAGAGCGTGTCGCCGTAGACGACCATGGGCCGCACGGCGCCGGAGGCGTTGTAGGTGAGATAGTTTTCCTGCAGGTATTCTCCTGCCTTCTGATCGTTGCGCCAGGCGGTCTTTACAAGGCTGACGCCGCCCGCCAGCTCCACACCGCTGCGTCCGGCTTCCTGCATGGCCGCCGAGACTGTGCCGGCCAGCAGCGCCAGGCAGAGCAGCAGCGCCAATAGCTTATGTATTGATTTCATGAACGTACTCCTTTCCGTCTTCTGATCATGATATATGCCTTATGTTAACATAATATTCCGAAAAAGTAAACGAAATTTTCGAAGGAAAGTTTTTGCTGACAAGGTTTTTTACTTGACAAATGCCGCGGGATCTAGTATGATAAGCAGGCTGTAAAGGTCAAACCCCTGACAGGAGGCATTCCGCATGAAGCACGACGCGCTGACCATGGCGCTGCTCTACGATTACTACGGCGAGCTCCTCACGGAAAAGCAGAAAACCTGCTTTGACCTCTACTACAATCAGGATCTGTCCCTCAGTGAGATTGCCGAGGATCTCGGTGTCACGCGCCAGGGGGTCCACGATACACTGGTTCGCGCCGAGGCGCAGCTGCGGCTGTTTGAAGAGAAGACCGGCTGCATTGCCCGGGAAGCGCGGACACAGCAGGCCGCAGACCGCATCGAAGCTGCGGCGCAGGCTCTTTCAGAGCTTCCGGGTGCAGCGCCGCTCGCGCGGCAAATCCTCGCCGCGGTGCACGAGATAAAGGAGTAAGCAATGGCATTTGAAGGCTTAACGGAAAAGCTCTCCAACGCATTTAAAAAGCTGCGCGGCAAGGGCCGCCTCTCCGAGGCCGACGTCAAGGACGCGATGCGTGAGATCCGCCTCGCGCTGCTCGAGGCCGACGTCAGCTATAAGGTGGTCAAAGATTTCATCAAAAAGGCGACCGAGCGCGCTGTCGGCGCAGATGTGCTCGAGAGTCTGACACCCGCGCAGATGATCGTCAAGATCGTCAACGAAGAGCTCACTGCCCTCATGGGCAGCGAAAACCAGAAAATCCACATGGCATCGCAGCCGCCTACGGTCGTGATGCTTGTCGGCCTGCAGGGCGCCGGTAAAACGACCAACGGCGCGAAACTCGCGGGCCTCTTTAAAAAGCAGAACAAAAATCCGCTGCTCGTCGCCTGCGACATTTACCGTCCGGCGGCCATCAAGCAGCTGCAGGTTGTCGGCGGACAGCTCGGCATCCCCGTCTTCGAGATGGGGCAGACCAACCCGGTCGATATCGCAAAAGCCGCCATCGCCCACGCCATCCGGCACGGCAACGACATGGTCTTCCTCGACACGGCGGGCCGCCTGCATGTCGACGAGGCGCTCATGGACGAGCTCAAGGCCATCAAGGCCGAGGTCAAGCCGAATGAAATTCTCCTCGTTGTCGACGCGATGACCGGTCAGGACGCGGTCAATGCCGCGCAGACCTTCAATGACTATCTCGACATCGACGGCGTCATCCTCTCCAAGCTCGATGGTGACGCGCGCGGCGGCGCGGCCCTCTCGGTCAAGGCCGTCACGGGCAAGCCGATCAAGTTCATCGGCACGGGCGAAAAGCTCGACCAGATCGAGCCGTTCCACCCCGGCCGCATGGCGTCCCGCATCCTCGGTATGGGCGATGTGCTGACGCTGATTGAAAAGGCCGAGGCCGCATTCGACCAGAAGAAGGCCGCTGAGCTGGAGCAGAAGCTCCGCAGCAACAAATTCACGCTCTCCGATTTCTACGATCAGCTCACCCAGCTCAAAGGCATGGGCAGCCTGGATGAGATCGCGGGGATGCTTCCCGGGATGAACGCCGGCGCGCTCAAGGGCGCGCAGATTGACGAAAAGGCCATGGCACGCACCGAGGCCATTATCCAGTCGATGACCCCCTATGAGCGTGAAAATCCCAGCGTCCTCAATCACAGCCGCAAGCGCCGCATCGCGGCAGGCTCCGGCGTCAAGGTCGAGGACATCAACCGCCTGCTCAAGCAGTTTGACATGATGAATCAGCTGGCCAAACAGTTCTCCGGCCCCGGTGCGCAGAAAAAGATGAAGCGCATGGGCAAGAAGGGCGGCTTCGGCGGCATGGGCGGATTCCCCGGCTTCCCGGGTATGTAAGCGTCGTTTCAGCTAACTTTGCATAGCTTTACGAAGTATCAAAATCAAGAGAGTTATATTTGGAGGAACAAAACAATGGTTAAGATCAGACTCAGAAGAATGGGCGCCAAGAAGAATCCCTTCTACCGCATCGTTGTCGCCGACTCCCGCTTCCCGCGTGACGGCCGCTGCATCGAAGAGATCGGCACCTTTGATCCGAAGGCGGAGTCCGCTATCGTGGTCGATGCCGACAAGGCCAAGCAGTGGATCAAGAACGGCGCGCAGCCCACTGACACCGTTCGCGGCCTGCTCAAGAAGGCTAATGTCCTGTAATTTAGGAGCATCAGAATGAAAGAGCTTTTGCTGTATATGGCAAAAAGTTTGGTCGACGATCCCGACAGCGTTACCGTGACCGAGATTGAAGGCGAAACCACCGTACTCGAGCTGCGCGTTGCGCCCGAGGACATGGGCAAGCTGATCGGCCGTCAGGGCCGCATCGCCAAGGAGATCCGCACGATCATGAAATCCGTCGCCCAGCGCAACGGCAAAAAGGTCTCTGTGGAAATCGTTGATTGAACCCGTAAAACCCGCCGCTCTGCGGCGGGTTTTCGTCTGAATTGTGGAGGAAATATGCTGAACAACACAGGCTTTGACCAATGGGCCGACGAATATGACCGGAGCGTCGCGCGCTCCGACGCGGCAGGGAGCTATCCCTTCGCAGGCTATCAGGAGATCCTGGCTGCGATCGCTGACCGCGTGACGGCACACGGCGGCGGAGCCGTGCTGGACATCGGCTTCGGCACCGGCACGCTGACGGCCCGGCTCTATGCACAGGGCTGCCGTATGTATGGGCAGGATTTTTCGGAGCGGATGGTGCAGCTGGCACAGAAAAAGATGCCAAATGCGCAGCTTTATTCGGGTGATTTTAAACAGGGGCTGTCGGAGCCGCTCCGCGCGCAGCGCTATGATTTCGTCGTCGCGACCTACTCGCTGCACCACCTGACGGATGCTGAAAAGCTCCCGTTTTTCAACAGTCTTCTGAAACTGCTGAAAGAGGACGGCGAGATCCTGGTCGGCGACGTGGCGTTCCGGACCCGCGCGGAGCTGGAAGCGTGCAAAAAGCAGACTGGCGCGGCATGGGATGAGGATGAAATCTACTTCGTGGCGGATGAGCTGGCGTCAACCTTTCCACAGCTGGAATTTACACCCGTTTCTCCCTGCGCCGGGATTTTGTCTTTGCGTAGGGTGTATCTGAAAAACTGAAAATGTGACCGGCGGCGAGGATTTTTCGTGCTGTGCAAGACACTTTTTCCGCAGGAATACTGACGTATTTCAAAGGGAAAATGACGCCGCACAGCGCAAAAAGGACTGCTGTCCGGGCGCATTGGCAGTTGGAAGAATACACCCTAGGTAACCTGGGGGATCCCCTTGCAGGGGCGGACACCCCTGTCCGCCCGGCCCCGTTGCAGCGGACGTAATACTATTTTCTGATTCAATTCTTTCATCAGAAAGGTTCCGCCTTTGGCGTA
>OIWS01003916.1_pt1 | contig 9968 bp, 7 predicted proteins | sample 1587611 | NCBI WGS metagenome assembly OIWS01 (sample SAMEA3888919, study PRJEB22519) | human gut metagenome | biome: human gut; feature: human-associated habitat; material: faeces | place: Denmark | collected 2010 | reverse complement strand
ACCGTTCAGACGATTTACAGGTGGCGAAGAATTTACAACGGGACGATAGAAAGTCTTGAAAATAAGTCGCACCGTCCGCTTACCGAGCACCCGAAAGCACAGACCGACGAAGAGAAAAAGCATATAGCGGACTTAATCAAACGTAACCCGAATATAGGGTTAAACGAATTATATGGTAAACTTCGTCTGAATTACGCATACAGCCGTAATCCGGTTACGCTTTACAGGTATCTGAAACGAAACGGCTTTTACGATACGAAAAAAACTTATACGCCGTATAAACCGAAACCGTACGATACGCCCGAACAAATCGGAGTGAAAATGCAAATGGACGTTAAGTATGTGCCGAAAGAATGTATCGCCGATTCGATTATCGATGACGAACGATTCTATCAGTACGGGATAATCGACGAAGCCACGCGCGAAAGGTTTATTTATCCTTACCGTGAGCAGAACGCCGACAGCACGGTTGACTTCGTTAAACGGGCGATCGCGTTCTTCGGCTATACCCCGCAAATCATTCAGACGGACAACGGCTCGGAATTTACCTTTACGCAGAAAGTGAAAAACGACAGGAAACATTCTTTCGATATATTCTGCGAACAGCACGGAATCGAACATAAACTTATAAAGCCGAGAACTCCGCGGCATAACGGCAAAATAGAACGCTCGCATAGGTGCGATAACGAACGGTTTTATAAATATCTGCGATTTCACAGTTTCGACGATTTGAAAACGCAAATGAAAGCGTATCTGAAACGGTCGAATAATATTCCGATAAGCACGTTATGCAGTAGGGATAAAACGAAAAAGTGGCTTACCCCGAACGAAAAGCGAAAAGAACTGCTTCTGCTTGATTGGGGTGTGATAGAATAATCGTTTTAAATTACATAATTTAAGCCGACCTTTACAGTCGGCTATTTTGGCGTTCACGAATGTAAATTTTTGCGCGTGCTTTACCTGTTTCGTACCTTAAAACAAGGCTCCGAACGGTCGATACGCCGTTTTTTTTGCTTTTTCTGAAAAAATTTTTAAAAAACCACTAAAATATCATTGACAATTTTTCAACGTTTAAAAACGTAACGATAAATATCCCTGAAACTTGCGCGGCGAATTTGCAAAAGGGTGGTTTCTTTGCTGTTGAGAACAACGACGGTAAGTTTTATGATGTGACTGTAAATGCTCCCGGAACGACTATACTTTATTTGCTCGGAAGCGGTTCGAAGGGACAGTATGCAACGACGGAAAACGTTGTCGTCGATGCCGAGGAGGTAAAGTATATTTACGACTCGGTAACGAGCAAGCAAGGTGTTATCGCTCCGAGAGTTGTAACGTTAACGGGAAATCAGGATCTTTTAATGACCGACGAAACGTATTCGCTTAATATAGGCGACGAACAGACGGGCCTTACCGTAACTTCTATCCTTTGCGACGGCGAAAATTTGGGAACAGATTTAAGCAATCTTGATTTAACGGCGTTCAAGACAAATTACGCCAAACATGGCGAAAAGACTGTTGTTGTCAATGGCGTAAAAGACAATTCTAAAATAAAAATTAACGTCCCCGTAATTCTCGTCACAAAGATGATCGGTTCGGTTGAAGATTTGAGAGATATCACTCAAAATCCGACCGATTCAACCACAAAATCGGTGTTCGGATATTATAAGTTGTCTGAAAATCTGGATTGTACGGCGGCTCCCGACTGGGCAGGGTTTTCTAACAGCAATCCAAACGGTTTCTCTTGGGAAAACGCAAACAACGGATTCAGAGGAACTTTGGACGGAAACGGAAAGACTATAACAGGCTTTGCTCATAATCAGGGTTTGTTCTTTGTTCTCGGCAACGGGGCGGTGATTAAAAACGTCGATTTCGTATCGACCCGTTGGTCGGGATCGAACGACAGATTGTTCGGCATAGCGTCTTACGGCGCAACGTTTGAAAACGTTAATATAGTAATGCGGTCTGAGGGTGGCAGTAAAGTTCCTTCTGTTCATTTGTTGTTTGCCGAAGCGTGCCAAAACAATTTGTTTAAGAACGTAACGCTTAAAGTTTATAGCGATAACGGTTCTACGCTTGCAGGTCTTTCTACCGTGTTCGGTAAGAATTTTACGGGAAATACTTGCAAAGGCGTGAAGATTTACTGTGCTTCCATAACGGAACTCGGTAAAGACTCTTCTTCAAACTCCGTAACACAATATGACGGAATAGAAATTTATAATACCGAAGAATAATAAAACGGTATAGAGAAACGAAACAATATATGCCCCATGAAATTTATTCGTGGGGCATATATAAAATCAGGCTTAATTACGATAATGAAAGATTTAAAATTAAAATATTATACACCCGCGGAAGATTCTATCGAGGGTTGGGAAAAATATTCCTTCCCGATAGGTAACGGCTACGCGGGGGCGAGTATTTTCGGCGGCGCGGAAAAAGAAAGAGTGCAAATAACCACCAACGTTTTTGCAAACACATTTGAAAACGGCGGCGTTTCCGACTTTGCCGAAATATATATAAATTTCGGAGCAAAAAATTATGCGGACTACGTAAGGCGGTTAGACGTTTTGAGAGGCGTTGCGAGTTCCGAATTTAAATTTGACAACATAAGCGTTAAAAGGGAGGCTTTTTATAATTATCCCGATAACGTTTTGGTATATAAAATATCGACGGATAAAGAGATAGATTTTTCGGTAAATCTCGTAATTCCGTATTTGGGCGCAAGACCTGTCGAACAAGGCGGCAGAACGGGCAGTGTAAAGAGCGAAAGCGAATGTCTTATCATGCGCGGAAGTTTGCCGAGCAAAGATTTGCTTTTCGAGGGCAGGCTATTTATTCAAACTGACGGAACGGTTCGCTATGACGGCGACGCGGCGCACGTCAAAAACAGCCGCGAAAGCGTAATATTTTTTGTTTTCGATACCTCTTATAAACTTTGCCCCGAAACGTTTAAAAAGGGCGTTCATAAAGCCCTCGGAGAAGACCCGCACGAAAAAGTTTCGGCTATGTTTGCCTGTGTAAAATCTCTCGGCTACGAAGAGTTGTACAAACGCCATATAAACGATTTTGCCTCGATTATGAACAGGGTTGTGTTCGATTTGGGCGGTGAGGAGGACGACAGGACCACAGAAGAATTGCTTGAATCGAACAGGCGTGGTAATTTCGAGCCGTATCTCGAAGAATTATATTATCAATACGGCAGATATTTGCTGCTTTCTTCCTCGCGAAAAGGCACGCCGCCTTCTTCGCTTCAAGGCGTGTGGACTGCGCACGATAAATCGCCGTGGGGGAGCGGCTTTTGGCACAATATCAATATTCAGATGAATTATTGGGTTGCTTTCAGTACTAATATAGCGGAAACGTTCGAGGCGTATGTGGAATTTAACAGAGCGTATATGCAAAGCGCGAAAGAAAACGCCAAGGACTGGATAAAATATACCAATCCCGAAAATTACGCCGAGGATTGCGGCTGGATAATCGGTACGGGCGCGTTTTGTTACGAAGTGGAAGGGTTTAATCCGTACACTCATTCCGGTCCCGGTACGGGCGCGCTGACAACCAAACTCTTTTGGGATTATTACGATTTTACGAGAGATAATAAAGTGTTGAAAGATTGCGTTTATCCCGTGATTCACGGAATGAGCAGGTTTTTAACCAAGTGCGTAAGAAAGTACGAGGACGGCAGGTATTTGTGCAGTTATTCCGCTTCTCCCGAACAAATTTTGTCGGGGTGGTGGGTAAACGAACACGAATATCAGCAATATATTCAGACGGTCGGATGTTCGTTCGATCAGCAAATGATTTACGAGAACGCCAAAGACGACCTCGAATGTTCGGCGAAACTCGGAATAACCGACGAAATAACCGAGAAAGAGCGGGTGCAGATAGAAAACTACGACCCGATAAGAATAGGTTACGACGGGCAGATAAAGGAATACGACGAAGAACATTTTTACGGGGAATTCGGCGAGGCGAAGCACAGGCATCTATCGCAACTCGTTGCGCTGATGCCGGGAAGAACGATTTCAAGAAGTACGCCGCGCTGGCTCGATTCGGCAAAAATTACGCTACAAAAGCGCGGAGATAAGTCTACGGGTTGGGCGCTTGCTCATAGGCTTTGTTCATGGGCGAGAGCTTGCGACGGAAATCACGCTTATTCGCTGTTGCAAGAACTTTTAAAGAATAAAACGCACCCCAACTTATGGGATGTGCATCCGCCTTTTCAGATAGACGGGAATTTCGGCGCGGTTGCGGGAATGACGGAAATGCTCGTGCAAAGTCAGGACGGCGTGATTTCTATTCTGCCCGCTCTTCCCGATAAGTGGAAAAACGTGCGCGTTAAAGGTTTGAAAGCGCGCGGAAACTTTACGATAGATTTATCGTTAAGCGGCGGCAAACTCGATTTCGTCGATATTTATTCCGAAGTCGGCGGACAAGTTAAAATCGGGTACGGCGATATACAAAACGTTATCGTAACTTCTTGGGGCAAGACGATTGATTGTCAAAAAACGGCTATTATTTCGTTTGAAACGCAAAGCGGAAAAACTTATCGCTTGACGGGGTTCGGGAAGGTCGAGTCGCCGATAATCGCGGAAGATTTTTCGGCAGAGTGGAAGGAAAACGGCGTTCTGCTCTCTTGGAAAAGCTGTGGGAAATTTGCCGTTTACCGCGGCAAAGACAGCGAGAAAGATTATCGCTTTATAGGTCTTTCCGATAGCGGAAGTTTTCTCGACGGCGAATACAACGATAAAAGCAAGGCTTTATTAACGTATAAAGTCGTTGCGGTTACAAGCGTAAAGCACGATAGCGCGATGAGCGGAGCGGTGGCGGTTGTAAACCCCGCGACGGAACTTGAAAAAGAAAGATATAAACTTAAATTCAGAATGAACAATATCAATTTGGAGTGATTTTGCGCGTAAAATGTTTTATAACGACCAAAAAATGAAAGAGATTTTACAAGACGAATCGCTTGCAAAATTAAGAGATTTAATGTTTCCGTCGGAATATAACGCATGGATAACCGACGACGATATTACGCCAAAAAAAATGTCGGAAAGTTTCAGAGGAGTAGGGGATTACGCCGAAAGACTCAACTTTTTAAAAACGCATATAGAAACGGGCGAAATTACGAGAGAAAAGGTATATTCCGAAAGCGAAGTTAGATCCGATTCGTCGAAAGTCGGCGTGCAGGTTTTGGAATATCGCAATCGCGGAAGCAATAAGGTCGCGATAATTATTCCGGGCGGCGGATATAGCAACGTTTGTTCTTTCAGCGAGGGGTGGCCGATTGCGCAAGAATTGTTCGAGCGCGGCTATAATTGTTTTGTGCTGTACTACCGCGTGTTTCCGAACGCTTATATGCCGAACCCCATAGAGGACGTAGCAAGGCTTGTAAAAAGAATTAAAGAAAATTATCCCGACCTCGATTTAAACGGTTATCTTATGCTCGGATTTTCGGCGGGCGGTCATCTTGCCGGAATCTGGGCTACAAAGAAGGGGTATTACCGATACGGTTTACCTAAGCCGAAATATATTGCGCTTGCGTATCCCGTTATAGATTTATCGCTTAATAAGGGCGTTTCTTGTCAAAATTGCCTTCATAAAGATTGTTCCGGGGAGGATTTAATCAGGTATTCCGTTTTTACGAACATAGACAAAGATTATCCCGTAACTTATTTATGGCAAGGCAAGCGCGATCAGTGTATAAGTTTTGATAATTCCGTGGTTATGGATAAGGTATTAAAAGAAAACGACGTAAAGCATAAGTACGTTGTATACGACGATACTTGTCACGGGTTCGGCGTCGGCGTGGGTACTTGCGCCGAAGGTTGGATAGACAAAATGATTAAATATTTTGAAAGTGCCGATGAGGCATAAAGGAGAGAATATGAAATTAGACAAAGATTTTATATGGGGCGTTTCGGCGTCGGCATATCAGATAGAAGGCGCGGAAAGAGAGGACGGAAGGGGCGCGAGCGTTTGGGACAGCGAGTTTTCCTCAGGACACGTTCTCGGCGATATGAACGGAAAAATCGCGTGCGATCATTATCACAGATATAAAGAAGACGTTGCTCTTTTGAAAAAATTAGGAATAAAAAACTACCGTTTTTCGGTTAGTTGGCCGAGAATTATCCCGAATGGTACGGGAGAGATAAACGAAAAAGGCGTGGAGTTTTATCAAAATCTCGTTGACGAACTTATAGCCGCGGATATTACGCCATGGGCTACGATTTATCACTGGGAATTGCCGCGTAAACTCTACGAGCAAGGCGGCTATTTAAACGGAAAATTTTCCGATTGGTTTGCCGATTTTGCGGCGAAAGTAGTTGAAATTTTCGGCGATAAAGTTACGAACTACATTATTTTCAACGAACCGCAATGCGTTGTTGAAGAAGCGCATTATTCGGGCAATCACGCGCCGTTTTTACGCCTTACGAGAAAGGAACTTTTCCGTGTTTCGCATAACTTGCTTCTGGCTATGGGTAAAGCCGAAAAATCTATGAGAAAGGCGGCGAAACATAAGTTGAATCTGGGTATTGCGCCTTGCTTTACGCCTATGATGCCGTTAAACGAAAAAGACGAGATAAGCGCGCTGAAATATAATTTTGCTCCGAGCGGCGATTTTTACGACGGCTGCTTTTTTACGGACGCGCTCATAAAGGGCGAATTCACCGATGAATATAAAGAATGGTTCAAAAAGTACGATTATAATCCGTCCGAAGAAGATATGAAAATAATAAAAAGCGATCTTGACTTTTTCGGGGCGAATTTGTACAGAGGGTTTTACGTTGAAAAGACTGCCCACGGAATGAAAAGAATACCGATTGCGCCGAACGAAATGCTTACGGCTATGGATTGGCAGATAACTCCAGAAGCGGTTAAATACCTTGCGAAATATTATTATGAAAGGTATAAGTTGCCGATTATTCTCACCGAAAACGGCATCGGGCTTAACGAATGGAAAACGCTGAACGGCGATATTCCGGACGATTTGCGAATAGATTATATGAAGCGGCATATCGCAAACATGAAAGAAATTGCCGAAAAGTACCATGTAAAAGGCTATTTTTACTGGTCGTTTATGGATAATTTCGAGTGGTCGCTCGGATATTCCAAACGATTCGGGCTTGTATACGTCGATTATAACACATTAGAGCGAATCCCTAAAAAGAGCGCGTATTGGTATAAAAAAGTAATCGAATCCAACGGAGAGGAACTTTAAAAATATGGAAGTATACGGAAAATTTAAAAACGAACTCGGCGGGTATATGATAGATAAGTTGCCCGACGCGGGAAATGGCGCTTTAGATATAAAAGAAGTCGAGGATCCGATAAAACTATAACAGAAATAAAATTGTCCTCAAGCGAACAATATCTTCGTGGCTATGAAACGCAAATAGGATTATATGGTAAAGCAGAACAAACTGAAAAAATGATATACGTTTTTATTGATCTTGGCAATCCTGTAAGACGAAAAAATATAATAAATCGTAATAGAGAAGATAAAGAAAAAGGAGAAAATTGTCCAAGGCTTGTAGTTATAGATGCAAGAGTAAGATCTGCAGCAAGTACATTTGTTGCTGACGATTTTACGTTTTCAGATTTGGGATGATATTTAGTTTGTTTTTGACATAAATGATGAGTAACATCAACTAGATGATTGTAAATAAAATTTAAAACAATAAATAAATTGTGGGGGATAAACGAATGAGAAACGAGGTGTCGTTATATGCATTAGCATATATTCAAGAAAACAGCAATCCATATACTGTATTTTGTAATTTGATTCAGTATGTATTGTATAAATCAAAAGAAAAACAGTTGACTGAACAGAAATTGATAGATGATTTGTATGAAAACTTTGGTATAAGGATTCCACGAAGTATTATAAAAAATTCTACAAGTATTTTGTGTGCTAATAAAACCATTGAAAAACATAATGTATATAAACTTGTAAGTTGTACCTTGAAAGTCGATGAGTTTGAACGACAGATGCAAAATTTAAGAATTCAAGAAGTTAAATTGGTAAAATCTATATCTGAGTTTATTTCTTTGGAGTTTTCACAGCATTGGGATAATGATAGAATTCTTAAATCTTTATCTAAAATATTTTCTTTGGGAGACTATAGCGCGACTTTGTCGTTGTTTTCTAACGATAACATTAAATTTATTTCAGATAAAAATACTGATGAGTACTGTATTAAAAGATATTTACAAAAAATCACAACCGAAAAAGGGGAAGAATTTTATAGTGTATTGAATATTGTTCGTGGAATTATCATAATTTTGGGCATATCTCAAGATGATATGATACAATCGAGACGAAAACGAAAAGATACACAATTTTACATAGATACAAAATTTGCATTGAGGTTATTAGGGTATTCAACGACTGCAAATGTTGAAGAGGCAAAAGAAATTGTAGATATCATAAAGGATAAATATGAGGGAAAGATTTGTATTTTTAATAGAACTATCAGAGAAATGGTAGATGCATTAAAACGGGCTGGTTTAGAGTTAGAGGAAGGGTATTTAAGTAATTATGAAATGAAACAGTTTAGTGATTTAAAAAATTACAATTCACTAGATTTTTCAATTGCCGCAGATTCAGTTAAAGATGAGCTGATACGAAATGGAATTACGATTGTTGACGATATTGATTGGGGAAAACACAATGTTCAAAGTTGTTCAATTGATACAGAAAAATTGATAAAATTTATAGAAGATAAATATCCCACATGGAAAAAACAGTCTATTGTGAATGATGTTTATATAATAAATCAAATTAATTTCTTAAGACGCGGTCATTATGAATGTCGTTATGGAGGAGAACGTAAATTACCCATTTTTATAACAACTAATATTGCTTTAGTGGATGCTTTAAAGCAATATGCAAAAATGCATTGCGATGATGGAGAATGTCCGTTTTCAGAAAAAAATATTCCAATAATTACTACAGATGGCATTGCTTGTGCTATATGGACAAACTTATCGTTAAAGGATGATTTGCCATTAGTTAAGTTATCTCAAATAGCATATAGTGCTCAACAAACAGATGTGGAATTGTTTGATAGAATTAATGAAACGGTTAAAGATTTAAAAGAAAAACACCAAGAACCCATTTTAAATTTGGATGAGCGAAGAAGAGAGAAACTATTTGATTTAATATATAAAAATTCGGGAGGAAATATCGATGACATTACTAATCAGGTGGTCGCCAATAGTTTTGAGGAATTAATTCAAATAGAATTGATAGATAAAAACGAAGAAATAAAAAAACTACAAAAAGATGTTCAAACGAAAGAAAAATCCTTTTTGCTGGAAAGATAGAACGCTGTAGATATTGCCGTAGATAGATTAAAAAATAAAATTGGATTTTGTTTTTATTGTAGGTGTGTATTATTTAAATATTGGTGGCTAATAACAGATATTTTTATTGTGTTTGTTGGAACTTTTGTCGAGTATATTGTAAATGAAAAAGGTGGCCCTCGGTGAATATCACTTATAGCAACTGTCATATTGGGACTGATTCCGCCTATAATTAATTACTTTAAAAGTGGTAAACTTATTGAAAATCTACGGCAGAAAATCCGTAGAAGAATTCTCAATGATTATTTGAATTGTATCTCGAAAAAAATGTCTCCAGTCGAGCAAGCATATAAAAAAGAAATATTAGTGGAGTGCGAGAAATATATTAATGTAAAGATGGGAAATAAAAAGTCGAATAACCTAATAAAAAATAAAAAACAATAGTTCAACTCTGCATAACAAAATAGAAAATGTATCTATTTTGAGCAGGTCTGCCAATAATTAAAAACCGCCTGTTTCAGGCGGTTTTTGTTATATTTTATTGTTTTTCAGTGTTTGTTATTTGATACTTATTCGGATGTGTTATTTGTGTTATTTTTGATTTGTATGCCAGCCAAGAATAAAACGAACCGTGGTCTGACGACGTATTTTTGACTAAT
>OIWS01003910.1_pt1 | contig 9989 bp, 4 predicted proteins | sample 1587611 | NCBI WGS metagenome assembly OIWS01 (sample SAMEA3888919, study PRJEB22519) | human gut metagenome | biome: human gut; feature: human-associated habitat; material: faeces | place: Denmark | collected 2010 | reverse complement strand
GTACCCTCATACAGGGTGCCGTTGATGGAGTACATCCAGCCCGAGCCTTGGGTATAGTCAAACTCCCCGATGCTGTCCCGGTCATAGTTGTCATTGGTGGTGATGCCGTCCCGCAGGATCAGCTCCCAAAGATGCTCCGGGACATTGGCACGGTAGGCAATGTCGCCCCGGCTAATCCGGCGCAGATAGAAGTTCATAGTGGTGGACCCCTGGTAATCCGGCTCATAACCGCGCTCCTGCAGGAAGCGCAGCAGCACGGATGCCGCCGTTTCGCCCTCCACGATGTCCAGCGTACCGGTATCCAGAATGCCCAGGCCGATGGTGGTCGCATCCAGCACCACGTCCACCGAGCCTGCCGGGTCGCCCTCACTGATCTGGTGATAGGTGACGGTGTAGACCTTCATGGTGGAGTTTCCGTTACCATCCCAGGCCAGCACCCGGACGATGTGGGTTTCTTCATCGCCCAACTGAGGGGGATCGAAATACAACTCGTAGGTGGGTTGAGAATCGCCGTAGCTCTTTTCCACGGTTTTGCCGTCCAGCGTGACCCGAATTTGATTGGAATAGATCACACCGGCTCCCAGCTCTGCGTTGGCACGGGCAATTACCGTCAAGGGGAAGGTTTGGGAGCTCATGTCCAGGCTGGCCCCGTCCAGATTGGTAACGATGGAGGGTGGATAGTCCCCCACCGTCGGGTGGGTATCGTCCGCAAGATTCGCGTAATAGCCCACCCGGTACTGAACAAGTCCCAGAAAGGTCTCCCCATCATAAAGAGACAGCACAAAGAGGTTATCTGCGTTGAAATCCAGCTGTGCCTCGTAGTCCTGGTTATTCTGAGAAGTAAGCAGCAATCCGTTTCCGGAATTGGTCTCATTTTTCAGCCGGACACGGATATGCAGATCGCCCTTACCCAGGGGATAGGCCACAAAGGTCAGCTTGCTGTCGGGCAGCTCTGCCTTGGTAAGCTGCTGGGTTTTCAGTGTCGTATAAATGCGGGGGGTATCATCCTCCTCACCGCCGCTGCCGTGGTCACCGCCGCTGCCGCCGTGGTCCCCGTCGTCTCCGCCGGTGCCATCACCATGGTCACCGGAATCCTCGGAGCCGCCTTTGTTATCGTCTGACTCGGAGCCGCCCTGGTCGCCCTTGCCGGGGTTATCCGTGGGGTCTGTGGGGCCCGATGGATCCGGCTTGGTGTCATCGGGGTTCTGTGGCTCATTGGGCTTCTGCGGTTCATCAGGTTTCTGCGGCTCTGATGGATCCTGGGCAGTATCCGTATTCTCTGTATTATCCTTGCCGGAGCTTTGTCCGCCGGTGCTGCCGGAGCCTTGCAGCGACTCTGCCTGGAGCCGATCCGGCTGAGTGCTGATGGGATTCTCCGGCCTTGTCCGACCGGAGGAAAGAAGTGAGAGGCTGATCCCTGCCACCAGCACAATGACCAGCAAAATACTCACGGCGCTATATAGGCCGCTATGTTTTTTCATACGGGTATCCTCCAAATGCTTGTTTTGGATTCTTACCATCGTCTCCTAAAACAGGAGGCAATGGTAAGGCCCCAAAATATGGCGAATTGCCTCCCCTCCCAAAAGGGAGGGGAAGCTATGGATTCGCCTTGGTTTACTTGGAATTTTTGACGACCGCAACGGCGTCGGTGGAGTTGACGGCCTTGTCAAGGGTCACATCCGCGCGCAGGAACTTCCGCACAGAGACTTTCTCGAAGTCGGTGTACTTGCCGCTGTAGATGTCATAGGTGAGTTGCGCATCGTTGATGTCCACAACGCCTGTCTCGTTGACATCATAGCTCTGCTTCACTTCCTCGGCTGTGGCGCTGGCCTGGGCGATATTGGCCTCAGCCGTAGCCACAGTGAATGCCTCATTCTTGTCCACAATCACCAGCCAGCTGTACACATTCTCACCGTAAGCGGTAGTCTTATACATGACATTATCGCCGTAGGCAAAAGCCTTGCCCTCTTCGGGGGTGCCGGTCACGGTTACCAGAAATACGGTCTTGTTATCCATCTGCACATACTCGGAAACAGCTACCTCCATGGTCAGAGTGGTTTTCTTCTCGATGGTGATGACCAGATCGCCGGTGACACTGGCGATAGTGTAGGTGTTGTCGGCTCCCTCGGTGATAGTCACATTCTTGCCGCCCATAGTGGCAGTGATGGTGTACTCAAAGTTCTTCTGCTTGGCCACGGTGAAGGTGTAGTTAGCCTTTTCCTGAACGGTGCTCTCGCCGGTAGCATCACCTGCGCCGGTACCTGCAAAGGTGACCTTGTAGGTTTCCAGCGGCTTGACCTGCTTGTTGCTGTTGATGACGATTTCGCCGGTGATATCCGCACCGGGGATGGTGTAGGTGGTGGTGCCGTCGTCATTTACCTGGGCCGTAAAGCCGGTGTATGCCTCGTCGCCGATGGTCACAGTCATCTTGTAGACATAGCCATCCGCAGGGGTCAGCTTGAAGATGTAGTCGGTCTTATAGGTGGCCTTCTCATTACCGGTGGTATCCGCACCCAGAGTGACGTTGAAACTCTTGGCGGTCTTGGTGCTGGTGACGACCACATTGCCGTTGACATTGGGCACGGTGTAGATGCCATTCTCGTCCGGGCTAACTGTCGTTGCCTCACCGCCGCCGACGGTGACGGTGACAGTATAGTCATAGTTGGGGTCTACAGGCTTGAAGGTCAGAGTGCCGCCTGCTGCGATCACGGAGCCCTCCGCGTCGGTACGGGTGAAGTCATCCGGCAGAGTCACGGTGTAGCCGCTGACGGTAATAACGGCGGTGTCATCCAAAATGGCAGCCGCAGGTGCGTCAAAGTCAATGGCGTTTGCATTGGTATCCACACACGCTTTCGTCACTTTCACATCGGATTTACCCTGACCGGCTGCCACAAAGCTCAGAGTCAGCGCATCGCCCAGCTCGGCGGCTTTGCCGTAACGCACGATTCGCACGGTGCCGCTGCCGGGAATCACGCGATAACCCTCGGTGCTGGTGGCTTCCATGTTCAGCGTCAGAATGGCGGGGTCAAAAGAGAAGGTCATGTCGTAGGCGCTGTAGGTGGTCTTGCCGTCGTTGTTGCCGATGGCCACAGGGATCTCCACGATTTGGCCGGAGGCTACCTGCTTGTCCGCACCCAAGGACACGGTGTAGCCCTTGGCAGCAGCAGTCTCGACGGGAATGGTCAGCTCACTGCCAACTACTTTGTGGGCAACCTTGATGTTATGTGCCGGATCGTCCGGATTATATTTTTCCAGGTTTTCAATCGTCAGCTTGAATGTGGCCGTAGAAGTGTTCGCTCCCTCTTTGGCCTTAAATGTGAATGTGTCCAGCTTTCCCGCAGACCAGGTCGTCGGTTTACTCGGCTTTGTGTTCAAATAAACCGCCCGAACCCAGCCATTTGCATTCGCTACATTTTCATTTGTAGTATCGTCAAAGGTATCGGGGACCTTTTTCACATATTCGTATGCTTCCTTATCGAAATCGATCTTAAATCCTGCGCCATCGACGACCGTGTCCTTATCCAGGCTCACAGTAAGCGTCACGGTCTCACCGGGGGCGACGGAGGTCTTATCTGCGCTCATAGTGATGGTCGGTTCGTCTGCTGCAAAGACGGCAGGTACCAGGCTCAGCACCATCGCCAATGTCAGCAGAATAGAAACGATTTTTTTCATGTGTTCTCAATTCCTCCTATCAAGATTTTTTCTCAGCAGGGAATTCCGTAATATTTCCCAGGTAGAACTGGCAGATCATCAAGGCATCCGAAACATCTACTGCACCGTCTCCGTTCACATCGGCAGCTGCATTCTGCGCATCCGTCGGTGCTACATTGCCCAGATAGAACTGGCAGACCAGCAGCGCATCCGAAACATCAATGGTATTGTCTCCATTCACATTCCCATACATCACATCCGGCTCCGTCTTGGCATACTCGAAGGTGAATAGCGCGATGGGCGCGGAGTTCTTGTCAGCGGGGGCACTCAGCGTGATCGCCTTGCCGCTGCCGTCCTCGTTGCGGACATACCCTGTCACCGGCATGATCACGGTCTGCGTGCCGTCCGCATTGAGGGTATAGCTGTTCTCCAGCGTGATGGGCGTGAGGGTATATCCGCTTGCCTGCGCCGCCGCACGGTTCACGGCAGTCGCCGCGAACTCCACCTCATAGGCGTAGACCGTGGTGCCGTCGTGACGGATGTCCACGTCCTTGTTGTAGGTCACGGTCACCGTTTCCGCGCCTTCGGGCACGGTCATATGGTACTTGGGCACTTCCTTATAGGTCGTCTGGCCGTCCGCGCTGGTCAGCGTGGTGATGCCCTCGTAGCTGGTATTCTTTGCTGCCAGCTTTTCACCATTCACGGCAGCGTCCTGGAAGGGGCGCTCCAACTCGGCGTCCGCCGCCACGTTCAAGATTGCCGTGGCCGGTGCGATCTTGGCATAGTTCGTGCCGCCGCTGTCGTCCTTGGGGATCGTCCGGTTGGGGTCCATGCCCACGAGGTAGTAGGTGCCCTCCTCTGTGGGGGCGGTGAAGGAGAAGGTGCTCTTTCCGTCATCCGCTTTCTTGTACTGATCGACTTCCTCCCACTTGTCGTTATACAGGAACACATCCAGGTTTGAGAAGGGATAGAAGTCGCTGCCCTCAAAGGTCGTGCCGTAAGCCTGAGAGGAGATCGTCATCTCCATGCCGGGGCGGGCATTGTACTCGTCCTTGTCAAAGCGGGTAAACGCGCCGCCGCTGCTGTAAAAGCTCCAGTTCGAGAACATGGCCACATCCCAGGTATCCCCGTCCGACAGCACGATGTAGTCGGAGGTGGAGCCCCAGCCGGGGCTCATGTAGGGGAAACAGTGGTTGCGGTAGTACATCAAGTTCTCGTCATGGCCCCAAAAATTTTCCATATAAAGGCTGGTGGGCGAGCCGCTGATAGTCAGAGCGGCAAAGCTGTCTGCCGTATAGGCCGGTGTTTCATCCATGTAACAAACATCTTCACCCAGCTTAAAGCTCGCCAGCGCGTCACGAGGATAGGCCCCCTTGCAGCATTGCTCCTCCGGCAGGCCGATGAAGTAGCGCTCCAGCAGATAGAGATACAGGTGCAGGCCGGTGGGCCGCTCTACGATGTTCTTGTCGATGTATTTGCCTTCTCCGTTTTCCGTGTGATAGCGGTAGTATTCGTCCAAGTTGTACCGGCCCAAGTCAAAGTAGGGGACGGTGATGGCCTTGTGGCACAGCACCGTGCCGTCGCGGCCTCGGATGGGCACGCCGTCGTTGGAGATGGTCACATACACCGTGACCTCCTTGGCGGGGGTCTCATCGTAGTTATACTGTGCGTCCAATCCGTGGGGAGCTTCCTTGACCGTGATGGTAAAGGTCGCTGTAAGCTCTTTGCCGTCCGAGCAGGTCGCCTTGACCTTCGGCGTATAGGTGCCGGGGTCTTTCTCTGATACATAGAGTGAGCCGTCCTTGACCTTGGTTTGGACGCTGAACTGCGCTGCGTTGGTCAGCGTGTAGGTCAGCGTATGGCCGTCTGTATCTTCAAAGACATCTGTCAGCTTGATCTCCAGCAGGCTGCCGGCCACAACCTCACCGGTGGTGACGGCATCCGCCTTCACGGAAACGCAGGAATCCGCAGCCAGCGCCGGTATGACGCCGAATACGCCTGCCGACAGAACCAAAGTCAGTGCCAGCAGCAGAGATAGTATGCGTTTTCTCATATTTGTTTACCTCATTTATGCGTAGGTTACATCCAGCGTGCGTAGAGCGTCATGTTGCTGCGCACCGGGTCTTTCTGTGTATCCCAGGGCTTGGTGAGCGCCTGATCTGCATACCAGCCGCCGAACACTGCGCCGGGCTTCGTGGGCGTCATGACTTCGCCAATGACGCTGCCCCGCTTCACGGAAACGGCCTCCAGCTCTGTGCCGCCGCTGGTCTCAAAGCGAACCTTCTTCTTGCCCAGCAGAGCCAGCAGAATCAGCAGCAGAGCCAGCAGGCCCACGCCACCGATGATCCACCAGGTGACGCTTCCTGCGGCGGCACCCTCGGCCCAGTTGGCGTAGAGGGTCATGTTGCCCTTAACGGTGTCCTTGTGGAAGTCCCACTTTTGGGTGCGGTCCAGGTCTCTGTACCACCCCTCCAGGTGGTAGCCCTCCCGGATGGGGTCCTCGGGCTTTTTCACCTTTTCACCGTACTGGACGGTCTGGGAGGGGACCTCCGTGCCGCCGTTGCTTTCAAAGGTAACGGTGCAGTCCGTGGTGACGATGACGGACACGCTATTATCCTTCACGGTGTATCCGGCCATGCCGTCCTGGGTGGAAACCAGGGTGTTGGTGGGGATAAGCTGCGACACACCCTTCGTGCCGATAACCTTCATCTGAAAGCTGCCGACTACCACCTCCGGCTCCCAAGCCTCGCCGCCCTTAAAGGACACGAAGTTCAGATAGAAGGCCCGCCCGCCGGTGCGGCGGCCTAAATCGCTCCAGCGGATGCCGGGGGCGGTCATGACGCTGCCGTCCACCAGCTGGAGGAAGGTGTCGTCGTACTCGATTTCCGTCTGCATACCGTACATATCGGCGCTTTCCTGGGCGTCGGTGCGCTTGAGCACCAGGGTCACGGTGATGGTCTCGCCAGTGGTGGCCCGCACCTCAGATGCACCGCCTACGGACAGGTCAAAATTGTAGCTGCGGCTCTCGTCTGTTTTGCTGCCTGTCTGCGAGGCAAAGGCTGCGGTGGGCAGCAGACACAGCAGCAGACACAGGGCTGCCAATAGTGTAAAAATGCGTTTTCTCATGCTGATCTCCTTCTCTCTCCGACCGGTTGGGCCGTTTTTTGCCCGGCCTGGCCGGTGCGAAGCCCCCAATGGGGGATAGCCTCCCCTCCCGCCGGGGAGGGGAGGCTGGTAGGACCTTACTTAAACTGATTCACGATGGCCACAGCGTCGGCGTGATCCACCGCCTTAGTGGCGTTTACATCGGCCCGCAGGAACTTCTCCACGGAAACCTGGGTGAAGTTACTGTATGTGCCGTTATACATATCGTAGACCAACTGCGCATCGTTGACATCCACCTTCCCGGTCATGTTCACATCGGAGCCCAGGGTGATGGTGACCACATTGTCTGCAGCAGAGATGGCGACCTTGGCGGCGGCCTCCTCCTGGGTCAGGGTCCGACCCTTGTCCACGATCACCAGCCATGCGTACTGATCCGTGCCGTAGGCATTGACCTTATACATGGTGTTGCCGTCATAGGTGAAGGCTTTGCCTCCCTCGGGGGTGCCCTTGACCGTTATGAGCATCATGGTCTTGTCATTCAGCTCCAGGTAGCGGGATACGCTTACCTCCTCCGCATTTTGGGAAACCTTTTCCACATTCACCACCAGACGCCAGCTGTAGGCATATTGGCTCAGCTTATTGTAAGGAATGGGGTCCACCACATACTTACCGTTGCCCAGGGACCGGACTTTGGCGGGCATATTCACCGCTGTGATGCTGCCGAGGGGCTGATAGTAAGCGGTTACGGTGTAGGTGCAGTTCTCCCTCTCATTCAGCTGGAGGTAATAGGGCATATCCCTGGGAACGGAGGTTTCGTTTCCGGGTGCCTGGTCCTCAGCACCGTTGCCCGTCACCAGAACGGCATAGCCGGGGTACTCGTCGTTGGTTCTGGTACTGATGATGAAGTACACAGTGCCGTCGATCTTGCTGCCAGGGATGGTGTAGGTGATGGTGCCGTCCGCATTGGCCACAGGGGTCAGGCTGACCTGATCGGAGCGCGTGCCGTTGGGATAGCGGATCTCATAGTGGATCCAATAAGAGAGTCCCGCTCTGGGAGTAACGATCACGGAATAATCCTGCAGGTAGGTCGCCTTCTCCGGACCCTTGGTCACATCCTTTTCCAGCAGAGGATCCTTGCCACCAAAGACGTATTCCACATCGTACTGCTTGGGGGCCTTGCCGGTGCAGGTGACCTCCACATTGCCGGAGATATTCTCGATGGTGTAGGTGTCATTTGCGCCGAAGGTCAAGCCCTCGGTGACGGTGTCGCCCATCTTCACGGTGAAGGTGTAGGTATAGTGGCTGTCCACGGGCTTGAAGGTGAAGCTGCCGCCCTTGGGGACCAGGCGGGTCTCGTCAGAGGTGAACGCATCCGGCAGGGTCACGGTGAAGTTATTGGCGTTGACCACGGTGTCGGCGTCGGAAATGGTGGCATCCGGGGCGTCGAAGTTGATGGAGTTGGCATCCAGATCAAATTTGGCGTTGGTCAGCTTCACGGTGGAGGTGGCAGTCGCCTTGGCGGTGAAGTCCAGGGCCAGGGCCTCGCCCAAGGGCACGGCATCGCCGTAGCGGCGGATCCGAACGGTACCGTCTTTGTCCTCCACCGTCAGGTTGGCGGCGTCACCGGTCTTGGTGTTCAGGGTCAGGGCCGCCGGGTCATAGGTGAAGGTCATGTCGTAGGCGTTGAATCCGGTGATGTTTTTCTCGGAGGATGCGACGGTCACGGGAATGCGAACCTTCTGACCCGCAGCAACCTGCTGGTCAGCGCCCATAGAAACAGAGTAGCCGGTCTCGGTTTTCGGGACGGTGATGGAACTACCGGCAGGTATAATGTTCACCGAAATCGGGTCATCAACGCCGGATGCAAAACCAGTTCCGTCCACAGCATAAGACGTGCCGTTTACCTTAATGCTTGATTTTAACAAACCTTTGTTATTATTATAGAACAATGCCGATTGGGCAGTGCTAATTTCTTCTAATGCCTTGAAGGTCATTGTGCAGAGTGTACCTGCCGCAATCGTATCTGTATTGCTGTTTTTAAACTGTCTAAGTCTAACATAGCCATTATTGCCTGATACTGAAGTGTTATTTACTGAGGGATTATCGAACCAGACACTATTATCGATGTTAGTGCCTACAAACTGGAAAAGAGACACATCAAATCTTAGAATAATGGTAAGCTGTGTCATTGCATCCAAATCGTGGGCTAGCGTATATGTAACAGTAACCGTTTCCCCAGGCTTTACTGTTGTTTTATCAACCGTGGTAATGACCATAGGGCTATCGCCCTCCGCCGCAAAAGCGGCGGAGGGGAGAAGCCCTACTGCAAGAACCACTGCCATAAATAATGCCAGTATTCTCTTCATAGATATAATCCTTTACTTACTCATCAACGGTAGGAAAAGCAGTGATTGTGCCCGCGACGTATTGAATCAAAAGGTCGAGGTCGCTCTGATTCACATCCAAGTCGGTGTTCACATCTGCTTGCACCAATTGTTCATCGTTCAACTCAATTTCGCCCACCAAATACTGCCGCAAGAGTTCAACATCGTTTTCATCCACATATCCGAAAGGATCCAGGTTCACATTGCCCTTGGTGGGAGTTGTCAAACCAATCAAGTCGGTCTGCCAGGTCAGAGCGGGGCTGTACCGGCTGGAGCCGAAGGCTGCGGTGGTCAGACCCGTGTTCATGCTGGTCACGAAGTCTGCGGAATCCATTTCTGCTCTGGTCTTAGCGGTAGCCGTCTGAGAGGTGCTCTTGGCGCTGCCAATGCCCTGACTGCAGGTGAAGTCCAGATAATACAGGTTGGACATCGCTGCGGAGGCGTTGTTGGTCATGCCGACCACTGCGCCCACATTGCTGCCGGTGCTCTCCACATAGGCCCGGTTGTAGCAGTTCTTGACAGAAGCGGACGCGCCGGAGGCAAAGGCCACGATACCCGCCACATAGTTGCCGGCACCGGTGATGCTGCCGGTGTTGTAGCAAGCGGTGACGCCCTTGGTGGTCTGACCCACGATGCCGGCCACATAGCCGTTGCCGGTGATCGCACCGCCGTTGTAGCAGCCGGTAATGGTACCGGTAGCGTAGCCGGTGATGCCGCCCACATACTGATAGGCATGGATGGTGCCTTCGTTGCCGCAGTTGGTGGCGTTGGAATTCACCAGACGGCCTGCAACGCCGCCCACGCTGCTCCAGTTGCCATTCACACGGGTAACGGTGATGTCAACATCGG
>OIWS01003907.1_pt1 | contig 9995 bp, 6 predicted proteins | sample 1587611 | NCBI WGS metagenome assembly OIWS01 (sample SAMEA3888919, study PRJEB22519) | human gut metagenome | biome: human gut; feature: human-associated habitat; material: faeces | place: Denmark | collected 2010 | reverse complement strand
GCAGGTGGCCCAGATGGAGCACACCGATGCGGTCCGAGATGTACTTGACCATGGAAAGGTCATGCGCAATGAACAGGTAGGCCGTGCCGGTCTCCTGCTGGATATCCTTCATCAGGTTGACCACCTGCGCCTGAATGGACACGTCCAGCGCCGAGATGCACTCATCTGCGATGATGAGCTTGGGGTTCATGATGAGGGCGCGGGCAATGCCCACGCGCTGGCGCTGGCCGCCAGAGAACTGGTGGGGATAGCGCTCAGCATGTTCAGGCGCAAGGCCCACCTTGGCCAGAATTTTCTCCACCTTTTCGCGGCGCTCTTCGCGGGTCTTGTACATGTGGTGGATGTCCAGACCCTCGCCGATGATATCCTCCACCTTTTTGCGGGGGTTCAGGGACGCCATGGGGTCCTGAAAGATCATCTGCATCTGGGTGCGCAGGGTGTTGTTCTGGCTGTGGTTCAGCTTGCCACTGATATCCTGCCCATCAAAGGTGATCTTGCCGGCAGTGGGGTCATACAGGCGGATGACGCTGCGGCCGATGGTGGACTTGCCGGAACCGGACTCGCCCACCAGACCATAGGTCTCGCCGGGATAGATCTCAAAGCTGACATTGTCCACAGCCTTGACGGTATAGCTCTTGCTCACGCGGAAATACTGCTTCAGGCCCTCGACCTTCAGCAGCGGAGCAGCATTCTGTCCTGCCATTTATTCCGCCTCCTTGATCTTTTCTGCCTCGGCACGCATGCGGGCAATGCGCTGAGCAAGCTCAGGCGGCATGTCCACCTTGGGAGCGCGGGGGTCCAGCAGCCATGTAGCTGCATAGTGGGTGTCGCTGATCTTGAACATGGGCGGGTCCACTTCGTCGTCGATGTTCAGGGCAAAATGGTTGCGCGGCGCAAAGGCATCGCCCTGCTTCTCATGCAGCAGGTTCGGCGGCGAACCCGGAATGGTGTACAGACGGTCGTCTGCGGTGTCCAGATCGGGCATGGCGGAAAGCAGGCCCCATGTGTAGGGGTGGCGCGGCTCGTAGAAGATCTCATCGATGGTGCCGGTCTCCACGATCTTGCCTGCGTACATCACGTCCACATAATCGGCCACCTTTGCCACAACGCCCAGATCGTGGGTGATGTAAATGACAGAGATGCCGCGCTCACGCTGGATGCTGCGGATCAGCTCCAGGATCTTGGCCTGAATGGTCACATCCAGTGCCGTGGTGGGCTCGTCACAGATCAGCAGGTCGGGGTCGCAGGCCAGTGCAATGGCAATGACCACGCGCTGGCGCATACCGCCGGAGAACTCATGCGGGTACTGGTCAAAACGCTTCTCGGCGTCGGTGATGCCCACATCCCGCAGGTATTCCAACGTCTTCTCTTTGGCGGCCTTGCCCTTGAGGCCCTGATGCAGCTCCACGGCCTCCATGATCTGGTCGCCGATGGTCTTCAGGGGGTTGAGGCTGGTCATGGGGTCCTGCATGATCATGGCGATCTCGTGGCCGCGCACCTTGAGCCAGTCTTTTTCTTTGGTCAGCTCGGAGAGGCGGATGGGCTTGCCGTCGTCGGCACCGTAGTAATCAATGGTGCCGCTGGAAATGGAGCCGTTGGCGTCCAGCAGGCCCATGAACGATTTGGTGAACACGCTCTTGCCGGAGCCGGACTCGCCCACGATGGCGAGGACTTCGCCGTGGTAGACGTCCAGGTCGATGCCGCGGATGGCATGGAGGACTTTTCCACGGAGGTTGAATTTGATGTTGAGATCTTTGACCGAGAGGATCAGCTGATTTTTCTGCATCGTCTGTCCCTCCTTTTTATTGCAGGTGGTTCTTCGGGTCGGCAGCGTCCGAGAAGGCGTTGCCGATCAGATAGAACGCGATGGTGACAAAGCTGAGGATGATGGTGGGGTAGAGCAGCTGGTAGCGCAGGCCTGCCTGCATCATCACCTTGCGGCCATCGTTGATGAGGTTGCCCAGCGAGGGCGTCTCCACCGAGAGGCCCAGGCCGATGTAGGTGATGAACACCTCACTGCCGATGGCGGCGGGGATGGTCAAAGCCATCCGCAGCATGATGACGCTGACCAGATAGGGCAGCAGGTTGCGCAGCACGATCCGGCTAGTGGGGGTGCCGATGCAGCGGGAGGCCACATTGTAATCCCGGTCGCGGATGATGAGGATCTGGTTGCGGATAAAGCGCGCCATCTCGATCCAGCCCGTGATGGACATGCCCAGGATCAGCGTTTTGATGCTGGGGGAAGCCACATAGGAGATCAGGATCAGGATGATGGTGGAGGGAACGTTATCGCAGATGTTGTACAGCTCGGTAAAGAAGAAATCCAGCTGGCGGACATAGCCCCACAGCACACCAGCGGTGATGCCCACCACGGCCTCGATGAGGGCCACGAAGAACGCGATGATCAGACTGGTGCGGGCACCGGCCCAGATGCGGGCCCACAGATCCTGGCCGATGGCGTTGGAACCCCAGATAAAGCCCATCTCACCGGGGGCAATGTTGCGGTACTGCACGCCGGTGGCAGGATCCACCTCGCAGAGGTTGGGGTCTACCTGGCCGGGCAGGTGGGGCTGGAAGAAGGCAAACGCCACCACGGCGATGAGGGCCACCAGCAGGACCACGGCCAGCTTGTTCTTAAAGAACGCGCGGAACGTGCTGCCCCAGTAGCTGTAGTTGGAGTAGCCCGTGGCTTCGGCCTGCTCGGAACGGAACCCGGCGGGGGTGAACAGCTCGTCTTCCGGCAGCTTGGCCCAGGCAGCGGGACCGTCTTTCTGCAGTTTGTTCAGCTGGGCTTCCAGCTTCTTTGCTTTTTCGTCTTTGATGCGGAACAGCATTATCGGCCACCTTCTTTCTTGCCAAGGCTGATGCGGGGATCAATGAGCACCATGAGCAGGTCGCCCAGGATCAGGCCGATGATGCCCACGCAGGCGTACAGCAGCACGATGCCCTGCACCAGGGTGTTGTCATGGCGCTGCACACAGGTGACCAGCAGGCCGCCCATGCCGGGAATGCTGTACAGGCTCTCGATGTAGATGGAGCCGACGACGGTGTTCAGGAATGCGGAGGGAATGTACTGCACCAGCGGGACCATGGCGTTGCGGAAGATATGCTTCAGCGCGATCTTATTCTCGCTCACGCCCTTGGCGCGTGCCAGGCGGACGTAGTCCTTGTTGCTCTCGTCCACCATGTAGCGGCGGAGCCACATGGCGTAGAACGCAATGTTGCCCAGGCTCATGGAACAGACCGGCAGCACCCAGTATTTCCAGTTGGAGGCGTCAAACAGCAGGCCCACGCCCAGTGCCGTGGTGCCATACATCTGGATGTACAGGTAGTACACGGCGCTGGGCACTGCCTGGATGAGCACGATGATGGCGGTGCCGATCTTATCCGGCCAGCGGGATTTAAAACGCCCCATGAACATGCCCATGGGGATGCCGATGACAAGGCTCAGCAGCATGGCGTATACACCCATCTGCACCGAGATGGGCAGCTTCTTGGCCAGGATGCCGGTGACGGAAGCGTTGACCTTATAAATATGGCTCACGCCCAGGTCGCCATGCAGGGCATCTTTCCAGAAACGGACGATCTGCACCGGGAGCGGGTCCAGCAGGCCCATGGACTGCAGGCCGGCCTGGATCTGTACCTCGGTCATTTTTTCATAGTTCGCAAAATAGCCCTCCACCGGCATCAGCCGCAGAAGACAGAACACGAGCGTGACGATGATGAACAGTGTCAAAATCGAGCGCCCGACACGTTTCGCCAGATATTTGAGCATATCTGCGCGCACCCCTCTCTCTTTGTTTTGTAATAACGGATAGGAATAGAATACAACAAAAAACTACTTTTGGAAAGTGATTTGCCCATTTTTGTTGAAAAATTAATCAGAAAGGGCGATAAAAAAGACCCTGTACGGCCAAAACCATACAGGGCTTTTGAAAATATTACAAGATGGTCAGTTCAAAATGAAATTTGCTTCATGTAAAACTCAGCGGGCGTCGCGGTTGGCCTCGTACTCGGCCATGGAAACGTAGTGATCCAGCACATGGATGCCCTTGAGGCGCTTGTTGGAGAAGCCGGTGGAAGCGTACTGGCCCTCCCAGTAGTTCAGGCGGGTAGCCAGATACTTGGGCACGCTCATGCCCATGGGAACGACCAGAGCGTTGTTGATGAGGGAAGCCTCGGCGTTGGCAAAGGCGTCATAGCGGGCGTCGATGTCCTCGGTGATGGCGGTGGCCTCCTCAATGGCATTCATGTAGTTCAGCACGGCATCAGCAGTCTCGCCGGTAATGTAGCCATCCTCCACGCCGGTGCGCAGGAATGCGTAGCGGCTGCCGCGGTCGCCCGCGGCCTGATAGAACGGGTCGGACTCGGTCTGGGGGTCAGAGTAGTCGGCACCCCAGTTGCACAGCAGGAAGCAGAACTTGCCGTTGCGGCGGACGGTGGACAGGAAGCCGTCGGACGGGCCGGCGGTGATGATGATGTCGATGAAGTTGAAGCCGTCGTTCAGCACGCTCTCCAGCTGCTGCTTGAGCACCTGGCACTGCTTGTCCCAGTCCACAGAGGAGGGGTTGTAGGGCAGCTGCACCTTGATGGGGAACGTCGCACCAGCCGCGGTCAGCTCCTCCACGGCGGCATCGCGGTACTCCTTGGCCTTGGCCTCGTCAAAGAACTCGGTGATGTTGGCCAGGTCGCCGCACTGCAGGTAATCCACGCCCTCGCTGTTGGCGCAGAAGCTGGGCGGGGTAACGGTGTTCAGCTTATAGTTCTCGTAGCCCTCGGGAGCCTTGACAGCCAGCGTGACGGCGTTGTTGATGCCGTACAGGAATGCTTTGCGGAAGTTGGTGCTGTTGATGGCCTTGGCCCAGTTCTCGGGTTCGTACTCTGCATCCAGGCCGTCCACGGTGGCGTTGGAGAAATTGTGGGGCAGCGGGCAGAAGTTGAACATGTAGAAGTAGGTGTAGTTGGTGTTGGGACGATCCATGGAGACCATGTCCTTGGTGGTATCGTCGGCCAGCCAGCTGTCCAGGATGTCGGAGCCGATGGTAGCCTCGTCGATCTCGCCGCGCTTGATCATCTCGGGGCCGTTGACGCTGGCCTCAGCGTTGTAGATGCGGCTGACCGTCTCGATGAAGACGTTGTCGGCGTCGTAGTTCTCCGGATTCTTCTTCATGATCCAGGTCTCCAGAGACTCGTACTCGGCCAGGTAGTAAGCGCCGCAGCTGTAGGTGGTCTCTGCACTGGTGGCGAACTGGTCACCGACCTCTTCCAGCAGGGGGCCGTAAGCGGGCTCATAGGGCAGGTAGCACAGCAGGCTCAGGAAGCCAGGGAAATCGTAGGTCAGGGTGTAGGTCAGGGTGTGCTCATCCACAGCGTGGACGCCCACGTCCTCAAAATCAACGGGAGCGTAGGTGGTGGTGCCGTCCGGGCCTGCCACGGTGACCACGCCGGAAGCATCCACGGTGTAGGTGGTGCCGTCATCGTCCACGATGCCGCCGTTGGCGTTGGCCAGGTAGACGTAGTAGTTGTAGTAATCGTCAGCGCCTGCAATGTAGGAGGTGACGAGGTCCACGTTGGAGGAAGCGTAGTCCGGGGTCAGGACGTACTTCAGGGCGTCCACAAAGTCCTGCGCGGTCACGGGAGCAACGACTTCGCCGTTGCAGTCCACCCAGTTCTCGTCACGCAGGTGGAACGTCCAGGTCAGGGTGTCCACATCCCAGTCCCAGCTGGTGGCCAGGCCCTCTTTCATCACACCCTTGTTGTCGTACTCCACCAGGGTGTCCACGCAGTTGGCGCCCACCTGCATCTCCAGGTCGGAAGCGGTGGTCAGGTAGTTCAGAGTGGCAGGCTGGCTGTCGTACAGGATGGTATAGCTGCTGCCGCCTGCAGAAGCCGTACCGGAAGCCGCGGAGCTGCCAGCGGAAGAACTGCCGCCGCAGCTGCTCAGCAGACCAGCTGCACAGGTGCCAACAGCTGCCAGACCGCTGGCCTTGAGGAACTGACGACGGGTGATCGAATGAGTCATGATGATTCCCTCTTTTCTTCGGTTTTGCATTTTGCGTTCGTGTTGTTTTGCCCGCTGTTTCCCAGCAGCGGGGGAGGTGCCGCCAGCTGCCCCGCGGGCAGCCTATGAAAAAAGAGCAACGGAAATACATCCGTTACTCCTTTGTAACAGTCCTCCGGCCACACAGGTGGTTAGCCAAAGTATAGCATTGATTGGCTCCGGCGTCAATTGTTTTTTGCCGCATTGCGGCCCATTTTGCATGCCAGCGATCAGATACTGGCGGTGGGGGCGGCGGCCTCCGGGGCCGCTGCCGGGGCAGAAGAAACTGTGGTTTCGGCGGAAGCGGCGGCATTTTCAGCGGCCAGCTCCTGAGCCGCTGCCTTGGCGGACTCCTCCGCGGCGGTTTTGGCTGCTTCCTCGGCAGCGCGTTTGGCCTCCCGCTCTGCCGCGCGCTCCTTGGCGCGGGCGGCGGCCTCCTCCTGCCGCTTTTTGGTGCGGCGCTTGATCCGGCAGACCGAGCAGATGCCATCCACGGAGTCCGGTGCAATGGGCTTGCCGCAGTCGGCGCAGAGGGTCTTGGTGCACTTGTAAATGCTCACGGGGCCCAGCGTGGTCAGCTGGCGGAGCTTCATTCCGTCGATGCCGTGGTTGGAGCAGGACGCCACGCAGATGCCGCACTCCCCGCATTTCCAGGGGGTGACCACGATGCGGGTCTGGCCGTCGGGCAGGTCTTCCACCTTGAGGGCGTTGGCCCGGCAGGATTTTTCGCACTTGCCGCAGCCAAAGCACTTGTCTGTCACATTGGGCAGGTAGTAGCCGTAGCGCAGGGGTGTTTCCATGGCGGCCTTGAGCTGTTTGGTGCGCTGGTGGAGCAGCAGGCGGAAATCCATGCTGGCGTCCTCCTCGTCCCGCAGGCCGGGCAGCTTTTGCAGCAGCTTTTTGGTGCCGGATTTGGAGCCCTCGGTCAACTGTTCCATCATCTCCCGGCGGGACAGCTCCTTGACGTGATAAGGGGCATCCTCCAGCTCATAGGCCAGGGTGAACCGGGCCTCGAACACGGTAGGGCCAAAGAATTCCACCAGCCGGGTGAGCTCCTTGCGCAGCTGCTCGGCGCACAGGTCGTTCTCGCACTCGCCGCAGGGGGTCAGATCCAGCACGATCTTCTTGCTCAGGGCCAGGTAGGCCAGCGCCTCCCAGGAGAGAGCCGAGATGCAGAGCCGGGTGATGGTATTTTTGCGGGTGCTCTTCTCGCACCCGATCCAGATGGTATCGTTATCGTTGTCTGCCGGGGTGGTGTCCCGCTGCACCTGCTCCGGCGAGGGGGCGATGCAGCCGCTGCGGCAGGCCGAAACACAGAGCCCGCAGTCGGTGCAGGGATCCCAGTCCTTGACAAGGTTTGGGCGGGTGAAGATCTGGTCGCCGTAGGGGCAGATGTCCTTACAGGTGGTGCAGGGCGTGCGGTGGGGGTGCAGGTTCCAGCACTGACGGCGGTTGATCTCCGGATGCGAGGTCTTCATCAGCGCATCCATGGCGTACCGGGTAAAGATGCTCATGCGCGGCTCACTCCTTTTCGGCGCTGTCGGTCACAGAGGTGACTTCGGCGTGATCCAACAGAAAACGCTGCACTTTTTTGGCGGCCAGGGCGGCGGCCACGGCGTCCTCGGTCAGCACCTTGCGGATCTCGGTCTCGGGGGTCTCCTGCAGGGCGGCCAGACGGCGGTACTCGGCGTTGACCTCCTCCGGGTGGACAACGATCTGCTCGGCCTCGGCAATGGCGCGGGCGGCCAGCATCACCCGGACCCGGCTCTCGGCCTCGTCACGGTAGCGCTGGCGCAGGGCCTCCGGGGTGGTGTGGCTGTTCTTGCAGTGCTGTTCCACGGTCAGGCCGCTGCGGGAGAGCCGCTCGCCCAGCAGCTTCATCTCGTTGTCAGCAGTGCGGTCCAGCGTTTCGGGCGCAATGTGGACCTCGATGTTGGCCCCGGCCATTTCCAGCAGGCGCTGGCCGGCGGCGCGGTCGGCACCCTCTTCATGGATCTTCTGCTTCTGGGCCCGGATCGACTCCCGCATGGCGGCGAGAGAGTCATAACCGATGGACTTGGCAAACTCCTCCGTCAGCTCCGGGGTGTGCTTCTCGGCCACCGAGCGGAGGTTGATCTCAAACTGGGCGGTCTTGCCGGAGAGCTCCGGCACCCGGAACTCAGCGGGGTAAGTAAAATCGAAGCGGAACGTCTCCCCGGCGCGGTGGCCGTAGATGGCCTGCTCGGCGGCGGGCATCAGCTTGCCGTCACCCAGCACCACCATCACTTTTTCCATCCGGCTGTCGGGAATCTCCTTGCCGTCCATGTAGCCCGCAAAATCCAGCAGGGCGCGGCAGCCGCGCTTGGCGGGCTCCTGGGTGGGGCGGTAGGTGGCGTGCATCCGGGTCTGGTGCACCATCTCAATGTCCAGCGTCTTCTCCGTCACCGGCCGGACATGGCGGGTGATGGCCAGACCCTTGTACTGGCCCAGCTTAACTTCGGGGAAATTGTACTTTTTCTTTTCCATGGTGTAATACTCTCCTTATTGAAAACCTCTCACCGCGCCATCTCGCTTTGCGAGCATGTCGCGGAGCAGCCTCCCTTTGCCGCATCTGCGACAGTTCCCTCCGACCGGAGGGAGTCTTTCCCATCAGGGAAGCCATGAAAGATGAAATTTAAACTTTTTCATCTTACAGTATAACAAACCGGGGCGGGGGCTGACAAGAGTGCCCACGGGCCAGGACGCAAAATATCCCGCTGCATTTTCAGCAGACGGGATATTTTAAATGCAATATTACTTTTTGGATTTGTTTGCGGGGGCTTTTGCGGCGCGGGCGGCTTTCCGCTTCCGGTTCAGGGCCAATGCCGCGCTGGCCTGGGCGGCCTCCGGGTGGAGGGCTTCCGGGCTCAGGCGGAACAGGCGGCTGCCCATGGCGGGCAGGTCGATGGCCAGCGTGTAGTCCCGGCCGTAGACGCCGCCGTCGGTGGTGTGGAATGTTTTCGTGCGGGACTTGTCCGCGCCGCCCCAGACGGAGGCCTCGGTGTTCAGCAGTTCTTCGGCCCCACAGGGAAACTTGAGGTAGAGCGGGAACTTTTTGTGGGCGGTGTTCTGGGTGTTCATCACACAGAGCAGGTTCTGCCCGGCTCCCTTGCGCAGCCAGGCGTACACGCCCTCGGCGCGGCTCTCACAGGCCACCCACTCAAAGCAGTCCGGGTTGTACTCCCCGTCGTAGAGGGCGGGCTCGGTGGCATACAGGTGGGAGACGGCGGCGAAAAATTTCTGGAAGCTGTCGTGGAACGGGTACTTGAGCAGGTCCCAGTCCAGCGGGCGCTTTTCGTCCCACTCCCGGAAATGTGCCATCTCGTTGCCCATAAAGTTGAGCTTTTTGCCCGGATGGGTGTACATATAAAAATACAGGGTGCGCAACTGGGCGCATTTTTCCTCATAGGTACCCCAGAGCTTATCAATGATGGTCTTCTTGCCGTGGACGACTTCGTCGTGGCTGAGGGCCAGCAGGTACAGCTCATTGTAGAAATACTGCATACTGAACGTCAGCTTGTGGTAGGCGTCCGGCCGCTCCCCGAACGGGGTGGCGAAGTAATCCAGCGTGTCGTGCATCCAGCCCATGTCCCACTTGTAATCAAAGCCGATGCCGTCGTACCGGGTGGGGGCGGTCACTTTGAGGAAGTTGGTGGAGTCCTCGGCGGTGTAGATGCCGGTGGGCCAGCGCTCGTTCAGGCCGTGGTTCAGGCTGCGCAAAAAGTTCACCGCGCCCTGATTCACGCCGCGGTTGGGGTCGCCCTGCCAGTACAGGGCCCGGGAGATGGCGTCCATGCGGATGCCGTCGCAGTGGTAGACGTCCATCCACAGCCCGGCGGCGCTGCTCAGAAAGCTGCACACCTCCCGGCGGTAGTAGTTGAAGTTGCAGGTGCCCCACTCGCTCTGTCCCACGTCGCTGTCGTACTCATACAGGTGG
>OIWS01003903.1_pt1 | contig 10008 bp, 6 predicted proteins | sample 1587611 | NCBI WGS metagenome assembly OIWS01 (sample SAMEA3888919, study PRJEB22519) | human gut metagenome | biome: human gut; feature: human-associated habitat; material: faeces | place: Denmark | collected 2010 | reverse complement strand
AAGGAATACCCTCGTCTATAGATATTGAATTCTTAGAATTAAACGACAACCCCTAGGATATATTGAGTGTTACTGAAGTTGAGACTTACCGAAGGTGGGGTGACGGTGGCCAGCCTGTACTCGTATTTTGCAGTCACGGCATTGTTGTTGTCGCGTGTCTCCACCAGCCTGCCATAACCGTCATAAGAAAAGGATGAGCGAAGTCCGTTTGGTTGTATAATTTCTTTCAGTCTATGACGTGGCTCATACCTGTAAAGCGTTGTCTGCGCGAATGGCAGTTTGGTCTGTAGCATAGCCAGTCTTTCGAGTGTCTCGTCCGATGGTGTTGGCATGGATGTAAGGCTTGATGTTGACACAATTCCGATGTCAGACAAGGCCTTGTCAACTTCATCGAAGCGGCATCCCATGATTTCCGCCACAAGTCTCTGCCCTCCGTAGCTCCACAGAAATGCAGTCGCTACGCTGTCGGGTGTAAGTGCCTCAACAATGTTTCCCATAGAGTCATATTTATATGTCGCCAGAAGCTTCCATCCGTTGTCGGCAGTCCTGCGTTCAACCTTGTCCGGTTTTGTCATGGCTTTTTTGCGGGTGTCAGGCATACAGTAAGAATACCGTTCCGCAAGTGTCAGATTGTTGTTCCTGTAAACGCGCCTTTCTTTCAGACAGTCAAGAACATTGCTTTCGACCATTGCTTTTTGGATGTCATTCTCGGCAGTCCTGTCTCCAATATATTCATTCACGATTCTTGTCATTGAGCCGTCACTTTCCCTATTGGAGACTGTTGCAATCCTCCCATGCTCGTTGTAAGTGTAGCTCTCTATGCTTATCGATTCAGTATTGTCTGAATACATAGATGTCCTCGTTGATGCGTTGCTCACGTTCACTCTATTGAATACAAACCAGTTGGCCCGCTCACCTGTGACGTACAATACTGTGTCGTTGCCAACGGTCGGAAATTCAAAGTCTTCCGTCACCGTTTTCAGCAACTTGCCGTCAGCGTCCCTGTATGCCGTTTTGCAAAGTCTGCCTCTCATAAACTGGCGCGAGCACACGGGAGACAAAATGTTCCTCAGTACGGGCGAGGTGTTTGAATAATACCTTACCGTCATTTGTTCTCCCTTTTCGTCATAAGCCACGGTAGGGACAGGATACACCTCATCAGATTCACACAGATTTATGTAGTCAGGGTGTTGGCTTGCCGTAGTGTAGAAATATTCCGTCATGCCTGCATTTGTCCTTCGTTCAGTGACATGAGCATATTCTATGTGTGTAAATCCGCAGTCAAAAATTTTGCTTTGTCCGTTGTAGTACCTCACGGTTTTTGTCCCTCCATTTCCATTAGCCGTGTATTGCACCCCATATCTTGGAGTGTCAAGCAACACACCGCTGCTCAACGAAGAGTCGGATTCGTCAGAATAGTCATAGTCAACAGTGTCAGTAGCAATTAATTCGTCAGAGAACGTGACAATCCGCTTAATTCTCAGACCGCCTGTCCTCTCCTTGCCCTTTATAATTGTCAGTTCCGGCTCATACTGGTTTCGCTCACTCCTTTCCATCATCTTAGAGTAGTCATGTGGCTCATAACTCAGGAGCGAGTGTCCACCAGTAGGGTAGTCAATCCTCTCCAGAACCCCCAAGGATGCGTATCTGTGGTTGGGACTGACAATGGACGGTTCATACCTCTCAGTGTAGTCATTGCCGTTATAGCTGATGCTGTTGATGAAACGCTCAATCCATGCGCCGCTGCCGTTATAGTATCCGAATCCGTCAGTACTTCCCGTCGAGAGCATTGGCGCATTGCAAGACATGTCATAGCCGAAGGTGAAGCGTCCTTCCCCTGAAATGGTGACAGCCTTAAGAAATGTTATCGGGTTTGACATCCCGTTGTTGTCATCCATCGAAAAATATTCAAACGTGCATGTCTTCACAACCTTTCCGTTCTTTATAACCCTGATTTCCGCAATCCTCCTGCAATCTCCGAGCGCGTTTTTCTTATTGCCTCGAAAATCCAATGCGAACTCCCTTTTCCCCTCCTCATACAGGAATAACACCTCAGTGTCGTTGCAGAAGGAAATGCTGTCAATATGGTAACTGTCGCACTGGCGGTTGGTTCTCACGTCTTTGCTTATTGTCCCTTGCGCGTTTGTCAACATGGCCTCATAATATGATGTGGCAACAGAATAATTGTAGTCATTGGTAACAGGCGAGATGTTGAATTTTATAAATCTTCCATTTGGTGCCACAATATTGTTGAGATGCCATCCAAGCACAACACCTTCGTTGTAGGAATTCGTTTGTGGTCCCTCGGAAAATCCCAAAGCTCCTCTTGTTGACGAAGAGACTTTGGTGAACCAGTAAATATATCCTTTCTCGTCAACCATTGATATAAAGTCATCAGCCACTGCGTCAACCTTAAGTCCCTTGCTATTGTCTGCAAGGTTGAACAGTCTAAAACCGTTTCTTCCACACTCAAATTTTCTCTCGAAACATCCCCTGTAGCCAAGGAAGTTGAACGTGTATATGTCCGGCTCCGTCTCGTAATAAGCAACTCCCGAATCCTCTTTCCTTAAGCCGCCCGGAATGACGGTTTGTGACGTGGTGTTTAACGGCACCACGTCAAAACAGTCAAAGCCGCCATTGATGAACTTGTACCCATGAAACGAATGGGAGTCAAACTTGCCGTTTCCAATCCCCATGATCACACTCATCTCGTCCGGTATGCCTTTAATTTCCCTCGTAATCATACCTCCGACAGACAGAGACCACCCGTGCCCAAGAATTCCACTCTTGTGGTTTGTCCTGAACCCATTTGTGGAGTAGGTAATAGCAACGGGCAGTTCAAAGTTCTTGTCCTTGTATGTAAAAATCGGTATGCTGTAGTTCACTGTGCCGGTGTACAGCGATGCTCCTATTTTTCCATATTTCTGGAACTCATACATCTTCCATTCCGGCGTGGCGGGCTTGGCGTTCTGCTGACCAATGTTCATCTGGGCATGTGCCGTGACGAGCGAAAGAGCCAGAGAAAGAACTGTGGATAATAGCCTTCTCATAGTTTGTGTAATTTTATATGGTTAAAGACTATTGAAATATAGCAATTAAATTTATCTGTATCCTATTATGAATCAAAATGGGAAACATGGCAAGATGACATTGCTATCCGAATCAAGCAACGAGGCAATGCCAGCCTTTAAGTCAAAATCCGCATAAAATGTAGCACCGTTTGCTGTCTTTGCCAATACACCATATGAGTTTGGGACAGACTCTTCGGTTGCCTCAAGCATCTTAGAATTGTCCCCAAACAATGCATAAGGGCTTTGGGCAAGACCTTTAGTAACGGTGCTCATTAGAAGGATAATCATTGTGACAATCCTTGCTGCTTCTGTCTGAAATGTTTTTCTCATAATTTATTTTTTTTAGTGTCCGTTTTCAATGCATTCTCCACATGTCGCCTGTAATTTTTCCTATTCAATTGTAAACTTCTCTGCAAATTTTTCAATCTTCGTACAGATGTACAACACATAATGCCCGGGGCTTAGAAATGAGTAATCTATTGTGGCGGTGGCTGTCTCTCCATTATAGACATCGTTGGTTTGGCTAATGACCACACGCCCCATAATATCAGACAACAGAAAGGACAATCTACCGTCATAATTGCAGCAATACTGGATTGTCATTTGCCGCCCGTCCTTGTCTTGTGTCGTTTGATACTGTAGGGAAGGCGGTGTGCTGTCATCGCATTGTCTGTTGTCCTGCGCCAAATTGTGCCTTGCTTTGTTCGCTTCGTCGATTCCCATTCCTGGCTGTCCGTCAACAGGTGTGTATAGGCACACGCTTTCTTTATGTATTCCTGTCGTTGTACACCTGTTCTCCACAACTGGATATCTAAAGCCCGGCACATACAAGCAATATAGGTCTTCTGTTGTTATTGTCGTGTCGTTTCTTTGCCATTCAATTATGCTGTCGGCTGAAAATTTGTCGAAAGAGAATTTTTTCTGGTTCAGTACGCTGTCAATCGGAAAGTAAACGTTTGACACAAGACGTTTGGTGTGAATCAAAAGAGTGTTGTTGATTGTGTCCCCATTCTCCGTAACCAATTGCCCGACAGATTCAGCCTCAGTCCTGTAAGTACCAAATGTGTGTATGAAGAACTTGTCGCAAAAAGTTCCTCTGCCGTGAAAGACACCCTCAACACGGTATCCTTTCCTCATTGGAAACATAAGCCTCAACTCAGGTCTGTCGTAACAGATTCTTATAAGATTGTTCTCAAAACCAAGATAATAAACAGAGTCTCCGACCTCCCGGAATCGTTGCATTGTGCCTTGTTCCACAGATGTTATGTCACCGTTGGAGTCGTATTCAAAGAACTCCTGCCGTATAGTTTCCGATGAAATATCTGCGTCTGCCAAGTTCCATGATTTGCCGTCATCACGGAAGTGTGAACTGTTGACAACATATTTTGTTATGAAGTCGTTTGGACGTATGCCGTTGCATCTTTTTGTAAGTAGCGGGACGGCATTTTGTGCCATACCATGCAATGGCATTAAACCAATTGCGAAGGTGATGATGAGTATGTTTGTCTTAAACGTGTTCATGCTATATCTGTAATTTTATTGTGCAAAATCTCTGCCTCTCCTTTATGGCCAATACCAATAGCCATGACTGGACACTATTCGTTCACCGATGAATGAGTCCGAGTATTTGTAAGTCAAGTCCAGCATCGTTTTAAGGAATATTGAATATTCCTTGTCGTATATAATGATTTCTCCTCCATTGCATAATGGCTTTTCGCTTTCGACGTTGTCAGTTAATTGAAAAACCTCCATGTCTGATTTCCCGTTAGGAAAGAGATATCTTATTTTAATATACGGCCCACCAGGACAATTATCTTCTGGATATTTAACCTTTCTATAATATTTATATTTTTTCTTGTTCATGACAAAGAAATCATAGATAGATTCTCTCAAATATTTTTGAGTGCAACTGTCAATGTCTGTTATTTGCTTAACAGTCCAACAAAAATTATTTGTGCTTATATATTCTAATGAACATTTAATGCCTTTATTCTTTATTTCAACATGGAAAATTCCACTGTTTCTCGCTATATCACAGACTGATACAACTATTTTTTCAGGTTCTGTGATTATCATCTCATTACATTTGGCATATTGTATGCTAAGAAACATGACAATAATTATTAATAAGTATCTTTTCATTTTTCTGCTTATTCATAATAATGTATCCATAATTTACAAATTGTCTCTCTGTATTTTTTTGTTTATTTCATTTGACAATTTTCATTTCTTCCCACCAATACCAACCATAGTTGTTGTCTCCAAATTTATGCCATGGACCTTTAAATTTTGTTGTATATTTATACGTCAATTTAAGTAACGTATCAAGAAAAATCTTGTATTCATCCGAATAAACAATTTCTGCTTGTCCGTTACCAAGTGGTTTATTGCTATTTACGTCATTGGTTAATGCGAATCTAAAGTTGCGTTTCATTTCATTTTCTTTATATATATTTATGTGCAGATACGCTGGGCCTGGATCATCCTGATATGTATGTTCCAATTTTTTATAGTATTTGTAAATTGGTTTGTTTTCATAACAAAAAAAATCTAATATTGATTTCCTAAGATAGTTGCTGGTGCTGTCTTCAATGTCGTTAATGGTTCTGCTCACCCATACATAATCAAAACAATCATCCGAGGCCGATTTTTTCTTCGCATTGTTAATTTTAACCTTATGTAAATCCATTAATTTGAATGAAGCACTATCATCATAAAATGTAATTTCTAAGGTTGAAGAATAGCGGGGTCTGTCTACTATTGTAATTTTGAAAACATTTTTCTGTTTGCTTAAAACTTTGTTGTTTGGGATAACTGTAAAAATTACTACAGCCAACCATAAATATAACAATCTCATAGGTGTTGTCGTTTTTATAAATTTTTAAATATATATAGTCATAATTACTTTTTGCTATTGATAATAGCATCATTTTTTATATAGAATTTATATGCTAAATTAATAAACTCTTTATAATTTGAAGTCGTTTTAGGGTAGAATATTTTGTCTTTTTTTACATTTAAATATGCAAACCTATGATTGGCAACCAGTTTACCTCTCTTGTCAACATGGTTATCACCAATTTTATATTCTCCGTGACTATACCATTCGTGAATTAATAATGAAGCCGCCATATTTTCAACGGTTCCTTCATAATCCTTGTAAGTTCTTCCATGAAATTCAATTCTTGTCTTATCATTAGTGAATGTAGTGAAATGAGAATTTTCTTTGTCTGTGTATTTAATCTCTCCGTCTTCCAATGAAGCCATGCTGAATGTCCTGTCATTAAACAGCTTCGTACCGTTAAAATGCCTCGCTATATTATTGATGACATTTTTTGCAAACGTTGCGTGCCTGGTTCCTGAATATACCGCCTCCACCTGATCGTATGTCACGATGTCATCTTTATATCCGTTATTTTCATCAGTCCAGTATTTAATGTCATGTTTGCTCCATTCAATGCCTACGTCAATGCCCTTGTAGACATAAATGGTTCCCTTGAATCCTTCCTTGCTTGTTCCCAACAGCTTGCCTTCAAGATTGTAGATTGGCTCACGTCCGTCACGGTCAATCGTGTTGACAGGATTGACCAGACAGAAAGTATAAGGGCTGACATCATAGTACTCCTCGCATAATGGGTCCATAGTGGTCCAGCGCGGCAGTGTCGGGTCATACCACCTCGCCCCATAGTCCATCCAGTCAAGCCCGAGCATCCTGTCCAGCTCCTTCCCGTTGAACTTGAACGGCTGCGTCCCGTCCATGCTGCTGCAGTCGGTCAACGCGCCGTAAGGATAAAAATGGTTTCTCTCAATGACCTTTCCACCCTGTGTGACAGCCACCCTGTTGCTGCCGAGGTGGTCGCGTAAATAAAATATAAACTCCGTGCTGTCACGTTGTCCGTCTTTGAATCTCACATATCCTCCGTCAAACAACAACATCTGAAGTTTTCCGTCCCTGCATCTTATGTTTCCGCAAATATCCGTCGTTGTTTGTATACCTTCACCGCTTGAGTAAACATCCGCATTCCCGTTAGCAGTAGCCGAGACGTTTGTCCCGCTCATTCTGTAAAGGACACGCAGTTTCTGCCCATCTGCCGAGTGTACAAAATTTATGGTTCCGTTTTCCATTATGACAGCTTGCGGCAGTCCCGTGGCATTATAGACTATCGGTCCCAGCCCTCTGTTGACATCCACCACAATCCTTCCGTCGCTGTCATAAAAATATTCCACGCCGCCCGTGCTTCCGTCCCTGAACGTCATCACACCTTTCCTGTAGGTGGGAACCGCCGAGTTGTCTGCCTTTATAAGTCTGTTCCCGTCATACCTGCAATTGATGATGTCAAGATAGCCGAAAGCGCCGTCATCCCGTCTTCCCCTCCTGACGAGAGTCCTCACGTTTCCCATCTCGTCATAGCCGTATTCAGCGGAATAGTCCTCCGAAAACTTGCCATTGTACGAGGCGTATGTGAGCCTTTTCAGACGGTCATAGGTATACCTGACGATAGCCATGTCGTCTCCACAAGTCCATGCCGCGGCGGCTATGTTCCCATCATACCTGGGTCTGGTGTCCGCATCCTCATACATCAGCCTTTCCCCGAACAGCCTGCCGCCAATGTGGACAGGCCACGACCTGACGTTGTATTCGTAACCCGTTGCCAATATGGCGTTGCCGCCACGCCCTATGGATGCCAGCCTACCCACCTCGTCATACGACCGCTCAGAGAGTGTCACCTCATTTCCTCCATTCAGTCGCATGGTCTCTGTCAACAGTCTTCCGGCTTGGTCGTAAGTGTAGGCATGCTCTTCCGTTATGCCAACCGTGGAATGCCGCACGCGCCGTGCCGTGACATTGCCGGTGAAGTCATAGCGTGTGTCCTCACGGTCGTATCCTCCAAGAATGTTGCTGGCGCAGCTCTGTACGACCTGCCCCCTGTCGTCATAGTAATAGACGTGCCCGATGAACGTTGTGTCCTTCGCGATCCCGAGCACCGCCGTCAACTCACCCGTGAGGAATGTGGTGGCACTTGCCGCATAGCGGTTGCCGTATCCGTCATCCTGCCTGTAGGCGAAGGCGTGGTCAGGAAAACGGGGGCCTCCCACGAAACTGTAATTGTCGTAGTAGCAGACGTGCAGTATTTTTGACGACACAATGGAGACATCGTGTGAAGACTCCGTTGTGTAACCGTACAAGTCTTTAGCCGTGTCGTCACGTACGGCATGCATAAAGAAGTCAGGCGTGCCTTGTCGGAGCACGTCAAAGGATGCTTTGCACAGCCCCGTGACACAATCCCTGCCGAACCTGTCGCGCAGCGTGAACACCCATTCGCCTCGTCTCCTCTGCTCCCCGTCCTGACTGAACACCGTCCTGCCCATGCAGTCGAACACGAACAGCTGCCAAGCGCATCCCGGTAGCTTCTTTGCCCTACACCGCCCGTCGCGGTCATACAGATAGAGATACGCGAACTGCCCGATCTCTTCTATCTCGTCAGAGCGGAACGCCCTGCCCGTGCCAAGTTTTGACGTGACCGCCGGAGGCAGCACCGCTGTCAGGTTGCCGCACATGTCATATATATAATAGGTGTCGCTCCATTTCCCGTTGTCCGCTTTCCTTCTCTGCAGCACATTCCTGCCAGAGCGGTCTGTGAACATGAGCGTCACATCCCCTTCCTCGTCCTCCTCACTTGTCACGCTCAATGTACCATCTTGATACTTCCTTACGAAATCCATCGTGATGACGGTGTCGGTGGCGAGGCGCGTGTCTGAGCAACGGAAGATGAAACAGGACAGCGAGTCAACGCTGTTGTCGTTGAACATATATCCGGTCTTTTTGCCCCTGTTTCCTCTGTGCCATGCCTCCCCTGGTCCGGTCTCAGACATCAGCCTTCCGAGCGATGACTGTTCGTAGCGGGCTGTGGAGTATGGCGCGTCGTCTCCATACCCGGCGATTGCCCTCCGTCTTACATCGTCCATGCTCCTTTGCGCTCCACCTGTTCCGCAAGCGGTTGCGTTCCAAGAGCGGCAAATCCTTCCCACGCCGTCAATCTCACAGGCATCAACGATGTCGTTGCCATGCGGAGAGGCTGCCACAGCCACGGTTTGCACCTGCCGTCCCAGCCCGTCATAATAATGCACGCTCTCCATGCAGTCGTGGCCGTCCACACTGCGCATAACCTCTTCCTTGATGTAGTTGTCGCCTATGGTCTGGGCGGTCGTCGGCAGCGGCAATGCCATTGCAACCGTTATTGCTGCAATGACGTATAGAGCATTAATGATTGAAAAATTCTTCATAAGCAAACTTACCGAAATTATAGTTGTACAACCAGAATGTTTGATGGACCCACAGTTAGACATTCCGTACTTTGGACTGTAAGTTCTGCGGTGGATTCGGCGATTGCGTCCCTTATTTCCACAGACACCTCGGCCCAAGGCTTGTATATTTTCTGATTGATTAAGACATCTTCCTTGTGGCCGGAATAACTGTACATTTTCCCGTCAATGGTCACGATGCAGGTGCCAGTTGTTCGACAACAGAGGGAAAAGGTCAATGCCGTAGTCTCCGAGGTGTCAATCCTTGCGCTTGTCTTGCCGTACCCATTTGCGTAATCAAAACTTTGTTTTATGCAGGTAAACTCTATTGGTGTGTTCTCCACCCTGAACGAGCCTGTAGCCAGTGCTGTCTCTTCTGACGTGATGTCTCTGACGGAACATTCCACGATGTAGTTTTTATATGCAATGAACGTACCGGCACCAATATTTATTGTGTAAGTCATGTCTTTTCCTTCATGACGCATTAAAACATTTCCGTTCCTGTCACTTATTTTCCAGTTGATTTCATATTCTCCTGTTCCTCCGCTGATGTCGGCTCTAAATGTCGCATCCCTTAGGATAGGGATGCTCGTAAATCAGTCAAAAACAACCTAACGATCTAATTGTCAGTGTT
>OIWS01003901.1_pt1 | contig 10021 bp, 5 predicted proteins | sample 1587611 | NCBI WGS metagenome assembly OIWS01 (sample SAMEA3888919, study PRJEB22519) | human gut metagenome | biome: human gut; feature: human-associated habitat; material: faeces | place: Denmark | collected 2010 | reverse complement strand
ATCCGATGTTGGCCGCATGGTCAGGTTCCATATGCTGCACGATGAGATAATCCGGCGTCCTTCCCTCCAAGGCTTCTTCCAGACGAACTGCCCATTCCTCCGTTTTACGCTGGTCTATCGTGTCCATCACGGCTATCTTTTCGTCCGTGATAACGTATGAGTTGTACGAAATGCCTTGTGGTACGACGTATTGGCTCTCGAATAAGTCCAAATCCTTGTCGTCGGCGCCAATGTATCTGACGTAGGGTGTGATATTGTCGTTCATATTGCTTGATATTGAAGTTTAAAATCCGGTGCAAATATCGCACTTTTCTCCGGATTTCACAACATATTTTCTTATCTTCATCCCATTCTCATTTGTTGCAACAGCTCTTTTTGCCTTTCGCTCAGGCTGGCAGGGAGTTGCACGTTGTATGTCAGAATCAGGTTGCCGCGCGTACCGTCGGGATGCATGTCGCCTTTGCCTTTCAGGCGGACTTTGGCGCCAGGCTGTGTGCCGGGCTTTATTTTCAGTTTCAATTTGTCGCCTTCCGGGGTTTGTACGATGATGGAGCCGCCCAGCAACGCCGTATACATGTCGATGTTTACCGTGCACTCACGGTCGGCATAACTTACAGTCCCGCTTTCGTTTCCAAACGGGTCGAATCCCCGTTTGAAGCCGCTGCGGTAGCTGCGTGCGCGTCCGCCGCCTCCGCCGTGTCGATGGGCGTTTCGGTGACGAAGCGCACGCCCTCAGCCTCCATCAGGCGGATGCGGCGCTCCACCACGCGCTTGTCCAGCTTCATGTTGGGAATGCCGTAGGTCAGCAGCCCGCCGGGGCGGTCGGAGCGCTCGTAGACGGTGACGCTGTGGCCGCGGCGGTTCAGCGTCTGCGCCGCGGCGAGACCCGAGGGGCCGCTGCCCACAATGGCCACGCGCTTTCCGCTGCGCACCCGGGGCGGGCGCGGCTGCATCCAGCCCTGCGCATAGGCCGTTTCGATGATGTACAGCTCGTTGTCGTGCACGGTGACGCTCTCGCCGTTTAAGCCGCAGGTGCACGCCGCCTCGCACAGCGCCGGGCAGACCCTGCCGGTGAATTCGGGAAAGCAGTTGGTCTTGAGCAGCCGATCCAGCGCGTGGCGCGGATTGCCCAGCCAAAGCATGTCGTTCCATTCGGGAATCAGATTGTGCAGTGGGCAGCCGGTGAACATGCCGCCGATTTTCTCGCCCGTCTGGCAGAAGGGCACGCCGCAGTTCATGCATCGCGCCGCCTGCTCCCGGCGCTTCACGTCCGAAAGGGGCGCGCGGAATTCGTCGAAGCTCGCGATGCGCTTCAGCGGATCGGCCGCCGGCGCGGCTGCGCGGGAATAGAGCATAAATCCGTCTTTCTTACCCATTTTTCTCACCTGCCTTCGGTCGTTTCGCGGAAGGCCTCCAGCTCGGCCTCGTCGCGGGACATGCCCTGCGCCTCGCACCGGGCGATGGCGCTGAGCATCCGCCGGTAATCCCGGGGAATGATCTTCTTGAATTTATCCGCGGACGCGTCGAAGTTTTCGAGAATGCGCCGGCCCTTTTCGGAGCCGGTCTGGCGCACGTGCTCCTCGATCATCGCCCGCAGAGTCTCCCGGTCGTGGCCGCTGCACAGCTCCTCGACGTCCACCAGCTGCTTGTTCACCCGGAGGTAGAGGTCGTGGTTTTCGTCCAGCACGTAGGCCACGCCGCCGGACATGCCCGCGGCGAAGTTGCGCCCGGTGCGGCCAAGCACGGCCACGCAGCCGCCGGTCATGTACTCGCAGCCGTGGTCGCCCACGCCCTCGACTACGGCGACGGCGCCGGAATTGCGCACGGCGAAGCGCTCGCCCGCCTGGCCGCAGACGTAGGCCTGGCCGCTGGTCGCGCCGTAGAGCGCCACATTGCCCACGACGATGTTCTCGTCCGCGGCAAAGCGCGCGTTCTTCGGCGGGAACAGCACCAGCCGGCCGCCGGAGAGACCCTTGCCGAAGTAATCGTTGCTGTCGCCTGCGAGGCGGATGGTCACGCCCTTGGGCAGGAACGCGCCGAAGGACTGGCCGCCGCCGCCCTGCGCGTCGATGGTGAAGGCGTTCTCGGGCAGGCTGCTTCCGTACAGCCGCGTGACCTCGCTGCCGAGGATGGCTCCGAAGGCGCGGTCTGTGCTGGAGACGGTCAGGGCGATGCGCTGCGGCTCGGCGCGCGTCAGGTCGAATTCCTTGAGCAGCACGCGCTCGTCCAGCGTCTTCTGCGTCTGGAAGTCGAACGCGTCCTCGGGAATGCGGTGCTGGTTGATGTTCTGGCCGATGACGCGGCTCAGGTCGACGGTCGCGGCGCGATGGCTCGCCTGCTTCGGACGCATGCGCAGCAGATCGCCGCGGCCCACCAGCTCGTCCACGCGGCGAACGCCCAGCCGGGCCATGATGCCGCGCAGCTCCTCGGCGATGAACAGCATAAAGCGCATTACGTACTCGGGCTTGCCCTTGAAGCGCCTGCGCAGCTCGGGGTTCTGGGTGGCGATGCCCACCGGACAGGTGTCCAGATTGCACACGCGCATCATCACGCAGCCCTCGGCCATCAGCAGGGTAGTGCCGAAGCCGAACTCCTCTGCGCCCAGCAGAGCGGCAATAACCACATCACGGCCGCTCATCAGCTTGCCGTCTGTCTCAATGCGGACACGCTCACGCAGCCCATTCTGGATCAGTGTCTGATGCGTCTCGGCAAGTCCGAGTTCCCACGGAAGTCCTGCATTCTGAATGGAGCTTCTCGGAGCAGCTCCGGTTCCTCCGTCATAACCTGAGATCAGGATGACTCCTGCACCAGCTTTCGCAACACCGGCTGCCACAGTACCGACTCCTGCCTCTGATACAAGCTTCACTGAAATCCTTGCATTTTTATTTGCATTCTTACAGTCATAGATCAACTGTGCCAGGTCTTCGATGGAGTAGATATCATGGTGCGGTGGTGGTGAGATCAGACTGACTCCCGGTGTTGAATGACGGGTCTTTGCGATCCACGGATATACCTTTCCTCCCGGAAGATGTCCACCTTCTCCTGGTTTTGCTCCCTGTGCCATCTTGATCTGGATCTCTTTTGCACTGACAAGATATCTTGATGTCACTCCGAAACGTCCTGAAGCCACCTGCTTGATGGCCGAGCATTTATTTGTATCCAGTCGCTCGATATCCTCTCCACCTTCACCGGAGTTGGATTTTCCGTGAAGCATGTTCATGGCGATTGCCATGGTCTCATGAGCTTCTTTGGAAATGGATCCGTAGGACATGGCTCCTGTCTTAAATCTTGTTACGATGGAATCTACGCTTTCCACTTCTTCGATCGGAACGCTCTTCTTCGGATAATTAAATTCAAGCTGGCCTCTCAGGTTGATCTTTTCGCCCTCTTCATCCACCATCTGTGTGTACTGTTTGAACAGATCATAACTTCCGGTTCTTGTAGACTGCTGAAGCATGTGGATCGTCTGTGGATTGTAAAGATGTTCTTCTCCACCGCTCTTATATTTATGCTTTCCGACGCTGTCCAGTGTCATATCTACAGCAAGTCCCAGCGGATCAAAGGCCTCTGTATGGAATGCAGTATAATCTTCTGCAATCTCCTCAATTCCGATTCCACCGACACGGCTGACTGTATCGGTAAAATAACGATTGATAAAGTCACTCTTCAGACCGATCGCCTCAAAGATCTTTGCTCCCTGATAAGACTGGATCGTTGAGATTCCCATCTTGGATGCGATCTTGATGATTCCATGGATCACCGCAGAGTTATAGTCATCCACCGCTGCGTAATAATCTTTGTGAAGCAGATTTGCCTCAATCAACTGACGGATGGACTCATGTGCCAGATACGGGTTGATCGCACATGCTCCATAGCCCAGCAGGGTTGCAAAATGATGGACCTCTCTCGGTTCCCCACTTTCCAGGATCATGGCAACAGAGGTTCTCTTCTTTGTGCGGACTAGATGCTGCTGCAATCCCGATACAGCCAGAAGTGACGGAATTGCTACATGATACTCATCTACATCCCGGTCTGTCAGGATCAGGATATTCGCTCCCTCACGGATGACTCTGTCTACTTCGATGAACAGATATTCAATGGCTTTTTCCAGGCTCGTATTCTTATAATAAGTGATCGGGATCTCTGCAACTTTGAATCCGTCCACATTCATGTTCTTGATCTTCAGAAGATCGGTATTGGTCAGGATCGGGTTATTTACCCTGAGCATCTTACAATTTTCTTCTTTCTGCTCCAGCAGGTTTCCGTCTTTTCCAATGTAGATCGTAGTGGATGTAACAATCTCCTCACGGATCGCATCAATTGGCGGGTTCGTAACCTGGGCAAATAACTGCTTGAAATATCCAAACAACGGCTGACGCTTTTTAGAAAGAACGGACAGTGGTGCATCCATTCCCATGGCTGCGATTCCCTCTCCACCGTTCTTTGCCATGGTCAGAATGGAGGTCTTCACATCTTCATAAGAATATCCGAATGCTTTCTGAAGCTGTGTACATTCTTCCGCCGTATATTTCGGAACATCTTTATTCGGGATCTTCAGATCCTTCAGAGCGATCAGATTGCTGTCCAGCCACTCACCGTACGGATGCTCGTTTGCGTATTTTTCTTTCAGTTCCTCATCATCGATCACCCGGCCTGCCACAGTATCAACCAGAAGCATCTTGCCCGGATGAAGTCTTTCTTTCATGACAATCTTTGACGGATCAATATCCAGTACTCCGACCTCAGAAGAAAGGATCAGGTTATCATCCTCTGTGATATAGTAACGGGAAGGACGAAGACCGTTTCTGTCAAGTACCGCTCCCATCACATCTCCATCGGAGAAAAGGATGGATGCCGGTCCGTCCCATGGCTCCATCATGGTTGCATAATACTGATAGAAATCTTTCTTGTTCTGAGACATTTCATTGTTGTTGACCCATGGTTCAGGAATTGCGATCATGACTGCCAGCGGAAGCTCCATTCCACTCATGACCATAAATTCCAGTGCATTGTCAAGCATTGCCGAGTCAGAACCGGAGGTATTGATCGCCGGAAGAACTTTATGAAGCTCACCTTTCAGCTTGCCTGCCTCCATCGTTTCTTCTCTGGCACGCATCTTATCCGCATTACCACGAATTGTATTGATCTCTCCGTTATGCACGATGAAACGGTTCGGATGGGCTCTCTGCCAGCTTGGTGCTGTATTCGTACTGAAACGGGAATGTACCATGGCGATAGCTGATACATACTCCTCATCCTGCAGATCTGCAAAGAAAAGACGGAGCTGTCCTACAAGGAACATCCCTTTATAGACGATCGTTCTGCTGGAGAGTGAAACGACATACGTGTCATCACTGCTCTGTTCAAAGATCCTTCTTACCACATACAGCCGGCGGTCAAATTCCAGTCCCTTTGCATACCTAGACGGACGTTCGATAAACGCCTGCATGATACATGGCATACAGTCAACCGCACTTTTTCCGAGGATATCCGGGTGAATTGGAACTTCTCTCCATCCTAAGAATTTCAGTCCTTCTTTTTTTACGATCACCTCAAAGATCTTCTTCACCTGATTTCTCTTCAGCTCGTCCTGCGGAAGGAAGAACATTCCCACACCATAATCTCTCTCTCCTTTGAGATCGATCCCGAGTGGCTGACAGACCTTTTTAAAAAAGTTATGTGGAATCTGTGTCAGGATTCCGACACCATCTCCTGTCTTTCCCTCTGCATCCTTTCCGGCTCTATGCTCCAGATTTTCCACGATATGCAGTGCACCTGCTACTGTACTGTGGCTTTTCTGACCTTTAATATTAACGATTGCTCCAATACCGCAGTTATCATGTTCAAAACTTTCACGATACAGACCCTGCTGTGGGATTTCATTTTCTTTCCTCATAGTCGCTGTCCTTTCTTTTGCATATTTAAAACTTTTTTAAAATATAACTCTTTTTCCCTATCTTGTAAACAGGAATTTTCTGTAAATTATCTGATAATTCGACTTTTTATTATTTTATTTTTTATTGTCTGATTATTTAAGTTTTTTATGAATTTAACATCAATTCCTGATATCTTCGATATTTCCTTTAATCACTGGATTTTTCTTCATAAAAGTAAAAAAATACGCAATAGGTCACACGCCCCATTGCGTACAATTCAAGATTGTATTTTTATAAATACAATTTTCTATATAATGTTCCTGTTATAGTTCATCGTTTTCCCTTGAAGTTTTTTTCTCCATTACCGGATCACCGGTCTTCTGTATCATAACAAATAAGACGGAACAGAAGAAAGCACTTAAAATGATCGCCAGTCCCATCCTCATCAGATCTCCTGCCAGCCATCTGAACAGACCGACCTCGGTAAAGAGGATCGACCCGGTATTCAGGCAGATATGCAAACCTATCGCTGCCTTCACTGAGCCATACTTTTCATAGACATAACATAGCAGGATCCCCAGCAGAAATGCATAAACGGTCTGGATCATCGTCAGATGCGTCACCGAAAAGAAAACCGATGACCACAGTGCCGCATAATAAAAGCCCTTTGTCTCTCTGTATCTGCGATACAGAACCCCCCGGAACATCATCTCTTCTGCGACTGGGATAATAATCCCCACAACCACAACCTGAACAAAAATCGGTGCGGCATAGGTACTCTGTACACTCTGCTGATAGCTGTTGCTGTTCATCGCAAGCTGTGCCAAAACAGACAGACAGGTTACTCCGATACTTCCTGCTGCTCCCATCAGGATCAGCCAGACATAGTTTCTGGCAGATACTTTTTGCCGCTGCGGTATCCCTGCCTGCTTCTCTTTCTTTCTGTCCAGACGAAATAAAGATACCGTAAGAATCAATGTGAAAAGTGCTGTCACACCGTTAATCTCTGTAGCATATTTCAACACCAGCTCCAGCCCCGGCTGCATCGTCTCCATATAATATTTATTTACCACATCTGTATAATTCATTTCTGAAGCATGGTTCATAACCAGACTCAGATACTTTGCTGCATAAGGAAGCATGACCAGCATCGAAACGATAATCTCTGCAACTAACTGGATCACCCAGTATCCCAGCAGCGGTCCTGCCAGATGCCAGAATGGATTTTGCTTTTTTTTCTGATTCATCTACAGTTCCTCCGCTTTCCTCAGAATCCAGTTCTGCAGTTTCTCTTCCGTTCCTCTGACTGTTCCCTGTACCATCTCCGGTCTTCCTCCACCGCGTCCTTCAAATGCGGCATTCAGCTCTTTCGCCATATTTCTCACATCTACATCCCGGCTTCCAATCACATACCGGTATCCTGCAGCATCATTTCCACTGAACACGGCACAAAGCTTCCGATTTTTCTCAAGGACTGCATTCATCAGTATCCTGAGAGAGTCTCCCTGGATTCCTTCCGGGAAAATACAGACAATCTGCTCTGACTCCGGAATCTGCTCCGCTTTACACCGGATCAGTTCCTGCTCCTTTTCTGCCAGTTCTGTCTTCTTTTCCGCCAGCTCTTTCTGCAGATGTGCCACGGCATCGGTCAGTTCATTTTCTTTTGCACACAGCATCGCTGAAATTTCTTTTGCCTGCTTCTGCTTTAAAGCATAATCAGCCATTGCCCTGCCTCCGCAAAGCATCGTTACACGCACACCGCCTTTATACCGCTGCATGCCAACCAGCTTGATCAGTCCGATCTCTCCCGTAAAATCTACATGCGGTGCACAGCAGGCACAGGCATCATATCCGGGAACGATAACCACTCTCACCTGTCCGGTGATCTCGATCTTGCTCCGGTAAGTCATCTCTTTTTCCTCTTCTTTGGAAGGATAAAGGATCTGTATTTTGAGATTTTCCCAGACTGCCTGATTTGCACGAAACTCTATTTCCTGCAGATCTTCCACCGGGATCTCTCCGCTAAAATCCATCGTACAGTCTTCATTTCCCAGATGAAAACCAACATTTTCATAACCATAGCGTTCATGCACGATTCCGGAGACGATATGCTCACCTGTATGTTGCTGCATCTTCATAAACCGCAGTTCCCAGTCAAGCTGTCCTGTCACCTTTTCTCCGACCGGCAGTTCCTGGTCCGTTCTGTGGAGGATCTGTCCCTCCTGCTCCTGCACATCCAGTACCTTTGCATCCCCCAGATATCCGGTATCTGCATACTGACCGCCCCCTTCCGGGAAGAAAGCGGTCTGATCCAGTACGATTTCATAATAGTTTTCCTTTTTCTGACAGGAGAGGACCGTCGCCTCAAATGACTTCTGATGACTGTTATTATAAAATAATTTTTCTGTCTGCGAGCTTTCCATCAATCCATTTTCCGTCATGAAGTCTTACATCCTTTCCGGTGCAGTGAATCCAAGCAGATCAATACAGGTCTCCAGAACTTTTTTCGCCAGATTCAGGAGTGCGATATAACCGCTCTTCTTTGCCTCATCCTCTTCAGACAAGATCTTTGTCTCATGATAGAACTTATTAAATTCATTGGCGAGATCATAAATATAAGCACAAAGCTTATGCGGTGCTGTCTCGGCATATACGGTATCGATCACTTCATTAAATTTCAGAACCTGCAGCATCAGTGCCTTTTCTGCTGCATTTTCTGCTGCAAGAATCTTCGCTCCCTCTGCATTTCCGCCATTCTCCGCATATTTCTTGAGGATGGACTTGATACGCACGATCGTATAAAGGATATACGGTCCTGTATTTCCCTCAAAAGATGTAAAGCGGTCCACATCAAAGATATAATCCTTGGATGCCTGATTGGAAAGATCTCCATACTTAATGGCAGCAAGACCGACTTCCGCCGCTGTCTTTCTTGCATCCGCCTCCTCTACTGTACGGTTGTCCATAATCTTCTTATACATCTCTTCGTCAATCTCACGGATCAGATTCTCAAGACGCATCACACCGCCTTCTCTTGTCTTGAACGGCTTGCCGTCCTTTCCATTCATCGTACCAAATCCGAGGAATTTCAGCTCGGTCTCCGGTCTTACAATTCCTGTCTTCTTTGCACAGCGGAATACCTGGATAAAATGAAGTTCCTGACGTTTATCCACAACATAGATCACTTCATCCGGCTGATATAACTCTTCACGCTCTACCAGCGTTGCAAGATCCGTCGTGTCATACAATGCCGCACCGTCTGACTTCAGGATCATACACGGAGGTACTTCCTTATTATCTGTCTCTTCTGCCACATCCACAACCAAAGCTCCCTGGTCATAATGTGCAAAGCCTTTCTCTTTAAGCATCTCTACCATGCCCGGAATATATTTCTGTGCATCTGCCTCACCTTTCCACAGATCAAACTCCACATTCAGACGCTCATAATTCTTCTTTAAGTCTGTCACAGACACATTCATAATGTGCTTCCAGATCGCACGATATCCCTTATAACCATTCTGCAGCAGATAAGTCGCATGCAATGCTTCTTCTCTGTAATCCTCATGCTCTTTGGCATAGGCACTGGCAGTCGGATAGATTTCTTCCAGTTCACTGATCGTAAACGGAGCTTCCTCCGGGTATTCTCCTCCAAAAGACTCATCAAAATATGGCAGATCCGGCTGACGCTTTTTCAGCTCCGTAATGATCAGCCCCATCTGATATCCCCAGTCACCTAAATGAATATCTCCGGTCACTTTATTTCCTTTATAGCGGATGATCCGCTTGATGCTCTCTCCGATAATCGCTGAACGAAGATGACCTACATGAAGCGGCTTCGCCACGTTGGGTCCGCCATAATCAATCATGACAGTCTTTGGCTCTGCTTCTTTCTCCACGCCTAAATTCTCATCTGCAGCCATCTCATTCAGATATTCTGCCACAAACTCCGGCTTCAGCTTCAGATTAATAAAGCCCGGCTTCACCGCCTCTGCCTGTGCAAAGCACTGACTCTCTGCCAGATTTGCCACAACGTCCTCTGCGATCATGATCGGGGCTTTTTTATACTTCTTTGCTCCTGCCATAGCACCATTACACTGGTACTCGCACAGATCCGGGCGGTTAGAAAGAGTCACTCTTGCAAGCTC
>OIWS01003899.1_pt1 | contig 10025 bp, 8 predicted proteins | sample 1587611 | NCBI WGS metagenome assembly OIWS01 (sample SAMEA3888919, study PRJEB22519) | human gut metagenome | biome: human gut; feature: human-associated habitat; material: faeces | place: Denmark | collected 2010 | reverse complement strand
GTGCGTGTGGTAGAGATTGATAAAGCACGGAGTGAGAATGTGCGTCGTTGGTGGCCGTTCTTCCGTGACCGTCGTATCGATGCTTTCGGCGGACTGACAGAGCGATTTTTGATATAATATGAAGTTTTGCAATAAAGAAGAAGCCGTCCGGTATATGAATCGATTGGGATTATCCGGGCGGCCTTTTATATTTGTCGTTGATTATAAGCAGGAGCAAGTTTGGGTGGCGGAGCCGGAGGAGGTAGAGCCGGGTGAGGTATTGTATGATTTGAATGGCATTACCAATGTGACGTCAAAAGCGGAAGCCTTTCCTGAAAAACATGTTGAATGGGAGACTAATCCGGTTTCTTTTGAAACTTACTCCCGGTCTTTCCGGACAGTAATCGAGCATATTTATGCCGGTAATTCTTATCTGGTCAACCTGACTTGTGCGACTCCGGTACGAACGAACCTGACGTTGAAAGAGATTTTCTATCTTTCCCATGCTCCTTATAAATTATGGGTGAAGGAGCGTTTTGTTGTTTTCTCTCCTGAGATATTCGTGAAAATCCGGGATGGACATATCTATTCCTATCCGATGAAAGGAACGATCGACGCCACGTTGCCGGATGCCCGCAGGCGGATATTGGACGATCCGAAGGAAACGGCCGAACACGCTACGATTGTCGACCTGATCCGCAATGACCTGAGCATGGTCGCGACCGAAGTGACGGTGACCCGCTACCGGTACATAGACGAGCTGCCGACACATACAGGCGCTTTGTTGCAGGTCAGTTCGGAGATCCGGGGCCGTCTTGCCGGGAACTGGCAGGCAGAAGCAGGAGAGTTGCTGTTCCGTCTCCTTCCCGCAGGTTCCATTACCGGAGCGCCCAAAAAGAAAACAATGGAGATTATAGCGGAAGCCGAGACATACGAAAGAGGGTTCTATACCGGTGTCATGGGCTATTTCGACGGGGATAGCCTGAACAGTGCCGTCATGATCCGCTTTTTGGAACAACAGGCGGATGGCTCTTTGGTCTTTAAGAGCGGAGGAGGCATCACGTCCCGAAGTGATTTGACAAGCGAGTATAACGAAATGAAACAGAAAGTCTATGTCCCCATTTATTGAAACAATCCGGATCGAGAACGGGCGGATTTATAACTTGCCCTATCATAACCGGCGTATGAACGAGACACGTCGGGACGTGTTGCATCAAACCGGTACGCTTGATTTGAGTGACTATATCCACCCCGGAAACTACCGGGAGCGGACGAAGTGCCGTGTCGAATATGGTACGGAAATCCTGAAAACGGACTATGCCGCCTATCATATCCGCCCCGTATCCACCTTACGGCTGGTTGCCGGTGACGAAGCCGTCTATCGCTATAAAAGTACGGACCGGAGCGTGCTGGACCGTTTGTTCGCATCTCGCGGAGCGGCAGACGATGTGCTGGTCGTCCGGAAAGGATGGTTGACCGACACCTCTATCTGCAACATTGCGCTCTGGAACGGGAAACAATGGATAACCCCTTCCAAGCCGTTGCTGGCAGGAACGAAAAGGGCCTCTTTGCTGGAGCAGGGAGAGATTGCCACGGGTGATATCCGTCCGGATGATTTGCCGGCTTATTCCCGTATCCGGCTGTTCAATGCGATGATTGAATTCGGCGAAATCGAGCTGCCGGTAGATAAGATCATGTTTTGACTCGAAAAGAAATCCGTCCTATTCCTTTTTAGGCAAACGAAGGACAAAGCGGATCAGGGCGACGAATACCTTGCCGTATTTGTCCAGCTTGAGCTGTCCGACACCTCGTATTTCGCTAAACTCGTCGAGCGTGACCGGTTTCTTCCGGACCATATCTTCGAGGGCGTCATCCGAAAAGAGGATATAAGCCGGAGTATGCTCGCGTTCGGCTATCTGCTTGCGGAGCTGTTGCAGGGAGTCGAGCAGCGTTTCATCCACAGAGGTGGATTCGATCGGGCGGATCGGACGATATTTGTAACCGCCTTTCTTGGTCGGCAAGGCAAAATCTTTCGTCTTTTGGTAAATGGCTAAGAACGCCTGTTGTTCGCCGAAAAGGACTTTGCGCCCCAATGGAGTCACTTTCAGGTGGCCGGCCGACATATAGTCGATTTCAATATAACCGAGCTGAAGCATCTGATATAAGTATTCTTTCCACTCTTTGTAGCTGAGGTCTTTGCCAACACCATAGGTTTTTAGCTTGTCGTATCCTTTTTCCTTCAGTTCATCCTTTTCGGCTCCCCGGAGTATATCGATCAGCAGGTGCATATTGGCCGTTTGCCCGGTACGGAAAATTCCACTCAAGGCTTTCTGCACCAAGATGCTTCCGTCGAAACGCCGGGGCGGGTTCTTGCAGACGTCGCAGTTCCCGCAATCCTTGTCCGTCTCTTCTCCGAAATAGCTTAACAAGATGCGGCGCCGGCAGATATCCGCCTCGCAATAGCGGCGCATCCGGTTCAACTTCTGTAAACTGACGTCTTTCTGTCCGCTTTCCTCTGCAAAACGGCGAAGGAGCAGGATGTCGCCCACGGAATAGAACAGAAGCGTGTCGCTTTTCATTCCGTCCCGTCCGGCACGCCCTATCTCCTGGTAGTAGTTCTCGATGCTTGCCGGCATATTATAATGTATGACCCATCGGACATTGCTTTTGTCTATCCCCATCCCGAATGCGACCGTTGCGCATACCACCAGGATGCGGTCGTTGATGAAATCGTCCTGTGCTTTCTCGCGCTTGTCGGGGCTGAGGCCGGCATGATAGGCGACTGCCCGGATGCTGAACTCAGACAGCTCTTCGACCAAAGACTCCGTGCTGTTGCGGCTCATGCAGTAGACGATGCCGCTCTGCCGGTGGTGGCGGTTGATGAAATGGACAATAGCCGCGATTTTTTCTTTTTTGCTCAGTCCGCGACGAACCGTGAGCGACAGGTTAGGCCGGTCGAAAGACGAAATGAATGTTTTCGGCTCCCGCAGTTTCAACTGGTTCACGATGTCTGTCCGGGTGATTTTGTCTGCCGTAGCCGTCAGGGCGACGATCGGGACGTTCGGGAAATTTTCTTTCAAGACGGAGAGCTGCGTATATTCGGGCCGAAAGTCATGTCCCCAATGCGAGATGCAATGTGCTTCGTCGATCGCGATCAGAGAAATGTCGATGCGGGGCAGAAGCCAATGCAGTTCGCTTATGATCCCTTCGGGCGAGATGTAGAGCAGTTTCACTTTGCCTTGTATGCAGAGTTGCCGTATCCGGTGGCGTTCTTCTTCCGGCATCATGCTGTTGAGCGTAGCAGCCGGTATGCCATTGGCGATCAGCCCTTCGACCTGGTCTTTCATCAGAGCGATAAGGGGAGATACTACGATGGCGGTTCCCGGCATATAGATTGCCGGAAGCTGGAAACAGATGGACTTGCCGCCGCCTGTAGGCATCAGGACCAGCGAGTCTTCTTTCTGCAAGATGCGTTGTATGATCTCGGCCTGTAAAGGACGAAACGAGGTGTATCCGAAGAATCGTTTGAGCAGCGATAATAATTCTTTCATGAGAATCAAAAAGAATCGAATGTTTTTAAAAAGCACGCAAATATAGCGAATAATTGCAGAGATACGAGATTTTTACGTACCTTTGTCACCATTATTTATTTAACGAGCCGCGACGGCTCATACCTATTATATGACATTTGAACAATTAGAATTGATCGAGCCGATACAGATGGCTCTCAAAAAAAGAAAGTACACAACTCCCACTCCCATACAAGCCGAAGCCATTCCCATAGTGTTGGACGGATTAGATTTGTTAGGTTGCGCACAGACAGGAACCGGTAAGACGGCGGCATTCTCCATCCCTATCCTCCAAAGGATCGAAAAGCAGATCTTAAGCGAAGATAGGCCGGGGATCAAAGCCTTGATCCTGGCTCCGACACGCGAATTGGCGATCCAGATCGGCGAAAGCTTTGCCGCTTACGGATGTTATACGCATGTGGCCCATACCGTTATTTTCGGAGGTGTGGGACAGAAACCGCAGACGGATGCATTAAACCGCGGCGTGGATGTATTGATTGCAACCCCCGGCCGTTTGTTAGATCTGATCAATCAGGGTTTTGTCCGTCTGAATACATTGGAATATTTTGTCCTGGACGAAGCGGACCGGATGCTGGATATGGGATTTATCCACGATATCAAACGCATCCTGCCTTTACTGCCTAAGAAGCGCCAGTCTCTGTTCTTCTCTGCGACGATGCCGCCGGAAATCGAACGCCTGGCCGGAACGATTCTCCACAAACCGAAAAAAGTCGAGGTGGCTCCTGCTTCTTCCACTGTCGATGCGATCGACCAGTCGGTCTATTTTGTTGAGAAAGTCGAAAAGATCGACCTGTTGAAGAAACTGCTGGAAGACCGTTCGCTGGAATCCGTCTTGGTTTTTACCCGTACGAAGCACGGAGCCGACAAGCTCGCCCGTGTCTTGAACAAATCCGGGATCGGAGCAGAAGCCATTCATGGAAACAAAGGGCAGAGTGCCCGTCAGCGTGCCTTATCCAGTTTTAAGGATCATACGCTCCGTGTCTTGATCGCGACCGATATCGCTGCCCGCGGCATCGATGTCGACCATCTCTCGCATGTCATCAACTATGATTTGCCGAATGTGCCGGAAACCTATGTGCACCGTATCGGCCGTACCGGTCGTGCCGGCCATAGCGGGATCGCTTTCTCTTTTTGCGATGTGGAGGAGGTTCCCTACCTGAAAGATATCCAGAAGCTGATCGGCAAGGAAGTGCCGGTTGCCGGAGGTCATATGTTCGAAAGTGCCGAAGTAAAGGAAGCGGTTGCCGAAATGAAAAAAGCGATAAAAGAAAAGTCCAAGCGCCGGAACATGTTCGGTAGCAAACGGGATGGCAACTTTTGGCGGAATAAGAAGAGAACAGCTGCAAAATAATAGACGATATCCTTTGATATATGCATGGAATATTATAAATTTGCCCACTTAACATAAAATTCTAAATTGGAAAATGGAAAACACTCGTCGTTCATTCCTGAAAAAAATGACCGCTGCCGGAATCGGAACAGCAGGTCTTGCATTAAGTAGTAACGCCGCTGCTGCTACAGTTACAACAGAAACAGGTGCAGAAAAGAAAAAGAAACCTGCTGGTAAAGACGATGGCAAATTGCGCTTCGGCTTTATCGGCACAGGTTCCCGTTGTCATGAACATATCAACAACGTCTTGTCTATCCCCGGAAATAAGATCGTGGCTATCTGCGATATCCAGGCCGGTCCGATCCAGCGTACGTTGGATCATATCGCCAAGTTCAACGTTCCGGCTCCGAAAGTATACACAGGCAGCGAGCGTGAATTTGAAAAGATGTTGAACAACGAAGAATTCGATTGTGTCATCATCGCCAGCCCGTGGGAATGGCACGTGCCGATGTCGGTTGCAGCCATGAAAGCAGGTGTGCCCTATGTCGGCGTGGAAGTATCTGCCGCCAATACCCTCGAAGAATGTTGGGATCTGGTCAACGTATCGGAAGCTACGGGAAGCCATCTGAACATCATGGAAAACGTTTGCTACCGTCGTGACTGTATGGCTGCGTTGAACATGGTTCGCAAAGGCCTGTTCGGTGAACTGATTCATGCAAGATGCGGATACGAACATGACTTGCGTGATGTGAAATTCAATGACGGACAACATTATACTTACCAGAAAGGCGGCGAATTGCGCATGGGTAAGGATGCATATGCCGAAGCCCAGTGGCGTACGAACCATTCTGTTCACCGTAATGGCGATGTCTATCCGACACATGGAATCGGACCGGTGGCAAACTGCCTTGATATCAACCGCGGTAACCGTTTCCTCTCTTTGTCCGCTATGGCAACCCAGTCTCGCGGCTTGCATAAGTTCATTGTAGACAAAGGCGGTGAAAACCATCCGTATGCCAAGATCAATTTCAACTTGGGCGATATCGTGACTTCGATGATCAAATGTGCGAACGGACAGACGGTTATCGTGACTCACGACACCAACTCTCCCCGTCCTTACTCTTTGGGCTTCCGCATTCAGGGTACCGAAGGCTTGTGGATGAACGACGGTGATCACATCTACGTAGAGAACCAGTCCAAACCTCACCGTTGGGATGATTCAGAAGAATGGCTCAAGAAGTTCGACCATACATTGTGGTCCAAACACGAAGCCGAAGCATCTCAGGCCGGACACGGCGGTATGGACTACGTGATGATGTTCGACTTGATCAACGCAATCCATAACAAGAAACCGGCTCCTATGGACTGCTACGATGCTGCTGCATGGAGTGCTATTTCCGCTTTGTCTGAGATGTCTGTCGCCCGTGGCGGCGCATTGGTCGACTTCCCTGACTTTACTCGCGGACAGTGGATCCACCGTCAGCCGGCATTTGCTTTGTCTGAATAAGAAAAGCTGAAATATCCGAAAAAAAGGGGGAGGCTGTTTTGCCTTCCCCTTTTTTTGTGGAACCGGGTGGCTATGTGAAGATTTCGGATTGATCCAATATTTCAAAGAACGTTTGTGAATCGATTACCCTGCAAATATATGGCTATATGAAAAAGCAGAGTCGATTAGAGTCGATTAGAGTCGAATAGAGTCGATTAATTTTCGTAGATTTGCCGGCGGAGAGAGAATTTCGAAACATAGGTGTTTTAAAGTCAAAACATAGGTGTTTTGGTTGCGAAACATAGGTGTTTCGGGGGTATAGGGAATAAAAGAAGAATGCCATATAATGCTAAAAATCTAACTAAAAACAAAAACAAAAATGAACAAACAAAAAGGTATGAGTGACGGCTTCATGGACGAGTTCGTGAAGTTTCTGAAAAAAAAGTAGGAGAGATAGTCGGAAGGAACATGTCGTTTCCGCTCCTGCAGGAGTATATCGAAGAGTTGGACGACGAACGCGAGGTGACACTGTTTTTGCTCGCATTCCTGTTCAAAGTGATGCAAACCAAGAGTGTGAAGGCGTGGATCCGTTTGGCGGATCGTTTTTTCGCGACTTACAGTGACGAACTCTACCGCTATAGCGGTTATTGGAAGGAAGGAACGGGGAATGCCAGAATATGGGTGGCCCGCCCCGAACAGTTCATAAGCTATATGGGGGCGATGATGCGAACCGGGATTATCGGGGATTGCTCGTTTGTCCGTCTGGCCAGCTACATATACCTGGTTTTCGACACCGGGAACATGGAAATCACTCTTTTGAACAAGCTGAAGGAGCAAAATCCGGAGGCTGAAACGATCACGAATGTGATGAATGCAGATTTTAAGGCATTTAAGTAGTTTTTTTTTAAGTAAATAATAATCTGATTTTAAGCATTGTATGGCATTCTTTGCTCTAAAATAAAATCTGGGTGAAATGGTTTTCATAATTTGAGGTTCGGGTTGTAATTTTGTGATCTCGGTAGGGACCGAATTTGATATTCTGAAAAAATTTGAAAAATTGCTATTTATATATCTTTTTAAGAAGAATCTTTCTTATATATTAAGATAGATCGCCATTGAGAGTGGTCGTGTGCGCGCCACGCCATGTTGTAAGTAGCTGTTTCATAGTTTGCTCAGACCGGTCAACCAAACGCCAAACCGAGTAACCAATTTTATAAACTTAATTCCAACCATTTTTATGGATGCAAATTTGAGCAGAGACAAGGTGGCCGGATTCTTGGGACAATCGTTTGTCCGAATACCGCGCAAAGTGTTTACCATGCTATTTCACGGGAAAGGCCGTGAGAAATCGATCGGTATGGCGTATCTGATTTTGATTTCGGAAGTGTATTTCGCTGACGGAAGCGTATGTCTGAGAAAACGCACCTATACGTGCAAACGTGGTGAGTATGTCGGGCGATGCAATGAACTTGCCGCATGTTGCGGAATGAGCGGCACGACTTTACGCCGAAGCCTTAAATGGCTGGAAAAAGAAGGCCTTATTGATATAAATCGTCTCGAAGATGGGATTTTCATCCGTGTATGCGGATATGACTTTATCATGGGTTTCCGTCAGAAGAAGGATGCAAAAAAAGCCGTGGAGGGGCGAGCAGCTTTCCAGGCTTTGGAAGATGCGGAACGTCTTATGGGCGGACGCAGCATGCAGTTCGATTGTTGTGCTGCCGCAAACGAGGAAGGAGGCATGGCATGATGAACGGTGAAGAAACGAACGGAGGAGTCTCTTTGGACGATATGGAAAAGGCGTTGATCTGCCTTCTGATGACCTCGATGGAAGCGCCGGTGCGTGCCGAATATGGAGGGCTGACCTCGGATATGTTTGCCGACGGCTCGTTGGGGTTTGTCTACGAAGTGATCATGAAAATTCATGCAACGGGAGTCCGTCCGGACATGGTGTTGGTGGAACGCGGAATGCGCGAAGCGGACGAAAAGAAGGCTTCCAAGCTGGGCGGCCTGTCGTTCCTGTTGCCCTATATGCTGAATGTGCGCCACGACGGGAATGTGGCGGCCTATGTGGATGGAATCAAGAAACAATATAAACTGAGATGCCTCGCTACGCTGTTCAGCACGATGGCGTTCAAGTCAGGCGAGGTCTCTTCCGTTCCGGAGGAGCTGGTAGACGAGGCCGAACGCCAGTTGATGGAATTCCGCCAGTACACGTCAGAAGGTGCACCGGTGCGCACGATCGGCGAACTTGCCGTCGAAGCAATGGCATGGCATCACCGTCGTTTCGGCGGCGGGTTGGAGACGGAACAGATGAAGAGCGGGCTGACGGAGTTCGACTACGTGACGGGTGGTTTCCACAACACGGAGCTGACGATCATCGCCGGACGTCCGAGCGACGGGAAAACGGCTGTCACGTTGCAGATGGCGCTGAACGCGGCACGTGCCGGGAAATCGGTCTGTTTCTTCAGTCTGGAAATGTCGAGCTTGCAGATGCTGAACCGCGTGTTGGCGGGGATGACGGACGTGAACCCGGATCACCTGCGTGTCAACAAACCGACCGAACGCGAGTTGGGTGTCTTGGAAGAGGCTGCCGACCGCTTGAAGGACCTGCCTTTCTATCTCGACTATACGGCCGGGGCTACCGTCGAACAGATACGTGCGAAAGCCATGTTGCAATGCCGTCTGGGGAAATGCGACCTGGTGGTCGTGGACTACCTGCACCTCTTGGGCGGCGAACGCAAGAGAGGCGAGACGCAGGAACAGATGGTCGGCCGCAATATACGTGCACTGAAACAACTGGCGCTGGACTGCAACCGCCCGGTGCTGACGGTCTCGCAGATGAACCGCGCCTGCGAGTTGCGTAGCGACAAGGCGTATCTGCCGGTGATGAGCGACTTGCGCGATTCGGGGACGATCGAACAGGTGGCGGATTGCGTGGCATTCATCTACCGTCCCGAACGCTATGGCTTCACCCGCGACGAAAAGACGGGGCATAGCCTGGTGGGGGTCGGCAAGATCTATATCGCGAAGAACCGTAACGGTTCGACGGGGATCGCCCGTTTCCGGTACAACCCTTCGTTCACCCGTATCACGGATTATATCCAACCCGGAACGCAATCTACTTTAGCTCTGTCATGACGAAGCAAGAAATACAAGAACTGAAAGCCTCCCTGTCGATCAGGGAGGTGATCGGGCGCTATATGACACTGAACCGTGTCGGTCGCCGCTGGATGGGACTCTGCCCTTTCCACGGCGACCGACATCCCTCCCTCTCCGTCAACGAAGAGAAGGGCAGCTTTGTTTGCTATGCTTGCGGGGAGAGGGGCGATGTGTTCGCCTTTGTCAGCAAGGTTGAGAACGTCGGTTTTATTGAGGCGGTGAAGAAATTGACAGTGGACAATGTGAATCGATTGACAGTGGACAACGGACAATTGCCAATTAAGAAAAAGGAAAAGGGGAAAGGGGGTAATGTCGACGCGAAGCGGTTGACGGACGACAATATCGACGCGAAGCGATTGCCGATTGAAAAGATACAAAAAGAAAACGAGATTTTCTTGGCCTCCTTAATGCCGGTAGGCAGCGGTTGTTCGGAGTTGTCCCCTACCTGGTTGGATTTCGGGGTGGGACAGTCGCCTTT
>OIWS01003888.1_pt1 | contig 10050 bp, 8 predicted proteins | sample 1587611 | NCBI WGS metagenome assembly OIWS01 (sample SAMEA3888919, study PRJEB22519) | human gut metagenome | biome: human gut; feature: human-associated habitat; material: faeces | place: Denmark | collected 2010 | reverse complement strand
GCCGCGGCGGACGGTACGGGCAAAACCGAAATTCTGCAAAAGACGGCGGAAATTCTCGAGATTGTCCGCGCGAAACAAAACGCATCGGAAGAAACCGAAGAGGATACGGAAGCCGAAAAAGAATTGACAAACCGTCGGGAAACATAGTATAATAAAACCCGAACAAGCAAAAAAGGTGAAAAGAAGCGATGCGAATCTGGGCAAAAGCGATGAAAGGCGGCAAAATCCGCAAACAATTTGTATACGAGCGCGACGGCAAAGTGGTGTACTCGCAGTTTTTCACGTATTTATCGGAAATCTGCGCCGCGCTTGACGTTCCCACGCCCGTGCTTTTAAAAACGCATATTTTCAATTTCGCCAAATTCAATCACGTCAACTTTCTCCCGCGCGATTTCGTGGAAAGCTTCCCCTACGATAAACTGGTGCTGGAAAATATCTTTTAATCCGCCGGCGAGCGTACCCGCAGGCTTTCCGGGCAGGCAAAGCCGGTTCGGCGGGGCGCCGCGAAAAATAAAATTTTTGCAAAAACCCCGCTTTTTCCTTGACAAATCCCCGATTTCGGGGTATAATACAAATACTGTAAAAACCGAATAAAACCGTGGCATGCGCCGACAGGAAAGGCGCGTCGTCGCGGTTGTCTTTTTGCGTTCTTTGAAAAAGGACGGTTTTTTTGTTATTAAACGGAAAAACGCCCGGAAAAGCCCCGTAAAAAGCAAAAAAGCGGCAAGAAACAAACAGAAATCGCAGAATACGACAAAACAGTTTCAGAAAACTTTCAAAAGGAAACTTTTAAAGATAAGCAGGAAAATTCCGGAGGTAAACAAGACATGGCTGAAAAATTTCAGATGACGCAGAAAGGGTACGACGAAGCGGTGAAGCTGCTCAAATACCTGCAGGGCACCAAGCGCAAGGAAATCGTTGCGCGCATCGCGGAAGCGCGTTCGCACGGCGACCTTTCCGAAAACGCGGAATACGACGCGGCGCGCACCGAACAATCCAACAACGAAATGGAAATCGAAGAGCTCGATTATAAAATCAAAAACGCCGAAATCGTCGCCGAAAACAACGATACAAGCAAGGTGAACATCGGCAACGTGGTAAAGGTGTACGATCCCGATCTCGAAGAGGAAGAAACCTACGAAATCACCGGCACCACCGAATCGAATATTCTCGAAAATAAAATTTCCAACGTTTCCCCCGTGGGCGCGGCGCTCATCGGGGCGAAAGTGGGCGATCGTGTAACCGTCCGTCCCGACGGCGGCGAATCGTACGTGCTCGTCGTCAAGGCAATTTCGCTCGCGAAGAAGTAAATCGCGGAGCTCCCCCCGGCAAACGCGCACACAAAAACGCGCGCTCGGCAAGAAGTAAAAACGAGGTAAATACCTATGGAAGAAAACAAGCAGAACGCAAACGGACAAGCCCCCGCGGCGCCCGCCGCGGCTCCGGAACAAACCGCGGAAACGCTCGCCGAACAGGCGCGCATCCGCCGCGAAAAACTGGCGAAATTGCAGGGCGAGGGCAAAAACCCGTACGAGCAGGTGAAATACCCGGTAGACGCGGACAGCGCTTCCGTCAAAGCGAATTTCGAAGCGTACGAGGGCAAAACGGTAACGATGGCGGGCAGAATGATGTCCCGCCGCATTATGGGCAAAGCCTCGTTTTCGCACATAGCCGATAAAAGCGGCTCCATTCAGATTTACGTTACCCGTCAGGATATCGGCGAGGAAAACTATCTTTCCTACAAAAAAGATTACGACATCGGCGATATTTTCGGCTTCAGAGGCTTCGTATTCAAAACGCAGACGGGCGAAGTAACGGTACACGTAACCGAACTTGTGCTTTTAACGAAATCCCTGCTCCCCCTGCCCGAAAAATACAACGGCTTGCAGGATAAGGATATGAAATACCGCCTGCGCCACCTCGATCTTATCATGAACGACGACGTGAAGCAAACGTTCCGTCTGCGTTCGAAAATCATGAAAGAACTGCGCGCGTATCTCGATGCGAAAGGCTATCTCGAAGTGGATACGCCCGTGCTGCTTCCTCTTGAAATCGGCGCCGACGCCCGCCCGTTCAAAACGCACCACAACGCCCTGAATATCGATATGTATATGCGTATCGAAACGGAGCTGTTTTTAAAGCGCCTTATCGTCGGCGGACTGGACCGCGTGTACGAAGTGGGCAGAATTTTCAGAAACGAGGGCATGGACGCTTTCCACAACCCCGAATTCACCACCATCGAAATGTATCAGGCGTACACCGATTACAAGGGCATGATGGATCTGATCGAGGATATGTACAAAACGGTAACGCAGAACGTCTGCGGCTCGCTGGACATCACCTATCAGGGCACGGAAATTCACATGGGCGAATGGACGCGCCTCACCATGGCGGAAGCCGTGGAAAAATACGCGGGCGTTCGCTATGACGACTGGAAAACGGACGAAGAAGCCCGCGCCGCCGCAAAGGCAAAGGGCGTGGAACTTTCCCACGGCGAAGAATCCACCAAAGGCTACGTGCTCATCGATTTCTTCGACGCGTTCGTGGAAGAAAATCTTATCCAGCCCACGATTATTTACGATTACCCCGTTGAAAATTCTCCGCTTGCCAAGCGCAAGGCGTCGAATCCCGCATTTACGGAGCGTTTCGAATATTTCATCTGCGGGCACGAATACGGCAACGCGTTCTCGGAACTCAACGATCCCGTCGATCAGCTGGCGCGCATGCAGAAGCAGGTCAACGAGAAGCGCAAGGCGGGCAATCTTTCGGCGCAGGTGGACGAGGACTTCATCAACGCCCTCGAATACGGCTTGCCCCCCACGGGCGGCTTAGGCATGGGCGTAGATCGTTTGATTATGCTTTTAACCGACAGCGCAACGATACGGGATGTTATATTGTTCCCCACCATGAAACCCCGCCGCTAATTTTTCGCATTCTTTTTGCGTAATACTGTGTCGAGCTTGCGCCCGCCTCGGTTACGTACTATTTGTACGCTCCCGTCGGCGGTTACGCGCGCTCCTTGTCTTACGCAAAAATCTCTGTTTTCTTGCTTTCCCCTTCGGGGAGAGTGGCGGCGTAGCCGGCGAGAGAGGTTAAATTAAAATTAGCCTTGTTTCAAGCCTTCCCCTTGCCTGAAAAAAAATTCAGTAAACTTCATTTTTTTCGGCAAAAATGGTCAGCCGCTTTGCGGCTTCCCCTTGGGGGGAAGCTCTGCCACGTAGTGGCGGTGATGAGGGGCAGTTACATAAACGAAAAGCAAAACTTTTCGGAGGAAAACAGCCGCTACGCGGCAGAGAGAATTTTGCGAAATTCTCTCGGATAATTACATAAATAAGAAAGGTTTTCGGAGAACACTTTCTTACAGGAACGACGTGAAAACGGCGTTCCGAAAATAAAAACAACCGAGGTAAAACTAAATGGAAAACAAACTCTTTTCCGCAAAAGCTCTTTGCCGTTCGGGGGTAATCGCCGCGTTGTACGTGGCGCTTACCGTTTCGTTCGGCTCTCTTTCTTTTCTCGGCGGGTTGCAGGTGCGCCCGTCCGAGGGTTTGTGCATGTTGCCGCTTATCTATCCGGAGGCGGTGCTTGCGCTCACGGTGGGGTGCTTTATCTCCAACCTGTTCTCGCCGTTCGCCGTATTCGACGTTACGCTGGGCGTAGGCGCAACATTGCTTGCTGCAATCTGCACGCGGCTCATCGGCAAGGCAATCGCAAATTCGAAAAAAACGCTGCCTCTTAAAATCGTGCTCGGCGGATTGTTCCCCGTGCTCTTCAACGCGGCAATCGTGCCGCTTATCGTGTTCTTCGGCAGCGCGGGCACGGGCGAAATCACGGTGGCGGCGTATTTCGCCATGGCGTGGGAAGTGGGCTTGGGCGAAGCCATATGGGTGTACGCCGTGGGCACGCCGTTAATCCTTTTCTGCAATCGTCAGCTGGCGAAAAATAATCCGTTTTTCGCCGTAACTGACAGAAAATGTGTAAAAAAGGCAGGCGAAGAAAGCGAAAAGCCCGGAAAAGACGGAACAAAAGATTGACAAACCCGTTTTCAATGCGGTATAATATGATTGCCGGGCGGCAGGATATGCGGCTTCCGGCGTATTATACGTTTCTCAGACGGGGAGAACAATGAACGAATTAAGCGTATTATTTTCGGAAATCAAAGACGGAGAAAAAATCGTGCTGGAACACGGCAGAGAATACCACGTGTATTCCGCCGACGTTCCCGCAGGTAAAAACGCCTCGGCGATTTTCCTCAAAGATAAAAAGAACATAATCATCGACGGCGGCGGATCTGCGCTTAAAATTCACGGCGCCTTTTCGGCGTTTACGTTTATCGGCTGCAAAAATATCGCCGTCAGAAATCTCACGGCGGATTTCATTACGGAAGAACCCTGCGAAACTCCCGCGCCCGCGACGCTTATCGAAAACAGCGAAAACGTCGTGCTCCGAGGCGTGCGGTTTCGTCGGTTTCAGGGCTCCGGCGTGGTGGCGCGCGGCGTGAAGAACGCGAAATTTCTTTGCGCGGAGTGTCTTTTGAAAGACGGCGACGGAAAAAAATGTGAAGGGTTTTTCCGCTTCGAAAATTGTAAAGGCAAGGCGCTGCTGGACGGCTGCACGGTACACGCCGGCGGCGCAAGCGGCGATTTTGCGGGCGTCCGCGGCGAAGAAAAGTGCAATCTGGAAATCAGAAACTGCTACGTATCGGATAACGCGGGCAGAGGCGTGTATTACGCGGCGGGCGGCAAAGCCGTTGTGGAGGGCAACACGTTTGCCCGCACGGGCGGCGCGGCGCTCTGCGCGCGCGATTGCAAAGAATCAGGCGCCGCTTACGTGAAGAAAATCGTATTTAAAAATAACGTGGCGGACGGCTGCGGCAATCTGTACGAAGAAAAATATTCGGTGGCGTACTTCCCTACATCCGAAGCGGGTTGCGAGAACTGCGCCGAAGCAAACGCGGCGTGCCGCGGCAAAAAAACGGTGGGAAAACTGGTGCTCAAAGACAACCACTTTTTCAACCCGGAAGAAGAGGAACACCGCATTTATCTTGCCGGCGTGAAGAACGTGGTTTTCAAAAACAACACGTTCGACCGCCCGTATAAAATCGATAAAGAAAACGTGAAAAAACTCACGGAAAACGGCGATATTGCGGCGGAAAAATGCCCTTAAAAGGCAAAAAAACACAAAAAAATCGCGCAAAAACGCGTAAAAAATCGCGTAAAATAAAGCAAAAACAAGCATAAAAAACGGCAAAAAAGCGGCAAAAATCGCCGGGAAAACTACATTCTGGAGCAAAAAAATGTTCGTAAACAATCGCGAATGGGAAAAAACGGAAGATTTCGGCATGCTGCCGATCCGCGCGTATTACACGCCGTTCGATAAAAAGGACGGTTACGATAAAGACAGGGAAAAGTCTTCCCGCTTTCAGTCTTTAAACGGCGAGTGGCAGCTGAAAGCGCACGCAAGAATCGAAGAGTGCAACCTCGAAGAAGAACTGCCCGATTGCATCGAAGTGCCTTCCTGCGTGCAGATGAAAGGCTACGACGCGCCGCAGTACACCAACGTGCGTTACCCGTTCCCGTTCGATCCGCCGTATATCGATAAAGATATTCCCGCGTTCCACTATCGTCGCACGGTGAACGTCGAAAACAACGGCAAAAAACCGCGCCTCGTGTTCGAAGGGGTGGATTCGGCGTTTTACGTGTTTCTGAACGGCAGGCTGCTCGGATATTCGCAGATTACCCACCGCCTTACCGAATTCGATTTGTCCGCGGCGAAAAAAGGCGAAAACACGCTGGACGTGATCGTTCTGAAATGGAACGCTTCTTCCTACCTCGAAGATCAGGATAAGTGGCGTTTTACGGGCATTTTCGGAAGCGTGTACGTGCTTTATCGCGACGAAAACGCGGTGGAAGATTACTTTATCAAAACGAAAAAGAGCGGAAACGGCTGGGTTCTTTCTTTTGAGAATCTTGCGGGCGGCGAGTGCTTCGTAACGTTCGAAAACGAAAAGAAACTTGTGAAGCCCGGAACGACGGAAGAATTTTTCATCGGAAATCCGAGGCTCTGGAGCGCGGAAATTCCCGATTTGTACCCCGTGCTGATTGAGAGCGGCGAGGAAAAAATTTACGAAGAAGTCGGCTTCCGTACGCTGAAAATCGAAAACAAAGTATTTTATCTGAACGACAAGCCGATTAAACTTTGCGGCGTGAACCGCCACGAGTTTCATCCCGAAAAGGGCGCGGCGATTTCGCTTGCGGACGCGGAAAACGATATTATCATCATGAAGAAATATCACGTGAATGCCGTCCGCACTTCTCACTACCCCAACATGCCCGAATTTTACCGCCTGTGCGACAGATACGGCATTTACGTGTTCGACGAGGCGGACGTGGAAAGCCACGGCGCCGTGGTGACGAGCGGCGAATGGAACTCCTGGGACGATTATAAGGGAATTGCCGATTCCGATCTGTACGAAAACGCGATCGTTTCGCGCGCCGAAACGATGGTACAGCGGGATAAAAACCGCCCGTCCGTAATTATGTGGTCGCTGGGGAACGAATCGTATTTCGGCAAGAATTTCGTGAAGGCGGCGAAAACCGTGAAAGCGATTGACGATACCCGTTTCGTGCACTACGAACAGCACGTGCATATTGCGGGAACGGACGAATATTACGACGACGCGATAGACGTGGTATCGAGAATGTATGCGCCGATTTCCTGGCTGAAAAACGATTATCTGAAAGACAAGCGCGAAACGCGCCCGATGGTGTATTGCGAATACTGCCACGCGATGGGCAACGGCCCCGGCGATTTAGAAGATTACTGGAAGGTTTTCCGTTCTTCCGACCGCTTTATGGGCGGATTCGTATGGGAGTGGGCGGATCACGGAATTTATCTTGACGGCAAATACTATTACGGCGGCGATTTCGGCGAAAAATATCACGACGGCAATTTCTGCATAGACGGTATCGTATCGCCCGAACGCAAGGAAAAGGCGGGCACGCTGTGCATGAAACACGCATACCAGCCTGCGGAATTTTCCTATAAAAACGGCAGAATCACGGTGAAAAACCGCTATTTCTTCAAGCCGCTGAAAGGCGTTTTAAAAGCGGAAATCAAGGCGGACGGGAAACGTCTGGAATTCATGAGCCGCGCGGTGGAAATTCCCGCCGGGGGCAAAAAGCGCTTTGTATTCGAAATGCCTGCGCCGGCGGAAGAGTACGCGGATAAATTCGTGGGGCTGAAAGCAACGTTCACCGACGGCGACGGGCTGACCTCCTCGGAATTTTTCACTCTGCGGGAAGGAGCGGAAAAGAAAATTTCCGCGCCTGCTTCGAAAGAGTGCGTCGCCACCGACGACGAATACGTTTTAAAAAGCGGCGATATCGCGCTGACGATAGAACGGAGCACGGGCAACCTGCTTTCCGTGAAGCGCGGCGAAAAGGAATATCTTACCGCGCCGATGAAAGTTTCGGTGTACCGCGCCCCTACCGACAACGAGAGGAACGAACGCGTCGAACGGGAGAAACGCGGCGTGTACGACGCGCTGCCGAGAGTGCGGTATGACGGGAAATTCGGCGACGGCGCCCTGACGTTGCAGGGAAAAATGATGCCCGAATACAGAAGAAGCGTGCTGGATTACACCCTGACTTACGCCGTAACGGACGAAGGCTTCACGGTGCGGCTGCAATATAAAGCCGCCGCAAACGTAAAGGGCGGACTGCCCGTAACGGGATTGCGCTTCGCGGTGAGAAAATCGGAAAAGAAAATCGATTACTTCGGGTACGGTCCGCAGGAAACGTATCGCGATACGCTTGCGGCGGCGGCGAAAGACGAATACGAGTACCGCGCGAGAAGCGGGTATCACAGATATATCAAGCCGCAGGAGAGCGGCAACCATGCGGCAACGGAGCGCGTTGCGCTTGCCGAAATGCAGATTTACGGGGCGCGCCCGTTCGATTTTTCGGCGATTATCTATTCCCCGGACGATCTGATGCGTGCGGAGCACGATTACGAACTGAAAGATTCGAAAAACACGTATGTGTTCTTCGGCGCAAGCGAGGGGCTGGGTTCGAATTCCTGCGGCCCCGCGACGGCGGAGGAATATCGCGTCGACAAAGAGGGCGAGTTCGCGTTCGATTTCAGATTGCTGTAAAAAGTAACGTTTTCACGGCGGAACATTCCCTCCCCGGTAAGCCGGGGAGGGATAAATTTTAAGGAGCGACGATGCAGAAAGAAAACGGGCAAAACGGACGGCGGGCGGAAGATTTCGATTTTTGCGCGATTACGGCGCCGCTGACGGCGTGGTTTAACCGCGTGAAGCGCGATTTGCCGTGGCGGGAGAATCCCACTCCCTACCGCGTATGGGTATCGGAAATTATGTTGCAGCAGACGCGCGTGGAAGCCGCGAAAGATTACTATCTGCGTTTTCTGAACGCGCTGCCCGCGGTGGAAGATCTGGCGGCGTGCGACGAGGAAACGCTGATGAAACTGTGGGAAGGCTTAGGGTATTATTCCCGCGCGCGCAACCTGCACAAAACGGCGAAAATCGTGTGCGAAGAATACGGCGGCGCGTTCCCTTCGGAAGAAAAATCGCTGCGGGCGTTGCCCGGCATCGGCGATTATACCGTGGGGGCGATCCGTTCGATTGCGTTCGGGCTGCCTTCGCCCGCCGTGGACGGCAACGTTCTGCGGGTGTTTGCCCGGCTCTACAACGACCCCCGGCTGGTCACCGACCCGCAGGTGAAGCGGGAGTTCACGGCACGGGTCATGGAGCACCAGCCGCCCGCAAAAGCCGGAGACTACAATCAGGCCCTGATGGAGCTGGGCGCGCTGGTCTGCCTGCCCAACGGCGCACCTCTGTGTGAGCAGTGCCCGCTGGGCACGCTCTGCCGGGCCCGGGCCGCAGGCACCGCCCTCTCCCTGCCCCAGAAAACGCCCCCCAAGGCCCGGCGCATCACACCGGTCACGGTGGCGCTGGTGCTGAACGAGGGCCAGGTGCTGCTCCAGCAGCGGCCGGCCAAGGGCCTGCTGGCCGGGCTGTGGCAGCCGGTGCTGTGGGAGGATACCACCCTTACCGCCGCAGAGACCGCCGCCCGCCTTGCTGCCCTGGGGCTGAACTGCACAGGGGTACATTTCACGCCCCTGCCTGCGGCCAAGCACATTTTCACCCACATCGAGTGGCACCAGAGCGGCTATTTCCTCACTGTGCCGGAGCAGCCCGCCCCCGCAGGCTGCGTCTGGGCCGGAAAGGAGCAGCTGGAGACTGCGTACACCCTGCCCGGTGCCTTCAAGGTCTACAAAAAGCTGCTGCTGACCAAATTGCTGTGATTGCCCGGATTGATGAAATTTCTGCATTTCGGATTGTAATTTTTTGCTTTTCCGGGTATAATAGCCTTATCAAAATGAACTCCGGTTCCATGAACCACCGTTCCCCACCAGAAAAGGAGTGTGTCCTATGAAGAAATCCTGTCTGATCGCTGTTATCGCCACGCTGGCCGCTGTGGCCGGTGCGCTGGCCGCCGTGGCTGTCTATCTGCACCGCCGTGAGAAGGAGCTGGACGAGTACGAGCGTCTGCTGTTTGGCGAGGATAAGGCTGAGACCGTTGAGCCTGCCGCAGAGCAGCCCGCAGAAGATCCTTCTGCCGAGGATGCCGCAGAATAAACCAAACACCAAAAAACGCACCCGGCTTGTCCCTGCAAGCTGTGGTGCGCTTTTTTATACGCCGCATTGATTTGAAATCAACCTCTCATTCTCCGCTCCGGCGCGGCCAGCTCCCCTGGCAGGGGAGCCAAGTGCAGGGATGCGGCTTTGTAACAGGAGTACATATCCATGAAACGATTTTTGTTGTGGGTTGTTGGTGTCATTCTGGGCGTTACCGTGCTACTGGGCGCGGTGATGACCGTGAGCTATTCCTTTACCGGCGAGGGTTCCCGCCCGGCGGCAGACACGCAGTTCGGCGGGCAGGCGCTGGAAGTGAACGGCTCCTGCTGGCAGGTGCCGCTGCTGGGCGGCGTGTTCGATAAGGTGTTCACCAGCCCGGAGACCCT
>OIWS01003887.1_pt1 | contig 10050 bp, 9 predicted proteins | sample 1587611 | NCBI WGS metagenome assembly OIWS01 (sample SAMEA3888919, study PRJEB22519) | human gut metagenome | biome: human gut; feature: human-associated habitat; material: faeces | place: Denmark | collected 2010 | reverse complement strand
ATCATGGGCGATCTGCTGGACGAGCTGGAGAACAATGGCGCGTTCTATTGATCCGGCAGCCGGTGCGGTGCGCGGCTTTGTGCCCGCCCGCAACGATGAGGAACGCTATCTCATGCGGCATATCGAGGATCTTGCCGACGCGGCTTTTTCCCGCGGCATAGCCCGGTACTCTGCATTTCTCAGTGACCGGGAACAGGATCTTGTCCGGGCGGCACTGGGACGTGCCGGTGTGCGGGACGGCTGGCGTTTTGACGGCGGCTGGCCCGAGGCTGAGCGCCGGGTGCTCTGTCTGGAGCCGGAGTACAGCTACGGCGAGTGTCCGGTGCGCTGCATACAGCTGCAATGCCGGGCACTGCCCGGTGCGGTGCTTCCGGCGCACAAGGACTATCTGGGCAGCCTGATGGGGCTTGCCCTCAAGCGCGAGGCACTGGGGGATATCCTGCTGCCTGCCGATGCGCCGGGCACGGCCTATGTGTTCGCGCTGGAGCCGGCAGCAAAGCTTATCTGCCGGGAGCTGTGTCAGGCGGGACGCACCGAGGTGTCCACCCATCTGCTGGAGCCGGAAGAGATCCCGGCTTTCCCGGCACCGGAGCGGCAGCTGCGGTTAACCGCAAACTTAACTATAAATCAGTATACCACAACTTTCGCGGAACTTCAAGAGTTTTTTCAAAAAAACTACAAAAAACAACTTGATTTTAAGTTTATTCTTTACTATATTTAAAGAAAACACTAAACGAAAGCGGCCGCGAACCGCGCTGGCCCGCTCGAAAAACGATCAATTCCTTTGTTCATGATATGGTTCGAAAGCATTACGCTAGTTAAGTAAATACTTAATTCGGAAGAATTCCCTTCCGGCAGAAAAACAAGGAGAAGTAAGATGGAATGTTACGGCAGGATGTACAACAGACTGGATCAATGCAGAAAGTGCACGCTGAGCAAGTACTGTTCCCAGGCGGCGGATCCGCCGCTGCTGACCGACAACGCACCGCCCCCGCTGGTCAATCAGACCATCCTCGCTTACGGCCAGCCGAGCCGGACCAACCGGTTCCAGGCGATGGAACAGGACCGACGCTACACCCGGGCCGACCTGCTGGAGGTGATCGGCTTCATGGCCTCGCTGGACCCCACCTCGCTCGAACTCATCGATCAGAAACTGGCGGAGCCGTCGCTGAACTTAAGTGAACTCGCCCTCCGGCGCGGCGTCAGCCGGCAGGCGATGCATAAGATGATCACCCGCCGGCTGAAATCCATCCCGGAACTCGAGGCGGTCCTCACCTATCGAAAACACCGGAAGCCGGGAGAGAAAACCACCGGCTCCACCCGCTGAAATCCCGCCGGCAGCGACCACGGAGACGCTGCCGGTGGATTTTCACGCTGAAAAAAACCTGAAAAAAATCAGACAGTCCGCAATTGCCGCGATTGACAAGAATCTGTTTCGAATGTATTTTAGAGAAAACCGACGGAAGTTGGTACCACGTACCGGAGAGGGGGAAGCCGGAGTGAACGGGGCCCGGCTGTCAATGCCGCATGAATTGTTTCTATGACTTGGCACTGGTCGAAGTGCTCGACCTGTGGTATTCGCAGACGGCCGGGAAATACGGTGTCCGCTGCTTTCTCAAAGACGATGACGAATATGTCCTCTGGATGACCTCCCGGCAGTTCCACGGATTCCGCCGCCAGTGCGCCGTCGGCGGGCGCGACGGCATCTACGCCAGATACTGCGGGCTCTGCTTGCATCACACGTTTTTCGGCCCGCCGCTGGCCGGGTCCGACTACCGGCTGGTCTCCTGCTTCGACTGGAGGCGCAATGTGCTGACCAGACCGGTTCCGCCGACGCTTCTGCCCCCTGAAACCATCGAGGTCCCGGATGAACTTCGAGATTTCTGCGAAGACTGAACTTTACCCCCACCAGAGCGAGGCGGTGGAGAAACTCCTCCCCCTCCGGGTTGGCGCGCTCTTCATGGAGCATGGAACCGGCCGGACCAGGACCGCAATTGAACTGGTCCGGCGCCGCACAGGGAAATTTTCCGCCGTCATCTGGTTCTGCCCCTACGCGATCAAGGAGAACATCCGGGCGGAAATCCTGAAACACTGCGGCACAATCGCCCCCTGCTGGAACATCATCGGCATCGAAAGCATGTCCAGCAATCTGGCCGCCATCACCGAGGCGCTCGACCGGATCGACGATCGCGCTTTCGTCATTCTGGACCAGTCCCATTACATCAAAGGCTACCGGGCCAAGCGCAGCAACCGCATCGTCCGCGCCGCGGCAAGAGCGCGCTACCGGCTCATCATGAGCGGCCTGCCAATCTCGCAGGGGGTGCAGGATCTTTTCATGCAGTTCGCCTTCCTCTCCAGCAAAATCCTCGGCTACCGCTCGTTCTACTCCTTCTCGGCGAACCATCTGGAGTATGATCGCTACCACCCGCAGAAGGTGATCCGCGCCCACAACCTCGAATACCTCTCGGCAAAAATCGCCCCGTACGTCTACCAGACCACCCGCGAAACGTGCGGGGAGCTGCCGGAACGCCTCTACTCCGTCCGCCGTTTCCGCATGAATCCGCTGCAACGCGAGCTCTACCGCCGCCTCAAGGAGAGGGTGCTTCAGGCGGGGGTGTTCAACAGCCATTCACTCTTCACGCTCTTCACCCGGCTGCAGCAGGTCCTCTCCGGCTTCTGTCCGGACAGGCACGGCCGCCTGCGCCCTCTCGGCAATCCGCGCCTCGAGGCGCTGGAGGAGCTTCTGCTGTCGCTGGGAAGTCGCGTCAGAATCGTCATCTGGGCCAAATTCCAGTTCGACCTCGACACGCTGGAATCCCAGCTGCCGCCGGAAGAGACCGTCGTGCTCCGCGCGGGGATTCCGCCGGAGGAGCAGGAAAAAATTCTCTCCGCCTTCCGGAGCGAACGCCGCATCCTCGTGGCCAGCGTCAAACTCAGCCGGTTTCCTCTCGACCTCAATGTTGCGGATGTGGTGATCTTCTACAACAACACCTTCAGCTATGCGGAACGGGTCCGCGCCGAAGAACGCTGTCAGACTCCCGGCCGGCGACGGACAATTCGCTGCATCGATCTGCTCTGTGCCGACTCCATCGACGAGAAGATCCACCAAAGTCTTCTCCGGAAAAACGGAGTCGCCGTCGAGTTCCGCACGCACATTGAGAAAACCACCGGCTTCTCACCGGAGAAGTGGATCCAGAGCCTATGAAGCACTATCAGGATGAAGATGTCTATCATGCGGCCTGCCGCCGGATCTCCGGAATCTTCGACCGCTTCGAACGGATCTGCGTCGCCTTTTCCGGCGGCAAGGACAGCGGCGTGCTGCTCAACCTGGCGATCGACGAAGCACGGAAGAGAAAACGGCGCATCGGGGTGCTTTTCATCGATCTGGAAGCGTTCTACCGCATCTCCATCGAGTTCGTCGAACGGATGCTCTCCCGCAACGCCGACGTGCTGGAGCCCTACTGGGTCTGCCTGCCGATGGAGAGCCCCAACTCCCTGAGCTACCTGGAACCGACCTGGGTCTGGTGGGATCCTGCCTGCGAAAGCATCTGGGTGCGGCCGATGCCGAATCACCGCTGCGTCGTCAATCTTCGCAACAACCCCTTCGACTTTTACCGCCGGAACATGCCGTTCGAACTCTTCTTCCGCCGCTTCAACGAATGGTTCGGCCGCGGCACACTCTCCGCCTGTCTGGTGGGAATCCGGACCGATGAAAGTCTGCAGCGCTACCGGGCCATCACCTGCCGCAAAGAGAGTTTCGAGGGGCTGCACTACTCCACCCGGACGGGGGAAAGCTCCTACAGTTTCTATCCGCTCTACGACTGGCGGACCGAGGATATCTGGACCTACAACGGGCGCTTCGGCAAAGACTACTACCGCCTCTACGACCTCTTCTACAAAGCCGGAGTCAGCATCCACAAAATGCGGGTCGACGAACCCTTCGGCAACGAGGCGAAAGCGGGCCTGAACCTCTTCCGCGTCATCGAGCCGGATACCTGGGCCCGCGTGGTCAACCGCGTCTCCGGCGCCAACTTCGGCAATCTCTATTCCGGCACCCGGCTGATGAACTCCCGCTACCGGCTCCCGAAGAACCACACCTGGAAGAGCTTCACCAAATTCCTGCTCTCGACGCTGCCGCCGGAAACCGCGCGGAACTACCGTACCAAATTCATCAAATTCATCCGATACTGGAAGCGGACCGGGTGCCCGCTCACCGAAGAGTACATCCGTTTTCTCGAGGAGCATCACGCCGATTCGATCGAGAACACCCACACCTTCAGCCGGCGCGGCTCCGGCGACAAGGAGGTGGTGAAATTCCGGAAGATCGTCGACGAGATTCCGGAGCTGGATTCCCGGAAGGATCTTCTCACCTGGCGGCGCATGGCGCTGTGCATCATCAAGAACGATTTTGTCTGCAAGTCGCTCTCCTTCGGCATCACCCGGGATCTCACGCTGCGCCAGCAGGAACTGATGGAGAAGTATCGCAATCTATGAAGGGGGGAAAATCATGAGCCAGAAGTTTCAAAGTCCGGTCTACAATGTCATCGCGGTGCCGGTGGAAAAAGTGGTGGCCAACGACTACAATCCCAACCGCGTCGCCCCGCCGGAAATGCGGCTGCTCGAACTCTCCATCTGGGAGGACGGCTTCACTCAGCCGGTGGTCTGCTACCGTCACCCCGAACAGGATCTCTACATCATCGTCGACGGCTTCCACCGCTACACGGTCATGCGCACTTCACGCCGGATTTATGAACGGGAAAAGGGGCTGCTCCCCATCGTCGTCATCGACAAACCGCTCGGGGAACGCATGGCCTCCACCATCCGCCACAACCGCGCCCGCGGCTCGCACAACGTGGACCTGATGTCCGGCATCGTCTCCGAACTGATCTCCATCGGCAAATCCGACGCATGGATCTCCAAAAACATCGGCATGGATGTCGATGAGATCCTCCGGCTCAAGCAGCTCACCGGACTGGCCGCCCTCTTCAAGGACAGCGAATTCTCGCACTCCTGGGAGGAGTAGTCCGTTTCCGCCTCCCGGCAGAGACAGCAGGGGGAGGAGTGCGAAACGCCCCCCTCCCCCGATTCGGGATCTCCCAATCCCCGTCAGCAGCAGCAGCCCGCGAGAAGCAGGGCGACCGCCGCGGCGGCGCTGAACAATGCCGTTCTCATAGAAACACGCTCCTTTCTCTGCAAAACGCCCGTCTCCCGTTTCGGGAACGGACGCTCAAGCCTGTTTCCCCTCCGCAGGGAAGAAATCAAACCGCTCTTCGGAAATGAATACGCCGGACATGATTTTCGCCACCAGTTTTCCGCTCTCGCCGCGCACCTCCACCTCGTACAATCCGGTCCGGCGGCCGCGACTCACCTCGGTCGCCACCGCGCGCAGTTCCCGGCCGGAACCGGGACGAAGATAGGAGATGGTCGAGTTCTGGGTCACCGCCTTGTTGCCGCGGGAGTTCGCCGCCGCGGCCAGCGCCAGGTCGGCCAGCGTAAAAATCGCGCCGCCCTGTACCGCGCCGAGCCCGTTCAGCGACTCATCGCGCACCTCCATGACCGCTTCGGCGGAACCGGGGCGGATGCTCTCCACCCGGATTCCGTTGTACCGGCAGAAACGATCCTCCTCATTCAGCAGATTCTTCAACTGTTCCAAGCATGATTCCATAGCTGCGCCCGACTCTTTCCGGTTGTTTTTTCACCGTATAACATACCACGGATTTGCCGTTTGCGCAACTATGATTTCCGAAAATCAGCAACCGCCGTTTCTTCTGCGGGTCACGGAGAGCGGCGGCAATACAGTCTTCCCGTACGAAGTCTCCTCCTCCGCGTAGTTGACGAGCAGCTCATCCCCGTTCGAATACCGGACCCGGACCAGCGTATCGGAAAGCTCCTCATGCTCCTCGATGAATTCGAACTGGAGATCGGCAAGTTCCCGGTAACGGTCAAACTCCGCCTTCACCGCGCGCACGCCCTGCTCCAGCGCCTCCTCCGTTTCACAGATCAGATCCTCGCGCCCCAGCCAGTGCTCGCCATTGGAAACAAAATCCGCATAGAAATAGTCGAGCGGACGCCCGCCGAGCTCCATGTTCCGCAGAAAGAGCCGGCGATCGGATTTCACCGCCGCATTCACCGTGTCGCAGGCGACGTTGTAGAGCAGAATGCCATGGTATACCAGATGCCAGAATGGCACTGTGCGGTCGCAGATTGCCGGCAGCTCTGGATGAAGGCGGAAGACCGGGTAGAGAACGTAGTCGAGAGAGCCGGCACAGAAATCCCACCCCCCTTCCGAAGCGACACCGCCCAGCCCCTCCCGGAAAAATTCCAGCGTCTTCCTGCTCCACTCCGCCGCCTCGTCGCGGGTCAGCGGATGGCGCGGATCGCAGCAGGGCTCCGGCAGGAGAATGCTGTAGACATCCAGATAATGGATCCCGTTGAAGCCGAAATTCCGGAGCAACTCCACATCCTCCCGGATCAGCGTATGATACACCCGTTCCGGGCAGAGGCGGTAGGCCTGCCCGCCGCCCCACTTCGCCCCCAGTTGCGGGGAACCATCCCGCGCCAGCCGGCGATCCTCCGGATGAAACCGCTTCGCCAGCGTATAGCCGCTGTACGGACAGGTGTGCGCCGCGATGAGATAGCCCAGCTCCTTCGTCCGGGCGATCAGACGGCGCATCTTCTCCTCGCCGCCCAGCAGCGGCTCGACCGGCAGCAGGTCCGGGAACTTCCCGTCATGCCCGGACTTGTTCCAGCCGACCAGGCAGAATTCCGCCTCGGAGATTCCCGCGGCGTGAAACTTCTCCACAATCCGTTGCGCAAGTTCGAACGGCACCTTCGCCTTGATCGGCGGCTCGTTTTCCTCGGTCTGCTCGGCAACCGGAGACGGAACCGGTTTCCACGCCATCCGGATCCGCACCTCCGGCCCGGCCGCCGCCTGCGCCAGTATCGGCTGTTCCCGCAACCGCTCCTTCAACGGGCGGCACTGACCGCGCTCCAGCCGATAGCGACGGTAGCAGCACGCCAGCGCCGAATAGCTCCGTCCGGAAGCGGGCAGCCGGAAGAGACGCAGCCGGATATCATCCACGGCATCCTCCCCGGCAAAGAGAAAACGCGGGAAAAGATAGTATCTGCCCCCCCGGACCCCTGCGACAAGTTCATATTCGAACGGCATCCCCTCGACCACCGCCAGCACCGCGCCGGAAGCGGTCGAAACCGCGAAGACCGGCATGATATTCAGCCGGAACGCGCTCTCGGTATCTTCCCGTTCCCGGAACAGCGTCAGAGCACTCGCGCCGTCGTTCTCCACACTCGGGATCAGAAAAAATCCCTCCTCGCCCGCCCGGGCCGTGAACGTTTCCGAATGCAGCTCGACCTGCCGGATTCCCGTCCGCGGCAGAGAATCCCGCCGCAACGTCACGACGCCGTCGTTCCCGGCGGAGAGTTCCCGCTCCTCCACTTTGCCGTTTTCCCACACAATCCTGGCTGTAAACATAAATTCCTCCCGGTTGTCGTCTACGGATTCACCTGATTTCAATATAGCAGATTCCGGTGGAAGCGTCAATATACCCCGGAGTCTGTTTTCTTATCCTTTCAGATTATGGTAAAACAGGGGGAATTTATCGTTGATCGTGCAGATTTCATACAATCAAGACAGAAAATCCCCTGCAAATCAAGGTTGCATTCTTGATTTTTTGAATTATATTTTTGATTAATCAGATCAAAAGCAGGGGGGGAGGAAGCCCATGAAGGCAAAAGGATATTTCCGGCAAAACTGTCTGGCAAACTACGATTATCCGATGCCGTTCGCCGTCCGTTCCATCGGCTGTACGACCATGAAGGCGGGCGAAGCGGATATCATTTCGGGAGCCCTTCGCCACCCGTCACTGGAGATCAGCTGGACCATCTCCGGCTGCGGCGAGATCATCCACTACGGTCAACCCTTCGAGATGAGGCGGAATGACGTCTTTCTCTTCCTGCCGGACGAAACCCATCACTACCGGGTGAAGAGCCGGGAGTGGCACTGGCGCTGGCTCTGCCTCGATGGACCGCTTGCCGTCGCAATGCTGCTCGCCTGCCGCCTTCCCCGGAAAATCTCCTGCGACTCCGGGTTTCCGGAAGCTCTGTTTCGCCGGATCGAGGAGAATATCAGCACCGACTCCCCCGGCATGCTCGCCGAACTCTCCGGCACCGCCTGGCAGATCATCGCCCGTCTGATCGGCAGTCACCATCCCGGCTTTCACAAGGATATCTACGAAGAGTGTATGGATTACATCCGCAACCGCTATCAGGAGCCGGAACTGGGAATCGATTTTCTCGCCGAACATATCGGTGTTTCCCGTTCCACCCTCACCCGGCTCTTCCGGGAACGGCGGAACGAACCGGTCAGTGCCTGCATCCGAAATGTCCGCATGATGAATGCCGTCGCTCTGCTGTCAGGAACCGACTGGCCGATCGCCGAGATCGCCCGCCGTTGCGGCTACCCCAATCCGGTTTCCTTCACCCGGCTCTTCACCCGCCGGGAGCACTGTTCCCCCGGCGAGTACCGCCGCAGACAACGCAGCGGCGGAACTTCGGAGTAACCCGGGAGCGGCTCAGAGGCCGAGCACCTTCTTCACCAGCTCATTCCCGCGCAGAAACCCGAGGGAACCGGTGGGAGCGAGGGTTTCGCTGAAACTCTGCACCTGGTCCGGCTCGATTCCCGGACCGGCGATCGCCAGCGGCACCGGCGTCGTGGTGTGCTTGCGCAGTTTGATCGGCACCGGGTGGTCCGGCAGAACCGCAAAGGTGATCCCCTTCCCCTTCAGCGCCGCAAGAATCGGTGCGACGATCTTCGAATCAAAATCCTCAATCGCCTGCATCTTCAGCTTCAAATCGCCGAGGTGGGAGCATTCGTCGATCGCCTCCACGTGGACATAGACCAGATCGTTGCGCTGGATCGCCTCCAGCGCCGCCGCCACCTTTCCGGCGTAGTTGGTATCGAGGAATCCGGTCGCTCCGGGCACCTCGATCACCTCCATGCCGCTGCTCTTGCCGATTCCCTTGATCACATCCACCGCGCTGATCACCGCGCCGCGGCGCCCGTCATAGCAGACGCTGAACGGCTCCAGACGGGGACGGCGGCCGGGACTCCACGGCCAGATCCAGTTCGCCGGCGCTTTCCGGCCGCGGTTCAGCGGATGCGCCGCCAGAAACGCGGCGCAGAGCTGCCCGAGCCGGTCGAGAAACTCCACCGTATAGGCGGCCTCCGGCGAATCATCCGCCGCAGAAAGCTTCAACTCGGCAACCGGCATGTCCTGCGAAGAATCCGGCTTGAAGTAGTGAATCTGGTCGGAAAAACGCTTCCCGTGCAGCACCAGAAGATTGCGGTAACTCACACCGGAGTGAAAGGTCACGTCGCTGTTGCCGAACTGTTCCTGCAGATCATGCATCAGCTGTGCGGCGGTCTCGTTGTCGATGTGCCCCGCCGAATAATCCCGCAGAACGCCGTCACTGGAGACATAAACCAGATTGCACCGGAACGCCACATCGTCCGGCCCCAGCTCAATCCCCTGACTGACCGCCTCGATCGGGCCGCGCCCCGGATAGTTGCGCTCCGGATAAAATCCAAGCACCGACATGTTCGCCACGTCCGACGAGGTCGGCAACCCCTCCGGCAGGGTCAGAAACGTACCGTTGACCCCGTCCCGGGCGATGGAATCCATCGCCGGAGTGTTCGCCGCTTCCAGCGGGGTTTTTCCGCCAAGTTCCGGCAACGGCTCATCGGCCATGCCGTCCGCGAGAAAGATAATAGCTTTCCGATTCATTTTTCCATATGCTGCGTTAAAATTGCTTTGAGTTCTTCGGGGGTGACGCCGGCGAGTTCCAGCACCTTGCTCCGGCCGGTCTGGCCGGATTTGAGCTCGACACTGCTTTTGGGAATGCCGCACCAGTCGGCGAGCAACCGGCAGAGCGCCTGGTTTGCCCGGCCATCCACCGGCGGCGCCTGCAGAGCGATCTTCACGGCGTCGCCGTAACTGCCGGCAACCGCGTTGCGGCTCGCCCCCGGCTGCACCC
>OIWS01003886.1_pt1 | contig 10051 bp, 10 predicted proteins | sample 1587611 | NCBI WGS metagenome assembly OIWS01 (sample SAMEA3888919, study PRJEB22519) | human gut metagenome | biome: human gut; feature: human-associated habitat; material: faeces | place: Denmark | collected 2010 | reverse complement strand
TGATAGGACAGAGTATTTGCTCGATATCGTAAATGGGTTAATGATATATATTGGAGTATACGAAACAAATGACTATTACCAGGATTGCACACAAAAATTCAGAGGAACAGATTTTTATTTAGATACGAAATTGCTTCTTCGCTTAATGGGATATTCTTGGAATTTGGAAATAGAGGCGGCAAAAGAACTTGTTGATTTGATTCGAAAAGAGTATGGCGGAAATATCTGTGTGTTCGAACATACAGTGGGTGAGATAGAATCTGCACTTTACAACGCATCAGAAAGTTTAAAGAAAAACGAAACTATTGTAGATGCTGAATTAAGGATTTATTCCGCACTTAAGAATTGTACAGGGTATGATTTAAAACTACATAGTCAATCGGTTAGAGGGATGATAGAAAAGTTAGGATATACAATCAAACCAGCTGTAGAGTGGAATGAAGCAGATATAAGACGTTATAATTTAGATGAGGAAGCGATTAAAAAGCATATTAAATTGAAACATCCAGGTTGGAAAGAACGAGCAATAGAAAATGATATAAATACAGTGAATTATATTAATATTCTACGCAAAGGAGATTATTCTGTGAAATACGGTGGCAGAAAAAAGTTACCAGTTTTTATAACTACGAATACACAATTAGTATGGGGGATTCGAGAGTATATTGATATGTATGGAGAATCGGATAAAAATGTTGCGGCATGGAATGTCAATGCATTACCAGTGATTACAGACAATATGTTGATGTGTAGGCTGTGGTTACCTAAAGCAAAGGTAAATTCGTCTTTACCAGCAACAACTTTGGCGAGAAATGCATATGCAGCCCAACAGGTCAATGCTGCTTTTTTTGAGAAGTTACGAATAGCAGCGAATGAAATTAAAGAAAAGCATAATGTTGATGTTATTGATATATCATTGGTTAGAAAAGAAAAATTAGAAGAGCTTCTAATAAAAAATACAGCAGGTGATATACAGGCAATGTCTCCGGAAGTAATTGCAAATTCATTAGATGAAGTAATTAAGCTTGAAACTATTACTTTGAATGAAAAGATAGATGAGTTGCAGATGAAATGTGAAAATCATGTGCTCGAAAGTCAGAAGAATCAAGAAAACAATATTAGATCGGCAGTTGCAAGATTTAGAGGAAAAATTAAATATCATAAATTGGTCATAAGATTAGCAGAACATTATTGGATATTTGTAGCAATTATATTTGCACTCATGGGTATAGCGATAGGTCAAGTTAAAGTCTTTTTGGGCTTCGGAGGAGTATATATAGCATTAACAGTTTTTAATAAAATTCTTGAAAAAGGTTTTAGTAAAAACTCATTGGGAGATATGTTTATAGCAAAATCCGTAAAATGGGTATGGAAAGGTTATTCCAGAACAATAAGAAACGGTCTTTTTGATTTTGAAAAAGATTTAGAAAAAGATATCATGAGAGCATGTATAGAAAATGATGATTTGCTTTTAAAATATCAACAATATTGCATATGATTTTTTATGGGAGAGAAACAGCATAGAGGCATGATGTTTCTCTTTCTTTTTAATTTTGGGAATATAAACAGTATAACAGGTTGTGCATATTCCGCAAAGGACGTGTAAATCTTTTCTTTTAACTTTTCTATAAGATGTGTTTCAAGGTAACGCACATGATTCTCGACCGTTGGCTTTCCCTTAGGCTTACGAGCCGGTGGTGGGAGCACAATCGTATCATAGAAGTCTTCCAGATCAGAGAAGGTTGACTGTAATACAAGATCATCTTTTGTATGCTTCGTAACAGCTGTCTTTAGATTATCCGGGACAAAGTGTTTAGCAACTGCACCATAGAAGGATACCGCATGTACACAGCCTTCGATAAAACAAGGAAGCTTTTCATTTGGGAATGCCTCTGCATAGATCATACTGCTCACGCCTAATGTTGTGGCAAAGATATGAACTCTCATGATTTCAACGGTTGTAACATCCGTCAGAAGTCTAGGCTGGTCGCCAACCCAGTCGATGTACATCTTTTCACCAGGCTTGCGATTTACCGCCATTGAAATTTTTGTGCCACCATAGTTTTCCTGAACAAAACGTTGATAGTATTCATAGAACTGAGATTTTTCATATCCATCTGGATTCTTTTCTTTGTAGTTCAGCCAACAGAATGAAATATTTACTCTACTGTTTGGGGCATGAATACGGTTATAGTAATACTGAAAATCTGGAAGTGGAACTTCTTTGCGTTGAAGATTTTTCTGTGGGTAAAAGAGGTTGAATATTACAGTGTGAATATTACAGTGCGGCAGAGCCGCCAGTCCGGTGTGGCGAGAGCCACCTGTCCGGACTAACGGAGCCACCTCATTTTGTTTATTAAGTTACTTTGCCATTGCTGGATCCAGTCCATATACTTCTCTCATAGAGAGGTCTTTAGCTGGGTCAACACTTTCAATATCGATTTTATAGGAATCATACGAAATACGATCCATAATGGCATCGGCAAGAGTACTTTCACCATCACAGATTTGCTGGTACCATTCACTTTCACGGAATTGAGAACAAAAGATTGTTGAAGATTTTTTACGTCTTTTATGTATCAGTTCAAAAAGATTTCTGGCTTCAGCTTCAGTCAGTTTAAGAAGCAGCCACTCATCAAGGATCAGTACTATTGGCTTGGTATATTTCTTCAGGACAGTCGAGAAAGTTCCATTGTCCCTGGCAGCCTGTAAGTCCAATAATAGATCAGGAAGTCGTACATACCGTACTGAGTAATAGTGCTTGCATGCTTCCATGCCAAAGGCACAGGCCATATAAGTTTTACCACTTCCGGTTGCTCCAGTAATAAAGATGTTCCGGTATTCTGTAATGTATTCACAGGTTGCCAGACGGTTGATCAGTGCTTTGTTCAGCTTTCGTCCAGAATGGTAATCGATCGCTGCGATACTGGCATCTGGCTGTTCAAACTCAGCCTGGCGAATCAGCCTTTTCAGACGATTGTTTTTACGGTTGCTATACTCGACATCAACAAGCATGCCGAAGCGATCTTCGAATGGAACTTCCTTCATTGCGGGATCATCCATCTGGATGCGGAATGCATCTGCCATAGCAGTCAGACGCATTTCAATAAGTTTATCGATTGTACTTTGATTTGTCATGATTGTTTACCTCCATAGTATCTGGCTCCTCTGGTTATGCCGTGTGGTTTTTCTACTTGAGATGATTCTGATTCGGTATCAGGTGCATCCTTTGTTGCAACCAATAGATTTTTGATACTTTTATAGCTGGGTTTACCGGAGTAAGAGAGCACCTTAGCACAGACCTGCTCCAGTTTTTCTGGTGAATGTTTTTCTGCCAGTTTCAATAATCCCATGCAGCTTCTGTAGGATTGCTGTTCAATCCTGCCGGAGGTAAGTATTGCATCGACAACCTTACTTGTGTTAATTCCAATCGAATCAGCCCACTTACGGAACCGGTCACCGTTCCATTCCAGATATTTCTGGTGTTCCTGCGGCATATGTTCTGTCACGGTAGAATACTGACCGCTTCTTCCATAGAGTCGTCTGTGAGAGGCAATACGATTGTGGTTATAAAATATTTCAACCGTTGTATCTGTTATACGCACATCAACCTTATTTTTGATATACTGATAAGGCACGGAGTAGAACATTCTGTCTACTGCGATGTGATAGTTAAACTGGACAGTGGCTTGTTTCCATTCAGCCAGTTCAAAAGGTGTAGCAGGCAACGGTGCCAGTAATGGCATTTCTTCCCCAAGAAATAAACTGAGTCTGCTACATTCCTTTTTCTGGAATTTACGGGCATTGTAGGCATCCAGTTTTTCACGGATTGAAGCATTCAATTCTGCAAGAGAGAAAAACTGCTCATTGCGAAGGGCTGCTGTTATCCATGTGGATATCTTTCCTACTGATCCCTCTACATTCGGTTTATCTTTGGGCTTCCGGACTCTGGCCGGAAGGATGGCGAGATTGTAATGTTCTGCCATTTCATGATAAGTTGTGTTTAAGGCAATGTTGTACCAGTCACTCTTTTTATGATTCACTGCGGTTGTACAGTTATCAGAAACGAGCATAGGTGTGACACCGCCAAAGAAATCAAACATCTGGATATGAGCTTTGATCCAGTTGTCAGTTTTCTCATTCATATATGCTTTTACAAAAGCATACTGACTGTAAGTTAATACACCTACAAATATCCATGCATCTGTGATTTCTCCGGTATCCGGATCAATGATGTGGGCAGGATCACCGGCCCAGTCAACTTCAATCTGTTCACCTGGTTTTCTGGGGATATGCATGGTAGCCCTGCGTTTTTCTTCATCCTTCTAGATGTAGTAGCAGAACTGCGAATACATTAGAGGCTCTTCGCTGCTCATGCGGCACTCCTCACAGTATTCTACCCAGAGAAGCTTTTTGTTTACGCCGTTCCGCAAAAGTTCTTTGCGGATATAGTCAAAGTTTGGCATACGTTTATTCGTTGCCGACTTATCTTTAGGAAACATCAGCTCCTCTAGTGCACTGTCGGTCATGTCAAAATCCAGCGGCCATGAAAGATTGATTTCCGCTGCTTTCTTCAAAACCTTGGCGACTGTGTTTCTGGATACACCGCAACTCTGTGCGATGTTCCTCTCACTAAATCCTAAGCTTTTCAAGCGTAGGATTTCACGATACTTGGTCATAACTTACGACCTCCTTTATCTGTATTCACACCAAGGGTGTGTATTTACAGTATAAAGGAAATATATGTAATAGAGCCCAATAAGGTGGCTCTGAATTACCGGAATATATGGCTCTCATTCTCCGGAATGGTGGCTCTCAAAGTCCGGACAGGTGGCTCAGAGAGCCCCGGAATAATCAGAGGTTCTCTACTTCTTTTGGTGACATAGCTTCAAGCTCGTCAATGGTGAGCTCAAGAGCCTTATATCGACTCATGATCAAGTTAAGAGTGCTTGATCCGATTCGAAAACGATCCATAACAGATCTGGTTGGGCACTTATTCAGACGCATCTGCAAATTACGCTCAAACAGAATGCCAGTTCCGCTACTGCGGAACGGCTATTCCATTTTTAACGGTACGAAGTACCGCTAGATGATATCATTCTGTTTCACGCATATTTATACCGTTCATCTCCAGACGATATGTATGATGTTTATCTGTGATTCGTGTCAGGCACGCATCAGCGTAGGTATTATCGGTAAACATATCAAACCATGTACTGACTGGAAACTGTGAGATGACTACAGTTGATTTTCTTCCATCCCTGGTGTCAAGGACTTCAAAAAGATCCCGGCATTTATCAAGATCGAGATCCATAAGGCCAAAATCATCGATCACAAGAAGATCCAGCTTGGTCAGCTTATTCAGGTAATCCAGATTTGTGGATTTGATACGTGCCTGTTCCATTTCGCTCATAAGAGTGTTCGCTTTTATATACTTTACACTCTTAGACTGCTTCATTGCAGTTACACAAAAAGCATTGATTAGATAAGTTTTTCCACTGGCGGAAGATCCTGTTACAATAAGATTCTTTCCTTCCTCTATCCAATGGCAGGTACTCAGTCGCTCTATTGTCTGGGTATCAAGCTGACGTTCTGGACGGTAGATAGTTTCGTCAAGATCTGCCGCCGGGTATCGCAGATGTGCTTCTTTCATCAGACGATTAAAACGTTTATCTGCTCGTGCTTGCCACTCTGCATCAACCATTGCTGTCATGCGTTCCACAAAAGTGTTCAGATCTGCATTAGGATCTTTCAACTGTTCTTCCAGGATATGTGCCATTTCTGGAACACGGAAACTCTTCAGACGCATGATCAGAGCCTGTTCCTGAGGTGTTAATGTAATGTCATGGGATGAACTCATTTGTATGCCTCCTTTCCACGGATGTTTGTATGGGAAGGAAGTTTTCCGGTTCCGTTTATAGCACTGCTGGAATGATTATTCTGAACCATGCTAAGTACTTTCTTGAAATAAGAATACTTGCAAGCATTGGCTTCTACGCATTTCTCAGCAGCCTCCTGAACCAGCCTGTGAGGAACATCTTTACAGGAATGGAGTACACCGGCACAGCTGTTGTATGCCTGTTCCTCATGCTTGGAACTGCGGAGTATCCTGTCAATAAGAGTTACCATAGATTCTCCATAAACAGATGCCCATCGTCTGTAATAAGTTCCGTCATGTGCATTCACTTCTTTGTAATATAGGTGTTCTGGTGGCATATGACTGTCATCTGTAATGTAAAGAGGAAAATCACGATAAGATCTTGGATGGCGGCAGATCAACCGGTTATACTCATCACAGATCCGTATCTCCGTCATTGTAGCCTTAAGAATTGCAGGCTTCCCTTTATAGGTATACAATACAGAATAGTAGTGGGCATCATACTCAAGGTGGTAATTATCTGGAACTTTAAGAAAGTATTTATAATCACAAAGTGTATAACTTTCGCCTGGAAGCTGGTTCATACGCGGTTTGTCGTACTTTTCGAATCCATTCATGCGGGATTTCCGAATGTCAGATTTTTTCTGGAAAGGACGCTGGTTGATGTCCGCTACGATCTTTTTAACTGCAGCATTCAGAGCTTCCAGAGAGGTGTAAGTATCTTTCTTTAATTCTTCTATCATATGCGTCTCCAAGAAACGTACATGATTTTCAACTGTTGGTTTGCCTTTCGGTTTCCTTGGTGGTGGCGGCAGAATGATCGTATCATAAAAAGTTTCCAGATCTGAAAAAGCTGACTGCAACACAAGTTCATCTTTACTATGCCTGGTAACAGCTGTTCTCAGATTGTCCGGGACAAGATATTTAGGAACTGCCCCATAATAAGACAGTGCATGTACTGTGCCGGTAATAAAATGTGGAAGTTTTTCATCCGGAAAGATCTCTGCATAAACAAGGCTGCTAAAACCAAGTGTAGTTGTAAAAATGTGAACTTTCCGAAGTTCGCCAGTTGTTGTATCCAATAGTAGTTCTGGCTGGTCGCCTACCCAGTCAATATACATCTTTTCACCCGGGATCCGTTCCACAGGCATAGATGTTTTTGAAGTACCATAAGTATCTATCATAAAATCACGATACAGCTTATAAAACTGAGCAAGTTGGTAACCATTAGGATGCTCTTTTTTATAATCAATCCATAGAAAACTCAAGTCAGCATGTTTTCCCATTTGGATCATCTGCTCATGTATTTTTTCAAAATCAGGCAGTGGAATATCCTTATGTCGAAGGTTTCCTTTTGGATAGATGAGATCAACCACCTTTGAGGCTGGCATTTGCCGAAGATCATCCAATGATAAGCCTGAATCCTTGTAGCGGTTCATGATTAATGCAATCCCGCTCCGTCCGATCCGGTAACGTTTTTGTACAGAGTCATAACTGACTTTACTGAGTCGAAGTTCTATGACTCCAAGAATAGTATTGTAGTCGTGCATAATAGTTCCTCCTTTGCACTGTGATGAATAATAGTTACATCACAATAATAAAGGAAAAACGTACCGCTTTGAGCAGAAAACGCGTACCGCTAAATCAGAATGAATGTACCGCCGATTTCAGAATAGGCGTACCGTTCGAGCAGAATTTGCAGCATCTGAATAGCACCAATAATAGTGTTGTAGTCCTGCATAAAAATGCCTCCTTCCGTAATCTAAAAATAATGACTACGAAAAAACTATAACACTTTATAAGAATGCGTGATCCGACGAAGCGGAATTTGCAACAGGTTGTGCGAGAAAAAGTGATGAATAACAAGAGAAACATATAATTGGTAGCTATACATATAGTGGTTCAGTTGTCAAGACAAAAATTTAAGCTTTTTATAATGAACTGATATATGTAACTGGGTAGGGGAGAAAATTCCCCCTTAGGCTGCGTAATCATTCAGTAACAGGATTGGATAATAGCAGGATGCCGGTGTTCGATTTTTGAGTGCAGAATGACAACGTTCAAAGTTGTAAGTGTGCACATAGTTACTGATTGCCTTCCGTGCTTCTCTGATATTGTTATATTGGGTCAGATATGCTTCCTCGTACTTGAAGCTCCGGAACCATCGTTCAATCATGATATTATCAGCCCAGCGACTTTTACCATGTCCATATTTATTATAGTGCTGCGAAGGCTGCAGGAGAACGGGCAAGATTGGAAGAAAGTATTCAGGAAATGCAGAGTTATCTGAAAAGATTCCAAGATACAGAGCACGAATTCGGACCATCATTCCATAAATATTTCCATCTGCATTACAATAAAGATACAGGCCACTTTGTTTACGGAGAGCCAAAGTTACAAGTGATTCGAGGTGAACTGGATCTGTGTGGTTATTTTGCAATTATCTCATCTGAAAAAATGGATGCGAAAAAAGCAATCACCTTATATAAGAATAGAGATGCGTCGGAAAAAGTATTTCGTGCAGATAAATCTTACCTGGGTAATAACTGTCTGCGAGTTGCTTCTGAGGAAGCTGCATCAAATAAAATATTTATCGGATTTATTGCCTTGATTATCCGATGCAAGTTGTATACAGCATTAAAGGATAAAGCAGCTGAAATGCTTAAGAAACCGAATTATCTTACTGTTCCTGCAGCAATTCGGGAACTTGAGAAAATCGAAATGACAAGACAACTGGATAAGATATACCGCTTGGATCATGCAGTGTCAAAAACACAAAAAGTTGTGCTGAGTGTATTTGGAATTAGCACAGAGCAGGTGAAATATAAAGTGAATTACATTAGTGAAAAATTAAGAGGAAAATAAAAATGGCAAGGAATATCAGTAAAGAAAGTTTAGAGCAGAAAATAGCGAAAATAGAAAAGGTAATTAGCAAGAACCGTGAGCAGTACGATCGGCTGACGGCAGAGTTGGAGGAGCTTCACAAAAAACAGAAAGCAATACAAAGCGAAGAGTTATTGAAAGCGATCGAAGGAAGTAGCAAGAGCTATGAGGAAATCTTAGAGTTTATTCAAGGGAAAGAAAAAAGAGGTGAATAGGCATGGACGAATATTCTAGAATTATAATTGAAGAATACTGTATGAATCATCCGAAAACAAAAAAGGCTGTTTTTCTCTGGGAGCTGGTTCACATGTCATATGATGTAGCCTGTGAACCAGCCCCTTGGCAATTGATGCAACTATCACAATTAATATCAAGAGAAAGAAATCCGGAATTGAGAGAAGCACTGGAAGACTTGGACGAGTTTATGAATGGATATTAAATAGTGTGCTTTTGATCTGTACCGGTTACATCAGGAGAAGCTCGATTTAGTTGTAAAATTTCTGGAAGTTAACAGAGGAGTAAGAAAAGATGCCAATCGGGAGTTTCAATTCCTGATTGGCATCTTTTCTTACTCCTTTTCGGATGGTAGGATGTGGACTTCTGTGGTATAATATTATTGGATTTTTTATGATTGGAGGGTAAGCTCATGGAAAGGATAAACCAAAAAACAACAAAACAAATAAAGAGAGAAAATAAAAATTGGTTATTATTAGTGACAGTTAATGATATAGAAACAAACAGTTTACTTTCCAGATTAAAACCATTAGAAGACTATTCAGATATACTGGTTGCATATAGTAAAAATAATACATATTTTATAGGTAGATTTGGGGCTTATAATGTAATTCATGTTCAATCAGATATGGGAGCAATGAATAGGGATGCGGTAATGACGACAGTAGATAATGCAATAAAAATGTGGAATCCTCGTGGAATTATTATGGTAGGTGTTGCATGGGGAATGAATAAGGGAAAGCAACGAATTGGAGATGTACTTATTTCTAAAAAAATACTTCAGTATGAAACCGCAAAAATATCAAATGGAAGTACAATACCAAGAGGTGCTGATACAGAAGCTGGGGGAGTATTAACGAATAGGTTTAAGTCATGCATGGACTGGGAGTATTTGTTAGAGGATGGTAAAGCCGCAAAAAAATATATGGGGACAGTATTGTCAGGTGAAAAATTATTAGATGACAAAAATTACAGAGATAAATTACATAGTTCATTTCCAGAAGCTATTGGTGGTGAAATGGAGGGCGCAGGATTAGCAAGTGTTGCTATGGCTAA
>OIWS01003880.1_pt1 | contig 10072 bp, 11 predicted proteins | sample 1587611 | NCBI WGS metagenome assembly OIWS01 (sample SAMEA3888919, study PRJEB22519) | human gut metagenome | biome: human gut; feature: human-associated habitat; material: faeces | place: Denmark | collected 2010 | reverse complement strand
TGCGGTTGGAATTGCGACGATCAATGCCGAAGAGAACACTGCCGAGGCGGTTACGCGGAAGCTTGATGCTGCGGAGACTGAACTTAAACGAGCGGTGGAACTTCACCCGCTCAATACGGACGTTCAGGTCATTCGCGTGACGGTTGTGTTCGCGGATTTCGAAGTGGCAACACTGAAAATCGGCTGAAAACGACGAACAAAACGCCCACGAAAAAGCCCCCGAACCGTGAGGAACGAGGGCTTTCGAGTCCTATGGAAACTGTGTTAAGCAGTTAACCGATTAGAACTTGTGAACCAAACCGAACATAACTTCGGAAGTCTTGTTCTTGTAGGTTTCGCCTTCGGCCTTGAACTTTTCTTCCGTATAGCCAGCAGCCGTGTAGACCATCGTGCGCTTGGAGAGGCTGTATTCGTAACCAACACCGAACATCCAGTTGTTGCCGTCGATGTCATACGTGTAGTCGATGGCTTCATAGTCATTCCAGCCACCGGTCACCTTCACCAGACCACCGAGCACCGGAGCCGTGGCACCAACCACAACGCCATAACCCTTGGTGTGCTTCAGCGCATAGGCCTTAGAACCATCAGCAACCGTGATGTCGGTAGCGGTGGTAGCCAAGCCGTTGTCCCAGTACTGGGCAGCCAGCATCGGCTTAACCATGCCAAAGTCGTAGTTCACAAAGCCGCTGACCACATAGCCGTTGTCATCGTTCTTAGCGTCCTTAACATCCACACGAGCGTAATCGGTCGTGCTGAACACCAAACCGGCATTCAGACCATCGGCAGAGTACGTGGCACCCAAAGCGTAGTAGCGCTGAGCGTCAGAGGAACCTTCCGGATGCGTCGTTTCAGCCACCGAGCTGTCCATCTTCAAAGAAGCCTGAGCAAAACCCGTGATACCGGCAAACGTCGGGGTCTTGTAGGTGATCGTGTTGTCCATGCGGTCGCCCGTGCCGAGCAGAACCTTGTTGGACTTACCAACGGTGTCCATACCCGTACCCATGGCGGTGGCGTTGCCAGCCATCAAACCATAGCGACCCGTGCCAGCGTCGAGAGCGCCCGTGCGGCCCATGGAGAGTTCGCCGAAATCGGACTGGACATAGAGCAACGCTTCACGATGGAAGAGACGGGTTTCCATCGAACCATCGTCACCCTTGAAGCTGCTTTCGAGGTTGAAGCCAACCTTGTAGCCGTTGCCCAGATCTTCCGTGCCGCGGAGACCCCAGCGAGCGCCGGAATCCTGACCAGAAGCCATAGAGAACTTGTCGGTAGCAGAGAAGCCCGTGGACTTCGTCTGGGTCCAGTTGAGGCCCGTATCGATCACGCCGTAGAGCGTCACATCAGCAGCGAGCGCAGAACCGGCAAAGGCGCCGAGAACGGCGACTGCAGCAAGAGTCTTTTTCATTTGAGAGATCTCCAGAATAAATTCAGAAAGCTGTTGAAAGCTTTTGCGGGGACTAGACCGCACTTTCAACCGCCGTCTCTGTTTATGAGACGCCCTCATTCTTCCATCAGACTTAGAAACTCCCCAACATTGGAGCAATAAGCAACCTAATTTATCGGGTTAACCCTGAGAACAAAACGCAACACTTATGGGAATTTTCGCCCCAAGTTACCACATTGCGCCTGCTGCAAGAGCGCAGCATCCATCAAAATCAAAGCAGTAACTGCTTCCAAAACCGGCGCCGCTCTGAGCCCCACACACGGATCATGGCGCCCCGTCGTCACGACTTCGACTTCGTTTCCGGCTTCATCAAGGCTTGCCAACGGGAGCCGCACCGAGGGCGTGGGCTTAATCGCCACGTGCGCCGTCAACGTTGCTCCGTCGGAAATGCCGCCCAAAATGCCGCCCGCGTGGTTCGTCACAAAGCCCGCCTTCGTCATGCAGTCGGCGTTCGCCGTACCGGTTGCGCCGCTCACGGCAAAACCGTCCCCGATTTCAACGCCCTTAACTGCGTTGACGCCCATCAAGGCGTAAGCCCACTTCGCATCCAACCGTCCGTAAACGGGGTTGCCGAGCCCCGCGGGCACGCCCGCCGCTTCGACGATCAATTCCGCGCCGATGCTGTCCCCGGTCTTGCGCACTTCATCCATCTGCGCTTCCAGTTCCGGAATCTGCGAGGCGTTCGCGGCAAAAAAGGGATTGTTGTTGACTTCCGTCCAATCTTCCACGCGCACGGACGTCGTTCCGAGTTTCGTGAGGCACGCCCGAATCGAAATCCCGAGGTTTTCTGCGAGCCACTTCTTTGCAACGGCGCCCGCTGCGACCATAGGCGCCGTCAAGCGCGCCGAAGCCCGTCCGCCGCCTCTAGGATCCCTCAGGCCGAATTTCGCCCAATAGCCCCAGTCCGCGTGCGCAGGGCGAAACTGATGCGCCACCGGGCCGTAGTCACGACTCCGCTGATCGGTGTTGCGGATCAAAAGCGCAATGGGGGTTCCCGTCGTTCGGCCCTCATAGACACCGGAGAGGATTTCCACGGCATCCGCTTCCCGGCGCTGCGTCACGTGTCGGCTCTGCCCGGGCTTACGCCGGTCAAGTTCCTTTTGAACGTCCGCTTCCGTCAGCGCCATCCCCGGGGGGCACCCGTCGATCACGCAGCCGATCGCCGGCCCGTGGCTCTCACCGAAATTCGTTACGACGAAGACGTCACCGATACTCGAAGCAGACATCGTGCACCCGCAGGAAGAAAATTCGAAAATCCGAATCTAGCAGAAAGCCAAAATCCCGTCATCGGTATTTCTGCCCGCCCTGCCGTCTGCTAGCATCGTGGGACATTGACAAAAGGAGGTACCCGTGTCTGAAACTGAAACAATCAACGCCGAATGGCTCACGGAAACTTTGAAAGATGCCGAAGAAGCCCTCGCCTACGCGATTCAGCTTCTCGAAGAAAATCCCCGCAAGGCGACGGGGGTGCTGGAACACGAAATCCCGGCGGTGTACGCAAAATTAAATTACGCCGTCAACACCGCATACGAAGGCCCGGCGGCATTAGAAACAATGGACGATGACGACCTCGTCGCCTGGCCCGCCGGAATGCCTTTTAAGACATCTCAAACCGGCGAATAGTTTTTAATGAGCGCGAGTTGCTCAAGCCCGAAGCGGTTCTTGGGCGACTCCACCATTTTCTGCCAGCCGTACCGCAAGTAGACCTGCCACGCGCAGTGCGTGTCCGTAAAGAGGTACGCCGCTCGTACTCCGCGACGAACGCATTGCGCATCAAACACCGTCAAAAGCGCTTTGCCGACGCCGCGCCGCCGATAGTCCGGATGCGTAATGAAGTACACAAGTTCCGGCGACTCCGGCGGCAGACCGAATTTACGCATCAACGCAAGATTGCTCTCGTTCTTTTCATGCAGTGTTTCTAAGAAATCCAAGAGCGAGCGTCCCTTCTCGGTTTTAGCGAGCTCTTCGTCTGCGGCCTGAATGATCACGTGATACGCGAGCGCCAAAGCAGTCAACGCAGGATCCGACGCTTCCGCATCAAACGAAGCGCAGAGAAGCCCCGCCGGTTTTCCGTCCACGGTTGCCACCCGCACCCAATCGGATTTCAACAGGTTCCCCGCAAGATAAAAGGGCCCGGACAGTTCGCGAACCCTGTCGGCGGGATCGTCACTGATTTCGTAACCCCAGGTTTTGTCGTAGGCCTCGGCAAAGACGCTGAAATCTGCGGACTCAAACGAGCGCACATCAATCTTCGTCATTTACGTCCCTGACACGCCCGGAATCACATAAAGGAGTACGGAGAAAAACTGCAGTACCGTCCCCAAGAAGACGAACACGTGCCACACGGCGTGCCCATAGGGAAGACTCTCCCAAATATAGAAGATGACGCCCACGGAATACGCGACGCCCCCCAACACCAGCAGCCACAGGCCGCCTTCGGGGAGCGCGGAAATGAGGGGATCCATCGCGAGCACCACGAGCCACCCCATGACGAGGTACAAAAGGCAATTGATCCAATCGCTGCGCTTTAAAAGAATCTTCTGCAAAGACACGCCTGCAATCGCGATCGCCCACACGGCGCAGCAAAGCGTAATGCCTACCCAACCTTTTAACGTCACGAGGCAAAACGGCGTGTAGGAGCCCGCAATCAGGATGTAGATCATCGCGTGATCCAACACCTGCAGGACTTTCTTTGCACGGATATTGGGAATGGCGTGATAAAGCGTTGACGCTGTGTAAAGGCACACCATGCTCGCGCCGAAAATCGCCACGGCGGTTACAACGAGGGCCGACCCCGAGTAGCTTGCGGCAAACGCCACCAAAACGCAGAGTCCGGCAATGGAAAGAAGTGCCGCCACACCGTGCGTTACCGCGTTGGCGATCTCTTCGCCGACGGTGTAATTGGCGGTCGCGGCACATTTTTTCGGTGCAGCAGGATTAACGGATTTCAGTAATTTCATAGTTGAGAAACGCGCGCCGTTCAGCTCGGAAACGGCTCATTGAAAGTGCGAATGATTCTCAACGAGAATGGCAGAGCAGACACACGGTAAATTTCAGTAGAAACCCTGATATCTGCAACAAAACGTGACAACCTAACAACAAAAAAGCCCGCCAACCTTTATTTTCGGCTGTACGGACTTTCTGTGTTTTCCAACAGATTCGCAAAATCCGCATGATTGGCGGAAGCGGTGAGATTCGAACTCACGAACGGGGTTAGCCGTCGCCGGTTTTCAAGACCGGTGCATTCAACCACTCTGCCACACTTCCGTTCGCGAATTTTTGGAAAGTTGCGATTCTATCAGAGAACGGTTACGAATTGAGCCACATATGCTGCGTGTAGATGACTTTCCACATCAGGTGAATCAGAAAACCGGCCGCCGCAATCTTAAAGATCCACGTACCGATCGATTTTACTTTTTCTTTGTCCATAATTTTCAGCCGATCCGTTGTCGGCTGCCTCTCCCGTTATACCCGGCGCATTCTAACGACTCGCGTCGGACTATTGCCAACTTTCAGGGTGTTGCCAGAAATCGAGAACCCGCTCCAATTTCAGCGTCCGCGAAAAAGGCGGCAATGACCCCAAGAACTGCGCGGCGTAGCGCGTCACGTTGGGCAACACGCGTTTGTCCCCGATGATGAGGATACCGCGGTCTTTTTCGCTGCGGATAAGGCGCCCGGTGCCCTGTTTTAACGTGATGGCCGCCAACGGAATCTGATGATCCGAGAAGGGATTTCCGCCCTGCTCCCGAATCCATTCGCCCTTGGCTTCCAACACCGGATCATCCTTCGGGGCAAAAGGCAATTTGTCGATGACCACCAAAGAAAGCGCTTCGCCCTTGATGTCGATCCCTTCCCAAAAACTCATGCTCCCCACCAAAATCGCCCCGCGGGTACTTGTACGGAAGCGCTCGATGAGTTTGGTGCGGCTGTCTTCGTTCTGCAACAGCACTTCGTAAGAACGGTTGTTGGCGTCAATCCGCTCCCGCAACCGCATCGCCGCCTGCTGCATCGCGCGGTAGCTCGTGCAGAGCAGGAAAGTACGTCCTCCCACGAGGTCAATCACGGGCCAACTTTCTTCAATTAACGCATCAATGTAGGCTTCCCGCTCCGTCGTGCGCGCGTCCGGCATCCGCCCCGGCACATAGAGCATCGCTTGTTCCGGATACTCAAAGGGACTGTCGTAGACGTGGGTTTCAGCCCCCTCCATCCCCATTTCTTTGATGAAATGCGAAAAGTCCGCCTTTCCCGTCGCCAACGTCGCCGACGTAAAAATCCACGCAGCGTCGCTTTGGGATTCCCTGAGTTTTGCAAAATCGTCCGCAAAGGAGAGAGGCGTTTCGTTTAAGCGCGCCTCCGTGCGGGTGCGTTCCACCCAGCGTACGACCGGGATGCCAGCACCGTTTTTGACGACGGCCTTGGGGTGCTTCAACGCCTCCGCCCACTCAGACATCGCGACGGCGGCGTCCGCCAAGAGAGTCGCCCCTTTTTCCACTTCCGGATCGTCTTCAATCACGTCCGTAAGCTCTTCGGACAACCCCGCAGCGGCGTTTACCGCTTCATTGAGCATCTCAGCCGTCGTCTCAATGCGGTCGATGTCGGCAATCCGCTTATTCATGCCTTCGGTCATGCCGATTTCGGAAAGCCGCATCACGAAGTCCATCAGCCGATAGACGACGGCGTCCGCCTTCGTGTCCCAGTGGTTGGCGTCGCAGAGCCGGCGGTAGCGTCCCATCAGCGCGACTTTCAGTTCCTTCACCGCGTTCTTGACGACGTAGGTGGAGAATTCACTGCCGAAAAACGCAGACGCGACTTCGGGGAGTTTGTGGGCTTCGTCAAAAATCACGACGTCCGCCTTAGGGAGCATCCGCGCGTCGTCCCCCGCGCCTTCGGCTTCCGCCATCAAGGCCATCGCCGACAAATAGAGGTGATGATTCACGACGGCGATGTCTGCGTTCTTCGCGCGGCTTCGCGCTTGGTTCACGAAGCATTCCGTGAAATGCGGGCACTTATTCCCGAGGCAGTTTTCCGCGCTGCTTGTAGCAAAGGGCCACGCCGGAGAATCTTCCGGCACCCCGTGACACGCCGCCCGATCCCCGACGGGATCGATCTGCGCAAATTCCGCAATACGCCGCAGGTCTTTGGCGGCTTCAGGCGAAGGCAGCCGCCCTTCGCTCATCGCCACTGCCAGGCGGTACTTGCAGACGTAGTTCGCACGCCCCTTTAAAACCGCAATATCGGCATTCGTACCGAGGGCTTCGAGAACAGCCGGCAAGTCCTTCGTGAAGAGCTGATCCTGCAGCGGTTTACCCGCGGTACTCACCACGACCTTGCAGCCCGCCAACACGGCAGGGGTCAAATAGGCAAAGGTCTTACCGGTACCCGTTCCGGCCTCAATGATGTCCGTGCCGTGCGTCATGATGGAACGCGCGACATCCAAGGCAAATTTCAGCTGCCCCTCACGTCGGGCAAAGTGTTCGGTCGCCCCCGTCAGAGCGCCTCCCGGCTCAAACGCCGCTTGGACGCGTTTTAAATATGCGTCCGTCGGTTCCTCATTAAAACCTTCGTCCAAGGGATCCGTCATCGGGCGCTTCATTTTTTGGCTTCCTTCGCCTGACGATCGGCCTTCGCCTTGGCGCGGCGAGCCGCGCGCTGATCACGTTCCACGAGTTTCGCTTCGTACGCTTTCTTGTTTTCCGCTTCTTTGGCGGCGCGGGCAGCGGCCTTCGCGCGTCGTTTCTCGATATCGGCCTGACGCTTGGCGACCCGGTCGTTCACGGGCTGCGGCTTCGCCTTCGTTTCCGCTTTCTTTGCGGATCGCTTCACCTGGGGGCCGGCCGCTTTTTTGGCTTCGCGCGCTTTCTGCTTTTCGCGTTCAATGCGGGCCTTATCTTCACGCACGACCTTCTTCGCCTGACTTTCCAAGGTCAAGAGCCGCGCTTCCTGACGCATCTTCGCCTGACGTACGTCTTCGCGGCAGCTGTTGGTGAAGAAATTTTCCTGGCAGCGTCGGTCGGCATATTCCGCCTCGTCCTTTAATTTGGCGCGCGCGGATTTCACGCGAGGAGCTGATCCGCTGCTTCGCGCGACATCAGCGTCCCTTCGGGGTAACGCTCCGTCAAGGTCTTATCTTCAATCGCCTTCATGTCGGGCGTAAACGCCGACGCTGAGACCGAGAGAAGTCCCAGCAAACCCAAAACTGCCGCACGCAAAAACCGCTTCGTCATGGAAAAATTCCGTCTAAAAATATGTCCGACGATTATACGAGAGTCGCGCGCTATCCCCGAACGCAAAGTTTCGCAAAATACCGCTGCCTTTTCCCCTCTTCGGCGTATTTATCGCGCCAAAGCTTGGGCGTAAACTCCTCTGTATCCGAAACTGAAATCCTCTGCCCTCATGAAAGCCATCCAAACGCCCTGGCAGGTGACGCTTGCCATTCTCACCTTCAACACCGTGCTGATGAGCGCAAGCTACACGATGCTGATTCCCTTCCTGCCGATGTACCTCATCGAGGAACTCGGAGTTGCTCAAAGCGACGTCAACTGGTGGAGCAGCATCATCTTCTCTGTGACGTTTCTGATTTCCGGAATCATGGCCCCCATCTGGGGCGCGATGGCGGACAAGAATTCCCGCAAACTGATGGCGCTGCGGGCAGCGACGTGTCTTGCGATCGTTTATTTCCTCGGGGGGCTTGTCTCCGGACCCTGGCAGCTTTTTTGGGTACGCGTGCTGCAGGGCTTTTCCGCGGGGCTGTGGCCTGCGACCCTTGCGATCATGAGCGCCCAGGCGCCGCACAACCGTTTGGGGTTTGCGATGGGCGTCATGCAGGGAGGGCTCACTGCGGGCGGCGTCTTGGGACCCTTAGCCGGAGGCCTTCTTGCTGAATACTTCGGCATGCGCTCCACCTTCATAATTGCGGGGGCGTCCTTGGCCTTCATCGCCGTCGTACTTGCGATCTTCGTCGCGGACAGCCGTCCGAACCCCGCTCAAAAAACGGCAACCGTTTCTCGTCCCGTTCGTCCCAATCCGCTGCGGCTTGCCGTCGTACAACGCATGCTTTTTGCGGCGGGCGTCGTGCAACTCACGATTTTAATGACGCAGCCCGTGCTGCCTCTTTACATCGCCGAACTGCAGCACTCAATGGACAAGATCGTTCTTGTATCCGGTATCGTCTTTTCAATCGTCGGGATTTCAGGGGTCATTGCCTCGCCCGCCTGGGGCATTCTGGGACAGGGCTGGGGGTTCCGTCCGGCGCTTTACCTCGCACTCTTTTTAAGCGGCGTTTTCGGCGTCATTCAGGCGCTGCCGCATGACCTCACCTGGTTTACGGCATTGCGTTTCGTGGGCGGCATCGCCTTTGCCGGGATCTTCCCCGCCATCAACGCCGTGCTGACGCAGAGTACCGATCCCGCCGACCGCGGGAAAGTCTTCGGCTACTCCTACGCCGCGCAGCAGTTCGGAAGCGTCGTGGGACCAATTTTGGGTGCGGCATTGGCTACCTGGTTCAGCAATCAGGTCTCGATTGCCGCCGCAGGCTTCCTGCTTTTCCCCGTGGTTGCCATTCTGTATTGGTTCCGCCCCAAGGCACCGACGGCTTCCGGTACGCCGCTTGATTGATTGGCTGGGAGACGTTCTGCTCAAGGAGCGTTTCCCCAGCAGGACGGAGCGTGCTGTTGGCCACAGACAATCCGCTCAACGCGGAAATTGCTCAGGCCGTTCGAAAAATGTTCATCATCGACGTGAACGTCGTGCACGACGGAGAAGAATGCATCCATACACGGTACTACACCGCCCTTCTCATGGACATTCAAATACCGGTGATGGACGGCTGCGAAGCGACGCACCTTATCCGCTCATTCGAAGAGCCCGAGAGAAACATCGCCATGACGACCGGCGCCTCTGCCGAAGACCGCATCAAAGCGTTTGACGCCGGAATGGACGATTTCCTCGCGAAACCCAGGATTTCACCAAGGTCGAAAGCCCGTGAAAGCGCACCATTCTGCGGCGGCCGAATGACTGATAGTAGCTCCATGGGCGGCATCTGCCTCAGCCGCCCATGAAGACTACCAAGCAGCCTTCACTGCCCCGTTGAACGTCTTATCGATAAAAGCCTTCACTTCGGGCGACTGGTATGCTTTCACAAACGTCAAAACGTTCTTCGCCTGAGCGTTGTCCGGTCGCGCCGCGATTACCATCAGTGCGAACGGCGCCTCGCGCGACTCGAAATAAAAACCCTGCTTTTCCGGCGAGAGCTTCCCACTGATCGCGTAATTCATCGGCACGCAAGCGACATCCACATCTTCGAGACTCCTCGGCAACTGCGCTGCTTCCAATTCCACCACTTTGACGCCCTTGGAGTTCGCGGTGATATCCGCCACGGTTGCGGTCGTGCCTGTCATACCGGGCTTCAAGTCAATGAGTCCCGCCGTCTTCAGAAGCACCAACGCACGGCCGCCGTTCGTGGGATCGTTCGGAATGGCGATCTTGGCGCCTTCCGGAATCGCTTCCAGGGACTTCACCGTGTCGGAATAGAGGCCCATCGGCTGCACCACGGCGTCAGCGATTTTAACGAGGTTCGGTGAATGTCAAGTGATCTTTCGCCGATTTTGTTCTTAAAAAGTAGGTTGTAGT
>OIWS01003874.1_pt1 | contig 10091 bp, 10 predicted proteins | sample 1587611 | NCBI WGS metagenome assembly OIWS01 (sample SAMEA3888919, study PRJEB22519) | human gut metagenome | biome: human gut; feature: human-associated habitat; material: faeces | place: Denmark | collected 2010 | reverse complement strand
CTGCCGCACCTCGCTCGCCGTATCGGCACTTAGAATTATGCGGTATTGCCTAAAGTTTTTTAGATTCCCCTAAACACCCCCTCCAGAGCAAAGGCGCAATGGTGCGCGCGGCAATGCAAGCAGCCGCGCGCACTTTTTTGTTTTTTGGATTCCCCCGAATCAAACATTCACAAAAAATGATAGGAAAGGTGAATGGACCATGACTGCATCATTATTTGTTCAGGGCCTGATCAACGGCCTGAACCAGGGCGCTATTTATGCGCTGATCGCGTTGGGCTACACCATGGTTTACGGTATCATCCGCATGATCAACTTTGCCCACGGCGATTTTATCATGATCGGTGCTTACACATTGTTTTACACCATCCCGCTGATGGTCGATGCGGGAATGCCCGCCTGGATGGCCGTGATTGTGGCCGTTGCGGTGTGCGCGCTGGTTGGTGTGCTGGTTGAGATCCTGGCTTACCGCCCGGTGCGCAAGGCCGGGCCCATGTCCGCCTTGATTACCGCACTGGCCATGAGCATCTTTTTGGAAAACCTGGCCATGGTGCTGTTTGGCGCCAAGCCGCACAACGTGCAGGCTATTTTCAGCCTGCCCACCATTACGGTCGGCGGGGTATCGCTGCCGCTGAACGTGCTGCTGACCATTGGCATCGGCGTTGCGATGATGCTTTGCATGCAACTGTTTGTAAAAAAGACCAAGCTGGGCAAGGCCATGCGCGCCGTCCCGCAGGATAAGGATGCTTCCACCCTGGTGGGCATCAACGTGAACAAGATCATCACCCTGACCTTTGCCATCGGCTCCGGTCTGGCGGCGGTGGCAGCGCTGATGTACTGCTCCACTTACCCCCGCGTTACCACCGATATGGGCTCCATGATGGGCATGAAAGCCTTCATCGCCGCAGTTCTGGGCGGCATTGGCATCATCCCCGGCGCCATGATCGGCGGCATTCTGGTCGGCCTGATTGAAATTTTTGTCAAGCTGTTTGCCCCCGGCTGGTACGAGGCCGTGACCTACGGAACCCTGATCGTGATTCTGCTGGTCAAGCCTTCCGGTATTCTGGGCAAGAATGTCGGCGAAAAAGTGTAAGGGAGGGAGCAGAGCAATGAGTAAAAAAATAAAAGGCTCCTATCTTTTGAACGCTGTGAGCGTGGCGCTGGTGTTTGCCCTGTTGACAGGGCTGTTCGCCGCCAATGCGTTCGGCACCTCCACCACCTATATTCGGGGCATCTGCACCACCGCCTGCTACACCATCATCATGGTCACATCGCTGAACCTGGTAGTTGGCTTTATGGGCGAGTTCTCCTTGGGGCATGCGGGGTTTGTTTCGGTCGGCGCTTATGTCTCCGCCATTGTATCCGGCGCGCTGGCAGGCAAAGGGCTTTCGGATCTGGGGCTGTTCCTGATCGCGCTGCTGGTCGGCGGCCTGGCTGCGGGCATCATGGGCGTACTGGTCGGCATCCCGGCGCTGCGCCTGCGCGGCGACTATCTCGCCATTGTCACCATGGCGTTTGCCGAAATCATCCGCGTCTGCTTCTGCAACTTTTCCATCACCGGCGGCGGTAAAACAATGAGCGGCATCCTCAAGCTGTCCACCTTCCCGCGGGTATTCTGGATCATGGTGGTCTGCGTTACCATCATGTACCTGTTCGTCCGCAGCAAATATGGCCGCACCGTGCAGGCCATCCGTGAGGACTACATCGCGGCTTCGGCTTCCGGCATCAACGTGACCTATTACAAGGTCATGACCTTTGCCATCAGCGCATTCTTTGCCGGCATCGGCGGCGGTATTTATGCCCATTACATGACGGCAATGATCCCCACCAACTTCAACTTTAACTATTCCGCAGAGCTGTTGAGCGAAGTGATCATCGGCGGCACCGGTTCGCTGACCGGTTCCATCATCGGCGCAGCGTTCCTGAGCGCTTTACCGGAACTGATGCGTGAATTTTCTACCTACCGCATGCTGGCCTACTCGGTGGTTCTGGTGCTGTATGCGGCCCAGGGCGTTATGAACCGTACCTACGAACCCATGTTCCCGCTGCTGGGCGTTGCCGCCATCTATCTGGTGCTGGTCATGCTGTTCCGTCCCGGCGGCATCTTTGGCCGGTGGGAGTTCAGCCTGACCCGCGTGCTGGAAAAACTGACCGGCCGCGGCACGGTAAAAGCAAAAGCAGAAAAGGGGGCCTGAACCATGGCACAACCCGTTTTGAAATGCCAGCACCTTGGCATCCAGTTTGGCGGCCTGAAAGCCGTGGATGATTTTAATATGGAAATCGGCGAATCCGAGCTGGTGGGGCTGATCGGCCCCAACGGCGCAGGCAAAACCACCGTGTTCAACCTGATCACTGGTGTGTATAAGCCGACCGAAGGCTCCCTTTACCTGAATGGTGAGCGGATGAACGGCAAAAAGACCCACCAGATCGTTCATGCAGGCATTGCCAGAACCTTCCAGAATATCCGCCTGTTCAAAAAAATGACGGTGATCGAAAACGTCAAAGCTGCCATGCTGGAAGAACTGACCTACAACATGCCGCAGGCCATCTTCCGCACCAAGGCGTACTGGCAGCAGGAAGCCGCCGCCACCGCACGCGCCAAAGAGCTGCTGCAGGTGGTGCACCTTTCCGGCAAGGAGGACCTGGAGGCCGACAACCTGCCCTATGGTGAGCAGCGCCGCCTGGAGATTGCCCGCGCGCTGGCCACCAACATGAAGCTGCTGCTGCTGGACGAACCGGCCGCCGGTATGAACCCGACTGAAACGGAGGAACTGCTGGAGATTATTGATTATATCCGGAGCGAATTCAAGGTATCGGTGCTGCTGATCGAGCATGACATGAGTTTGGTCATGAAAATCTGCGAGCGAATCCAGGTGCTGGACTTTGGTACCACGATCGCTTCCGGCACACCGGCAGAGATCGCCAATGACCCCCATGTGATTGAAGCATACCTGGGCAAAGACAAAGAGGAGGAGGTCGAAGCAGATGCTTGAAGTAAAAGACCTTCATGTCAATTACGGCGCGGTACACGCGCTGAACGGCATATCGCTGCATGTGGATGACGGCGAGATCGTATCCCTGATCGGGGCAAACGGCGCGGGCAAAACCACCGCCCTGCGCACCATTACCGGGCTGGAAAAAGCTGCGTCCGGCAGCGTGATGTTTGACGGGCACGACCTGCGCAAGGCGGAACCTAGCAAGATCATTACCTACAAGCTGGCCCATGTGCCGGAAGGGCGGCATATCTTCCCCCAGATGACGGTGGAAGAAAACCTGGAAATGGGCGCTTATGCCGACCCGGCCGGGATGGAAGAGACGATGAAGGATGTGTATAAGCGCTTCCCCCGTCTGGAAGAGCGCCGCCGCCAGCTGGCGGGCACCCTTTCCGGCGGCGAGCAGCAGATGCTGGCCGTAGGCCGCGCCCTGATGGCAAAGCCCAAAATGATTTTGATGGATGAACCTTCGATGGGCCTTTCGCCCCTGCTGGTCAAAGAGATCTTTGCCATCATTCAGGAAGTAAACAAGCAGGGCATCACAATCCTGCTGGTGGAACAGAACGCAAAGATGGCGCTGGCCATCTCGGACCGCGCCTATGTGCTGGAAACCGGCAACATCAGCATTGAGGGCAACGCCGCGGATCTGCTGAACGACCCGCGCGTGAAGAAAGCCTATCTGGGCCAGTAAGGAGGGGTGGAAAATGTATCCCGATTATCCGTATTTTGCAGTCGCCATTACCCGCACCTGTGGTTCGGGCGGCGGCAGCTACATTGGCAAGCAGCTGGCAAAGGCATTTGACATTGACCTGTATGACCGCAAGCTGCTGCGCCTTGCCTCAGAGGACAGCGGCATCAGCGAGGAACTGTTTGCCCACGCCGATGAGAACACCCGCAAAACCATGCTGTACCGGGTTTCGGAACGGGTGTATGACGGCAGCATCATCCCGCCGGAAAGCGGCAACTTTATCAGCGATGAAAACCTGTTCAACTACCAGGCCAAGGTGCTGCGGGAGCTGCTGAACGAGGAAAGCTATATCTGCGTGGGCCGCGCGGCGGACTTTGTTCTGCGGGATAAGCCCAACGTGCTGACCGTGTATGTGGATGCCCCCTATGACTGGCGTGTGGAGCGCGAGATGAAGCGCCAGGGCATTGGCAGCAGCCAGGCCAAGCACTATATTGACAAGCTGGACCGCTACCGTGAAAACTATTACAAATACCATACCGGCCGCCAGTGGAAGCGGGTGGAAAATTATGACCTCTGCCTGGATTCCGCCGCCATTGGGCTGGATAACTGCGTGGAGCTGATTAAAAAAGTGATTGAACTGAAATTTGATGGGAAAGCCAAATAACGGCTGAACATAAAGGCAACCAAGATGAGAGGAGTAAGGGAAAATGGAATCCATTGCATATTATGATGGCAAAATCGGCGCACCGGAAGAATTGATGGTTCCGTTCAATGATCGCGTTCACTTTTTTGGCGATGGCTGCTACGATGCCACCGTTGGCGCGAACGGCAAGGTATACCTGCTGCAGGACCACCTGGACCGCTTTTTCACCAGCGCCAAGGCACTGGATATCAACATCCCGATGAGCAAGGCCGAGCTGGGCAGGCTGCTGACCGACCTGCTGGCCAAGGTGGACAGCAAGGTCAACTTTGTATACTGGCAGGTCACCCGCGGTGTGGAGCCCCGCAACCATGTGTATGAGGAAGGCGTGCCCGGCAAGCTGTGGGTTTCCATCCGGCCCAACACCCTGAACGACCCCGACAAGCCCATCCGCCTGAACTCTGAGGAGGACACTCGCTTTTACCACTGCAACATCAAAACGCTGAACCTGCTGCCCAGCGTTATGACCGCCCAGCGCGCCAAGCTGGCCGGCATGAGCGAGACCGTGTTCCACCGCGGGGATATTGTAACGGAATGTGCGCACTCCAACGTTTCAGTGCTGAAAGACGGGATTTTCTATTCCCACCCGAACGATGAACTGATTTTGCGCGGCATTGCCAAGACCCATATGCTGCAGGCCTGCTACCGCCTGGGCATTACCGTGATGGAAAAACCGTTCACGGTGGATTTCCTGCGCGATGCGGATGAGATCATCGTGACCTCCTCCTCCAACTTCTGTCTGCATGCCTGCGAGTTTGAGGGCAAGCCCGCCGGCGGCAAGGACCCCGCTACCCTGAAAGCCATCCAGGACGAAGTGCTGAAAGAGTTCTATGACTATACCGGCTGCGAAAGTCTGTGGGGCTGAAAAGGGGGAAAACACCATGACCCGTGACGAACTGGAAAAACGCAATGTAGGCGAAAACCTGGATGCCATCATGTGTCTGGACCCCCGCGGTTACGGGGTGTGCCGCATTTTGTACGCGGGCAGCCGGGCATATACCGGGGAGCCGACCGCCATGCACGCAGCCGAAGCGTTGTGCAAAGCCATCCACCCCGGCGACCCGGTGTATATCCTGGTCGGGTTTGTATTGCTGCCCCACAAGGTGCCGGAAATGGACGGTTCTGTCAGCGCGATCCTGCTGGCGCGGTCTCTGGTATTGGCCTTTGGGGCAAAGCCGATCATCGTCTGCCCGCAGGACAGCGTGGAAGCCTTTAAGAAATGCGGCAATGTGGTGGGTCTGCATGTGTATGAGGACCTGGATACCGCCATGGAGCTGCCGCTGAGCCTTGGCGTTGTGGCCTTTACCAAAGATAAGGCCAAAGCCCCCACCCAGGCCAAAGCGCTGGCGGATAAGATTTTACCCGCAGCGGTGATCTCGGTGGAAGCCTGCGGCGGCAACGCCAAGGGTGTTTACCACAATGCGGTGGGCAAGGATGTGACCGCACTGGAAGCCAAAAGCGATGTGCTGTGGAACGAACTGCGCGCCCGCGGCGTGCCCAATGTGGCCATCGGCGATCTGGGCAATGAGATCGGCATGGGCACCATTGGGGAGCACATTAAAAAATATGTGCCCTTCACCGCCCCCGGCGAATGCCAGGACGGCTGCTGCGGCGGCATTCTGGCCGCAAGCAGCACCGATAACATCATCACGGCGACCTGCTCTGACTGGGGCTGCTATGCGCTGATGGCCGCGCTGGCCTACCTGAAAAAGGATATGGACATCCTGCACCGGGAGGAGATGGAAAGCGAGGTCATGCGGGTGCTTTCCCGCAATGGCATGATCGATATGACAGGCTCGCTGCTGCCGGGTGTGGATGGGTTTGATACCCGCATGAACGTTGGCATTGTCAGCATGATGCGGCAGTGCACGGCGTATGCGGTGCGGTATTCCCACAATTCGGACCACTGGTTCGGCCCGGTGCTGGCAAAGAAATTTTTTGAGCAGGCATAAAGCAGGTTGTGCTATAATAGGCACATTGGCCTTGGTCAGGAAGCAGTGAACCCAAAACGGCACGTTTAGAGACCGTAGGGGCGCACAATGTGCCCTAAAGATACAGCACACTTCCTGACAAGCCCCAAAATACCGGACGCAAAGGGGATTTTTGTTATGATCCAGTTTACCCCCGTGGGGGACAGCGGCGTGCTGGCCGTCTGCGGCAGTGAGATCAGTGAACAGGTGAACGCGCAGGTTATGGCGCTGGATGCCGCTGTGCAGGCGGCGCAGCTGCCCGGCGTGGTGGAAACAGTGCCCACCTATGCGGCGCTGCTGGTCACGCTGGACCCTTTGCAGACCGATGCCGATACCCTGATCCCCGCGCTGCGCCGCCTGTGGGACGCTTTGCCCCCGGTCAGCAGCACCGCGGCCGGGCGGCTGGTGGAGGTGCCGGTGTGTTACGGCGGAGATTACGGCCCCGACCTGGCCTTTGTGGCACAGCACGCCGGGCTGACCGAACAGCAGGTCATCGACATCCACTGCGGGCGGGACTACCGCATTTTTATGCTGGGGTTCCTGCCGGGGTTCCCGTACCTGGGCGGCATGGATGAACGCATTGTCTGCCCCCGGTTGCAGACCCCGCGCACCAAGATCCCCGCGGGGGCGGTGGGCATTGGCGGCAAGCAGACGGGCATCTACCCGCTGACTTCCCCCGGCGGGTGGCAGCTGATCGGCCGCACGCCGCTGCGCCTGTTTGACCCGGCTGGCGGCGGCAAACTGCCTTACGCGGCGGGGGACCGCATCCGGTTTGTGCCCATCAGCCCGGAAAAGTTTGAAACCATCCAGAAAGAACAGGGGGCGGCACTGTGAACTTGCATGTGATAAGCCCCGGCCCGCTGACCACCGTGCAGGATGCAGGCCGCACCGGCTATGCCGCGCGGGGGTTCCGCACCTGTGGAGCGGCGGATGGTTACGCTATGCGGACCGCCAACCTGCTGGCGGGCAACCCCCAGGCAGCCGGTGCCGCCGTGCTGGAAATGACCCTGCGGGGCGGCAAGTATCAGTTTGACGGGGACGCTGTTTTTGCCCTGGCGGGGGCCGATATGCCCGCCGCACTGGATGGCCGCCCGGTGCCCGCCTATACGCCGCTTTTGGCCCGCGCGGGGCAGGTGCTGGCAATCGGCGCGGCCCGCAGCGGGCTGCGCGGCTACCTGGCCGTGTTTGGCGGCGTGGATACCCCGCCCGTGCTGGGCAGCCGCTCCACCGACTTAAAATGCCGGATGGGCGGGCTGGATGGCCGCGCACTGAAAGCTGGGGATGTGCTGCCCATTGGGGCGGAACCCGCCATGGTGGAACAGCGCTGGCAGCAGATCTGCGCCAAAGGGGCAAACCGCCCGCTGGGCACGGCGCGCACCCCCGCAAGGCCGTGGCGCTTTTTGGGCGGGCGGAAGCTGCCGCTGTTCCGTGCGGTGCCCGGCCCCCAGACCGATGCCTTTACCGCAGTGGGGCAGGCCGCATTTGTACACGGGGTATATGCTTTGACAGCAGACTGTGACCGCATGGCCTGCAAATTGCAGGGGCCGCAGATCGAGACTATGGATGGGTCGGACATTGTATCGGACGGCATTGTGGCGGGTTCGGTGCAGGTATCGGCCAACGGGCAGCCCATTGTGATGCTGGCTGACCACCAGACCACCGGCGGGTATGCCAAAATTGCAACCGTCATCAGCGCTGACCTTTCGGCCATGGCGCAGCTGCGCCCCGGCGAAAAGCTGGCGTTCCAATATGTGACTGCGGCGCAGGCTGTTGCAGGAGCCAGGGCGCAGGCGGCCGTGCTTGACAAAATCAGGGAGCGGATGAAATAATGGACTTTGCAGCCATGAAACCGGCCGACCTGCGCGGGCTGATCCGCAAGGGCGAACTGACCGGCCCGACCACCGGCATGTGCAACGGTTATGCCCAGGGCAACCTTGTGGTGCTGCCCAAGGCGCTGGCGTGGGACTTTTTGCTGTTCTGCCAGCGCAACCCCAAAGCCTGCCCGCTGCTGGAAGTGGCGGACGCAGGCGAGCGAACCTTTGCCCAATTTGGCAAAGGCAGCGATATTGCTACCGATATCCCGCGCTACCGGGTGTACGAACACGGCGAGCTGACCGGGGAATACACCGATGTGAGCAAATTCTTTGAGGAGAGGAACGACCTGGTCAGCTTTTTGATCGGGTGCAGCTTCTCCTTTGAATCTGAACTGCTGGAAGCGGGCATCCCGGTGCGCCAGATCGAAGAGGGCGTGAATGTGCCGATGTACAACACCAACATTCCCTGTACCCCGGCGGGGGTGTTCAGCGGAAACATGGTGGTCAGCATGCGGCCCATCCCGTACCGGCAGGTCCCGGCGGCAGCTGCCATTACAGCGGGCATGCCCCGCGTGCACGGTATGCCGGTGCAAATCGGTGAGCCGGAAGCCATCGGCATCCATGATTTGGCTCACCCGGATTACGGCGATGCCGTGACCATCAACCCCGGCGAAACACCGGTGTTCTGGCCCTGCGGCGTGACCCCGCAGAACGTTGTGATGCACTCCAAGCCGGAGTTCTGCATCACCCATGCGCCGGGGCACATGTTTGTGACCGACGTAAAAAATGTGGAGCTGAAATATTAAGAGCAGATAGTAAAAACCGCAGGGGCGCACACTGTGCGCCCCTGCGGGGCAGAAGCATTGCCTTATGCCTGAAAGTGGAGGATTGAGCCATGCCGCATATTGATTTGAACTGTGACCTGGGCGAAAGCTTTGGCGCGTATACCATCGGAATGGATGAAAAGGTGATCCCGTTTATCACATCGGCCAATGTGGCCTGTGGCTTCCATGCAGGCGATCCGCTGGTGATGCAGCGCACCGTGGCGCTGTGCAAACAGAGCGGCGCGGCGGTGGGGGCGCACCCCGGTTTCCCTGATCTGCAGGGCTTTGGCCGCCGCCAGATGAAGCTGACCCCGGCGGAAGCCAGGGCCTGTGTGCAGTATCAGATCGGTGCGCTGAAAGCGTTTTGCGATGCCGCCGGTGTGCCGCTGCACCATGTAAAGCCCCACGGCGCTTTGTATAACATGGCGGGCAAGGACCGCGCGCTGGCGGATGCCATCTGCGCCGCGGTGAAGGAGAGCGCCCCCGGCGCAGTGCTGCTGGCGCTTTCCGGCAGCGAGATGGTCAAGGCGGCCCAGGCCATCGGCCTGCCGGTTGCCAACGAGGTGTTTGCCGACCGCGGCTACCGCCCGGATGGCAGCCTTGTGCCCCGCGGAACCCCCGGTGCCATGATTGAGGATGAGGACGAAGCCATTGCCCGCGTGATCCGCATGGTAACCGAGGGCAAAGTGACCGCCAACGACGGTACGGACATTGCCATCCAGGCGGATTCCGTCTGCGTACACGGCGACGGCCCCAAGGCTCTGGCCTTTGTAGAAAAGATCGGCGCGGCCCTGCAGGCAGCCGGGGTGGAATTGAAGGCGTTTTGAGAAAATGAGCAGGGGCACCGTTCAGCAAATGCCGTTTTCCCCTGTAGAGACCGTAAGGGCGCGCAGTGTGCGCCGGGTGATGAAGTGAAATACCCGGCAAAGCCCGTCATGCGGGACGATGCAGGTGTCGTTCCCTGCAAATTTTTAGCCTGGCAGCGGGAAACCGCCCCTCAGGCCGCTTCGCGTCCAGCTCCCCTCTAGGGGAGCTCCGGCGAAAGCCGGTGAGGGGGGGCTCCCTGCCGCCAAAATTAAAATTGCGGATAATAAAAACAAAAAGG
>OIWS01003866.1_pt1 | contig 10116 bp, 9 predicted proteins | sample 1587611 | NCBI WGS metagenome assembly OIWS01 (sample SAMEA3888919, study PRJEB22519) | human gut metagenome | biome: human gut; feature: human-associated habitat; material: faeces | place: Denmark | collected 2010 | reverse complement strand
CATATGATCAAAAATTAATTGAAATTTCTAAAGAAAAAGATTTTGATGAACAAAAAGAAGTGTTAAAACAAATTGATTATAGTTATTTTGTCAACGTTGCTAATTTGCCTAAAACAAATAATTCTTCTGAAAAAATAGCTAATTTATGTAAATACTTTACAATTTCAGATTTGCGAATTTTAAAAAAACAGGATTTTCTTGTTAATTATCGAACATCTTTAAATTCAACTTCGGAGAAAAATATCATTAATTCTCAAGCTTGGTTGCAAACCGCAATAAATTTTTCAAAATCTGTTGAAACAAAAAAATATGATGAAAATAAACTTAAAAATTATTTGCCAACACTTAGAAGTATGACAATAGAAGAAACTGAAAAATTTTTACCTAAAATTAAAGAGATTTTGGCAGAATGTGGTGTTGCTTTTGTATTATTGCCACATTTGAAAAACTCTGGAATTAATGGCGCTGTAAAATGGATCAACGAAGATAGAGTAGTTTTGGCAATGAATAATAGAAAACTTAATGCTTATATTTTCTGGTTTTCATTTTTTCATGAAATAAAGCATGTATTTCAAAGAAAATTGAAAACAACTTTTATAAGTTGTACAGATACTGAAATGGTAGAAAGAAATAAAAAGTTAGAAGAAGAAGCTGATAATTTTTCAGCAAATTATTTAATCAGAAAAGAAGATTTAACTAAACTTTCTCTAACAAAATATATAACAGATGAAGAAATAAAAGCTTTTGCTAAAAAGATAGGAATTCATCCAGGTATTGTTGCTGGTAGATTACAGCATGAAGGAATACTTCCTATGACAAGATGTGCTAAATTAAAAACACAATATTTTATTAATTAATTGAATAATTTATATTTTTTAGTTTGAAGTACAAAAAAATAATGGCTTAATAATAAAGATTAAAAAGTGTTTGATGCTAATGAACCAGTTTTTATAAAGAAAATGATGTATTTATTAAATATGAATAGAATTTTTTAAATAATAATTTTTCTTTAAACCGCTTTATTAATTGACAAATTCATTGACTTGAATTATAGTTATTATGTCTTCGTTGAATAGATTTGCCAACTAGGAGAAGACCGCGCCTAATGCGTAAATTAGTTTAATTAAGTGCTTATTAGAATCAGGATGGTACCGCGGATTAATTTCGTTCCTGAAATAAGGCGCTTTTTTATATTCAGGAGGACATATGAAGTACATGACAAGTGACCAAATACGTGATACTTGGTTGAAATTCTTTAAGAGCAAAGGACATTTTATTGAACCTTCTGCTTCTTTAATTCCCCATAATGATCCAACTCTTTTGTGGATTAATTCTGGTGTTGCTGCTTTGAAAAAATATTTTGATGGAACTGAACAACCACCACATAGAAGAATAACTAATGCTCAAAAAGCTATTCGTACCAATGATATTGAAAATGTTGGTAGAACTGCAAGACATCATACTTTCTTTGAAATGTTAGGTAACTTTTCAATCGGTGATTATTTCAGAAGTGAAGTTATTCCTTGGGCTGTTGAACTTTTAACTGGTGAAGAGAACTTTGGTTTTCCTGTTGAAAAACTTTATATCACTTATCATCCATCTGATTTAGCTTCGAAAGAACTTTGGATGAAGTGTGGTATTCCTGAAGATCATCTTGTTCCTCTTGAATCTAACTTCTGGGAAGTTGGTCCTGGTCCATCTGGTCCAGATACGGAAATTTATTTTGATCGTGGAGAAAAATACGATCCTGAACATCGTGGTATTGTCATGCTTCAAAATGATGAAGATAACGATAGATATATTGAAATTTGGAATATTGTCTTTTCCCAATATAATGCTGAACCTGGTGTAAAACCACGTTCTCAATATAAGGAACTTCCACAAAAGAATATTGATACTGGTGCAGGTCTTGAACGTTTTGCTTGTGTTATTCAAGGAACTGAAACTAATTTTGAAACTGACTTATTCATGCCATATATCAAATATCTTGAAGGTTTTGCTTCTTATGCTTATGAAGGAAAATATAAATATTCTTATAAGGTCATTGCTGACCATATTAGAACATTGACATTTGCTTTAGCTGATGGTGCTTTATTCTCTAATGAAGGCCGTGGTTATGTTTTAAGAAGACTTGTCCGCCGCCTTATTTTACAAGCAAAACATTTGAATATTGATACTAAAAATCTTCCTGGCTTAGTTGATGAAGTCTGCAAGAATATGGAACATTATTATCCATATCTTCAAGAACAAAAAGATCGTGTTAAAAAGATGATCACCAGTGAAATTGATAAATTTAATACTGTTATTGCTAGCGGTGAAAAACGTGTTAAAGATGAACTTGCTAAATGTGATAAAGTTCTTCCTGGTGAAGTTGCCTTTATGCTTTCTGATACTTATGGTATTCCATTTGATTTAACAAAAGAATATGCTGAAGATGAAGGTAAAACAGTTGATGAAAAAGGCTACAAAGAAGCATTAGAAAGACAAAAAGAAAAGGCTAAGCAATAAACTCAACCTAAGACTATAGTAATCAACAGAGAAAATCATTTCTCCTTATCCTTACTCGCTACTCTAAGCGCAAACAAAGAAAAAGCTAGTGAAAAAGTTGACCAGACGAGACAATGGTCAATAAAAGCAACACCTTCGGTGAAACTTAGTGTAGCATTTATGATCACAATAAATAGCCAGACAATCACGATAACAATGCTTAAACTTCTAATAAGATTATTCTTCTGTTTATCCATACTCCTCTTTCCCATATCTGGTGCTCATGGTAACTTCTAATCGCCATAAGGAGGTCTTCTTTTCAACCACCATTTGTTCCAACCCAATCGTTCAGGTAAGGTTTGAGGTTTAGATACAAAACCACCCCCTGTAACATTTTCTAAGGTTTCAGCATTGAGCTCTTCACCATATGCCTTAGTTCGCATTCTTATTTCTCCTTTCTTTTCAAAAATAAATACAGCAATAACCACTTGGACTATACAAAGATTTAGTCGTCTTGGAGACCAAGTGGATTTGGGTATAAGATCATTATAAGTTCCCCCTTTTCAAAAAAATAGTGACATAAATGTCACTATCACTGAAAACAAAAAGACAGACCTTTATAAGACCTGTTCTAAAACTTGTTTACTTCTACTACGGTGTTTCAGAATAAGATAAAAAATAACTTCAAAGAGAAGAAAACTAAAATAGAGCCCTAAAATATAAAGCAAAGTTTCCCATTTATCTGTTGCTGATTGAAAATGGCCGTGATGATCCACTGTACGAATGCTAATTAAAAGACAAATATCTAGAAATAAGGCTAGAAGAATACCATTAAATCCTATAAAAAAACGCTTTTTAACCATAGTCTGACTCCTGTATCTTTTTTCTTAACCATAGAATAGCAAACTCAACTTAAACCAGCCTAAAGCAAAAAAAGACTCAGAGAGCCCTTTTTCCTTTATGTCAATTTTTCTTTCAAATATTGTCCTGTGTAGCTTTCTGGAACAGCTGCTACTTCCTCTGGAGTCCCTGTAGCTACGATGGTACCCCCACCGACACCGCCTTCAGGACCCAAATCAATGATGTGGTCTGCGGTCTTGATAACATCTAGATTGTGCTCAATCACGAGAACAGTGTTGCCATCATCCGCAAAACGCTGAAGCACCTTCAAGAGACGAGCAATGTCATCTGTATGGAGACCCGTCGTCGGTTCATCCAGAATGTAGAAAGACTTCCCAGTAGATCGTTTGTGTAACTCACTAGCCAGTTTCATACGTTGAGCCTCACCCCCTGATAAGGTTGTTGCTGGTTGTCCCAGAGTCACATACCCGAGCCCCACGTCCTTGATAGTCTGAACCTTACGAGCAATCTTAGGAATAGCCGCAAAGAAGTCAACTGCGTCATCAACTGTCATATCCAGAATTTCAGCAATATTCTTCCCCTTATAACGAACTTCTAAGGTCTCAGAATTATAGCGTGTGCCATGACAAACCTCACAGGGTACATAAACATCGGGCAAGAAATGCATCTCAATCTTAATAATCCCATCACCAGAGCAGGCTTCACAACGGCCACCCTTGACATTGAAAGAGAAACGCCCCTTCTTGTAACCGCGAATCTTGGCCTCATTGGTTTGAGCAAAAAGATCACGAATATCGTCGAAGACGCCTGTATAGGTTGCAGGGTTGGAACGTGGAGTACGCCCGATTGGACTTTGGTCAATATCAATCAAACGTTCGATATGCTCGATTCCAGTCACCGATTTATGTTTCCCAGGTTTCTCGCTGTTTCGATTAAGCTCTTGGGCAATCTTTTTCTTGAGAATACCGTTAACCAAAGTTGACTTCCCAGAACCAGAAACACCTGTCACTGCGATTAATTTCCCAAGTGGAAATTTGACAGACACATTCTTAAGGTTATTTTCACTGGCTCCTTTAACCTCAATAAAACGACCATTCCCTACACGGCGTTCCAGAGGAACAGGAATTGATTTAGCACCTGACAGGTACTGACCAGTAATTGATTTTTTGTTTTTAGCCACTTCCTCTGGGGTTCCCGAGGCCATGATTTGCCCACCAAAGGCACCAGCACCAGGTCCCACATCAATAAGCCAGTCAGCCTCACGCATGGTATCTTCATCATGCTCCACCACAATCAAAGTATTGCCCAAGTCACGCATCTTTTTAAGACTTGAAATCAAGCGATCATTGTCACGCTGATGAAGCCCAATAGAAGGCTCATCCAACACATATAGGACTCCAGAAAGGTTAGAGCCAATCTGTGTCGCCAAACGGATACGCTGACTCTCACCCCCAGAAAGGGTTCCAGCCATACGAGAGAGAGTCAAATAATTAAGACCTACATTATTTAGGAAAGTCAAGCGATCCTTGATTTCCTTAACAATTGGACGGGCAATCATTCCTTCATTTTCACCTAATTCCAGGCTATCGATTTCCTGAAGATGATCTGAAATAGACAAATCAGAGATTTGACCAATATTGAGGCCATTCTCACCACCAACACGAACCGAGAGAGCTGCTTCGTTAAGACGATAGCCATGACAAGTTGGACATGACAACTCATTCATATAACCTCGCATGACATTGCGAGTGAAATCACTATTGGTCTCGTGGTAGCGACGATTAATATTAGTCACAACCCCTTCAAAAGGAATGTCAATATCACGCACCCCACCAAAATCATTAACATAATGGAAATGGAATTCACGATCCCCAGATCCGTAGAGAATCAAATCTTGTTCTTCTTTTTTAAGATCTTCAAATGGCGTATCCATATCCACGCCGAACTGCTCCATAGCCTGCTCAAGCATGGCTGGATAATAGTTGGACGAAATAGGATTCCAAGGCGCCAGAGCACCTTCACGTAAGGTCTTACTAGCATCAGGGATAACCAAATCCATATCAACTTCCAGTTTATTACCCAAACCGTCACAGGTCGGACAAGAGCCAAACGGTGCATTGAATGAAAAGAGACGCGGCTCCAACTCTGGCACTGTGAAGCCACAAACCGGACAAGAATAATGTTCTGAGTAAAGCAGCTCATTATCATCCATGGTATCCACAATCAAGTAGCCATCTGCTAAACGAAGGGCCGCCTCCACCGAATCAAAGAGACGACTACGGATACCCTCCTTATTTACCAAGCGGTCTACAACCACTTCGATATTATGCATCTTAGACTTAGACAACTCTGGCACTTCTGTGACATCGTAAATCTCACCATCTACACGAACACGAACATAACCGTCCTTTTGTACACGCTCAAAAACGGCCTTGTGTTGCCCTTTTCTACGACGAACAATCGGCGCTAAAATCTGCATACGCGTACGCTCAGGAAGAGCTAGAACCTCGTCCACAATCTGTTCCACAGAGGACGACTGAATGGCTCCATGACCATTAGGACAATAAGGAACACCCACACGCGCATACAGGAGACGAAGATAGTCATTAATCTCCGTTGCCGTTCCGACCGTCGAACGAGGGTTTTTACTTGTTGTTTTCTGGTCAATGGAGATGGCAGGGCTCAAACCATCAATCGAGTCCACATCAGGTTTCTCCATATTACCCAAAAACTGACGGGCATAAGCCGAGAGACTTTCAACATAACGACGTTGCCCCTCTGCATAAATAGTATCAAAAGCCAAGGAAGACTTCCCAGAACCTGACAAACCCGTAACCACTACCAGTTTATCACGTGGAATCTCCACATCGATATTTTTTAAATTGTGAGCTCTTGCTCCATGAATCACTAACTTATCTTGCATATTTTTAAGAGGCCCTAGCCCAAAAGCTACTGCCGCTCCTTTCTACAGACGGATGGAAAATCCATCCCGACTTTCTCTCATAATTATAACAAAATTTCAATTTATCCAGCCCAAAAATGTTTCAAATGTAGTATAATATTGGAGTGTCTAAAAAAGGCAAGGAACATCGTCCCAAGCCTCATTTGACAGCACTAAAATAGCTAAGAGCAGTGTTTATTTTACTTAAAAGCGATTGTAAAAATCCTTTTATAATCAAGACGCTAGCGCTTACTTAATGACGAAGGAGGGGTTCCCATTGAAACAAATGTTCTTATCCACCGGAAAAGAATTCAAAGAAATTGAAACATTCGAGCCTGGTGCTTGGATTCATTTGGTGAACCCTTCCCAAGAAGAAGCCCTGAAGGTCGCAGAACGTTTTAACATTGATATTCAAGACCTCCGTGCCCCTCTGGACGTGGAAGAAACATCACGTATCGATGTCGAAGATGACTACACCCTGATTCTGGTCGACGTCCCAACCCAAGAAGAGCGTAATAACAAAAGCTACTACGTCACTATTCCATTGGGAATCATCGTTACCGATGAGGTGGTTGTTACAACCTGTCTCGAGGACATCAGCCTCATGGACAACTTCCTCAACCACCGTGTACGTAACTTCTACACCTTTATGAAGACCCGTTTTGTCTTTCAGATTCTCTATCGCAACGCTCAACTTTACCTAACCGCCCTACGTTCTATCGACCGCCAGAGCGATAAATTGGAAGCTCAGTTGGAAAATGCGACTAAAAACGAGCACTTGATTGACATGATGGAATTGGAAAAATCCATTGTCTATCTAAAAGCCTCACTTAAGATGAATGAGCGAATTGTCAAAAAGCTAACAGGTAACGCCTCTAGCTTGAAGAAATATATCGAGGACGAGGATCTCTTGGAAGATACACTGGTCGAAACCCAACAGGCCATTGAGATGGCAGGCATCTATGAAAATGTCTTGAATGCCATGGCTGAAACCGCTGCTTCTATCATCGGCAATAACCAGAACACTATCATGAAGACACTCGCTCTCATGACTATGGCTCTGGACATCCCAACCGTTATCTTCTCCGCCTACGGCATGAACTTTAAAAATAATTCTATGCCTCTAAACGATTTAGATAACGCCTTTTGGGTTATCTTTTTCATCGCAGCCTTCGGGTCATCCTGCGTTGTTATCTACTTTATCAGGAAAAAATGGTTCTAACATAGAGCCTCTTCTTTTCCCTAAACTACAAAACTAAAAAATAATACTATTTATCGAAAGGTCATCTCATGGACATCCAAAAACTCACCAAGAAAAACCAAGAATTTATCCACATCGCAACCAACCAACTCATCAAAGATGGTAAGTCAGACCAAGAAATCAAAGATATCCTTGGCGATATTATTCCTGAACTTATCGAAAACCAGAAAAAAGGAATCACAGGACGTGGACTCCTTGGTGCTCCAACTGTTTGGGCAGCTAGTTTCTCTCCTGAAAAACACCAAAAACCTGAAACTGGTAAGCCTAACAAAGAAGTGCCAGAAACAGATAAAACACCTTGGAAGATGTGGCTTGATACCTCACTCTTCCTTCTAGCCATCGTTGCTATCATGAACGCTATCTTTGGTTTCTCAGGTACACAAACTAGCTACGGCCTCACAACCCTTCTTTCAGTGTCATTCATTGGAGGTCTTGCTATGTATACCCCTTACCACTACATCTACCGTCACAATAACAAACCAAAGGAAGAACGTCCAAAATGGTGGTTCAGCATGACCATCATCACTCTCTCTTTTATTGCATGGTTTGCCCTCTTTAGTCTTACAGCCCTTCTTCCAAGCTACCTCAACCCTGGTCTTTCACCAATTGTGATTCTTATCATTGGTGTCATCGCTGGTGTTGCCAAATACTTCTTCAAACGTCACTACAACGTTCAAAGTACTTACGCACCTGCATCTTAATCAATCTCAACCTCAAGCACCCTTATGGGTGCTTTTTTACGTCAGAAATCTTGACACAGTTGGCTATTCTATACTAAAATGTTAAAGTTAATAGACAAAAGAAAGAATTCCAATAGATGCGTATCAAATTCCCTCTACTAATCATTGCTTGCTGCCTACTACTTATGGCTTGTGGCCACAAGAATACTCAGAAAAACTATCAAGCTTACTATAGTTTTAACAATGTGACGACTTCCACTCAGGAAAAACAGCTAGCAAAAGCCTTAAAAAGCAAGGGTATTCCGACAAAAGACTGGGACAATCTAGCCCCTTATATTAGTCGTTACAATCAGGAAAATACAAATCTCCAACCTGTTGTCAAAAAATGGACCCAAAGTAAAATCGGCAAGGATCAAAATCAATTCGTCACCTTCCTTAATGAAAAAACTTTCGAAGATAACAAATCACATTTTACTGATGACTTAAACTGCCGACGAACATCGTTCCTCCTTCTTCATGATCTTATTACAAGTTCAGAGGACCTCACCAAATTGGACCTCCCCCTTCAAAACGAATTTATAGATCTTAAGTCACGCCACAAAGAGCTAACTGCCAAGGATCAAGCTCTCTATAGTCTCCTCTTTGGGGATAATATCAGCTATCAGTCTACAGACGATCTCCTTAAAGCTTGGAAAAAAGCTGGGCTCAAGTTTCCAGAGAAGGTTAAACTCCTATCGGTCTTTCAAAATAGCCCTGGTGATGTCAGCAATTTCCACACGGCTATAGCTTACGAAAAAGACGGCAGTATCTATGTCTTTGAAAAACAGGACCCTACACTTCCTTACAGGTGGAGTCGCTTCAACAATTGGGCAGACATCAAAACACACTGGTTATCCAACCGCTTCAAGGTCTTCAAAGATAATGTTGATATCCTCGTTAACGACCAAAAATTTGATGATTTCTTAGAAAACACACTCTATATACCACAAAACAACCAACTAGCTCCTCAAGATAAATGAGAAGACCAGTTGGTTTTTCTTTTTCCCTAAAGTATAAAATAACACTCAACACACAAGCCTAAAAAGAAAAAAGCCCATAAAATCAAGCCAGAAAAAAACACCCTCAGTCGAGAGTATTATTTTTAGTCTTCGTTTACGTAAGGCATAAGTGCCATAACGCGAGCGCGTTTAATCGCTGTTGTTACTTTACGTTGGTTTTTAGCTGAAGTTCCTGTTACACGACGTGGAAGAATTTTACCACGTTCTGAAACGAAACGGCTAAGAAGCTCAGTATCTTTGTAATCAACATATTCGATTTTGTTAGCTGCGATGTAATCAACTTTTTTACGGCGTTTGAATCCGCCACGACGTTGTTGAGCCATGTTTAATTCTCCTTTATAGTTTTAATTCGTTAAACCCATTCTTAGAATGGAAGATCGTCGTCTGAGATATCCATTGGATTAGCTCCAAATGGATTTTCTTCACGACCAAAGTTTGGTGCTGCATTGCTTGGTTCAGATCCACCAAAGCTTGGGGCTGCATTTCCAGCAAAACCACCATTGCCTGATGAATAGCCACCAGCTGCATGCCCTTCGCGTGCTGCACGGCTTTCCAATAATTGGAAGCTGTCTGCTACGACTTCAGTGACATAAACACGTTGACCTTGCTGGTTTTCGTAATTACGTGTTTGAATGCGACCGGTAATCCCAATCAAAGCACCTTTCTTAGCCCAGTTGGCTAAGTTTTCTGCTTGCTGACGCCAGATCACACAGTTGATGAAATCGGCTTCGCGCTCTCCATTCTGACTCTTGAAGTTGCGGTTGACAGCTAGGCTGAAAGTAGCAACTGCTTGATTGCTTGGAGTGTAACCAAGTTCAGCATCACGGG
>OIWS01003862.1_pt1 | contig 10124 bp, 5 predicted proteins | sample 1587611 | NCBI WGS metagenome assembly OIWS01 (sample SAMEA3888919, study PRJEB22519) | human gut metagenome | biome: human gut; feature: human-associated habitat; material: faeces | place: Denmark | collected 2010 | reverse complement strand
AGCGGCGTAAAGCCCCGTCGTTCAGGGCGGGGATATAAGCCGCGCGAACCAGGCGCAGTGTTGAGGACATCGTCCTTGACAGGCGCGTCTTCTGGCTCGGGCTGAGGCCCGGGAGGAAGAGGAAAGTCTCGGCAGTAGGTTTCTTCATCAACCAGCTGCTTGTCGGCACCGTAATAGAGCGGGTAGCCGGCGTACTGCGGGAAGCTTTCAAGGAACGCTTTACTCGGAATCACGCGTCCGTCTTCAAACAAACGGCCGACATATCGCTTTGCGCTGCGACGCGGAGTCTTGCGCACAGGATCCCATTTGGTCTGGTACGCGTGCACGTACGTGAAGCCTTTCGCATTGGTATCAGTTGTGAAATGCCACTTCTTATTTTGGTTCATGATGATCCCTCGCATAATGATAGGGATCGTTTTAAAGATTTTTTAAACCCCCTGCTTATTGCGAGGCAATAAACACAGGCGGTTCGAAGACAGTATGAAGACCATTTGACTTCCCTCAAGCCAAATGTGGATCAGCTATCCGGGAATTCAGGTTGATAAAGTCCGTCGGACTTTTGCCGCAATGCCAAACGGTTTGTTACAATTAAAAATTCGTTTTTAGAGAACACGGGCCTGTTCCCTGCGCCGTCCGTCGTATTTTCGGTTGATCTGTCCATTGCTCGTGCAGGAGCTCGAATTTCGGCCGTTGACGAAAAAAACTGATCAAATGAAAAGACCGAGAAGGAAAATCCTACATGAATTGGCTCAATGACATAGTCAGTGTGATCAACAATTATTTGTGGTCATACGTTCTCATCGTGATGCTCATCGGCATCGGCCTGTGGTTCACGATCCGCACGCGCTTCGTTCAGATCCGCTGTCTTCCCGAGATGTTCCGCCTGATGACCGAAGCCGCCGACGCCAAGCCGCGCGAGGGCCATATTTCAACCTTCCAGGCCTTCTGCGTTTCGACCGCCTCCCGCGTAGGCGTCGGCAACATCGCCGGCATTGCCATTGCGGTTGCCACGGGCGGCCCGGGCGCCGTCTTCTGGATGTGGGTCATCGCCACGATCGGCGCCGCCTCGGGCTTCGTCGAATCCACGCTCGCCCAGATCTACAAGGCTCCGCGCAAGGGCGGCGGCTTCGTGGGCGGCCCGGCCTACTACATCGACAACGTTCTCGGCTCCTCGTTCTTCGCGACCGTCTTCGCCGTTCTGCTCGCCGTCACCTACGGCCTGATCTTCAATTCCGTTCAGGCCAATACGATCAGCCTCTCCATGCAGGCTTCGTTCGGCTTTGACACGCAGGCGACCGGCTTCGCCATCGCCGTCGTCACGGCTCTCGTGATCTTCGGCGGCCTCAACCGCATCGCCAAGGTGGTCGGCGTGATGGTCCCGATCATGGCTGGCGCCTACATCCTCGTGGCGCTGTCCGTCACGGTGATGAACATCTCGCTTCTTCCCGAAGTGCTCTCCACCGTCTTTCGCTGCGCCTTCGACTTCGACGCCGTTCTGGGCGCCGGCTTCGGCATGGCTCTCATGACCGGCATCAAGCGCGGCCTCTTCTCCAACGAGGCCGGCATGGGTGCTGTTCCGAACGCCGCCGCCACTGCTGACGCAACCCATCCCGCCAAGCAGGGCCTCGTGCAGGCGCTCGGCGTCTACTTCGACACGCTGATCGTTTGCACGGCCTCCGCCATGCTCGTGCTGCTCACCCCGGGCTGGGCCGACTCCGGCAAGACCGGCATTGCGCTCATTCAGCAGACGCTCTCCGGCCAACTCGGCGAATGGACGAATGCCTTCATGAGCGTTACGGTTCTCTTCTTCGCCTTCAGCTCCATCATCGGCAACTACTTCTACGGCGAAATCAACATGGACTTCATCAGCCGTCATTCGGCCGCGCTGTGGATCTACCGCGCCATCGTCGTGATGATGGTCTATCTCGGCTCCGTCGCCTCGCTCGGCCTCGTCTGGAACCTCGCCGACCTCTTCATGGCGCTCATGGCCATCGTCAACCTTGTCGCCATTTTGCTTCTGGGCAAGTTCGCCTTCATCGCGCTCGACGACTACATCGGCCAGAAGAGGCGCGGCATCGCCAATCCGGAATTCGATCCGAAGGTGATGCCGAGCACCAAGGGCATCCTTTGCTGGCCGCGCCACAAGGATGAGGAAATCGAACAGTGCTGATTGCCTGTTGATCGCTCGACTCCTTGATTGAAGCCCGCTTGCGCTCGTTTGCCCGAAACTCCCGGATAACTGATCCATATCTGTTATTTGAGGACTTTCGGAGGCAACTCTAATCCAAGCAGCGCGAATAATTCGCGCTGCTTTTTTTGCAAGCTGGCGAACTACCCATGCATTGGCGTCTTTGCGTTTTTCGGCCTCGATCAATCGAAGCTTGCCGAACAGCACATCCATCGAATTGTTCGGTATCTTCATGTTCAAGGTCTTCTCGTTGACGTGCGCCTGATGCATCATCATGAGCCGCAGAGACGTTGCCAGCGTGCAGACAAAGAGCTTTCCAAGATAGTTTTTTTCTGTGCAGCGCAGACGATCTCCGTCAACCCAGTTTTTAAACTGCTCGAAATCGTTCTCCACTGTTTCGCGCATGCGATAAGTCTTAAGCGCTGCAATGGGGGCAGACTCCACACTGCTTCTCAGCACAAACATGCCGGAGCACTTCAACGTATTTCTGATGGCCTGGTCGTTTCTAATCCATGCCTTGGTTTTGTCCTGTTTGGTAACCTGAACAACGAATCCTTTGTAGGGGAGTGTCTCGATTTTTGTGTCCAGGGTGGTTTTCAAGGGGGCAGCCAATACGCGAGGCTCTCATTCCATACAAAAAAATGAATTTCAGTCCAAAATCTTATTTATTTCATTTAAAATTTGTCGGTTGATTTGTTTTTTTAGTATCCCGTGCTGCCGAGGTCGGCTTTGTGCCGATCTTTCACAGTCTGAACCTCAATGCGTATGTCCCGTCTGCGAACCTGCCTTACCGGTTTATTGCTCACCGTCATTGCACTGACGACCTCCGCCGCCGCAACGTCCGCGGGCAAAGTCGTGCGCATCGGTTGGTACCCTAGTCTTTACAACTGCATCAGCACGAACGGCATCAAGACGGGCTACGTCTACGACTACGCGCAGACCGTCGCATCCTATACCGGTTGGACGTACGAATACGTCGAAGCAGATTGGGCGACGCTTTTGGAAATGCTCAAAAAGGGCGACGTCGACCTCGTGGGCGGAGTCTCGTATTCACAAGAACGCGCTCGAACAATAGCGTTTTCAGCCCTACCCATGGGACAAGAAAAGCACTACCTTTACGCCGATCTCAACGGTACCGGCATTTCTGCTGCCGATTTAACGTCGGTAAACGGAAAACGCATCGGCATTCTCCAAGGCAGTCTGCAGGTTCCGCTTTTTCGTGAGTGGCAAAAACGTCACCACGTAACCCTCGACACGCTTTACACCGCGAACTTAGCTGAGATCCGCACGGGCCTTGCCGAACACCGTTTCGACGGATTCGTGTCCACGATGACATCTTTTTGGAAATCGGTCAACATGAAACCCATTGCCACCATCGGCAGTACCGGGATGTATTTCGGCATCAACAAAAACAGACCGGATCTCAAAGCGGAACTCGATGCTGCGATGCAGCAGATGGAGTCCGACCTTCCCTTCTTCGCGAACGATCTTGCCAAACGCTATCAATATACGTCAGCCACGTTCGACGCCACTCCCGGTGAAATTGCCTGGCTCAACGCACACGGTCCCGTCCGCATCGGTCATCTCAATTTTGACCCGGGAATCTCCAGTCACAGCCCCCAATTCAACACGAAGATCGGCGTCCTCTATGACTACATTCAATCGGCCCGAACGAGTCTCGGCAACTATGCCCTCAGTTTCGAGACGGTGGGCTTTGACACGGAAGCCGAACTATTGAAGGCCCTCAAAGAACATCGGGTGGACGTCATTTTTCATTTCGGCCGAGATCCCTATCTCGCGGAACAAAACGGCTTGATTCTCTCACAGCCGGTGCTCTCTCATCCGCTCTCGGTCGTCACGGCACAAGATTTATTTGACGAATCGCGTTCCAACACCGTGGCGATTACCCGTGATCACCTTCTCACCCGAGCTCATATCTCGCAAAACTACCCGTCGTGGCAGATCCTCGAAGTCGCTTCGGACGCCGACGCACAAGAAGCCGTCCTCGAGGGCCGTGCTTCGTGCTTTCTCCCGTACGATCGGCACACCACGAACTACTCGGGTAAGGACGGACTGCACCGCATTACCTTGATGCAGCCCGACACCGTGGCTTTTGCCGTCACCCGTGACAACACGCAGTTGCTTGCCGTTCTCAACAAAACGCTGAAAACGATCCCTGCGGAGATGCTGACGGCCCGTTGGTCGATGTACCACAACATTCCCAAAACACCCTCGACGCTTGACTTCGTCCGCGAGAATCCCGGCACCGTGACCCTCGGTCTTGTGCTTTCTCTGCTCATCCTTGAACTCCTGCGGCGCTCCAAAGCGACGGAACGAAAGACTCGGGCTTTGAATGAACAGTTAAAAGTTGCCGTACAAAAAGCCACCGCAGCCGATGAGGCGAAAACGCAGTTTCTTTTCTACATGTCCCACGACATCCGCACCCCGATGAACGCCCTCTTAGGCTGCTCGCGGATGATCAAAGCCGAACTCACTGATCCGAAACTGCTCAACTACCAAAAGAAGCTTGAACAAGCCGGCAGTCTCCTTCTCTCCATCATCAACAACGTGCTCGATATGGCGCGCATCGAAAGCGGCAAAGTCAACGTCGAGACAAGTCCCTGCAACCTGCCCCGCTTATTTAACGATCTCTGCGAAGTCTTCGAGATGCCCGCCGAGGAAAAGAACCTCAAACACGTGCTCGACGTCCGCCTTGAGCACCCGAACGTCCTCTGCGACACGACGAAAGTGAAGGAAATTTTCACGAACCTTCTCAGCAACGCCGTCAAATACACCCCCAAAGGCGGAAGCATCACATTCTCGATCACGGAAGAAGCGTCACCACGGACGGGATTCATGACCCTCAAAGCCCAAATGTCGGACAACGGCATCGGAATGAGTGAAGCCTATCTGAAGACAATCTTTGAGCCCTTCACGCGGGAGCACAACACGACGACCTCCAAAATTGCCGGCACGGGACTCGGCATGCCGATCGTGAAAAGGCTCGTCGACATGATGTCGGGAACGATTACCGTTAAAAGCGAGCCGGGCCGCGGCAGTATTTTCACTGTGTACCTCCCTCTTGAAATCCTCGCTTTCTCCGAACCTGCGGCCGACAAAAAAACCGACGCGCGTAACGAGGCCCTCCGTATCCGCGGCCGGCACGTGCTTATCGCGGAAGACAACGACCTCAATGCCGAAATCGCGCTTTTTATTTTGGAAGAAATGGGCGTCAGCGCCGACCGCGTCTCCGACGGCCGACAATGCGTGAATCGCCTCGCGTCGGCACCTGCCGGGACGTACGATGCGATTTTGATGGACATTCAGATGCCGGTTATGGACGGGTACGAAGCAACGCGCGCCATCCGGGCACTCAGCGATCGCGAAAAAGCCCGCATTCCGATCCTCGCGATGACCGCGAACACCTTCCAAGAAGACAAAATGAACGCCGTTACGGCCGGCATGAACGGGCACGTCGCCAAACCCATCGATCCTGCGGTGCTCACATCAGCTCTCGCCGCCGTCATCGGCTGACGTTTCGCGTCTTGGACAAAAAATATCCGCCGGCCTCGCGTTTTGAGAGTACCGGCGGATTATTTTGAGTTCAACGAAACGTTAGGCGGCTTATTTCTGCGTACCTGCAATGAGGTCGACCAAGGTCAACGTCGTCTCAAGACTCTTTTCCCACGCCTTCATCGGAATGAATTCGCAGTTGGAGTGGAAATTATGAGCGCCCGTGAAGTAGTTGGGCGTCAAAATCCCGGTCGTTGAGATGAAGGAGCCGTCCGTACCGCCGCGCATCGCCTTGGTAAGGGGCTTTACGTTGAGGATCTCAAGCGCCCGATAGAGGTGATCAATGCAGACGCGGTTCTTCTCGGTCACGGCGTCGGCAATATTGGCGTAGACGTCCGTCTGCTTATACTCGATCTGAGCCTTCGGGTGACGAACCTTCAAGAATTCCACCGCAGACGCAAGAAGCTTTTTCTTCGCTTCGTAACCCGTCTTACTGTGGTCACGGATGTTGAACTTAATCACCGCAGACGACGGACCGCCTTCGATGTACTTCGGGAGAATGAAGCCCTCGCGGTTTTCCGTGAATTCCGGCATTTCACCGCGGTCAAGCATGTTGAGAAAATCGTGCGCCACCATGACGGGGTTCACGAGCACACCCTTCGAACTCATCGGGTGGGCGGACACACCCTTGATGCGAAGTTCAGCACTCCCGGCATTGAAGGTTTCGTAAACCACTTCACCGAGTTCGCAGCAGTCGATCGTGTAGGCAAAATCCACCGGGAACTTCGAGAAGTCCAGCTTTTTGGCGCCGCAGAGCCCGATTTCTTCATCCGGCACAAAGGAGACGTAGATGTCGCCGTGCGGGCGGTTTTCCTTCGTGATGATGCTCATTGCGGTCATGACGTTCGCCACAGCGCTCTTGTCGTCCGCGCCCAAGACCGACGTGCCGTCCGTGACGACGAGATCGTCGCCGACGCAGCGATCCAATTCCGGGTGTTCGGCCGTACGGATCCAGATGTCTTTTTCCGTATTAAGGCAAACGTCCCCGCCCTGGTAATTCTTAATCACCTGCGGATGAATCACGGGCGACAAACCGCAGTCGACCGTATCCATGTGGGCGCACCAACCGACGACGGGCGCGGTCTTCCCCGCAGGAAGGTTGGAAGGAAGATATGCCGTCACGACGGCGTATTCGGAGACTTCCACCTTCTCGAAACCCATCGCTTTGAGTTCCTCGGCAAGGAGGTTCGCAAGATCAAATTCCTTGGGGTTGCTCGGCACGACCCCCGCCTTCGGGTCGCTCTGCGTAGGAACGGCGACGTAACGGAGGAACCGTTCAAGGAGTTCAGCTTTCTTATCCATTTCTCTTTACCCAAAAAATATTCGATATAAAAAAGCCGAAGGTGAGAATTTCCCGCCTCCGGCTCCTTTGAGGTCAGACTAGACCGTGAAGAAATACAAGACTGCGAGCATTACGACTGCGCAGGGTGCCGTACGCTTCACGATTTCCATCGGGCTCACCATGGCGATGCCGGACAGAACGATGATGCCGCCCGCCAACGGGGACGCCATACGACCGATACCGGCCGCCATCATGGCGAGGTAACCGAGGCCGTCGATCGTGAAACCGAAGGCCGGCGCATGCGGGGTCACGGCTTCATTGAAGGCAAATGCCGCCGCGTCGCCCGAACCCGTCAACACACCCAAAATGAAGGGGCCGACGCTGCCGCCGATCTTCGCAATTTCGTTGGAGTTCTTGAGGAATTCCACGAAGAGGTCGATGACGCCGCAGGCGCGCAAGCCCGCTGCGAACACACCGGCCGCAATGATGATGCCCATGATGTTGGCGTAGCCCTTGCCCATGCCGTCAAAGAACTTCTTCGTCACGGTCTGGGGATCCGAGCGCGTCACGACGAGCGCGTAGATCATACCGATCAACATGGCGGTTGCGACCGAAATCTTCACGCCGGGAACCCACAAAGAGAAGACGACGAGGAGAACCACGGGAACGAGCGGAGCCAGCGCAAAAAGAATGTTCGGGTTTTCGGGAAGCTGGCTCTCGCCTTCGGTCTTAAATTCGCCGAAGCCTTCCTTCTTGAAGTCGCCGTAGACGAGACACATCACCGTCATCAAGACGATCGAAGCAATAGAGAGCGACAACGTCATCATGCCGTGAGCACCGATGAAGTCGATCACTTCCATGCCGGCCAACTTCGCGATGAAGGGGTTGTGAGAAACGCCCGGGTTAAAGTAAGCGGGCATCAGGCAGGCGCCTACGGCCGCCGCCGCCAAGGACGGACGGAACCCGGCGCGCACCAAAATCGGAATCATCGTCGGAGCGACGGACGCGCACAGACCCGCCATCGAAGGAATGGCGGTCGCAATGACGCTCGTCACCGCCATGCAGGCGGGCAACAAGAAAAGACCCAACTTCTTTAAGGGCTTCGTCAAAAGGCGCACGAGGTGCACGTCGCACTTCGTAATCGAAATCACGGCCGCAAAACCCATGGCCGAGCAGATGGCGATGATGAGCGCACCGTTCGTCATCGACTTGTCAAACTGCTTGAAGGCCATCATCGGCTGCAGAGAAATCAAGGCCATCACCAAGCCCGAAACCAAGAGCACGAGACGCGTCTCGTAGCGCTTGATGAGGCCGTAGACGGCCGCAATGACTACCACGACGGCAGCCCAGATTGTCCAACTCATTTCTTTGTCTCCTTTGGTTTGAATTGAAGCCGCCCGTTGACCCGTAGGGATCGGGCTCCCAGGCGGGCGGTTTTTATGAACCCATTACTTTTCGCGTACGGGCAAAATCGCCTTGCGGCCTTCAACGCCCACCAACGCCGCCGCCGTGAGGAAAACGAGCTGCGGCCCCAAGTGGGTAGAGGTCATTTCGAAATATTCCTTCAAGGTGTGGGCACCGACGCCCTTACCGCCCGAGCAGAGGCACGTGGCCGGGATGTTCTTGCTCATCGGGGCATTCGCATCCGTCGATGAGAGACCGTAATTCGTGATTTCGATCCCCAGCACCTTCTGCGCGGCGCGGGCGCACTGCAGCACCGGGCAGCTGTCCGGGCGCACGCCCGCGGGGCGGTTGCCGATCTGAATCTTCGTGAGCTTCACTTTCTTTGCGTCGTCCGTGACGCCCCAAATTGCGTTTTCTTCTTCGACGGCGTCTTCAAAGGCCTTCACGATCTGCGCTTCGAGTTTCAGAAGTTCGTCATTGTTGCAGCTGCGCATGTCGATTTCAGTTTCGCAGTGGCCGGCGATGGTGTTCACCGTCGTACCGCCCGCAATCTTGCCGATCGTGAACGTCGTCTTGGGGTCGGACGGCACCTTGATGTGCGCAATCTTGGCACCTGCGATGCAGGTCGCGTGAATGGCGCTCGGGGCCTTGCCGAAGTCGGCGTAAGAGTGACCGGCAGGGCCGTCCACCACCATGCGCCAACGGTGAGAACCTACGGCACCGCGCAATACGCGGCCCACGTCCGTACTGTCGATTGCGATGAAGCCGTCGATGGGGTAATTCGCCGTCACGTACTTCGAACCGCGGATGTCGCCGTTGCCTTCCTCACCCACCGTGCCGACGAAAAGAATGTCGCCTTCGGTTTCGATCTTCTGATCGTTGAAGCAGCGCAGGATCTGAAGCAGAGCACGCAGCCCCGACACATTGTCGCCGATGCCGGGTGCGCGGTAAATGTTGCCTTCTTTCTTAACGGTGACGTCGGTTCCGGCGGGGAAAACGCCGTCCATATGGGCGCCCAGGGCGAGAATGGGGCCGTGACCCTTCCCGGGACGCTTACCGATGACATTGCCGATTTCGTCGATCGTGACGTCGGTGAGGCCGTAGGCCTTCATGCGTTCGGCGACCGACTTCGCGCGTTCCGTTTCCGCAAACGTGGGAGCCGGGATTTCGCAGAGTTCGACCTGTTCGGTCATCGCGCGATCCACTTCCTTTTCAGCCTGTTCTAACGCTGCCGACACTTTGGGGAGCGCTTTGAGGGTTTCAAGCGCCGTCATCACGGACGCTTCAATCGCAGGAACGGTCAATGCCATTTCAATTCCTTTCAAATACAAACCCCAATCGATCGGATCGGAGGTTCGGTTAGCTGATTCAAAGTCGGCTCAGCATTGTAAGACTAACTAAGGTGTTTGGATTAGTCGGGCACGCTTTTTTGCGCAGGCGTAAGATGCCGCCTTCTTCTTTACGCATTCGTCGAGCCCATCGTGAACGAACCCGTCCGTAAGCCCCTTGACACCGTCGCCGTTGTTTCCGGCCTCGCCCTCTGCCTCATTTGGGGGCTGCAGCAGACCGCCATCAAGGCTGCGGCAGGCGACATCAGCCCCATGCTTCAGGTTGCCGTCCGCAGCGGCGTCTCCGGCCTCTTGATTCTCGTTGCCGCCCGTTTAATCCTGCACGAAA
>OIWS01003859.1_pt1 | contig 10135 bp, 10 predicted proteins | sample 1587611 | NCBI WGS metagenome assembly OIWS01 (sample SAMEA3888919, study PRJEB22519) | human gut metagenome | biome: human gut; feature: human-associated habitat; material: faeces | place: Denmark | collected 2010 | reverse complement strand
GGCATGATGGATCTCCAGATGAAAAACCAGAAGCTCTTTTCGCTGATGCAGCCGTCGATGTCGCTCGGAATGAACGGTCTGGCGCTTGCGATCTACTGGGTCGGCGCCGCGCTCGTGAACAGCATTGCCGTAACGGACATGGCCGCGCGCCTTACCATGTTCAGCGAAGTGCTCGTATTCAGCACGTATGCGACGTATATCGTCATGTCGTTCATGATGCTCGCCATGATCTTCATGCTGCTGCCGCAGGCGCAGGTGTCCGCGGAGCGCATCAACGAGGTGCTCGACCGCAAAGCCTCCATCCGCGAGGGCAGCGTCCAAACCGGCGCGGAGACCGGAACGGTGGAGTTCCGAAACGTTTCGTTCCGCTACCCTCACGCCTCCGGAGACGCGCTGACGAACATTGATTTCAAGGTAAACCGCGGCGAAACGCTCGCGATCATCGGCGCGACCGGCAGCGGCAAGACAACGCTCGTCCAGCTCATTCCCCGCTTTTACGACGCGACGGAGGGCGCGGTGCTCATCGACGGCGTGAACGTGAAGGACTATTCCTTCGATGCGCTCTACGATAAGCTCGGCTATGTCACGCAGAAGGCTGTTCTCTTCTCGGGAACGGTGCGCGACAACGTACTCTTCGGCGAGAGCGCTGCCGGAAGCGACAGCGAAAACCTTGAGAGCGCCATTGCACTTTCGCAGGCAAAGGAGTTTGTGGATAAGCTGCCGGAGGGCACGAACTACGAGATCGAGCAGCTTGGCCGCAACGTGTCCGGCGGGCAGAAGCAGCGCCTTTCCATCGCCCGCGCGCTGGCGCGAAAGCCGGAAATTCTGGTCTTTGACGATTCGTTCTCGGCGCTCGATTACCGGACAGACGCGAAGCTGCGCGAGGGTCTGAACCGGGAGCTGCATGATGTGACAAAGATCATCGTCGCCCAGCGCATCAGCACGATCCGCCACGCCGAAAAGATCCTCGTTCTCGACCGCGGCGAGATCGTCGGCATGGGAACGCACGACGAGCTTATGCAATTCTGCAAAGTGTACCGCGAGATCGCAACATCGCAGCTGAGCGCCGCGGAGCTCGCGTAAGGAGGGACGGAAATGAAACGAACCAATAAAGCAAACGGCATCCGTTCCGCGGTGCCGCGCCTTACGGACTATATGCGCTCAAGCATGGGCGTCATCATCCTGGCGCTGATCCTCGCCGCGCTCAGCGCGGTGATGACGATCCTTGGGCCGAACCAGATCGGCCGGATCGCCACGCTGATGTCGGACGGCCTCACCGGAAACATCGATCTCGCGGCGATCGCCAAAGTCGGTATTTTCCTTGCTGTCATCTATGTGCTCAGTGCAGTTTTCAGCTTTATTCAGCACTACACGATGGCTGTCGTTACCCTGAAAATGTCTTACCGTATGCGCGGGGAGCTGTCTGACAAGATCAACAAAGTACCGCAGAAATACTTCAATACCACCTCACAGGGCGATATTCTCAGCCGGATCACAAATGATGTGTCCACTTTGCAGCAGGGATTGACCAACAGCCTGCCTATGATTATCAGCGCCGCAACACAGTTTGTAGGCTGCCTGATTATGATGTTTGTCACAGAATGGCACCTTGCCCTTGTCTCCGTTGGCGTAACCCTCGTGGGTATGCTTCTGGTGGTTCTGATCATGTCCAAATCGCAGCGCTTTTTCTCCGCACGGCAAAAGAGCCTTGGCGAACTGAACGGATATGTGGAAGAAATGTATTCCAGCCACGAGGTCGTGCGCATCAGCCGTGCCGGACGCAAAATCGGCGCACAGTTTGATAGGCTCAACTCCGCCGTCTATCGTCTATGATGCAAACTGGAAATCGCAGTTCCTCTCCGGCATCATGCAGCCGCTGATGAATATTATCGGCAACATTGCCTATGTCGCCGTCTGCGTGTTCGGTTCGATTCTTGCCATAAACGGCACGATAGAGTTTGGCGTGATCGTTTCCTTTATCCTTTATGTCCGGTTGTTCACCTCTCCGCTGACACAGATGGCGCAGGGGCTTACCAATATGCAGACGGCTTCGGCCTCCGCTCACCGTATTTTTGACTTCCTTGAAAGCGAGGAAATGCCTGACGAGAGCGAGAAAACGACTGTCCTTACCGATGCTCACGGCACAGTCAGCTTTGAGCACGTCCGTTTCAGCTACCCCAATACGCCGGACAAGATCATTATTAAAGATTTTTCCGCCGAGGTACATCCCGGTCAAAAGGTCGCTATTGTCGGCCCGACCGGCGCAGGAAAAACAACGATGGTCAATCTGCTAATGCGTTTCTTTGAGATTAACAGCGGCACCATTAAGATTGACGGTGTCCCGATCTCTGAAATGAGCCGGGAGAACGTGCATAAGCTGTTCAGCATGGTTTTGCAGGACACTTGGCTCTTTGAGGGGACGGTTCGGGAAAACCTCGTCTACAATATGGAGGGCATTACCGACCAGCAGCTCGAAAAAGTCTGCTGTGCCTGTGGGCTTGATAAATTTGTTCACACGCTGCCGCAAGGCTTTGACACCGTTCTTTCCGAAAGCGCCAGCATCTCGGCGGGACAGAAGCAGCTTCTCACCATTGCCCGCGCCATGCTGCAAAATGCGCCCATGCTGATCCTTGATGAAGCCACCTCGTCGGTCGATGCCCGTACTGAGCTTTTGATCCAGCGGGCAATGGACGAACTCACGAAAGGACGCACCAGCTTTGTGATCGCACACCGTCTTTCCACCATCAAAAATGCTGACTTGATTCTTGTTATGCGCGACGGCGATGTGATCGAGAGTGGAACACACGAGGAGCAGATGCAGCGCGGCGGCTTCTATGCCGACCTCTACAACAGCCAGTTCGAGCAGGCATCCTAATGGAAAAGAGATCAGAATGGGTACGATGCCCAATATGCAAAAACAAGACCCGAACCAAGCTCCGCAAAGATACAGAACTGCGCAATTTCCCGCTATACTGCCCAAAGTGCCGACAGGAAACTTTGATTGATGCAAAGGGCCTTACAGTCACCATATCGAAAGAGCCAGATGCTTAGAAGCAGAGCCGATGATCCGCCCCCGACCGGGGCATATCATCGGCTCTATTTTTTAGCTTATGGAAGTTGAAAGTGAGGAAATCTATGGAAATAAAATCGAACATCGATGCAAATGAGTTGGATAGCTTTTTCCGCTATCGTTCGCCGGATCAGGAGATTAAGTCGCTGATCCAAGCGTATCCGCACCAACAACGTGATCGAGCGGCTGAACCGTGAGATCCGCCGACGGACGCGGGTGGTAGGGACATTCCCTGACGGCAACTCCGCCCTGATGCTGGTCTGCGCCCGGCTCCGCCATGTGGCGGGCACCCAGTGGGGCAACAAGAAGTACATGAATATGAAGCATCTGGAGACGGCTTTAGATGACGCCTTTATTGCCGGCTGACTTCGTTCAGCCGGAGCCTGCAAATAATTTTGCGCATAAATCTTGACACTACCGTTTCTGATGAAGGCAGCAAATTTGGAGCAGATCATGTTCCGGCTGTTCCTTGCAGGAAACGTGATTTACTATATTTCGGGCATTGCTCTGGCATTTGCGTTCAAGGATAACCGGGCGTTCTGCAAATATCTGTGTCCCGTTACGGTGTTTCTCAAGCCTATGAGCTATTTTTCCGTGTTGCGTGTACACTGTGACGAAAGCAAATGCGTTCACTGCGGCAAATGCCTGCGGGTCTGCCCCATGAACGTGGAGGTCAATAAAGAGTCCCGCAAGCGGAAAAACGGAACGGAGTGTATCCTTTGCTACGAATGTACAAAGGCTTGCCCTAAAAAAGCACTGCATTAGGCCGTATTCCACGCAAATTCTACCTCCGGGGGATGGTTTCTTCCCTGACGCAGCGCTATGCTCAGAGCATCTTCAATACAGGAGGCATTCCAAATGAACCAGACAGCCATCGGCAGCTACATTGCGCGGAAGCGCAAGGAGCAGAATCTCACGCAGGAGCAGCTGGCAGAGCAGCTCGACGTGTCCAAAACCACCAGCGGAACGGATGTACAGGACTTTATCTCGGGTATTCTGATGGGCCTTTCGGTTGCGGAAATCCTGGCGGGGATTGGAATCGTCGGAAAGCACATGCTCGGAAAATCGTTTTGATAAAATCTGCTATCAAGATTGAGAGAGGAAGTCCGGGCTGAAAGCTGTTCGGACTTTTCTCATATATTCCGAAGCTGCGCTGGAATTGTTCATAGACGCTGAGAAAACATCATACATTCTGCCACGGTTCAAGTAAGCAGCCCTTTCTTTCGGGCTTTGTAATAGAATAGGCCCGTCAGGTCCGCCAAGGCCCAGCCGATTGGGACCGACCACCAGATGCCGGTGACGCCGATGGCGGGGATCGCGGACAGCAGATAGGCAAGCGCGACGCGGGTGCCCAATGAGATGACCGTAAGCACCACGCTCATGCCCGGCTTTCCCAACGCACGATACAAGCCATAGAGCAGGAACAGGCAGCCGATGCCGCAGTAAAACGCGCCCTCGATACGAAGATACCGCACGCCTTCCAGAATGACTTCGGTTTCTCCGGCGTCCACAAAAATCGCCATAAGGGGGCTCGCAAATATGAAGACGAGCGCGGATATGACCACGCAGAAGGCCATGGAAATACAGACGGCGCTTTTCAGCCCCGCGCGTATCCGTTCGCTCTCTTTTGCGCCGTAATTCTGCGCGATAAAGGTAGAAAAGGCATTGCCGAAGTCCTGCACCGGCATATAGGCAAAGGCGTCGATTTTCACAGCGGCGGCAAAGGCAGCCATCACAATGGGGCCGAAGCTGTTGACCAATCCCTGCACCATAAGGATGCCGAGGTTCATGACCGATTGCTGCACGCATGTCAGCGTGGAGAAGGAGACGATCTCTTGGATACGTCCGCGCCGCAGGCAGCGGAGCTTCCAGATCGAGCGCATCTGCGGGAAGCGCGCAAGGGTGAAAACGGCGATGCCACCTCCCGAAACATACTGAGCGATCACCGTCGCCTCCGCCGCTCCGGCAACATCTCTATTTAACCCGATGACAAACCAGAGATCGAGGGCGATATTCAGCACAGCGGAAACAGCCAAAAAGATAAGCGGGATAACGGAATTGCCGATTGCCCGCAGAAAAGAGGCAAAGTAATTATAAAGGAAAACGGCGGGAATGCCCATGAAAATCACAAACAGGTATTCACGCATATCGCCCCACACCTCGGCAGGAACCCGGAGGAAGGTGCGAAGCCCGTCCAGACAGGCAAACGATAAGATGTTCAGAAGCACGGTGACGAGCGCGATAAAGAAAAACGATGCACAGAGGTTCTCGCAAAGAGTCTTCTCATCCCGCTGCCCAAATCGCATGGAAAACAGTGCGCCGCTCCCCATACACAGGCCAAGGATGATGGAGGTCAGAAAGGTCATCAGCGTAAAGGCAGAGCCGACCGCTGCAAGCGCATCGCGCCCAAGAAATTGCCCGACGATCAGCGTATCAGCAATGTTATAGCACTGCTGCAACAGATCCCCCAAAATCATGGGGATGGCAAACATCAGCATGGACTTGGTGACAGGGCCTCGTGTTAAATCGCAGTTCATGGCGCGCCTCCGTATCGTAAGCAAAAGATTACACTTGAGAGCCATTATAGTGCGATGGTAGCGCTCCGTCAATCCGGTACACCGCCGCCTGCGAGAAGATGCGCGAGGGCAGAAATGATGAGAAACACAAGAAGCTGTTCCGCCTGCCGGACGCACAGAACACATTGCCGGCAGAGTCCACACTGATGAGTTTCACGGCCGGCTTCAAGCCGGCGTGGGGCATCTCCGGAGAACCGGGAGCGCCTTATTCCTACGACCGGCGAAGAACAAACGTCTGTGTGCAGCCATCATAGCGCTTCGGTGCGCTCTTTCCGCGCTTTTATGCCTTGGCGTCGCTGCCGTTATTCTGGCTGTCCTCTCCCTCCTGCCTTTCCGGCGGGGTGCTGCCATCCGGCTTTTGACCGCCAAAGCCGCCCTGTGCGGGACGCTCTTCGCCGCTGGGCGGTTCTTTCCCATTGGGCTGTCCGCCTGTGCCGGGCTGCCCGTTCTGTAGATTCTCACTCGGCATTCCCGTCATGCCGCCGAAGATGTTCAGTTCATAGGAATAGCCGCTCAGGTCAGCATTGGCGGCGTTGATGCAGTCGTCTGTGGATTGAATATTGATGCTGCCGGAAAATACATTGACCGCGGCGCCCTCCAGCCCCTCGTTGCAGGAGGTGACGGTCACGCCGGGGCCGTCCGTCCCCTCCGCGCCGATATTCAAGGCATACCATTCGAAGAACACAGAGTTGATAGGGGTGTACGTTTAAGGACATCACCGTTACTGCTTTATCTGTCGTATTTTCTGGTGTCGTCGCAACTGTAATTATGATTCTTTATCAAAAGCTTTCAGGTGAGCAAGCCGCAAAACACAAAGTCTTTGAAACAGCAGATGCATAAAATCACTTGAAAAGATGGCGCTTGCGTGCGGATAAAGCGAAAAAGTAATTGCGTAGGGAAAATCGGCAAGTTTGCAGCACATATTTTTAGAATAGATACGAGGCAGCGCAATTTCAGCAGCTGTGCCGGCTTTTTCAGTTCTTCCGCGCGGCTGTCACGCGTTAAGAAAGTCGCGCAGGCTGACGGCTGTTCTGCCGCGGATGCCGTGCGTGGTCTCGGCGTGGTAGAGCGAGCTGATGATCGCCTCTTCGACCGCTTCCACAGAGGCCTCGAACACCTTGTCGATGTTATCATCGTAGAACATTCGGCAGGGCAGAATATCGTGGTCGCTGTAATGCGGAATACGGTTAGCCGTGGTGAAGGCGATCGCGATATCGCCGCTGCCGTTGCCGCAGAACGATCCCACGCGTCCAAGCGAGATCATCGTGCGCTTGGCCACGCGCCCGAGCTGCCGCTCGGAAAGAGGAATATCCGTTGCCAGAATCATGATGATGGAACCGCGGTCTCTCGCGTCAGAAGCGCGGGCCTTTCTTGTGTCGTAATGCCGGCCGCCGATCACAAGGTTGCCGGGTGCGCCGAAGTTTGACATGACGAGCGCACCGACCGTATATTTTGCGCCGTCGATCTCCAGCACGCGCGAAGCGGAGCCGATACCGCCCTTGAGCCCGAGACAGCGCATGCCGTTTCCGCTGCCGACGCAGCCCTCGGCAAAATCCTGCGCCGCCGTTTCAATGGCATTGCGGACGTCTGATTCCTGCACATGCATGCCACGGATATCGTTGAGCGAACCGTCGTTGCACTCGGTGACAAGGCAGTTGACGGTGCCGGTGGTCACCCCGATGTCGGGATTCTGTTCCAGCATGTATTTGCACAGCGCCGTATAGGCGGTCCCGATGCTCATGGTGTTGGTCAGAACAATGGGGGTCTCTATCGTGCCGAGCTCCTGCACCTGCAAAAGGCCGATGCTCTTGCCAAAGCCGTTGATGACGGCGCAGGCGGCCATGACCTTGTCGCGGAACAGATTGCCTCCGTGCGGAAGAACCGCCGTTACGCCCGTGTGGATATCCTTTGCCGGGTCGGTCAGCGTGGTATGACCGACCAATACCCCCGGCACGTCCGTGATGAGATCCTTTTCGCCGCAGGGCCACTTGGCGTGCAGATCAAGGCTTTTTACATGATCAATTCCCATATATCGGATTCCTTTCTTTCGGCAGCAGCCGCGGCAAAAATTGCCGCGGCTGCTTTTCTGATTTCATCGGTGAAGCGATGCCGCCTATCACTTGTTGACGCAGGTGTCGGCGAAGCTGAAGCCGTTTTTCATCTGTTCGCTGGCGCTGCGCAGAACCTTGTTGAGGATCTGCGTGCTTTCCTTTTTTGCCATGGCGCAGAGCTCGTCGTTCGCCTGTGCGGTGAGCGAGAAGTCGCCGCCCTCGCGCATGAGCCTGTCATACCTGAGGATGAGCTGGCGGCCGCGGATGTTCACCGCGTCCTGATAGCCCCAGACGCTCTGGATGCACGAGCCGTAGCACTTGTCGGCCAGCGCGCCGACAAAGCGGCTGACCCAGTAGAGATTGTCCGTTTCGGCGTCGAGCGCCACCTTACTCAAGTAATCCGGCATCTGCGCCACGTTCGTATACACTGGCAGCCATGCGGAAAACGTCGTGGAGCCAAAACACACCCACTCGACGCCTTTGATCTCGTCAGGCACGTCGCTGCGGATCTGGCAGATCGTCGTCACACCCGTGCGGTTGATGCCGATGGGGCGGTAGATACCGCTCTTTTCCGCGCTGCGCCCCGCGTAGGGGTCGTAGGGCGTGCCCTGATAGTGGGACGAGAGCAGATACTGAATATCCTCGGCGGCAACCTTGCGCTCAGGCACATACGACCACGGGATGTCGTCGCTCTCGGGCGTAAAGTCCGCGTTCTCACCGTCCCAGCGGTAGGTGTGCGGCGCAAGGAAGCGGCCCATGAACCATGCGCGCGGCGTGTTGTAAATATGATCCATATCGCGGTGCGAGCCGAAAATATCTCTCGGGTTAAACTTGCCGTTCTGGTTGAGATCCAGATGATATTCTGCGATGAACTCTTTGAGGTCTGCCGAGCAGAGGTGGCACTCCTGCGCGCCGAAGGCGTCTTCTAAATCGAACGAATCCATGCCGAACTGGTTCGGATTGATGACGACGCGGTCCTCAGGAATCTTTTTTGCGATCCAGTGGTGGCCGCCGATGGTCTCCATCCACCAGACCTCGTTTTCGTCGTTGAAGGCGATGCCATTCGATTCATAGGTGCCGTACTGCGCGAGGAGCGAGCCGAGGCGCAGCACGCCCTCACGCGCGGAATGGATGTAGGGCAGGACGAGAACGACGATATCCTCCTCGCCGATGCCGCCGCAGCGCTCCTCCTTGCCGTCCTCGGCCTTTTGCAGCTCAACCATCGGGTCGGCTGCGAGCACGCGCGGGTTCGAGGTCGTGGTCTCCGTTGCGGTCATGCCGACGTTTGCGGCGTTGATGCCGGTCGCGGCCCAGATGCCGTGCGCGGGATCCACGCTCGGGCAGGACGTATAGCGCATGGGATTTTCTGGCAGCGCGACCTCCACATGGGATTCCACGCTCCGGTAAACCTTCATCTGCTCCTCAGGGTTCACCACGATCAGACGCTTTTCATCAAAGTGGCCGTCGTCCGTCCGTGCGATCATCGTCGAGCGGTCATTGGTCGCCAGCCTGCCGGCCAGCACAGTTGTACAGGGCATATCGTTCGATCTTCCTTTCTCGTTCTATTTCGCGCGGCTTGCGATTTCTGCCAATTATATGCCGCAAACCGCCCGCTGTAAAGAGGGCGCGCGGCCGGAATGACGAATCATTGAAATAACGGCAGAAATCTGTTATCATGATTGTGTATCGCTTTCTATTACTTGGGGAGAAATGCAGCCATGGTGAATATCGACACGTTTACATTCAGCTTTCTTGATAACATCCTGATCGTTGACAAAAACTACAAAATCGCCTACAGCAACCGCTTCGGCGCAAACAACGACGAGATCTTCGGCGACTACACCACCTCCAGGCTCATCGGGCGCAATTTCTTCGATGCGTTTCCCGAATTTCGAACGCGGGAGAGTCAGATCGTCGAATGCATGAAAACCGGGCGGACGGTCATCGCAAAAAAGCAGCGCTGCAAGGACTATCTTGGCCGCGATTATTACACGAACAGCGTAGCGGTCCCGCTGATGCGGCGGGGCACCATCATCGGCGTGATCGAGCTTTCGATGGATGTCGACGAGCAGGACAATGCGGAAAACAGCGTCAGCAGCCAGAAATTTGACGAGGCCGTGCGCCGCTTTCAGGGCGGAATGGTCTCCTCGTCCTTCGACTCGATTCTGACATGCGACAAGGACACCAAAAACACCGTTGAGAAAACAAGGCTGCTTGCCGACACCGCGCTGCCCATTCTGATCTGCGGCGAGACCGGCTCCGGCAAGGAGGTCTTCGCGCAGGCCATCATGGAGCACCGGCGCGTCCCGAAGGAAAAGCGCGTCATTCTGAACTGCGCCGCCGCACCGGAAAATCTCATAGAATCCATCCTCTTCGGCACGGTGAAGGGCGCTTATACGGGCGCGGAAAATCGCAAGGGCCTCTTTGAGCAGGCCGAC
>OIWS01003852.1_pt1 | contig 10175 bp, 10 predicted proteins | sample 1587611 | NCBI WGS metagenome assembly OIWS01 (sample SAMEA3888919, study PRJEB22519) | human gut metagenome | biome: human gut; feature: human-associated habitat; material: faeces | place: Denmark | collected 2010 | reverse complement strand
GGGCAGGAATGCGACGCCGTTATTCATTTGAGAAACGGCAAATATGGTCTTATCGAAATCAAGCTCGGCGGCGACGCAGACGACGGGCGCCGTCGTACCATTGTTGGAACGTCAGCAGCGGCCGCGGACACGATGGTTTGGATCAGACCGTTTACCGGAATGAGCAAGCCCGGTCAGGGAAAACGCAAAGAGAAATACAGACAGATACCTAAGGATTCTCATGGCATGATGGTGGACGTCGTGTCGCTCTGCTCTTGCCGGTTCGTCGGCGACCGTCTTGTCCAGATGACTTTCCGCTTCCATTTTCGGAGCTGTCTGATTGACCGTTCCTCCCTCCTCCGACAGTTTCGGCGCACGCAGAAGCACGACTGTCAAAACGAGAAAAGGACCCCATAGGGCAACCGCACCAATGCAACGAATGAGACCGCTCCACCAGTTAAAAGCCATGGCGGCGACGAGCACGAGCAAGGAGGCAGTGAGGAGGCACGACAGAACGAGGATCCGATATTTCCATACTCTTCTCGTTTCCTCGTACTCATGCAAACGCTTGTATGACTTCTCCATGGCCTGCGTGAACGAAGCATCCATTCCACTGCCCCCATCACGAATTCGTTCCAAGATGTCGAGGCGGAACTGTTTCCTCAACGCCACGTGTGTGTATATCCGTTTGCCAATCATTGCGGCCAGTATGGTCGATGAGGCGGTAACGGCAAAGGCGATAAGAAGCTTACCCACCGCCGCGGCACCGTTCATATCTTGAGACATGACACAGACCAGTAGCAGCAGTCCGACGTCAATCCCATATAAGCCTCCGACGAGGAAAAGCGAAAAATAACCGCATACCAGCTCTTGCTGGTTTGCCCAGAATCTCAGTCCCTTCCGCGTGTAAGTCTCGTAGGCAAGGCGTTCCACGGCTTCGTCGACAAGAAACTCACGGTGGGCTCTGATAACAGATCGCTGTCTTTCACCAGCATGCGATTCCAATTCCACCATTTCCTTGAGTTCCTTGATGATGCGGGAGACATCCGCCCTCCATAAATCAGGAACACCTTTCAATAATTTCAGGACAGTGGTTAGAAGATACTTCGATATTTTTTCGATGTCCATTCCTGTTCCTCCATATGATTCCTGTTATACAGGCATGATATAAAAGGGCCGTCGTGGTTTTCCCTTTTTCCCGGAATAAAATTGTCGGTTTGATCCAATCTCGCTTAGACATCGACGGATCGTTCCAGACATCTTTGGATGGGATATGACCGTTTTCAATCACGAATCTGTAGACACCGTGTGCCATCGATGGTCGGTTTCCAACCGAGGATAATGACATGATTCCGAAGATCAGCCGCGGTTCGGATCCCGCGGGACTAGTGAAGTATCTGTTCGGCAAGGGACGGCACAACGAGCACGCCAACCAGCATCTCGTCGCGTGCAGCGACGACCTGCTCGACTCGTTCGGATTCGACGGGCATCCCGACGAATCGTACGCGAAAATCGGGGAACGCTTCGACCGGCGCTACCGGGTCAGGGAACGCAAGGGAGATCCCTTCCCCCGCGACCGGCGCGGCAGGCTCAATCCCGGCGGGGAGCACGGCAAGGACCGCGTGTGGCACTGTTCCCTGTCCATCAAGGCCGGCCAGGGCATCCTCACGGACGGGCAATGGGAAGCGATCGTCCGCGACTATCTGGAACGCATGGGCATCCTGGACGGCGACGCCCCGGCAGGCGTGACATGGCTCTCGGTGCGCCACGGATTGAGCAGGAACGGCAACGACCACGTGCACGTGATGGTGCAGCTCGCCACGGACGACGGATGGATCAACACATACAACGACATGAAAGCCGCGCAGCGATCATGCCGCGGAATGGAACGGGAACGGTCCGAACTCGTCGAGATCGGCCGGTCGAACACGGAAAGCCAGGTCAGGTACCGGTATGCGGAATGGCGTCGCTGGGCCGAATGGAAAGCACAGGAGGATTACGACGGGCCGCTCCCCTGGCATGCGCTCGACAGGGACGAGCGCGTCCGGCGGATCGCGACCGTGGCCGCGGAGACGATGCCGAAACAGCACGTCGGCCGAATCGTGGAGGCGTGCGCGAAGGCGTCACGGAGCGAGGACGAGTTCATCCGACGTGTCCGCCGCGAGGGCTTCAGCATCGACCCGCGTCTGTGCAAGGGCGTGGCGAAGGGATCCTTCGACTCGCCGGACCAGGTGGTCGGATACCGGATCACCTGGCGCAGCAGGGACGGCTGGACGGAACGGTTCAACGCGACCGACCTCGGCGCGGACATGCGGTTGAAGGAACTAAGGAACGGCTGGACGCATGACGCGCGCTCCGAATCGTTGGCGGTACAGGAATGGCACGCGAGCATGGAGAACCGCCCGCCGTTCCTCGCCGACGGCCTGGAGCGGCGGCCTGCGAACCTTTCCACGCATGACATGGAACGGCTGATCGACGAGGCGTTCCACGTCGCCGTGAACGTGAGACGCGGGGAAGACGAGCCGGAAGCATACGACGAGGCGCTGCGCGAGGGACTGCGCGTGTTCGACAGGCTGTCCGAACGGTACGGGCTCGGGGATGGATTCTCGGCCGAGATCATGAAAGACGAACTCTCGGCCGAGACGCCAGACGCGATCGGAGACGATGGGCGCGATGAGAATGGGAAAGCCCACAAGCCCTGATGCCGCGGACCAGTATCATCTCACGGGACCCGGCCTCGTCTCGGCCGAGACGCCGGGGATCCCGGTTCCAAACGGTTCGGCCGGACCGAGGTCCCGATCGCCGGGGCGCGCGCCGGACACGGCCGAACCGCGCAGATCCTCCCATGCGGGGACGAACACGTTCTCGTACCGCCATGCCATGACCGCTTTGTGGTATTCCTTGAAACCTTCGGGAAGGACGGTCACCCCCATGGCCTGTTCCGGGATCGAATCGATCAGGGAGTACAGTCGGTCGGGCTCGTAGCGTTCCATGAACCGGCCGAACGCCAGCGTGCACTGGGGATCCTGTCCAGACGCGATGTATTTGAGCGGCGCGATCGGCTTGCCTTTGTCGGTGATGTAGCATGACCTCACGTCGAGGGCGTCCTGACGGATCAGTTCGTCTTTGGACAGGCGCCGTTCGATCGCGGCTTCGGTCCGTTTGTTGTTGAACGAGTTGCCGTTGTCGTACACGGGCGCGAGCCGGTAGTGGCCCTTCCTGTCGGACAGGACGCCCCAATTGGTGTTGTTGCGGTCGATGTTGCGGATGAACGCGTCGGTGACGAACATGTCCCAGAAACGTTCCCGGACCCCATCGATGCCGGCGAGCTCCGGGATGCGGTTGATGGCGGCCCTCACATCGGCCAGCACCACCCCCGACCCTGTGGAGGCGGATTCGGTGAATCCCGGTTCGTCGTCGGACAGGGAGTTCTTCAGATCGTGGAACTCCACCAGTTCCCAATCGTCATCGGTGAAATCCCGGCACGCGCACACGACCTTGCCTCCTCGGATGCCCAGCACGGTCTCGTGCACCGGGATGCCCAGCATCCCGTAGACATGCGATCCGAGGAATTCCGACAGGGGCGCCGTCGTGTACGAGGGAACCGAGCCTTGCAGACGTCCCGTCGGCCCCGGGAACTTGAGGATCCAGTTGCCCCCGTTCCAGACGACGCCGATCTTGCGGCCCGCGTTTCCGGCATAGAACCTACGGGATTTCTCGCACCCCTCGAAATCAATCAAAGCCATCATATTCCACGATTCTACCGGCCGGCGCGGCCGAATCAACCGCATTCATCCCACAGGAGGGAGACGACGCGTCCGCCGCCGCGGACCGAGACGTCGGACGCGTCCTACCGTCCGGCCTGTTTGACGGTGGGGACGTCCGGCAGGGACGGCTCCATGGCCGGCGCCGCGGGCGGCGTGATCCTGGCCTCCTGCTCGGGACTGTACGCGCCGAACAGGTCGGGTCCGTCCCATTCCTCCGGCTCGTACAGGTCTACCAGGTCGGTCTCGTTCTTTCCGGTGGCCTCGCTGGATGACAGGTCTCCCCCGGTCTCGGATTCGACGGTCATTTTCCTTCTTTTCTCCGGGGCCGGCGTCTCGGTCGGGACGTCGTCCGTCTTTCCCCCGTCCGCCACCGGATCGTCTCCGGAGGACGTCCCGTCGTGTTTCTCCACGTCGTCATCTCCGGACGGTTCGGGCAGGTCGGAGACGGGCGCCGCGTTCTCGTTCTCGTTCATGGAGCCCTCGAACAGGCTGGACGGTTCGTCTCCCTCGCTGCGGTTGTCCCCGCCCGAGGATTCGGGCAATCCGGCGTCGCGCAGGTGGCTGATCTGCTGGCCGGCCTCGTCTATGGACACGACGGCCTGCATCATCACGCATTCGGCGATCAGGTCGTTCCGCTGCCCGTTCCATCCCTCTCCGTTCTCCGGGGCGACATGGAACGTCTCGCCGTCGTGCCGGGCCCTGAACTCGTCCGGGGAGGTGTCGTCGTGGTCGAGTCTGACGGTGAAGCCGGCCTTCTCGAACGCGGCCAGGGTGTCCTCGAGGGCGGGCGTGCGGTCCACGTAGGTGATGGTGACGTTGTTCATGACGCGGTCGGCCTGCTGTCCGATGGTCTCGCCGGGATGGCGCTGCGACCATTCCGTCTCCATGAGGTTGCGCGCCCGGTTGAGCTGGGCGGCGTAGCCAGGGTCCGTGCCGACGAGCATTTCGCTGACGTTCCAGGCTTTCAGCAGGCTTGTGTCGCTCAACGGCGCGCAGCCCCTCGTGCCGAGCACGGTCGCGTTCAGCACGCTCTCGAACCCGTTGTTCAGCTCGCGCCTGTGGGCGCTTTCCCAGGACAGCAGGCGGGCTCGCTGCGCCTCCATCTCCTTGATCTCCGCGGCCTGCAACCTCGCCTGTTGGGCCTGTTCGGCCTTGCGTTCCCTGTGCTGCTGCTGTATGTCCGCGCTCAGTGAGCGGTGGAGCATGCTCAGCTGTTGGGCCATGTTGCTCCATGTGCTGTTGAGCAGCTGGTCCAATGCGTCCTCGGGATCCATCGCCGACATCATCGGCCTCCTTCCTGTTGGTTCCTACCGATCGCGTGCAGTTTTATGTTCGGCCGGCGCGGCGGGCGTTCCCTGTCGGGGATGGCCGCCGCTGCCTCCTCCATCTCCTTCGGGCGCACCGGGCGCAGGGGCTCCATGGCCTTGCGCCGCCAGCCCTTCGGCGGGCGTTCGCATGGCAGCGGCTCGCCCGGCCCGGTCGTGTGCCCGTTCTCGTCGATGCCGAGCGAGGCCACGAGGCCGGTGTCCTTGTTGAACACCCGGTCGAGCAGGCCGAACGCTTGGATGTTGAAGATCATCATCTGGCCCGGCTGGCGTCGGGCGTTCTCGTAGGCGCGCCACAACGCGTCGAGCTGGTAGATGAGCGGCGGGTACCGCCACCAGTCCGGCACCCACAGGAACTTCGTCATCACGCCCTGCTGGTAGGGCCACATGTTCGCCACGTGCAGCTCCACGAAGCTTGCGAGGTTCGGATAGTACGTGTCCCGCATCTGGGTTCGCGCGCCGAACTGGCCTATCAGCGCCTCGCGTTCGGCCTGGTCGTCGCCGATCTCCCTTGATTCGGGAATCGAAAGCACGTCCTCCCCGTCGGGCTCGCCATCGGCGCCGTTCTTCGGCTCCGGCGTGGCGTCGGTTTCTCCCTCATTCCCCTGCGCGTCCGGGACGGCGTCTTCGGCCTCGTCCTTCCCGGTGTCGTCGGACGGCGTTTCGTCCGAGGGTGTGGCGGGCGGCGTCGAATCCCGATTCCCGTCCGTCGGAACGCCGGGAGCGGCGGAAGTCGTTTCGGCCGCGCGCTCCCTTTCCGCCAGCTCCAAGTCCTCCTTGGTCGAGATCGCGAAGTCCTCGGCGGCCAGGCCGGCCTTGTACGCGAACAGCCATCGCGTGAACGGGATGGTCAGCCCGTACCGGGTCACGTCCTCGACGCCTTCGACGGCGAGGTTCGCCGCGGCCACCGCCGCCACGCACGCCATGTCGGGATCCGTGGGACGGTCGGCGTGGTCGGGGACCTGCGGCGGCGCGGCCACGCCGGAATCCGGTTCCGGAACGACATGGTCCGCCGCGGGCGCGGACGGCCCCGGCATGGGGGCTTGCGGGAAGACGGGCCCCACCCGGCCCGACGCCATCTGGACCGTTTCGCGGATGCCGTGCTGCATCTCGCGGTCCTCCGATGGGTTCTTGCCTGGAAATACCATTTTCATCCTTTCGAGGAATGTTCCAACGCCCATGTCATGCGGCCTTGCGGATGATGTCGGCCCAGACGCGGTTCTCGGTCCACGGCATGGTCCGGTCGATCTGGGCGCGGCATTGCGAGGCGAGCACGAGCGCCCGGCCGACGGGCCACTCGGCCAGGTCGGACACGTCCAGGATGTTCTCCTTCTGGATGCTGTTGTTCACGCTGCGTCTGCCCTGCCCGTCGATGTTGAGGCTGCCGCGCACGATCTCGCGCTGGCCGACGAGGCTGCTGATCTCGCCGAGCCATTTCGCGTCCTTGATGCCGCCCAGGTAGACGAGGATGTTCGCGTTGTTGAACAGGCTGCCGAAGTTCGTCTCGCCGAACGCGGCCTTGCCCTGGTCCGGGTTCTGCCAGATCGTCATGATCGGGATGCCCGCGGACCCGAAGTACGAGTACACGTCGGCGAGTTCGGGCCAGCGGCAGATGTTCGCGGCCTCGTCGAGCACGCAGCACATCGGCCTGGGCAGGCGCCGGTTGTTGTCCGTGCATTCGGCCTGCGCGTGCTGGAACGCGGTGAACGCGACCACCGCGGTCAGGCTCGCGGTCAGGGCTGTCGACGGGCGTCCCTGCGCGGACAGCAGGTAGAGCGTGTCCCCCTCGCTGGTAGCGAAGGCGAGCGGGTCGAACACGTCCCTGCCCTCCGGTGTTCCGTCGCCCTCGCGGGGCAGGACCCATTCGATCACGTCCGGGTCGGCGAGGAACGCGACCATGGTCTGCAACGAGCCGAACACGCCGCTGCGGGTCTCCGGCGTCAGGGCGATGACCGAGCTGACGCGGGCGGCTATCTCGCCGTACCCCTCGTGCTTCGCGAGGATGGTGACGGGTTCGGTGTTGCGTTCGCTCGACGCCCAGCGGAACACGTCGGCGACGGTCTTGCCGCCGAGGTGGGCGGCGAACAGGTAGTCGGCGAGCTGCTGGGCCGCGGTTCCGGGGAAGAAGTCGTCGCCGCCGGTGGACGGCTGGCCGGACGCGTACCGCCAGCAGTCGGCGATGCGTTTCGCGTCGGCGATGGTGTGGATGGAGTCGATCAGGTTCCACACCCATGTGGTGTGCTTCCGGTTCGGTTCGGCGATGCGTTCCGGGTCGAACACCCAGATGCGCCCGTCGGGATGGTCGTGCATGCGGACGGGACGGGTCACGTCGAGGATGTCGCCCTTGTTCGAGGTCGCGAGGCATGGGCCGGGGGCGGAGCAGACCGCGGGGATCGCGTAGCACAGGGACTTTCCGGAACGGGGTCCGGCAAGCACGATCGCCATGTCCTCCCAGCTGGTGCTCATGGGCGTTCCGTCCACGATGTTGCGGCCGAGCGGATAGCCCGGCTCCATGCGTTTCGGGTCGTAGTCCTTGACGAGACGGGACGCCATCTTCTCGGCCCGTTCCCGGGTGACCTTGGACACGGCTTCGCCGTGGCCCATGCTCGGCGCGTACACGTCGACCCTGGTGCGGTCCGCGCTTCCGGTGACCTTCGGGGCGACCTTGCGCGCCAGCAGCCACCAGCACAGGCCCGCGAGGGCTCCGGCGAGGATGACGAGCAGTCCGGCCAGCGCCCACTGCGCGCCGGTGAACTCCCATTGGCCGGAGAGGATGTACAGGAGCGCGAAGATGTCGAACCCGTGGCCCGACGCCGCGCATATCGCGCCGAACACGGACATGACCGCCAATGCGACGAGCAGCGCGACTCCCGCCGCGCGGCTGGACGGCCTGACGGTCCGTCCCAGGTCGGCTACCCTGTTGGTCTGGAGTTTCGGATCGACGTCCACCGCTATCCCCTCTTCCGCACTTCGGCGAGCTCGGCCAGGATCGCGTCGGCCATGTGCCGCCTCCATTCGCCGATGTCCGGGACCGAGGACTTCCAGCCGCATCCGCAGTGGAACAGTCCATGGTCGCCGACGCTGGGTTCCGCCTTCCTGCCGACCCCCGTCCCCGCCCTTCCCTCGTCATCGAGGAACTTCATCATGGACGCTCCTCCCCGGTCGCGGGCTGGGTCTCGGACGGGGAGGATCCGGCCCGTTGCTCCGCTTCGGCGGCGCGTTCCTTGCGGCGCTGGTAGAGGATGGAGTCGTAGACGAGCCATTGCGCGTTGATGACGTTGCGCGCGTCGGGCTGGCCGTCCTTGGAGCTGGCGTAGGCGGCGGGCTCGGCGATGCTGCCGCCGGCGATGACGGGATCGCCCTGCCTCATGTCGATGCGGCGTACGGTGTCGGCCGCGTTGCCGAAGAGCTGCACGGTCGTCTTGACGGGTCCGCGCGGGTCGTCCGTCCAGCCGCCGTCCGCGGTCCTCACGCGGCGGTTCTCGTAGACCACCGCCTGGAGTTTGGAGGGCAGGATGGCGCCGTCCTCCATGGTCTTCTCTGGCAGGTAGTCGGGGTTGGCGCCGAGGTTGCCCCTTACCGTCAGCATCGTCTGCGGCATGTTTCGTCCTTTCGTCGTAGGGGGTGGGGCGCCACGGCCTTTGTGGCGTCCCACATGCAATGTTGCGGCCTCCGCGGCGGCGGAACGGTGCACCGCGTCTACAAGTTTCCGTTCAGCGTGTCGGCGTGGTCGCGCCGAATGCGCGCGGGTCGCCGAGCGGATCCGTGTCCGCGCGGTCCGTGCGTTCGAGGTCGCCTTCCGACAGCAGTCCCGCCTTCCATTCCACGTAGGATTCGGAGATGAAGTCCGGGCGCGAATAGAACTCCATGCAGCTGTTCCTTCCTCCCGGGAAGTTCCAGTAGTGGTCCTCGACGACCTGCGCCAGCTCGTCCTCCGCCCAGACCCGCATGACGTCGCGTTCGGACTGGTCCGCCAGCCCGGCCGTCCACGTGTAGCGGGCGTCGGCGTCGATGGGCGCGGTTCGGATCCATTCGTCCAATCGTCCGCGGATCCAGTTGAGAGGGACGCCGCCGGAGCCGGCCGTCCGACGCGCGCCGTCCGACGCCTCGCGCACGAGCAGGCCTTGCTCCAGCCATTCCCCGAGGTCTTCCATAGTGGAGTTGATCCGGTGGTAGGCGTCGTAGCCGATTCTGTCGCCGAGGACGGTTTCGAGCCGGACGATGTTGTCGAGGTCGAGCATCGACCCGTCGTGCTCGTAGACGTCGACCGCTTCCCTCCAGTGGGCCATGACGTAGTCGGCATCGGCGTCGTCGCGCCGGTCGAACCGTTCGAGGATGGTTTCGATGGATTCGCTGTTGAGTCTCATGTCGTTCTCCTTGTCCGCGCCCTATCTTGCGGGCCCGGCCGCGGGCGCGGCGTACGGGTCCGTTCCGGTGAGGGATTCGTCCAGGACGTCCACCGGATCCTCCAGGTCGGCCATGGGATACCGGGTCTCGATGGCTTCGAGCAGGCTCAGGATGGCGGCCTCCCGGCCTCCCTGGTCGATGAAGCGCGCGACGTTGCCCTCGACGGGGCGCGGAGCGTGCCATTCCGTCTCGTCCGCGAGACGCCACAGCCATTCGCCTTCCTGGGGGATGACGTGGCCGAGTATCCGCCCGTCGGGCAGCTCGGCGGAGAGGACGTGCGGACCTCCGGGCCATGTCGCGGATCGGCGCATCTCCACGTCGTCGATGCCGAACCGTCGTTCCGGTTCGGGATCCGGGTCGGACACGAGCCGCGGGTCGAGGCCGTCGCCGTTCAGCCACGCGTCGTATATGTCGTCGTATCCGCATCCGATTCGGGCGGACAGCTCGGCGAACACGCGTTCGCGGACGACGGACTCGCCGACGCCCAGGCGGTCGTAGACATCGCCCCCGTGTAACGATTCGACCGTCTGGGCGAACGTCACGTCCGGGGCGATCATCACGCCCAGCGGGTCGTCGGGGAATTGCTCCGCATACCAGTCGCGGACGCGGGCGCCCATGCCCGGAACCGTGTTCCAGTCGAATTTGGATTGGCTACAATGTATTAGACAGTCCGATGAGGGACGAATGACATGAGATT
>OIWS01003842.1_pt1 | contig 10191 bp, 10 predicted proteins | sample 1587611 | NCBI WGS metagenome assembly OIWS01 (sample SAMEA3888919, study PRJEB22519) | human gut metagenome | biome: human gut; feature: human-associated habitat; material: faeces | place: Denmark | collected 2010 | reverse complement strand
ATCATTGGAATGACTACCTGTGCGGGCGGTGCGATAACGGTCACCGGGATCTCCGGAGCCTTCATGTAATTGGGGTGCACACCGCCTTTGAACTTATAGGACATTAGCTTCACCTCGTTATTTTTTGCGTAGTCATGGTTTTACTCGGTCATTCTATCACATCCTATCCTGCAATGTCTACGCTTTTTCCGTTTTTTGTGCCAAAAATTCAAGACATTTTTGTAACAATCATGTTATTTGTTTGGCAGTTTGCACATATTTTAGTTATTTTTATAACAACTTTGCATTTGGCGTTTTTTGTATAGCCGTCAGACGCGTCAGCGTAAAAACAGCCGGCGCGCAGCCTTGCGCACCGGCTGTTTTTACCCGAGAGCCACATCCAGTATCATCATCAGCAGAAAGCCCGCAACGTACCAAAACAGTCCCCTGCGGTCGTCCGCCGCCGGGATCAGCTCGCATACGACGACATAGAGCATCGCCCCCGCCGAGAAGCCGAGCAGCCACGGCATTATCCGGCTGATGCCGGAGACAGCCATGACGGCGAGCATACCGAACAGCGGCTCGACCGCGCCGGAGAGCACGCCCATTGAAAACGCCTGCCCCGGCTCATACCCAGCCTGCGCAGCGGGAGCGACACAGCCGCGCCCTCCGGGATATTCTGCACGCCGATGCCGAGCGCGAGCGCTGCGGCAGCAGTCAGGCCGTCCGCTCCGCCCGAGAGTGCGAAAGCGAGCCCCACCGCCATCCCCTCGGGGATATTGTGCAGGGTAATGGCCGTCATCAGCATGGAGCTTTTTTCGGCGGAGCCGCCGCGGCGCAGGCGGAGGATCAGCGCATCGAGCGTGCAGAGAAAGGCCGCCCCCGCCGCCGTGCCGGCAGCTGCGGGAAGCCAGCACGGGAGTGTTCCCGCCGAGCGCGTCTGCTCTATCGCGGGCAGGAGCATGCTCCACACCGAAGCCGCAGTCATCACTCCCCCGGCAAAGCCCATCATCCCGGTCTGTGATTTTGGGAGCGTATCCTCACGGCAGAAAAGCACCGAGGCCGCGCCCAGAGAGGTCATAAGAAATATAAAGCCGACGCCGAGCGCAGCCCAGCCGACAGAAGAAAGCATAGCAGATCAACGCCTTATCAGATAAATAATGAATAACGGATCGCAGCGCGACCCGTTATTTCTTTCAGTATCATACTATGCCTTTGTTCTGGTATCGGTCACCCGGCGAGGGCGATAAGCTCCTTGTCGGTATAGATGCGCATATTGTCTATATCCCTGTTTGCGCACTCCTGCTCAAGCTTTGCGGCCATGAGCTCGTAATAATCCCCGTCCTCTGCATTGAGCTTGCGGGCAAGGCGCGGCAGCTCCTTTTCGCAGACGGCGCGCAGATTCTCGCCCTCCTCGGCGCAGTGGTCAAGCAGCCACTCCAGCGCCTCGCGGTCAGTCATAGTGCGGTCAATATAATACTTTTGACCATAGAGGCCGTAGAGCACACGCTGCGCGTCAAGGTAGCCGATGGCCATATCGCGCCTTGACTGCTCCGCGTCAAAATTCAGCACGAAGCCGAGGTCGGAATTTGTGTGTATGGTGGTGACGTTCACATCATCCGGCATCCTGAAGCGTCTCTCCCAGCCCATGCCGGGGATGCGCACGGCGATAATGTCCTTATATCCATTGACTACAAGCGCATGCAGGGGCAGACTGTCGACAAAGCCGCCGTCGGTATAGAGCTTTCCGCCGAGCTTTTCGAGACGGAAGCTCGGGTGATAGGCGCTGGCAAGCAGCATATCGCATATCTCGTCCTCCGGCAGATCGTTGATCTTTATTTCAAGACCCTTGCGGTCGGTCAGGGAGACAGTGGAGACAAACAGCTCCACATCGGACTTCTTGACCTTCTTCACATCGACGACCTCGCGCACCCACGCGCGCAGCGGCGCGACGTCAAGCCCGCGGTTGCGGATGATCTCGAACATCTGCGGGATGAGCTCCTGAATATCGCCAAGCTCGAGCTCGCCGTTCATGGCCTTGTGCAGATCCTCCTCGCCCTCCTTGTCAAGCTCGATGACCTTGGAAAGACGCATATCGTTCCAAGCCGTCTCAGCGCGTGGCAGGTCGCGCATCGCCATGAGCGCACCGTTTAGCGCGCCGACGGAGGTACCGGAAACGGCGTTATACTTTATCCCCGCCTCCTCCAGCGCCTTCCACGCGCCGATCTCATAAGCACCCTTGGCTCCGCCGCCCTCAAGGGCTATGGCATAGGTCTTGCTTGTGTCAAGCTTAAGCTGCATTGTATATTCCTCCTGCTTACAGGTATCTTTTTATTTTTGCATATGTTCATTATAACATAGCCACAAGCCGCGCACAAGTGTTCTGCGGCGCGCTGCAATACGCTACAACACTCCGGATATCCACAGCGTCAGCACCGCGGCGGAAGCGCCAAGCACAAACACCGCCATCGGCGGAAGTCCCGTATACCGGCGCGGCGGGAGCGCGCGCTGCGCGTGTCCCTCGGCAGCGCTCTTCGCCTGACGCAGCAGTTCCCCGCGGCTGATGCCGGGATCATAATCGTCGCGCAGGATGAACACGGCTTCGGCAAACATATCGTCCGGGGTCTTAATAACGATCGCACGGCGCATGTTCCCGCGCAGCACAGGGCGGCTCTCCGCGTCCGCTCCCGAATACGGCGCACGGAAAAGCGCCCCGACGCTGCACAGCATTCCGCGCAGGCGCTCACCAAGCCGCGCGCTCATGCCCGCTCCTCCACGCGGACGGTCACGACGGTCATGTCGTCATTGACCCCGTAGCGGCTCTCGGCCTCCTTGAGCGTTGCGCGGGCAAGCGCCTTCATATCGTCAAAGCCCTTGTTCAGAAGCTGCTTGAGCCACTCGTCCTCGGCGTCGACTATCACGCCGTCAGTCGCGATGACCGCGGTCGATCCGGGGCGCAGGCGCATGCGCACGGTGTCCGGCGCGATACCGGCTCCCATGGAGATACCGGCGGCAAGCGTCTCGCACTTTATGCGGCGGATGCTCTTGCCGCTTTTCACGTAGGACGGAGCCGCGCCGTATTTATAGAAGCAGGTCTCACCGGTGAAGAGGTCGACACACATGAGGTCGACTGTAGCATAGCCCCAGCTGTCCCCGCTGCGCAGGAGCAGAACGGAGTTGAGGATCTTCATCGCAACGGCAGGATCGACTCCCGAGCGCAGGAACTTCTCAAGGATGGCAACGACCTGTGCGCTGTCCTGCGCTGCCTCGTCGCCGCAGCCGGTGCCGTCGGCGAGGATGACGCAGAGGACACCCGCGTCGGTCTTGAAATAAGTACCCTTATCGCCGCTGACCTTCTCGCCCTTTTTCTTCATGGCCGCGATGCCGACGGACACGGCAAGGGGCTCCGCCTCGAGCAGCACGAGCTTTGAGCACTCCTCCCCCGCTGCCGCCGCGCTGCGGCACAAACGCGCCCCGACGACGGCGGAGAGCTTTTCAAGATAGTTCTCCTCCCGCAGCAGCGGCGTGAGCCGCCCGCTCTCGATGGTGACATGCAGCCTCCCTCCGCCGTCGCGGTAGACGGAGGCGTCGGCGTCGATATCCATACTGCGCAGATAGCGGATGAGCCGGCGCTCGGCCAGCGGGTCGGAGCCGTTGAGGCTGCCGAGCTCATCGGCCACGCGCGAGAGGACGTCCGCCATGTCCATGTACTGTCCCCATGCGACGCTCCGGTTCTCCGTAAGCCCGATGCGCAGCTGCTTCCGGTAGGCCTGCGCGCGAAGCTCCGCGTTCACGGCAGAAACGAAAGCCGGGAGCTTATCGCAGCGGTCGCGGAAGAAGCCGGGCAGGTCGCTGACATCAAGGCTGCCATGCTCGACCATGGCCTGCGTCGCGTCGTTCATTGCGGAGAGGGTATCGACATACTCCGCGTTCCAGCAGCGGTTCTTGTTTTTGCAGCGGACGCAGACCTCGTCCGCCGCGCGGTCAAAGATACGGGCGACATTTTCATCATTGCCCGGCTCCTCGACGCTGCGGCGCACCGTTTCAAACAGCCCCGCATAAGCCTCGCTGAGATTCCGCACGCGGTTTGCCGCGAAGCGCCGCAGCCCGGATTCCCCGCTGCCGCGCTCCATGTGCTGGAGCATGAGACCGACATGGTTGAGAAGCGAGCCCGGCAGGAGCATGAACACAACGGAGGCGCAGAAGGTCTCAAACAGGGCATTGATATGCACCTCCGCCGTCCACGCGCACACGACTGAGAGCGCCCCCGCGAGAATGAACGACAGCACAAAGATCACCCTGCCATGCTTGCCGAACACGCCCGAGAGCAGCCCCGCGAAGGAATAGGCCATGGTATAGAATGGAGCCCCGGCGCTTGAAACATCCATCGCGAGCCCGAGCACCGTGCCGACCGCGGCGCCCGTGAGCATGCCGCCCTTCATCGCCGAGGTCATCACAAGCACCAGCGCCATGAAGCGCCCGACGGAGACGGTGTTGAAGATCATGATGCGCGAGAAGGCCATCAGCGCGCAGGCGGACATTATCATCACCGACACGCTGTGCCGCAGCTCGGCGGTCTCCGTCTCGCACAGACCGCCGGAGAGCGCTTCGCGGAAGAAATACGTCCCGCCGAATGCGAGGTTCACTTCCAGAAATATCTCCGCCGCCGCGGGCAGCTGCCCCGGCGACATGGAGAAGCTGCCGAGAAAGCCGGTCAGCCCCATGACTAGCCCCGCGGCTGTCGGCATGAAGAAGCTGCTCTTATACACCTCCAGCTCATGGAACACAAAGGACACCGTATACACCAGCACCGCCGCGGCGATATACCGTATCCCCCACTCCAGCCCGCCGCCGAGGAGATATCCGAGCGCCGCACCCGTGAGCGCGAACACCCCGCTTATCCCGGGTCCGGAGCATGCGACCATCGCCATGCCGAAGGGCGCGCCGTCCCCAAGCACGCGCGAGCAGGACATCACTCCGCCGAGGAGCATATATATCCCGCAGCGCGCCGCGATAAGAAGGCGCACGTCCGCTCCGCCGCCCGCAGCCTTCAGGGCAGAGAGCCTGCCCTGACTCCCAACATCCATAGTTCTCTTCCTCCTGAGTTTACATAAGATATGATTATTATAGTTATGTAACGTGCAGAAGGACGTCGCTCTGCGCTGTTGCATATAATTTTATGTTCAGGAAAAATAAAAGGAAAAGAAAAAATTCGTTCATCAGGGGGCAAATCTTATCCTTGTAATAAATTTTTAGGCGTGTTAGAATAAAGGGCACGGTCAATACTCGATAAATTATAAGGAGCGTCGCTATGAGCCAGATAAAAGACATCGCCCTCGCCCCCTCGGGCGAAATGAAAATAGACTGGGTGGAGCGCAACATGCCTGTGCTGCGCGGCATCGGTGAGGACTTTAAGAAGACGCAGCCCTTCGCCGGGCTCAAGATAGCGCTGTCGGTACACCTTGAGGCAAAGACGGCGTATCTCTGCCGCGTGCTCGAAATGGGCGGCGCGAAGATGTACGTCACCGGCTCAAACCCGCTCTCGACGCAGGACGACGTCGCTGCCGCGCTCGCTTCCGGCGGCATGGAGGTCTTCGCAAGCTACGGCTGCACGATGGAGGAATATGAAGACTGCCTCTGCCGAGTGCTCGAGGTCGGGCCCAACATCATAATCGATGACGGCGGCGACCTTGTCCACCTCATGCACACAAAGTACACAGGGCTTATCCCCGGCGTCATCGGCGGCTGCGAGGAGACGACCACCGGCATACACAGGCTCAGGATCATGGCGAAGAACCATGAACTGCGCTTCCCGATGGTCATGGTCAACGAGGCCGACTGCAAGCACATGTTCGATAACCGCTACGGCACGGGTCAGTCCGTGTGGGACGGTATAAACCGCACAACGAACCTCATCGTCGCGGGCAAATACGTCGTCGTCTCCGGCTACGGCTGGTGCGGCAAGGGCGTGGCGCTGCGCGCAAATGGGCTGGGCGCAAAGGTCATCGTCACTGAGGTCGACCCGATCCGCGCGCTCGAAGCCGTCATGGACGGGTACGAGGTCATGCCGATGAAGGACGCGGCGCGCGTGGGCGATATGTTCGTCACCGTCACAGGGTGCAGCGGCATCATTACGACTGAACACTTCGAGACGATGAAGGACGGCGCGATACTCACAAACGCCGGGCACTTTGACGTTGAGGTCGACATGGCGGGGCTTGAAAAGCTCGCCGTCAGGAAATATGACGCGCGGCACAATATACAGGGCTATGTCCTGCCGAACGGCAAGACGCTCTTCACCATCGCCGAGGGCAGGCTCGTGAACCTCGCCGCGGGCGACGGGCACCCGGCTGAGATCATGGACATGAGCTTTGCCGTGCAGGCGCTCTCGGCGGAGTATCTCGCGCAGCACCGCGGGGAGCTTGCACCGGACGTGATTGCCTTCCCGCATGAGCTTGACCTCGCCGTCGCGCGCCGTAAGCTCAGGGCAATGGGCGTCGAGACCGACTCTCTCAGCGGAGAGCAGGCGGAGTATCTGGGAGTATAATACTAAAATTTAATCTAAAATAAAAACCAAAGTCGGAGGTGAGTTTGTTGGAAGAGAATAAGGAAATGGAAGCAATGGACTATGAAGCCATTCTCGACAAAAAGACCGACGAGCTGACCGAGCTTCTGGATAAGCGCGACATGAAAGCGCTCCAGAAACGCATGGAAGAGCTCAACGAATTTGACGTTGCCGAATTTCTCTCCGAGATCGATGACACCAGAATGCCCATGGTGTTCCGATTGCTTTCCAAGGAGACCGCCGCCGAGGTTTTCGCGAACTTTGAAGCTCCCGAGCAGGAGCGCATCATAAACTCCATCACCGACTCCGAGCTTGCAGGCATAGTCGAAGAGCTGTACGTCGACGACGCGGTCGACATGATGGAGGAGATGCCGGCAAACGTCGTAAAGCGTGTCATGCGCACGGCAAAGCCCGCGACGCGCAACCTGATAAACCAGTACCTCAACTATCCCGAAAACTCCGCGGGCAGCATAATGACCTCGGAGTACGTCGATCTGAAGAAGTACATGAACGTCAAGGAGTCCATCGCGCGCATACGCCGCATCGGCGAGGACAAGGAAACGATATACGTCTGCTTCGTCATCTCGGCTGACCGCAAGCTTGAGGGCATAGTCACGGTCAAGGATCTGCTGCTGTCGGATGACGACACGATAATAGAAGACCTCATGGACACGAACGTCATCTTCGCGTCCACCACCGAGGATCAGGAGAGCGTTTCGGAAAAGTTCTCCGACTACGACCTTATGGCGCTGCCGGTCGTGGACAAGGAAGGCCGCCTCGTCGGCATCGTCACCGTCGACGACGTCATCGACGTCATGGAGCAGGAGACGACCGAGGACTTCGAGATCATGGCCGGTATGACGCCGTCCGACAAGCCGTATTCGAGGTCGGGCATTATCGAGATGTGGAAGAACCGCATCCCGTGGCTGATGTTCCTCATGCTCTCGGCGACGTTCACGAGCATGATCCTCACAAGCTTTGAAAACCGCCTTGCCGTACAGGCCGGGCTTATCGCGTTCATCCCGATGCTTATGGGCACCGGCGGCAACTCCGGCGCTCAGGCCTCGACCGCCGTCATACGAAGCCTCTCCCTCGGCGACACCGAGCCGCGTGACGCACTGCGCGTCGTGTGGAAAGAGCTGCGCGTGGCGCTGCTGTGCGGTGTGACCCTCGCGGCGGTGAACTTTGTAAAGATGCTGCTGGTCGACAGGCTCCTGCTCGGCAACGCCAACGTCACAGTGCTGGTGTCGGTCACGGTGAGTCTTTCGATAGTGTTCGTCGTCATGTTCGCGAAGGTCGTCGGCTCGATGCTGCCCATCGCAGCAGAGAAGATAGGCGTCGACCCCGCGGTCATGGCAAACCCGCTCATCTCGACGGTGACGGATGCCGTATCTCTGCTCATCTACATTTACGTGGCAAAGCTTGTTCTGCATATATAAAAACAAAATCTTCTTTTCAGGTATACTATGGATTTTATTTCCCTGATCTCAAAAATGATAAGCTTCATCGCGCTGATGCTCGTTGGCTATGTCTGCGTGAAGAAGAACATTCTGGATAAGAACTTCTCCAAGGGGCTCAGCTTCCTTGTGATGAACGTTTTCCTCCCATGCACGATCCTCAACTCCGTCATCGCCAACCATCCGGACATCAGCGGCGCGCAGCTCATGCATGCCATCGCGATGCTCAGCCTTGCGATGCTGCTGCCGTATATATTCGCAGCCGCGGCGGCGCGGCTGTTCTGCCGGGGCGGAAAAAACGCAGCGGTGTTCGAGCTTTTGTGCAGCGTGATAAACACAATGTTTATCGGCCTTCCGATCCTTGAGAGCATGTTCGGCTCCATCGCCGTGCTCTACTGCGCGCTCAGCTGCCTTTCATATAATCTGCTGCTGTACACCTACGGCACATGGCGGCTCAGAGCCAGTCTTGACGGCGCGGATCATGCGCTCCATCTGAAAAGCGTTTTCACAGCGCCCTTCGTCGCAACGCTGATCGCACTGATTATCTTCGTTTTCGATGTCCCTGCACCGAGACTTGTGAGGGAGATCGTCTCCTCCGTTTCCGTCGCGACCGTTCCGTCGTCAATGATCGTCGTCGGCGCAACGCTCGGCAATGCCCGGCTTCTGGATGCGCTCAAGGAAAAGTCCGTGTATCTCATCAGTCTTGTGCGTCTCGTGCTTATTCCGGCCATCGTGCTGTTTGTATTGCGTTTCCTGACGGATGACCCTGTGCTGCTGGCAAACTGCGTCATTCTCGTGGCCTGCCCGAGCGCCGTTCTTGTGGCTATCCTTTCCCTGCAATACGGTACAGACGCCGTCTATGCCTCAAAGGGCATCCTTGTGACGACTGCGCTGAGCATGATCACCCTGCCCGTCTGGGCATATATTTTAGGATAGGAGCGGCACCATGCATATACCGAGCGGCGCAAGCCAGACAATAGATATCCTCTCCTTCACGGACGCGCTCGCCCTCTCGGGGCGCAGCGGCGAATATGATGCCAGACGGTGGATATACGTCCCGGACTTCTACACGGAGTACCGATACATACTCGGCACACGCGGAGATAACCCTCTGATCTGCATCGGCATCAACCCCTCGACCGCGGCGCCCGACAACCTCGACAACACTCTCAAGTCCGTCTCCCGCATAGCCGGCGGCAACGGCTTTGACAGCTGGATAATGTTCAATGTCTATGCCCAGCGCGCAACGCGCCCGGACGACATGGATAGGGAGCTCAACCGGGAGCTGCACGAGGAGAACATGGCGGCTTTCCGCTATATTCTCTCAAACGTCGCCCAGGGCATTTCCCCGGCAATATGGGCGGCGTGGGGTACGATCATCGAAAAGCGCCCCTACCTCCCCGGCTGCGTGCGCGACATGGTGCGCATCGGCGAGGAATACGGCGCGCACTGGCTCTGCGCCGGAAAGCGCTCGGCAAATGGTCACCCGCATCATCCTCTGTACCTGCGCAAGGATGAGAAGACCGAAAGCTTTGATATCAAAAATTATTTAGAGAGTCTTAATTAGGTGACACGCTATGGATATACGCGAAGCGATAGAAAAATACCTCCCCTGCTGCGAGCAGGAGGCGCGCGACAAGGCCGTTATACTCTCATTCATTGATTCTGCCCCTGACGCCTTTGAGCGCTCGAACCTCATCGCGCACATGACGGTGTCCGCATGGGTCGTAAATCCCGCGCGGGACAAGGTGCTGATGGTGTACCACAAGATCTACGACTCATGGTCGTGGACGGGCGGGCATGCCGACGGCGAGCGCGACCTGCTTTCCGTCGCGCTGCGCGAGGTGCGCGAGGAGACGGGCGTAAAGTCCGCACGTCCCGTGACGGAGGATATCTATTCTCTCGAAGTACTCACAGTGGACGGGCATGAGAAGCGCGGCGAGTACGTGCCGAGCCATCTGCATATGAACGTCACCTATCTTTTAGAGGCGGACGACCATGACGCGCTCACGGTCTGCGAGGCGGAGAACTCCGGCGTCGCGTGGTTCACGCTCGACGGCGCGCTCAAGGCTTCGACCGAGCCGTGGTTCGTCGAGAGGATATACAAAAAGCTCAATTCCGGACTTGCGCGGCTTTGAGCCGAAATATGACTAAACGCCGGCTGCGGAATGCAGCCGGCGGTTTTTGTTA
>OIWS01003837.1_pt1 | contig 10198 bp, 9 predicted proteins | sample 1587611 | NCBI WGS metagenome assembly OIWS01 (sample SAMEA3888919, study PRJEB22519) | human gut metagenome | biome: human gut; feature: human-associated habitat; material: faeces | place: Denmark | collected 2010 | reverse complement strand
AGCCACACGGCGGGCACCGCCGTCGTGACGCTCAGCGCCCCGGTGGACGACGCCGCGCTCAAGGCCGCGGTCGAGGCCAAGGACTACACCGTCACCGGCATCGCGTAAGCGCATCAAAGCATGGCAAAGGCGTCCCCGGACGGGGACGCCTTTGCTGTCTTTCGTCAGCGGCTCATGGCAGACGGCCGCCGCCCATGCACGCCGCCGCGCTTCGATCCGCCCGGGCGGGAAGCGTGGGGCGCGGTGTCAGCGCAGCGCCTGCAGCGCGCCGTCGATGCGGCTGAGGAGCATGTCCGGCTTCGTGCCGCGCCATACATGGATCCGGTGCAGCAGCCGGAGCGTTTCCGGCTCGCCCTTGACCAGACGGTTCGCGCCGCCCTCGGTCGTGACCGTGACCTGAACGCCCAGCGCCTGCAGCACGCGCTCCGACAGCTCGGAATACGCGCCGTTGGGATAGGTGAACACGGGCAGCGGCGTGCCCGGCAGCCCGGCAAGCTGTTCTTGCGCGCGCGTGTAATCCTGCGTCAGCGCGGCGATGTAGTCGGACTCGGCTTCGCCGCGCATTTGCAGCACGCCGCGGCGGCAGCCGGCTCCGTCGACGGCGGTGACCTGGTGCATGTCATAGGAGTGGGTCGTGACCGTCAGGACGCCGCGCTCGATCCACGGGCGCGCATCCTCGAGCGAGAAGTGCGGCATGATCGGAATGCCGGTGTCCTTGTAGGTCGTGCGGCCGATGGAGACGCCGATCACGGCGATGTTGGCGCAAAAGCCGTATTTTTCGAGCAGCGGCGCCGCCAGATCCAGATTGTTCTGATAGCCGTCGTCTATGCTGATGAGCAGGGGCTTTCCCGGCAGCTTGCCGTCGCCGTTGACAAATTCGATCAGATCGGCATAGCCGACGGACGTATAGCCCGCATCCCGCAGGGCGCTGAGCTGACGCGCAAACTCGGATGCCGGCGTGCACAGGGAGCCGGTGTCCGCTTCGTCTTCGGTGAAGGCGTGGTACATGAGGATCGCGACATCGGCGGTTTCGGTGCGCGGGGCACAGGCCATTACAAGGATGGCCAGCAGCACGCAGAGCCCCAGCAGGGCGGCAAGCGCGGCGGCGGCCCGTTTTCTTATCGACATGGCAGACTCCTTGCAGTGTTATGAAAGGCAGGCACCCGTGCCCGTCTTTCCAAAAGCTGCATGTATTATACCATGCGGCACGCCGCGCCGCAAGGCACAAGCGCCTTACGCGCCGTCGGGTGCCCGGCGCATAAAAAAATAACCGGATCACCATCGGTGATCCGGTTATTGGCACGCCGTGAGGGATTCGAACCCCCGGCCTTCTGGTCCGTAGCCAGACGCTCTATCCAGCTGAGCTAACGGCGCTTAGTGCGCTCCTAACGCAGAAGAAATCCCTGAAAAGCTTGATACTCCAGTGTTTTTGCACATATATTATACCGTAAATATTCCAAAAATGCAAGCGCAGCAAAGGCAAACCAGCCGCGCATGTTTGGCCGTGAGCGCATCAGCTGTGCGCTTTTTGTGCGCCTGGAATCAGATGGGCGGGGTATCAAAAACGATCCTATCGCTACAATCAAACTGAACAAGCTCACCACCAACGACTTGCAACAGTTCTACAACCGCATGAGCGAGAGCGGCAGAGTACAAAGAAAAGAATCGCAGAACAAGCCAAAAGGCTTGTCTGCCAAATCTGTACGCAATATTCACTGCTTCATTTCCCACGCTATGAACCGGGCCATCGATGAGAAACTCATCTCTGAGAACCCGACAAGCCGTTGTATACTCCCCAAGAAAGAGCAAAAGGAAATTGAGATTCTCCCTCTGACTGACTTACAAAAGTTTTTTGAGGAAGCTAAAAAGTCGGGCGTATTTGAGCTGTACTTTAACAGCAAAACAGGCCTGAAACTCACGTTTCAGGCCTGCTTTTTAAGAACAATATGGAATTCAGATATCTTTCATGCTACCTATATTACAAGCTACTTCATTCTTTGCTTGCCAGTTTCTTATACGGGGACAGTGCCAACGCCAAGAGACAGCAAATGAGACCGACAATAGCAAAACCGCCGAGAACATAGTAGGCAACAATGTAGCCATGTGCAGTAGCGATGGTACCCACCAACACAGAGGTTAGGGCGCAGCCCAGATAAAATGCCCCCATGAAAATCGGGTTGATAATATTATAGTGCTTAGCGCCAAAAATAGAGGGCACCAGTTGAGAAGAGATGGCACTGCCTGCAATACCCCACATCAGGAAGAACAGTGCAATGAACAATAGGGCTGTGATCTGAGTACTGGGCCACAGGCATTCCAGAACAATGCCGATCGCAAAGCCAATAAAAATGAAACATACATATACCTTTCCGCCCCATTTCTGCATGACAAGACCAGAAAGATAAGAACCGAGCATTGTTGCCAGAGACAGCAAGCTGAGAATCGTAGCAGAAGTCGTTGCACTAAGGCCGTAGGTCTGCCAGAAACTCGTAGCATAAGTGGACATACCTGCCATCATCATAGCGGACATTGCGATGCCGATAAACAGAAGGTAAAAAGAAGGTGTTTTGAGAACCTCGGAGGCAGACATTCCATCCAACTCCGGAGCGGCTGCTTTTTCCTCCGCCGTGCCAGCACTTTCATCGTAAACCGGCGGTTTCAGGAACAAAACGTTTCCAATAATGCCAATCACCGCAGAAACAATACCGAAAATAAGGAAAGACATGCGCCAGCCCACAATCGCATTGAGTTGCCCCATCAGGAACTGATAGACCGCGCTTCCCAAGGTAGTGACTGCAAACACCAGAGCCAGTGTGCTGGAAATCTTATTTCCGAAGTATCCAGCATGACCAGCCAAAACGCCGGCGATACAAGCATGCATACCAAGGGCCAAAACAAAACCAGAAAGCATACCTGCAATATAGAGCCATGTAACATTCGGTGCCATATAGTGCATCAAGCCATATGCAAAAGTACAAAGGGATGCGATGAATAAGGTGACACGCGGAGTCAGTTTCTGGATAATTTTACCGCCGACAAGACTCAGCACAAAGCTGAACAAGGTGCCAACAGTGACAGCAATTGCAATCGTTGCCGCAGATTCATTGAACGCTGCCACAAACTCTGGAAGATTCAGTGCAAACGTATTTGTCATGCCGCCGTTTGCGAACATGATCAATGCGCAACCGATCGCTGTCATGACAGCGTTTTTCTTTGTTCGATTCATTTTATAACCTCTCAATCATATTACACATAGGTCGCATTATTCGGAAATGATATCCGCAAGAATGCTCCTGTAATCATCTGCAGTCATAGCGTAGGACAGGAACATCGGCGAGGCAAGATCATCGGCCATTGCCATAAATTCGGCCTTGTCAAGTCCATGCTCACTTGCGCTCATGATACCCAAGCGTTTACGGAACGCCAGCACTGCATCGTAGAGTCTGTCGCCCAGGCCATCTTCCCGGTCATCGACACCAAGCGTTTTGGCAATGCGCCCCATTTCCACGGGCAGCTTGCCGGCAAGGAATTTCAGGCAGGCGGGTGTGACCATGGCGCAGCAATCGCCGTGAGGGATGTGATACCGTGCGCCAATCATGTGGGCGATTTCATGTCCCAGATTGATCAAGGAGTCGCTGAACGCAACCGCAACCGCTGATGACGCAAAGTGCATGTACTCCCGTGCTTCGACATCCGAACCGTTGTGATATGCCCGTTCAAGATAAGTCCACACAATATCAATACATTTGAGAGCAATCGTCTCAGACATGGGATTCCAGCAGCTGGAAGAGATTGTCTCAATTGCGTGGGAAAACACGTCAAACCCGCAAGATGCTGTCAGCTTTGGTGGCATTGTCATGGCCCAATCCGGATCAACAACAGCAAGATCCGGAATGCAATTGGGCACGAACAGGTTATTCTTCACATTGTTCAGCCGGGTATTGGTAATGACAGCCGCCGGGGAGCAGTCTGCCCCCGTGCCGGAGGTGGTAGGAATCAGGATCATAGGTACACCGGGATTCGGGACTTTGGCATCAGGCCCCAGTTCGGCAAAATATTGATTGATCGGGAAATCACTGTGGAGCAGAGTATTGATCGCCTTGGCGGAATCCAAAGAACTGCCGCCGCCAATGCCGATGATGCCGTCAATGTTTTCCTGTTTGGCAATGACTGCGCCTTCCTCCACACTGATATCCGTGGGATCCGGGATGACATGGTTCCAGACGTAGGTCTCCACCTCAGAAAAAGTGTTCATAAACGCCTTGAAATTCTCCTGCTTAGACAGCCAGTCATCGCAGACGATCATCACCTTTTTGCAGCCCAATTCCTGGATTTTAGGAGCGACGGTCATGGAGGTTCCGCAACCGAACAGCATCGGGCATTTTGTGGAAATCAGAAAAGGATTCATATTCATTCTCCTGTTAATAATTTAGTAAAGCCTTGTTCGCAGACACCGGGCAACGCAAGGAAGAAGCCTGTCATTTGCCCGGTGCCATTCAAGGGTAATCTGATACACGCCGCGCAGTCTAAAGCTATGGAGAGCTTCGGAGCGTTACGCATGGTTCAAGGAAGTATTGAAAGGTGTGTTTGGAGTTCCATGCTTTAGACTGCTCTGGTGTTTCAGCGGGTGTGCTTTACTTATTCAAAGTTGTAGACTACATTGAAGGCATCATGGATAGCGGTGATCACATTGCCGGCGCGGCGGGCACTGCCGATTTCATAGATTTCAACGCCTCTGCCAACCAAATCCAGCGCCATAGACGGATTCGGTTTCAAGCCGATGGACAGCACGACCTTATCTGCCGGAATGGTCATTCTTTCACCACCGTCCGTGGGTTCCACGACCGCGCCTTCATCGGTGACAGCCACAATTTTATGAGCGGCCATGATCTCGATCTTCTGATCTTCCATCATGTCCTGGAGCATCATCTTGTGAGCAGTTGTCACGTATTCGCTGGACAAAACAGCGGGAAGGGCTTCCACAAGTGTGACTTTCTTACCTGCCTTGGACAAATCAACTGCGGTTTCACAGCCTACCATACCGCCACCGACCACTACAACGGTCTCACCCACATCGCTGTGGTTTTCCAGCAATTCCACCGCAGAGATGGCCTTTTCAATACCTTCGATAGACGCAGGCATAATAGGCGTGGCGCCGACCGCGAGAATGACCGTGTCGTACTTGCCGCTGTCCGCCATATCCGGCGTAAACTCTGTTTCCATGTGAATGGGAACGTTTTTCTCTTTCAACTCGGCGATATACCAGTCACGCAGCTGGTGGATTTCTTCCTTAAAAGCATGCGCACCGGCAGCGTTCAGCTCGCCGCCCAGAACCTTGGACTTCTCGAAAATCTCGACCGTATGACCGCACTCCACTGCCTCACGGGCGGCTTCCATGCCCGCTGCGCCGCCACCGACAACGGTAATGCGTCTCGGATGGACCGCTTTTTTCGGAAGCGTATTGATCTCATTGAAAGCTCTGGGGTTGACCGCACATGTGGTATACTCGCCAAGGCCCAAATCCAGGTGACGGCCAATGCAGCCCATATTGCAGCCAATGCAGGGACGGATCTTCTCGGGCTTGCCGGCTTCCAGCTTGCGGGGAATATACGGGTCCGCCAGAGAGGGCCTTCCGAACATGAACGCATCAGCCTGACCCTTATCAAGAGCATTGGCGCACAATTCAATGTCATTCATCTTGGAACGTGCAATGATGGGGATGTTGACATTTTTCTTGATCTGCTCATACAGATTGATGCCGTGGCCTTTCTCCATATAGCAGGGAGGGCATGCGTAGTAGAAGGAGTCATAAGTGCCGGTATCTGTCATGATAGCGGCAAAACCATAGTCCTCCAGCATCTTTGCGATCTGGATCGCCTGTTCGACCGTTCTGCCGGCCTCTTCATCACCATGGAGGGATGCCTTGTTCAGCGCCTTGATATAGCTCTTTACGCCCAGACCCATGGTCACCGGGAAGTCCTTGCCGCAAGCCGCCTGGATACCGTCAATCATTTCCTTAACCAGACGCATCTGGTTTTCCAGCGTTCCACCGTATTCGTCTTCCCGCTTGTTGGTGATGGACATCACAAACTGATCCAGCAGGTAGCCCCAGTGCAGAGTGTGGATGTCAACTCCGGCAAACCCGGATTGCTTTGCCAAAGCCGCCGCTTTGATGATGCAGTCCCGCTTTTTATGGATCTCATCCACGGACAGCGCTTCAGATGTCAGCTGCGGATAACCGTAAACTTCCGCAGGAGACGGAGACTTAAACGTGGGATAATTGCGTCCAACGCCCAGTCCCACTTCACAGATCATCTTGGTACCGTATGTATTGAGTCTCTCATTCAGTCTCGTTGCGGCAGGATAGAAGATTTCGGGATGGTCTAAGAAGCTGGGACCCATGGGCTCCACCTGGTTATCTACCAGCATGACGCCGGTATAAATAAGACCGAATCCGCCTTTCGCGCGTTCAACGAAATACTGCATCCCACGCTCGGTAAACGCACCATTGCTATCTACATAGGCAGGCACGCCCATGGGCGCCACCACAAAGCGGTTTTTAATAGTTTCCTTACCGATTTGAAACGGGGTGAAAAGTTGTTTGACTTTGTTGTCCATAGTATTTCTCCTGAAATAAGATGATTACCGCTGCATAGCATCGTGAAGCAGTGCAAGAACCTCTTCCTTTGTCACGTGTCTCGGGGAAAGGAGGGAACCAACGGCCTGAGGCGTCAGTTCAGAAATGCACTCTAGCTGCTCTTCCGTGTAGTTCAGTTCCTTCATCGACGGGCATCCCACAGACTTGACAAACGCAGCCAACGCATTGGCAACGGTCTCACCGGCTTCCACAGGATTCTGGTTGCTGACGTCGACGCCCATGGCATCGGCGACCTTCCGCACCTTTTCCGGAGCGGCTTCGCACAGGAAACGGATGGACGGCGCCAGCGCGGCACCGCAGGCGACGCCGTGAGGCGTACCCGCCACAGCACCCATGGACTCGGACAGGGCATGGTCGATATTGCAGATCTGGTCGATGAACGCCATACCTGCGGTCATGCTGGCGTAGCACATCATATTCCGAGCTTCCAGGTCGGAGGGATTCGCAACGACCTTAGGAAGGTTTTCCATAATGATGCCGATGCCGTCGCTAGCAAGGGCTTCGCTCAGAGGATTCACATTGTAAATGCTGGTCAGGCAGCCCACACAATGCGTGAGAGCATCAAGACCGGTGTATGCTGTCACATCCTTGGGCAGTTCAACAGTCAGCACGGGATCCACGATGGCGAGATTCGCAAAAGCGGTTCCATCACCCACAGAAAGCTTTCTATCTGTATCCATGAAATGAATCACGCTGGCGAAAGTCATTTCGCTGCCCGTGCCGGTGGTAGTGGGACACAGGATGAGAAATGCGCCGGGGTTCCGGCTCGGGAGCGTGCTGGGGTCCAGATAGTCGGCAATGGTTTTGCCGGGGTTGTTGACGATGATGTTGATGCCCTTGGCAGTATCCATAGCCTTGCCACCGCCAATGGCAACGATAGTATCCGCCTTGAAATCACGGGCGATCTGCGCACCGTTGTTAACAGTAAAGTCAGGTGCGTCCTGAATCAAGTTACTGTAAACGACGCTCTCGATTCCCGCTTCCTTCAGCTTGCCCTGCAGCTTGGCGGCAAGCCCGTTGTTCACGAAGTGGGGGGTCACCACCAGCATCGCTCTTTTGAGGTTCCGATTGTTCAGTTCATCGGGGAGTGTGTAGATCTTGTCCTCACCGAAAATGATTGCGGGCTTGGAAAGAATGTTAAAATTCATATACGTCAGTCTCCTTTTTACTCCTTTTTATTTTTTTTAAGTTTGCGCGCCCAGGTTTCGAATGCATTCTTGCTTGTTAACAAGATAACACTTTTGCTTTTTGCTGTGAAATACCGAATTCTCATTAACTTTGGGCACTGTTATAATTCATGACGAAAAATAAAAACTGCCCGTCGCAACGAAGCGCGGGCAGTTTTAATAAACTTTTCTGATAAGAGAACAGCTATATCTCAAACGTCGATGCTGTCCTTGATGCATTTCAAGAATTTTTCAACGGTCTCTGTTTTCTCAATATACGCCATTACCTGATCGCCTATGGGCACCTGTCCTTCGACCAGCGGAATATTACGAAAATCATCGCTATAGCTTTGCAGTAATTCATTCGTCAGCACTCCAGGCAGACAGTAGTATTTCCCAGTACTGAGATACAGCATGATTTCCTGATACGACCGGCAATACACGGTGGGTCCCACACTTACGTCCATGGAATTCATCCACTGAATGATCTTCGCCTTTGTCAATGAGTTTGCGTTATACAGTGCACAATTCGGTTCTTCATCCAGATCCGCCAGAGTGAGTCTGTTCCTGCCATATAGTTTATGCCCACGGCAGATCAAAACCGATGAGATATTCTCCTTGATGACGTCAAAGTTGATTCCTGGGATATCCTCCACCTCGGCCCGGGATGTAATCGCTATATCCACCGATCGATCGGTCAGAAATCGCAGTAAGTCCAGATTTTTTGTGTCCGTATAACATTCGGGAATAATCTCGATATAGGGCCATTCTATACTCATCTTTTGGATCGCTTTCAGTACCACGGAAAGGGAAAAATCCGGTGATACCGCAATCCGCAACGTTCCAGAGACACCTTCCCGGAACCGGTTGACTTTCAATCGCAACTCATCCGCTTGCTTTAGAAGCTTCACAGCTTCTTTGTAAAAGAATTTTCCTCCCTCGGTGATCCCTTCAATACTTGTCCCCCGCCGTTTGAACAGGGTGATTCCCAATTCTTCCTCCAACGCTTTCATACGACGGCTAAGCGCCGGCTGGGAGATATAGAGCTTGTCTGCGGCTTTTGTGAAGTTTTTGTAGTTGTACACCGTTACAAATGATTCCAGAGCAACAATATCCATAAATTGTCTCCCATTTCATGTTTCATCTGGGCACCGTTTTCTTTATTATGCTCAATAAGGCACCGTTTTCTTTATTATGTTCAATAAAACATTGTTAGTCAAATAACAAAATTGAATGAACTCCGGAGAATTTATGTTTTGGATTTATAAACTACTTAGCCCGATTGACGATAAGAATATATACTTAATTACTCAATCGCATTTAAATCCGTATTCCAAATACGACAAAACCGAAAAATCATACATCCCCTGGTGCCATGGGATGCAGTACATATCAACCGTTCCCACACGATTACCTCAACACCGAAATATAAAATTTTGAGGCATAGAAAAGGTAGGTTCCTTTCTCTCCGCTGCTCTCTGACCCTTTCCCCTCCCCGTTCCCGTATGGGTCACGGTATGGGTCAGCGCAAATCAACGCCCCGCGAAAAGTTCCCAAAAATACAAAAACAGCCCCGAAATCCGAAGATTTCGGGGCTGTTTGGCACGCCGTGAGGGATTCGAACCCCCGGCCTTCTGGTCCGTAGCCAGACGCTCTATCCAGCTGAGCTAACGGCGCTTAGTGCGCTCCTAACGCGCCTAAGTATAATAGCATAGCTCTGCCGGAATTGCAAGCCCTTTTCAAAAATATTTTCTTCTTCGCGTTTTTACCAGCCCATCGTATCGCGGATCGTGTCCGTCACATCGCTGACCGTGCGCACGGCGTCGGCCACGATGCCGTTGGCGCGCTTTTTCTGCGGCTGCATCATCAGCCCCGCCGCCGCGCCGACCGCCATGCCGACACCCAGCCCGATGCCCATGCCCTTGGCAAACTGCGCGGCGCACATTTTGCTGTCTCTGCTCATGCTTTTGCCTCCCTTCGCAGCAAGGCTGCTGCGCGGATAGTATGTGCGCGGCGCGAAAAGCCATGCGCGGCACGCAAATGCAGTTTCTGGATTGCTTCTCGCCTGCCGTCGGTGGTATACTACTTTTATTATAGCTTTCAAATTTTCTTCCGATCGAATGGGAGGGGATAGGTATGATCCTGCGCATTCTGGCCGTGGGCGACGTTGTGGGCGCGTCCGGCCTTGCATTTTTGAGCGAGCACCTGCGTGCCTTCAAGGAGCAGGAGCACATTGATTTCACGGTCGTCAACGGCGAAAACGCCAACGTCGTCGGCGTCACGCCCAAGCAGGCGGACGCGATCTTCGCCGCCGGTGCGGACGTCATCACGCTCGGCAACCACACGTGGACGCGCTACGAGCTGCAGCCGTATC
>OIWS01003826.1_pt1 | contig 10233 bp, 7 predicted proteins | sample 1587611 | NCBI WGS metagenome assembly OIWS01 (sample SAMEA3888919, study PRJEB22519) | human gut metagenome | biome: human gut; feature: human-associated habitat; material: faeces | place: Denmark | collected 2010 | reverse complement strand
ACAGCTTAAAATGAAAATAATGGTCAAAATATTTGGATATTAACATAGAAAGCAGATTATTAACTCTTCTTATCTAAGTGGAGCAGACTGTCGCGAAATATCTAAAAGGATTAAGTCTATTCAATCGAAGCGAAAAGATACTAAATTATATTTGGCTGTTATTGGCGAGTTTAGTTCTGGGAAAAGTACATTTATTAACGCACTACTCGGCTTTAGACTTCTTAAAGAAGCTGTTATGCCGACAACAGCATGTGCCACATATATTGAGTGTCATGCAAAAACTTTATCCTTAAAGGTATCATTCTTTGACGGAGCAAATTTTGGGGCTAGTGAGGCTAATTACGATAGCCTGAAAGATTATCTTATCTCTAAATATAAGAAGGCTGCATCTGACCTAAACCAAATTATTACGTTAATAACATCAGATCAACAGGTCGCAAAGACAGTAAAGTCTCTTAAAATAAAAGTTCCAGGCAATGCAATACCTAAAAATATAGTTATTATTGATACTCCTGGATTCAATCCAGGCTCTAATTCTGTAGATAATCATCAAGAGATTACTCGAAACGTGGTTGAGAATATTGCTGATGCTGCAATTATCTTGACACCTCAGGAACAAGCCATGTCTGCGACATTATCTCGATTCCTAAACGCAAATTTAAAAAGGTGTCTTCATAGGTGCACATACATAGTAACGAAAATTGATACCCTTGACGATACATCCTCACGTAAAGAAGTTTTAGATTATGTAAGACAACGTATCAAAACTGATTTGGCCATAGATTCGCCTAGATTATATGGTCTAAGTTCTGTAACTATGTTGCCGGTGAAACAAATTCCTTTAGGTAAAGAACACGAATGGCCATACTTGAAAAAAGCATTTTGTGAGTTTGTGCAAACAACATGGTCTGAATTACAGTCATCCAAGGAATATGTTCTTTCAGAGCACGTAAACATATTGGTCAAAGATGTAGCAATGCTTTGCGCTGATAAGCTGCAGAAGAAAGAGCTTGAAATAAAAAAAGATAAACAATTTTTAGAAGACCACAAAGTTGATGCAATAGAAATGGTATGTAATAAAATGATTGTGTCATCTTCTAATGCCATTAATGACGTATTTGCTAAACTTAGAATCTCTTTTTCCTCTGCAATGAGAAAAAGCAATTCATCTGCTGCAAGCATAATCAATAAAGGTCCCATGTCTCTTACAGCTTTTCAGACATCAAAAATGCCTGAAATAAAAACTGCGGTTGAGGAAGCCGCTAAGGATGCATTATCTTCTCTTAATTCATCAATAAATAGTAAAGTTAAAAATTGCGTTGGAATACAATTGAAGGAAATGTCAAAGGTTTTTGCATCTCATTATTCCCAATTTCCTTCTCTCAAACCGACACAAACAGCTCCATCAACTAACCTAGTTAAATTCAAAACACCAAAATTGAATTTTAACATAGCTGTGTCAAAGATTGAAGCTCTTGACTCGAAAGAAAACAAAGTGGCAGGAGGAGGCGCCGCCGCTGGTGCTGGAGTTGGGTTCCTAGTTGGAGGCCCCATAGGTGCATTAGTAGGAGGTGCAATCGGAATGTTTGGCGGAATAATTGCTGGAGATAAGTCTGATGAAATGCGAGATTCTGCATTGCCATTAGTAAAAAGTGAAATATCATCGTTTTACTCATCTCTTAGAATAAAAGTAGATAACGAAATTAATATCATAAAACAACAATATTTAAATTTAATAAAGTCTTTTGCACAAGACCATATAACAAAATATGGGGTTGCCGTGCAAAAACTCATGCAAGACCATCAAGCCACAATATGTGACCTTAATGAGCAGGTCAAGAGTTTACGGAATGCATTGATTGAACTCCAAAACGTCCAAGATGATGTAGAACACGAATTAGCAATTCTAAGAATCAAATAATCTCCCAAAAATGGATAAAAAACAACTTCTCAAAAAGCTTTCGGAAGAATTGTCCGCAGAGCACGTCTATGATGAGTACATAAAAGATGTTTCGTCATTAAACACTGACAATGTAAGATTAGGTATAATGGGTCAGCCAAATACAGCCAAAACGACCTTAATCAATGGCTTGTTGGGGACAAAATTGCCTGTTTCTAATCTTCCATCGCAGACTAACTATACCATTAATTATAGTAAGGTTAGTGAAGACTCTCTTGTTCAAGAGAATAAAGGTACAGAAATTGTTGTTGATTCTGACTGGTTAAAAAATCACAACCTTTCTATCCTCGAAATAAACAATGATATCGTTCCTGATGAGACCTCTCCGATGGAGCTATGTTCAATCATCTCAAAATGTGATGTTTGCATTTATCTTATAAATGCTCAATCTGCGTTAAATCGGACGGATTTATTCATCTTGAATAATCTGAAAGATATTAATATGTCTACTATTCTTGTTCTGTCAAGATTAGATCTCTTGTCTGAAGAGGATCAGAATGAGGTATACACATATGTAAAATCGAACATTTCTGAATTTACGAATGTTAGTTTACCATTACTCTCTGACTCTATCAGCAAATCGGCGTCGGTTATTAAAGACGAGGTAGATAAAAGTCTTTCAAAAGTTAATGTTAAGGCGATACGTTCTAACTTTGATAACTTTTATCTTACCATAGCAATAGGTCAATTATACGAGATCTGTCAGGCTCATATAGACGAATGTAACGAAAAGAAATATTCAATTGAGCAACTCGCAACAGATAAGATGCTTAAGTTGGACGAAAAGTCTACACAATGGCTTTCAGTAGAGTCAAAGCTTCGTCAAAGAATAAGTGTTATTTCTGATAAACTGCGTACCTTTATGACGGATCGTAAAGACGATATGCTCCGCCGCCTTTCTCATGATGTTGATGTATGTGGCGATGTTAAATTGTTTTGGGAAAAAGATTTCCCATTCCGTTTAGAAGAAATGGTTCGTTCCGAGATGGGATCAGCCACACAACTGGTTAATCAAGAATTGGTAAAAACCATTCAATGGTTACAAGACGAATTGCTCAAACAATTCAGATGCAAAATCTCGCTTACAACAGGTATCGTTAACGAGCGAGGGAAAAGCACCATACAAAATGCTGACGAAGTGCCGATCGCCGATATTCAAAAGCTTAAAATTGTAACTCGTATTGGTACAGCGGCAACCGTTATTGCTGCCGGAGCTTTATTTGCTACATCTGGCATAGGAGGCATCATTATGGCCGTAAGTATGGTTTCAGGCTTAGGTGCTGAATTCTTTATGCGCAAACAAAGCAATGACTCAAAAGAGCAAATAAAGAAACATCTTCCTGACATTATAGAAAGAGCAAACCTTCAGATTGTTACTGATTATGAGTCAAAAATTCATGAAGTTACAGCCGAACTTATCTCACACCTTCAAACACTGAAATCCGACTGGATGGAATCGTCTAAGAAAACCATTGAGCAAGAGAAAGCAATTGCCATTTTCAACTTTGGCTCTGCAAAATGGGATTCTATAATGGCTCGTATCAATCAATTAAGTGAAATTCTAATTAAATAATTATGATTACCCCCGATCAATTCAAAAGAGCTTGTGGTACATTGCTCGGAATTGTCAACAAACAGTCGGCAATCTCGGCGCAGTCCAACTTGGGAGACAAGTCGGCAATGGACTCACTAAGTGATGCAAGTGGTCAGCTTAATGATGACACCTTGCGTGTTTTGGTAATGGGTAAGTTTTCCAGTGGTAAGTCAACTTTTCTTAACGCTCTTATGGGCCAAAAGTTACTCCCTGCCAAACCCACTCCCACTACCGCAGTGATAGGTGAGATAGTTTATTCAGAATCACCTGAGGCAATTCTTCATCCTAAAAAAGGATATGCTGGTGGGAATAAGCCGTTCCCAATAAAAATTGAAGAACTTGCCAAATACATTGTCATTGACCACACGCAGCCTTCTGCTGACAAGAAAAAGGCTGAGAATCCTTTCAGTAAGATTGTTATTAAGTATCCGTTATCTATCTGCAAGCATGGAATTATGTTTGTTGACTCACCAGGGCTTGACGATCCTACTTGTCATGACGCAATCACTAAAGATTATTTGCCTACTGCAGATGCAATATTATACTGCATGAATTCAAGCCAAGCATTCAGTGCAGCTGACAAGATGGAGATTGAACGTCTCATATCCTTGGGATATAAATCAATCATCTTTGTACTTACATATTATGATGTGCTTTTGTACAACGACGATATGAACGGAACAAATGACGCTGAAGATGCAAAGCGTCATTACGTCAATCAGCTTTCTAAGTACACCGATTTAGGAGAAAATGGAATCTTCTTTGTCGGGTCGCTTCCGGCACTTAACGCCAAACTTAATAATAAGCCCGAACTGCTTTCCCGCAGCAATTTCCCACCGCTTGAGCGTCGACTTGACGAAATTCTTTTCAATGAAAAGGGACGCATGAAATTGCTTAAAGCTCTATACTCTACTCGAAGAGTTAATCGTGTCACCACTCAACATCTCACTGACCTCATCGAAGTAGCCAATTCGGATAAATCGGGTTTGTCTAACCGCATTCATGATGCCCAAAACAAGCTCAATCAAGCACAAGCTAAAGCGAATGAAATTCTCTCTCAATTTCGTTATAGCAGTGCGTCAATTATTAATGGCGCTAAGGATCGTGGTCGCCACTTCTTCTTAAGCGAAATAATTCCCAATTTAGCTGAATGGACAGAGGAATTTACTCCAAACGACGACCAAAGCATTAGCATGTGGCATCCTAAACGCACTGGTGCGGCCTTCACAGAAGGATGCATTGTCTATGTTCAATCTCGAATAGAGACAAAAATGGCTGAATGGTGCGATGAATCGCTCGTCAACGGATACGTCAAGCCACAACTCGAAAATTTAATCGCACAGCAAAATTCTAACCTCGAAGCATATGAAGCTGACCTGAAAAGAGTGCGTGCAACACTTAATCTTTCGCTTGATAGCGAATCTATCAATGAAGAAGAGAGTGCTGGTAACACAAATCGTATTCTTTCAGCCATTGCAGGTGCATTTCTTAATCCTGCAAGCTTGGTTACAGCAGGCGCGTTCGGCTGGAAAGGCTTAGTTGCTTCTTTGGTCGCAACTCTTGTTGGCGGCATAGTCCTAGGAATTGTAAGTCTGTTCACACCTGTGGGATGGCCTGCCCTTATAATCACCTGGATTATTTCGGCTCTTGTTGGCGGCGCTTTTGTCGGCGGTAATATAGAAAGCAATATCACAAAGAAGATTGCTGACAAAATGCGAGAAGAACTCACCAAACAACAAGAAACAGTTGCAGCCAACATAGGACAAACTGTATCGGAAGTTCTTGATAAAGTTCATACAGCCGTTGAAAATGGCCTGAATGCTCCGGTTGAACAATACAAGAAAATCCTTGCAGAAGCACAGCGCTCAGTCAACTCTGAAACATCCCAAATTCAATCTCGAGTTGAATCGTATTCCAAATTACGCAAGGATAACATAAACCTTGCAAATGACATGGATGCTTTCGCCCAAAGTCTAAATGCTTAATAAATAAAAGAAGAAGTACGCATTTTCCCGTTCAACGAAAATGTGTACTCCTTCTTTTATTTTTGGGGTTAATCAGGCTTGTATCATATCATATATGAGCCAAACAAAAAGCCTACAATACCAACTACTGGCTAATAAAAACAAAAAAGATGACAAAAGCGTGGCAAGGGTTGCCTTACGTTTCTGTCATCTTCTCTGGAGCCATCGCCACCTTAGCAGCGCGACCCAAGCATATATGTTGAATGCTTTAATAAATTTCTAAAAAATACACCTCCTAAAAAGTATTCGTATTGTTAAGATAATTCTAAAGCCTTTCGAGGGATGTTATTATTCCTCGTTGGCGCGGAGCTGCTGTACGTAGATAGCGTGTTCCATCTTCAGACGCTTCAGTACAGAGGGTTTGTTATACTGCTGACGAGCACGGAGCTCTTTGATAACACCAGTCTTCTCAAACTTTCTTTTAAACTTCTTCAGCGCTCTCTCGATGTTCTCACCATCTTTTACGGGTACGATAATCATTTTTTGTTTTACTTTTTTAGAAATTAAACTTATAATATTTACTGTTGTCAGAGGGCGGTAGGCTCGTCAAGACGATACAACTTTCCACTAACGGACTGCAAAATTACGGCTTATTTCTCAATCACACAACTAATTAGCCGTTTTTTTTCATTTTTTGTGCAAAATAGTTAGAGCGGAGCACATGCGTCGGCCAACCATTTCTGCTCGTCGGGCTCTAGCAGCGGGTACAGCGCCTCATATACATGGCGATGATAGGTGTTTAGCCAGGCGCGCTCATCGACACTCAGCATTTCGGGCACGATGGGAGCTTTATCGATGGGGCAAAGCGTCAGCGGCTCGAAGCGTAAGAAGCTACCAAACTCGGTTTCTCGGTGTGGCACCACCAGTAGCGTGTTCTCAGTGCGCACACCGAAACGGCCTGCAAGATAAAGGCCAGGCTCGTCGGTTACCGTCATGCCAGCATGCAGCGGTGCGGGGCGCCACTCCATACGTATCTGGTGCGGCCCCTCATGCACATTCAGGTACGCCCCCACTCCATGGCCAGTGCCATGCATATAGTTCATGCCCTCGTTCCACATGGCCATACGTGCCACAGCATCCAGTTGCGAGCCACAAGCGCCCTCAGGAAAACAGAGGTTTTGCAGTTGCAGATGCCCCTTCAGCACCAGTGTGTACACCTTACGTTCTTCCTCAGTAACAGGCCCAAGCGCTATGGTGCGTGTAATATCAGTGGTGCCATCAAGATATTGTGCGCCCGAGTCGAGCAACAGCAACCCCTCGGGGCGCAACGGCACATCGCTCTCGGCCGTAGGCTCATAATGCACAATAGCACCATGGGCAGCATAGGCAGCAATGGTGTCGAACGAGAGGTCGCGGAACAATGGTTGCTCGGCACGTAAGGCGCGAAGCTTCTCAGCAGCCGACAGTTCGGTCTCGCCACCCGTTTGCACAGCAGGTTTCAGCCATTTCAAAAAGCGCACCAGGGCCACACCATCGCGCAGCATGGCATGGTGAAAGCCCTCTATCTCGGTTTCGTTCTTCACGGCCTTCATGGCGGGCACGGGCGAGGCGGCGCGCACCACACGCAGCTGGGCGGCGGCACGCCACAGGGTATAGTTTACCTCGGCGGGGTCGAGCAAGAGATTATAGTCGTTATAGTGGCGCAGGGCTTCGGTCACAGCGGTATAGGGAGCCACCCCTACCCCTTCGTTGGCCAAATATTGTTCCACCTCGGGCGTAAGCTTTGCCTTGTCAACAAACAGTGTGGCACCATTGACCGACACCAACACATAGCCCACAAACACAGGCGTGCAGTGTACATCTTGCCCGCGAAGGTTCAGCAACCAGGCAATATCATCAAGGGCGCAAACCAGCATGCCATCGGCATGACGAAGAGACAGTTGGCTACGCAAGGCCGACAATTTGTCATGGGCCGACACGCCAGCATAGCGCTGCTGGTGCACAAACACCTTGCTGGTGGGTATAGGCGGGCGCGAGGTCCATATCTCGGCCAGGGGGTCGAGGTTGGTGCGAAGCGTCAATCCGCCATTCTCACGCAGTTCGGTCACCAAGGCCTCAACATCTTCGGCCGAAAGACAACTGCCATCAACGCCCACCTCGGTGGTGGGGGCATCGGCCAGCTCGTGCCCTAACCACTGGGCAATGGTGGGGGTGCCGGGCATACGCTCTTTCATCAACTGATACTCAGTGCCCGACAGTTCGTCGGCAGCAGCAAGAAAGTAGCGCGAGTCGGTCCATACTGCGGCCGAGGTCAAGGTAACGACAGCGGTACCTGCCGACCCTGTAAAGCCGCTCATCCATTTTCGCCCCTCCCAGTGCAGGGGCACATACTCGCTATTATGGGGGTCGGTACTGGGAAAGATGAAGGCCGAGAGGTGCTCGCGGCGCATCAGTTCGCGCAAGCGCGATAGGCGTTCAGCTATTTCTTTCATACGTTATAAGTGTTCAGTAAGCAGGCAAACAAGTGACAATTTGTTCACCTTATTATATATAATAGGTCTGTTTCAGAAATCATCGACACGCTATCAGCCGACAAGTGACGAAGATTTTTGACAACCTGACACAACAAAGATACGCTTTTTAAGAATTATCAACAAATAAAACACTAAATAAATATCAAATATAAATCAATTTTTTATATCTTTGCAAGTGGAAAGACAGAAGCAAATAATGTATGGCACACAACACCTGTGGCACGCTATTTGCAAGATGATGTTCAGAAGCACCTCAAACGATTGCACCAAGCAACGAAACTATTCAAAGTAAACTTAAAATATAATTTAGTTATGGCATTTTTAACTAACGAGAAACTCGTGATCGTCGGAGCCGGCGGCATGATTGGTTCAAACATGGTTCAGAGCGTTTTGATGCTCGGTCTTACACCTAATATTTGTCTGTATGACATCTATGAGCCCGGTGTTCATGGTGTATTCGACGAGATGCAGCAGTGCGCCTTCCCCGGTGCTAACCTCACATACACCGTAAACCCCGAAGAGGCTTTCACCGGTGCTAAGTATATCATCTCTTCAGGTGGTGCTCCCCGTAAAGAGGGCATGACACGTGAGGATCTGCTCAAAGGCAACTGCCAGATTGCAGCTGACTTCGGTGATAACATCAAGAAGTATTGCCCCGACGTTAAGCACGTGGTTGTTATCTTCAACCCCGCCGACGTTACAGCACTCACAGCTCTTATCCACTCAGGCCTGAAACCCAACCAGCTCACCTCTCTCGCTGCCCTCGACTCTACACGTCTGCAGCAGGCTCTCGCCCTCGAGTTCGGCGTACAGCAGGATAAGGTTACTGGCGCTCACACCTATGGTGGCCACGGCGAGCAGATGGCCGTATTCGCTTCACAGGTTAAGGTTGACGGCAAGCCCCTCACTGAGATGGGTCTGTCTGACGAGCGTTGGGAAGAGATCAAGCACCACACCGTACAGGGTGGCTCAAACATCATCAAGCTGCGTGGCCGTTCTTCATTCCAGAGCCCCGCTTACAACGCTGTTAAGATGATTGAGGCCGCTATGGGTGGTGAGAAGTTTACTCTGCCCGCAGGCTGCTACGTAAACTGCGATAAGTGTGGCTTCAAGAACGTGATGATGGCTATGCCTACCACTATCGACGCTACTGGCGTTCACTTCACTGAGCCCGCTGGTACCGAAGAGGAGATGGCAGCTCTGGCTAAGTCGTACGAGCACCTGTGCAAGATGCGCGACGAGATTGTAGAGCTTGGCATCGTTCCTCCCGTTGCAGAGTGGAAAGAAATGAACCCCAACCTCTAATTTGTTTTAGAGACCTATCTTTCGCAAACATTTATTTGTTAAAGATATATTTAAAGGATGAAGCCCATACCTATTGGGCCTCATCCTTTTTTTATTGATAGAAATGAACCTTTTGTAATAAACTATGCGCCACTACGCCGAAATATTTGTAACTTTGCAGTCCAGAAAAACAACAACTTACAACAATACTTTAATTATAACGTATGATGAAACACGTTACCTCGCTAATGAGTAGAAAGCACATGCTGCTCACGCTGCTTATGCTATTGTGTAGCATGAGGGTAGCCATGGCCGCCAACCAGATTATCACTATCAATGTAGCAACACCAGGAACGCTCAACACAATGATGGGCGAAACCAAAAAGTATGCAATCACCGCGCTAAAGCTCACGGGCTCAATCAATATTGACGACATCAAGTTCTTGCGCGAAATGGCAGGATGCTACCACAACTGGGGTAAGTACCCAGGCAAGCTGGAGTACTTAGATCTTGAAAACGTTAGACTGAATTTCGAGTCATGGTCGAGTCTGGATATATATACAAACAAAAGAGAATATTGGAAAAACGTGCAAGGGAGAGACTCACAAACGCTTCCATCAGGTATCTTTGCCTATCTTGACCAACTCAAGACAATTATTCTTCCTTCCAGTATTCAGTATATCGAAAATAGCGTCTTCTATCGTAACACAAGTCTTACCACCGTCAAGCTCCCATATAATTTGCGCTCTATCGGCGAATACGCCTTTTCAGAGTGCGAAAACTTAACAGACCTCACAATACCAACGTTCGTAAAGAAAATAGGTGAGTATGCCTTCAGTGGCTGTATTTATAACCATAGAACAACCAAAACTAATCAGAAATATCCGAGTGTAAATC
>OIWS01003823.1_pt1 | contig 10243 bp, 10 predicted proteins | sample 1587611 | NCBI WGS metagenome assembly OIWS01 (sample SAMEA3888919, study PRJEB22519) | human gut metagenome | biome: human gut; feature: human-associated habitat; material: faeces | place: Denmark | collected 2010 | reverse complement strand
AGGTGCAGCCGTTTAGGTATCGCGGGTATGTGTTTGATGAGGAGACGGGGCTGTACTACCTGCGGAGTCGGTACTATAATCCGCAGTGGGGGCGGTTTGTTAATGCGGATAGTATCTTAACCCAAAACTTGTTTGCATATTGCAGCAGTTCGCCTGTTAACAATAAAGATGCAAAAGGTACAAGTACTACATCGGCGAATTTTTCTATGGCACTTTGTGACAGCGAAGCTGGTGGCTGTCGAATAAAACTATCTCGTCCACAGAGACTTGAATTTGATAGCATGACTGCTCCTGCAACGCTGAATCTTTATCGTGATTTTGGTTTGGGTGCTGACGTAGATATGCCATTACTGAATGAGAACAGATATGTTACTGTGATGAATAATCAGGAGGCAAAAGTAATATCGGAAACGTTATTAAAAAATAAGGATGATACGATGTTAGCCATTAGTATTTTCTGGGTTGCTGTAGGAACTTTTATTCCGTCTGCAGAACTTTCTGCAATTGTATCATATGCTTCGACAATTGGAATGAATTTCTATTCAAGCGGCTTCGAAAGTACCTATGTTATGAGCGGACAATATAGCACGACGATTGCAATTTATGATGCTTCCGCAATAGAAAGTGAACTGCTGTATGTTTTGATTAGAACAGCAGGAGAAGATGGATCGGCGCTAAATACGGATTGGAATGCATTTGGCGTTAAGCAATCTGAACTAAACATAGACCAAATTCTGAGTGAAGAACTGTTCTTGTACTATTTGGAGTGAGAGCTTGCGAGAAGGGAGAGACACATGCTGAAACATCGGCATTATCCAATGGAAAAAGGATTTGTACGGCGAGATACACTTTATACATGTAGTGTGTGCGGCAAGAAAATTGTTGTCAATTATAATTCTTATTGCGCAATGCGCGTAATTTCAGGGACTTTATCATTAGCTGTACCAACTGTAATTAGCCTTTATACGCTTAAAAACGGTAAGCCTGGTCTGTATAGCCCATTAGTGTTCTTACTTACTCCGCCGATTCGAATCATTACACAATGGATTTATCAAAAATTCTATTTAAAGTTTGAAATTATCGCGAAAGAGAATAACGTATGCTCATGAGTGAACTTCTTATACAAAATGATGAGGAATGGGCATCTCTCGTAAGTAGTATAGTAAACGTCAACTTCTATCTTTGATAATTACTGGCGGCATACAACCGACACCTACTCGGCTGTGTGCCGCCTTTTCTATGCCTGAAAATTTTCTTCATTTTCGCGTTTCAGAAACTGAAATTCAGGCAGTCCGCAAATGCATGCATTGCCCCGAGTTTCAAGCGGAGGGCAAAGAAAAAAGTCCTGAACCCCTTGGAATTACTGGGTTTCAGGATTTCAGTTTCTGGTTTTGAATTCGCGAACTTTTCTGCTATGATGAGGCTACGAAGCAACGACAGGAGGTTTGCGGAATGAGTATTGCATGGAACTATCTGGATAAGCGGAGCGCGGCAATGGCGGCGCTGAAAGATTATCGCAGCATGAAGGCGATTCTGGCGACAACGGCGGAGGAGATTGCGAATGTGCGGCAGGACATGGTTCGCATTGGCGGGATGCGCTTCGAGGAGTCGGCGCATGGTGCGCGAAATCCGCAGGCGGGCGAAAACCAGATTCTGCATGGGATTGCGGAAATTGATGTGCTGGAAGTTGGCATACCCGGAAAATGTTCAAAAATCAAGTGTTTCTGGACTTCGCAAAGGCGGCAGGCAAGCAGAGGCAAAGGCTCGAAAAATGTAAGCTGTTCTCTCCGAATTTGGAGAGAAATTGGCAGGTTGGAGAGAAAATTGGAGAGAAAAGGACGAGAACAGCGCGCAACGCACACCCGTCTGGTGTTGGTAAAACAGATGAGGTGATATGCAATGAGTCAGAACATCGACTATAAAGCGATTTTGAAGGCGTATCCGGAGACGATTTCGAAGGAACAGCTCTATAAACTGTGCCATATCAGCAAGCGCATGGCGAAGTTCTATCTTGACAATGGGATGATTGCTTGCACAAATACGGGGCATTCCACGCATAAGTACATTATCAGAACGAGTGATGCAGTGGCATTCCTTCGGGATAGGGAGAAGCATCCTGACAGGTATCGTGTTACAGGAGTAGGCGGAGCGGGGCGTGAGCCGATTGTGCATCCGTCAATCAACTATGATCAGGCAGTTATGCGGGCGTATCAGCGGCTTTTAGTTCGGAAAATCAGCGTGTATCCAGACTTGATGACGGCGGCGGCGATTTCCCAGTTGACGGGTTACTCAAAAAAGACAGTTTTGACGTGGGCAAGCCTTGGAATGATTCGTTGGTTTAAGAACGCTCAGCAGCAGTATGCACCAAAAGAATTGGTGATGAAGCACTTGTTGAGCAGGGAGTTCCGCGAAATTCGCAATAAGAGCGATACGCACGAGGAATGGATTCGGGAACTTATGGAAAATATGAACGCACAAAAGAATCAAAAGTAAAAGAGGCATATTCTGGATGCGACGCGCAGAAGGACGACAGCGCAACGTTAGCAATGGATTGAAGTTCTTCAATCGTGTTTCTTCGTCTGCTTGCCCTCCGCCCAATGATTTGACAAGTGGACTGAGAAAAAAATATCGCCGGCTATTCCGTACGATTGACTTGCTATTTCCAGCAATAGATGGTAAAATCAAAGTACACTGAGGTTCAATATCCTTTTGAGGGTTATGCGCAAGAGCAGCCTCGGTAGTAATGCTTCGGAAGGGAGTAGGTAGCATGGCTTTTTTGAACATTCCGAAGGGAAAATCCGAATTTGAAAAGATCCGTAGAGAAGGTCTATACTATGTCGATAAGACAGGGCTGATTGGTGAAATACTCAAGTCGTCCGGTACGCAAGTTACATTAATAACTCGCCCGCGCCGCTTTGGAAAGACGTTAGGAATGAGTACGCTTGAGTGCTTCTTAGACATTCAAAAAGATAGCAAAAGTTTGTTTGAAGGACTGGAAATTTCAAAGCAAAAGGATATTTGCGATGCGTGGATGAACCAGTGGCCTGTGATGAGTTTGAGTCTTAAAGCAGTTGAGGGAAACGATTTTTCAACTGCGTATGAGCAGTTTGTTTATGAAATTGGAGAACTTTATAAGAAACATGAATATCTGATGCAAAGCTCGGTGCTGAACGAAGAAGAAAAGAAGCTGTTTTGGAACATTGCGTATAAGCACGCGGGAAAGGTTGAAGTGATGCGTTCACTTCAAATTCTCTCAGAGTTTCTGAACAGACACTATCATAAAAATGTAATTCTTCTCATTGATGAGTATGATGTTCCTATGGCGAAAGCAACCAGCAACGGCTACTACAAAGAAATGCTTGAAATCATGAAGGGATTTATGCAGGCATTAAAGGATAATCCGTATCTTCAACTTGCCGTGGTTACTGGATGCCTGAAAATTGCAAAGGAGAGCATTTTTACAGGCACAAACAATTTCGTCTCGAACACAATTACTTCGTCTCACCTTAACGAATACTATGGATTTGTTCAAAGCGAAGTGGATAAAATCCTTGAAGATGCAGGCATCAAGGGGAAGAAAGAAGTCATAAAGAAATGGTATGATGGTTATCATTTCGGTGATGCTGATGTCTATTGCCCTTGGGATGTGATGTGCTATATTGATGATTTGCAGAAAAATTCCAATGCAGAACCAGATGAGTACTGGAAAGATACGAGTGACAACGCAATCATTCGCTCGTTCATTGATTATGCCGGCACAAGCATTACAAAGAAAATGGAAACGCTGATGAGCGGCGGATATATCGTACAGAGAGTGGATGAAAATCTGACGTATGACTATTTGCACTCATCTGAGGAAAATCTATGGAGCATGATGTACCTGACGGGCTATTTGACACGGGTCAGAGATGGTGAAATCAATGAAGCTCTTCCGGATAACATGGTGGCGCTGAAAATTCCGAATTTGGAAATCAAACAGATTTTTGAAACAGAGGTCGCTGAATGGTTTGAGGAAAGTGCTTCTAAATGGAATAAGAATGCACTTTTTGAAGCCGTGTGGCGTGGCGACTGCGAAAGCATCACAAGGGAAGTGAGCACACTATTAAGGCGCACCATAAGCTACCATGATTATGGAGAGGACTTTTATCACGCATTTCTGAGCGGTATTTTCGCTGGTGCAGGATATCAGGTGGATTCAAACAAGGAACATGGAGAAGGTCGAAGTGATGTCGTTGTCTGCGATACGATCAATGGCCGGGTGGCTATTTTTGAAGCGAAACGCGCGATGACATTAGGCGATTTGGAATCTGCGTGTGACAAGGCGCTGCGGCAAATTGACCAAAGAATGTATGCCAAGGATTTTGAAGATGAATATGACAGTGACCACATTCATTGCTATGGCATTGCGTTCTATAAGAAACGCTGCTTCGTAAAGAAAAAGGATTGAGTATTTTCAGCCCGTCAGCATACTGTGAATAACACAGTGTGCTGGCGGGCTCTTTGGCATTTCAGGATGAGTTTCTACCTATTATAATAGGTACATTCTACGGCGGGGACTCAAAGAACGTGTCTCTGAAAATGCAGTGATTATTCGTTGAGAAGCCAATCAATGAGGTTCTCGGATTTGATGCCGTCATAGGAAGTATCAAGTCCCGGCTCAAGAGATAACACGATTTTTTCGTAGTTATCACGAATGCTTTGCAGCGGTGCGAGTTCACGCTTGCGCACGTCCTCGCTCATCATGGACTCCGTTACCTGAATATACTTTTTTTCGTCAGCTGTCGTTGCGATGAAATCCACCTCGCCATTGCCGATTTTGCCGATTGCTACATCATAGCCACGGCGAAGAAGCTCAAAGTAAACGACATTCTCGATGGCGTGACCGCTGTCGCGATTGCGAAAACCCAGTAAATAATTGCGAAGTCCGATGTCAACGATATAGTATTTTCCGAGCGTGCGGAGGTAGGCTTTGCCCTTGATGTCAAAGCGTTTGATTTCATAGAAGAAGTAGCTCTCCAACAGCGCATTCACATAGGCTTGTACAGTATGTGCGCTGGGGATACCCTTGCGTTTATCATCGTCCAAAAGCCCTTCGTTTACCAGTATATTACCGATGGAGGCAATAGAAACGCTGGAGCCGATATTATCTGCAAGGAACAGGATAATCTTGCGAAGCAGCGCAGGGTCTGTGATTTGCTTTTGCCCTCTGCGAGTTTCTCGCTCCAGAATATCGCGGATTACGACTGTGGAATAGATGCCATCAAGAAGTGCCAGCACCTTTTCCTGCTCCAGACCAACATCAGCAATGCCGGGCATCCCGCCGAAGCGCATATAGGCAGCGAAAACCTCTCGCAACTCATAGCGTTCATTGTTTTTATCGAATACCTGTTTGCGAAGCCCGCCAAGCGCACTTTGCGTTTCACGAACATCAAAACCATGAAAATCGAGAAATTCGCGGAAAGAGAGCGGCAGCATTTTGATTTCTACGCACCGTCCGGAGAGATAGGTGGCATACTCCGAAGAAAGAAGATAGGCATTCGACCCGGTAACATAGATATCGCAATCAAAGTCCACACGGAAAGCGTTTACTGCATCTTCCCATGCTTTGATTCGCTGCAGCTCGTCAAAGAAAAGGTACATCCTCTTTCCGGCGATGATGCGCTCTTTCACATATCGGTAGACATCGTCAGCACTCATCTTATGAAAATCAAAGGACTCAAAATTCATCTCGATAATCTGCTCCGGCAGAACACCGGTATCCTTCAAATGCTGAACCATCAACTTTAACAGACTGGACTTACCGCAGCGGCGAATACCGGTAATAACCTTGACTGGTTCCGTATCCTGAAAGCCAATCAGCTTATTCAAATAGCTGTCGCGCCGTCTAAGTTCATGAGAATCTATCATGTGGTACACCTCCTGTATCATTAGTATAGCACAAATCGGCGAAAAAATAAAGTAAATGCACTGAAATGCAAAAACTTTTAACATTCGACCGACTTTGCAGCGCTAATCAATAACAGTTTGTGGATACTATGTGCAGCGCGGTATGCTGGGGTTCATTTGCGTTAGTCAGAATACAAAGATTCGCGGCGCATTCTCATTTGAAAATGGTAGCGGCTGATTTCTATTGGGAATATGATTGCATGAAAACACAAAAAAATTCCGGTTTCGGAATACTATATTGACTTCGAGAATATTCTGTTCTATAATAGAGATACTTCTTGCAGGAGGTGTATTCAGTGGTAGAGCGAAAAGAGTATCTTGACGAGCTGATTGGCTGGAAGGACGAACAAGTCATCAAGGCCGTGACCGGCATTCGCCGCTGCGGAAAATCCACATTGCTGGCGCAGTATCAAACTTGGCTCAAGGAGAATGGCATTGCAGATGCGCAGATTGTTTCGATAAACTTCGAGGAATTGGAGTATGAGGAACTGCTGGATTACAAAAAGCTGTACGCATATCTGAAAGAACGGCTGATTCCCGAAAAAAACACCTACATCTTTCTTGATGAAATTCAAAAGGTTGCTGACTTTGAAAAGGTCGTGGATAGTCTGTATGTGAAGCCCAATGTGGATATTTACATCACCGGCTCTAATGCGTACATGCTTTCTGGCGACCTTGCCACGCTTCTGACAGGGCGCTATGTGGAGATTAAGATGCTCCCGCTTTCGCTGAAAGAATTTCTGACGATTACAGGGATGGACGAGGAGCGCGGATTTGCGGAGTACTTGAAATGCGGCGGGCTGCCTTACGTCGCTCGGATGGGGTGCACCACAGCAAAAGTGGAAACCTATTTGGAGGGCATCTACAATACCGTTATCGTGAAAGACATCGAAGATAGGCAGGTGCGGCGCGAAAGCGAGCCGAGCAAGCGGAAAATCACAGACATTGCCCTGCTGAAATCAATTGCCAAATACCTTGCAAGCGTGGTGGGCAGCCCTGTTTCCATTCGCAGCATTACCGACTATCTGATTTCTTCTGGCAGAAAAGTTTCTCCGAATACGGTGGATGATTATGTGGATGCGCTGACAGAATCATTCATATTTTATCCTGCTGAGCGCTTCGACATTGTGGGAAAACAGCTTCTGAAGGTCAACAAGAAGTTCTACATTGTTGATCTCGGCTTGAGAAACCACATTCTCCCCCGCAGAAATTACGATTTCGGCTTCACGCTTGAAAATGTAGTCTATTTTGAGCTTTTGCGACGGGGCTATCAGGTGATGATTGGCAAGCTCGGAAGCACGGAAGTTGATTTTGTGGCGGAGAAGCATGGCGAATACAGCTACTATCAGGTAACAGCAGATATGACGGCACAGGAGACGTTTGACCGCGAAATGCGTCCATTGACACAAATCCGCGATAATTACGAAAAAGTAGTCCTTACAGCAGAACGCCTGACAGTAGGAAACTATAATGGCATTCGCGTAAAGAACCTTACAGACTGGCTTCTTGGAAAAGATAGCTGACATCATAAATATACCCTATCGGTGATAAAATGCATGTCGAATGCAGAATTATACCCGATAGGGCCTTCGTTTCTTTATGCAAATACAGCGGCGCGTTCTATCAGCAGTGCAATGCAGGCTTGCCGAATATCATTGGGAATTTCAGCATGTTCGGCAATAGAAATCAGCACGTCAACCTTTTTAATCAAATTTTCAATCATCTTTTCAGCAGCAGCGGACGACAAGTGGCAGGCTGCTGCTAACGCAAAGAAATCCTTCTTGCGCAAGTTGCTCTTTTTGCCGTTCAACGCCAAAGCGGTTTCCTCTGTGTCAGTTGATACGATGTTTACAGGAAGCATGTCATACGCGGGAGACAACATAAATTCCTGTGAGCCGGGGGCAGTTTCAAGCAATGAAAAATTTTTCAAATGCATATCGGAATTTCCCACCAGAAAAGAAAAAACAATGCGAATAAAGAATTCTGCCATATCTAATCCCTTTTGTGAAGACCATCGGTCAATGACTTTGGCACATCGTTCATAGGAACTTTGGTACTTGTCATTTGTCAACCGATAGGTTAATTGACAGAAATCTTCCATAGCTAACAGTCGAATTGATTGATCTGGCAGCACCATGCGGTCAACACGCTTCGTAATATAAGCATATGTACCATCTGATTGGATGAGTCCATGCGGTACTGTGGTGATGCCTGCTGCATCGGCCATACACATAATCATTTGCTCTGCTTCTGGCAAGGCACGATACTCATTCGTCTGCGGCTTTAGAATATATCCGGATGGATAACCAACGAAAGTTAGGCGAGCTTTCTCTTCTTTGGACAGGTGCAGCGACAATTTTTTTTGCACACCCGGTACAGTGTAGCCCTTACTGATTGTTTCATTTGCAATCCATTCTAATGCTTCGTTTGAAATGGTGATTTCAGGTAATCTGGTAGTTCCAAAGAAATGTTTGATGCAGGAGTGATGCCAGCCGCAGGAGGCAGCTCCTTTATTCTTGATGGGCTTTCCACAGCAAAGGCAGATCATTTGCGCACCTCCTGAATGGTTACATTGCCAATCGTATCACGACATGCGATAAGCAGCAAACCAAAACGGTCTTTTCGATTAAGTTTCCAGTTGCGCGTGACAACATTTAGCAGCCACCCTTCTGGAATGAGACCGTCGAAGAAAGAAAATAGTGTGCTGGAGTCATAAGGCTCATCACGCAGCGGAAGAGTCAGCGAAACTGCTCTCGGATTCTCGCTGCTTAGATAATCTGCATCATAGGCAAAGCGATAGCCATCTTCTGTCTCAGAAAGTGTGCCAGCATAGCAATCTTCGACATAAACAAATCCTGCTCTAAATGCGTCCATCAGTCTGTTTCCTTTCTGCCGGGGACGGCTTCCATGCCAAACATAGCAAGTGCTATATTTACTTTGTCCATGCGGACAGTAGGTTTTCCCTGCTCTAATTCACGGACAAAGCGAAGTCCAAGACCAGAACGAACAGCAAATTCTTCTTGCGTGAGTCCTGCAGCCTTGCGGCTTTCGCGGACAAACTGGGCAATCTTGTTCACGATAAACACCTCCAAAGGCTTAAATCATCACTATATTTTATACCCAATCGGGGCGAAAGTCAATAAGGAAGGTGAAATTATACCCGATAGGGATTACATGAATTCGTGACGGATAGAGAAGAAAGACAAGCCATGTCTAAAAACGCGGATGCACACGCTACAAAAGTGTGATAGAATCATACCGTCGAAAGATACAGAGAGGCTCCCGCGCACGGCGCGAGGGGCTTTTTTCGTACCCTTCGATAGAAAAAAAACGTGCGCGAAAGGAGCGCACAGAAAAGAAAGGAACCATATGAGTAACCAAGAAACCAATCAGGAACAGATTCAGTTCCCGGCTCAGCAGGAACTGAAACACCTCCGCACTCGCTGCGGCAAGGTGTACGCGCTGGGCAACAACCGATTCCGCGCAGTGGTACAGACCACGCCGGTTCATGAGTACGATGCGGCGACGCGCCAGTGGGTGGAACTGTCCGCCGAAAAGCGCCAGCAGATGGCGGCGCAGGCACACAGCCCGATTGCGACGTTCGCGGATAATTCGGCGGATTCTGCCGCGGGCATCCTCGATACCTACGTCAAGGAAGGTTCGACGCAGAACTTCTCGCATGACGAGCGCTTGCGGATCAGCAACACGAATTACTACGGCAACCGTTTGACCTACTTGAAAGTCGTGGATTTTCCGCGTCTGGGCGCGAACCATTTCATCACGTCCGCAAAGCTGTGCGTTCGCAACGTCTATGCACCGATAGCGGATACTGCCATCATGTGCAAGAAAGTGCTGGAGGACTGGAATCCGGAGACAATCACCTATGACCACCAGCCGGATGTCAGCGGCGTGTATCAGGATTACTGCCGTGTGCTGAAAAATCAGTATTCGTGGAAAGAGTTCGATGTCACCAGCCTTGCGCGCAAGTGGTATTTGGGCGACAATCACGGCGTTCAGCTGAGCGCGCCCGAAAGCGAAAGCAGCTTTTCGCAGCTTCATTCGAGCGAAACGGCGAATCAGCCGTATTTCGTATTGGAATATGCGAGCCTTGCGGGTCTGGAGAGCTATCTGACTTACGACCATCAGTCTGCTGGTTTGGCAGGGACTGGCAGTGTCAGTCTTGTCAACGGCAACCTGATTTTCTCTCACGCGGACACGGCAATGAACGGCAATCGCCTGCCCGTCTCGATTACGCACTATTACAATTCTTGCGACAGCGACAAAGACGAGTTTGGTA
>OIWS01003818.1_pt1 | contig 10250 bp, 5 predicted proteins | sample 1587611 | NCBI WGS metagenome assembly OIWS01 (sample SAMEA3888919, study PRJEB22519) | human gut metagenome | biome: human gut; feature: human-associated habitat; material: faeces | place: Denmark | collected 2010 | reverse complement strand
TCATGCGGCCCCCATTGGCTTTGAGTTGCTTTTTGAGCCACTCGTCACCAAGTTCTTTTCGGGCAATATTGAGTGCACCGTTTATGTCAGCATTGATTTCCGTACCGTCGGCGGTACGGTATAGCCCACGCTTCACACGATTCCCGGAGAATTTCGCTTTGACTGATTCGTCATCAGTTCTGTAATCCGGTACGGCATCGAAATCCAAGGCACTGGCTTTGGAGGTATAGCTTTCCTCTCGGACAATCACCTTGATGCCGTAGACCTGCGCCTTGTACTTCACCTTATTGATGAAGCGCGCATGCGGAATGGCAACAAACTTCTGGTTGTTCACCTTCCCCATGTCGCATTTCGTCTTCCACTGCGGGTTATACCCAATGATGACGGTACCGATGTCATACGTCAGACAGTATTCGACCACCAAGCGACTCGCCTTGTGAAGGTAATCTTCCATCTGAGAGTAGCGACGACGGGATTTGGCGGCTATGTGTCCGAACTTTCCAAGGCTCTTGAGTTCGGCAACCTGTTTGTTCCACCATTGGTTGATCGACTTTACTTTTCCGCCCTTGACGAGGAGGAAGGGGGCTTCCGCCTTCGTCGAAATCATGGTTGCGAAATTGTCGATTCCTAAATCGATGGAACATGCTGCCGAATCGTCAAGTTTCAGTTTTTCGACCTGAGCGTCTTCACACTCGAAAGTGAGTTCCAAAACAAAGGAATTCCCCAAAGGCACGATACGCACGTCGCCCACAACGGTTTCCGAAATCTTCGCGTTGAACGCCTGAGTTTCACAGCAACGGATTTTGATCGGCGCAAAGCCATACTCTTTTCCGCCCGTGAGGTAGAGGCGATGATTTTCGATTTTGTAGCCGTTGCGACCGACGATAAAGGATCGGTATCGTTTCTTATAGCCGGGCAAGTTGGGATGGGCTTTGAACTTCTCCGGGTTCTCACGATAGGACGCGCAGGCCTTCAACCAGCTCTTCATCTGCTCGGAAACAATCTGCGTCTGCCGTTGAGCCGATGCTGCCGAAGGCATCGACCGATAGACTTCGACATTATCGCTTCGAACCGTTTTGTCCAACTCACTTCGAGTGAGAAGGGGGGCCTTGGCAAAGAACCGCTGACGCAACGCATAGACAGCACAATTTCCCAAACGTCGGGCTTGTCCGCACAATCTGTGACAGGCACCGAAATTCGGGTGACCGGGCTTGATGAGAATTCTTTCCGTACGTTGCATATCAGCATCTTACAGAAAACAAACAGGGCCGAGCTGACGCTCGGTGCCGCTATCCATCCCCACGCTTACGCATGGGGAATTCCGCGGCTTTTCGGTAAAAAACGCTAACCCGCGGCCGGCGACAAAAGCGCCTCAGCGTGTACGGGACGGAAAGGCGATTCCGAACGGGCGAGCGTCGTGTATTCCCAGCTCGTAGGATCCGAGATCAGCGCCCTCAGAAGCTTGTTATTGAGGCCGTGCCCGGACTTATAGGCGCTGTATCGCGCAAGGAGCTTGTGCCCCAACACATAGAGGTCGCCCATGGCATCCAAGATCTTGTGTTTCACGAATTCGTCGGGTGAGCGCAACCCCCCGACGTTCAAAACGCGAAACTCATCCATCACGATGGCATTTTCCATCGTACCGCCCTGTGCGAGCCCCATCGACCGGAGCATCTCGACGTCCGTGACAAACCCGAACGTGCGGGCGCGGGATACGGCGTCTTCGTACGTTTCCCGCGAGAAATCTACCGTCGCGTTCTGCACCGTGTTGTCGATCGCCGGATGCCCGAAATTGATGCCGAACTGCAGCACCAACCCCTTATAGGGTTCCAACTGCGCCCATTTGTCACCGTCCGTCACCTTCACCGGTTTCAGTACGCGCACAAATTTCTTGGGGGCGCTCTGCTGCATCAGTCCCGCCGAACGGATGAGGTAGACAAACGTCGCCCCCGAACCGTCCATAATCGGAATTTCCGGAGCATCCACATCCACGTAGACGTTGTCCACCCCCATGCCGTTTAAGGCGCTCATGATGTGTTCGATCGTGGAAATGACGACCTTGCCTTCATTTAAGGTGGTCGCCATCCGCGTATCGTTCACCGACGTGGGCTTGGCGGGCATCTCCACCGGGGGCGTCATGTCGACGCGCCGGAAAATGATGCCTGTATCGGGCGCCGCCGGTTTCATCGTCAACCGTACCCGACGCCCGGAATGAAGCCCGATGCCCACCGTAGAAATCGTGCGGGCGATCGTGCACTGTCGTAAAAGGGGTGAAGCGTCCGTCATCAGTTTTGACCGCGCAGGAACGTGGGAACCGCAACGAACGGCGCGGTCTTCGTTTCTTCAGCCTTCGGCGCCACGGGACGGCCGTACGGATCCGTCAGGGGCTGCTGCGGCTGGGGCGCAGGTTGGGCGGGCTGTTGCGGCACCGCAGCCTGCGTCGCCGCCTGATGCACGGGCTGCTGATACACCGGTGCTGCGGGCTGCTGATACACAGGAGCCTGAGGCGCCGCGTAAGAGGGCTGCGTAAAGGTGGGAGCCGACGTAAAAATCTGCTGCGGCGTGGGCTTCGGCTGAGGTGCGGCCTGATAAATGGGGGCAACACCTTGATTGCCGAACGCGCCCAGATGGCCTTCCTGCGGGTCGTCCAAACCGGTCGCCACCACCGTGACGCGCAAGCCGTCGCCCATCGAATCGTCGAACGCCGTCCCGATAATCATCTGTGCGTCGCGGCTCACAAAATTCTTCATGACGCTCATCACCTGACGGATTTCGGGCTGAGACATCGTTTCGGAAGACGCCGTCACGTACACGAGAAGGCCGCGGGCCCCCTGCAGGTTCGCGCCTTCCAGCAGCGGGCAGGCAATCGCCTTTTCGGCCGCTTCGCGGGCGCGGTCGGGACCCGTAGCCGTCGCCGTCCCCATCATGGCCGTACCGCGTTCGCTCATCACCGTACGCAGGTCTTCGAAGTCCACATTGATGATACCGGGCGTATGAATGATTTCGGCAATACCGTTGCAGGCCTTGTAGAGCACATCGTCCGCGGCGGCAAAGCAGTCCACCATCGTCGCGGCACCCCCGACCTCGTCTTCCAACTTGTCGTTGAGAATGACGATCAAGCTGTCGACCTTGTCCTTTAGATTTTCGATACCGGCCTGCGCCTGACGCATGCGGCGGGAACCTTCGAATTCAAAAGGCTTCGTCACCACGGCGACCGTGAGAATGCCGAGTTCCTTCGCAACTTCGGCAATGACGGGGGCAGCCCCCGTACCGGTGCCGCCGCCCATGCCGGCCGTAATAAAGAGCAGATGCGTCCCTTCGAGCGCTTCGCGGATCTTATCGGTAGCTTCCTGCGCGGCCATCGCGCCCACTTCCGGTTTGGCACCGGCGCCGAGGCCGGTCTTGCCGAGCGGAATCACGATGTCGGCCCGGGAGCGGCTCAGCGCCTGTTTATCCGTGTTGGCGGCAATGAACGTAATGCCGGTCGCATGGTTGTCGATCATGTGTTCGACGGCGTTGCCGCCGCCACCGCCGACCCCGATAACCTTAATGCAGGCATCAAAATGCTCGGTTTCCTCAATAATGGGCTCGAAAGACATGTTCTTCCTTTTGCTGATAAACCCCGGAGACGTCTCCCCGAAGCAAAAATCTTCCTATCTAAGACCGTTTTCTTTTACGAATTCCGATTAAAAATCGAAATTACTCAACAATCACCGGTCAATGGTGCGCTCTATTTTAGAGCCTTTTCCCCGTCGTCAGGGACTTTCCCCTCGGTAAGTTGCGTATTTTCACAACTTAAATTTCCACAAAAGCCCTAAATTCTGACTCTCACCGCTCACGGCCTGCAGATAAAGCTGCGGCAGCAGCCGATATTTGAGGGTGAGCGTCGTCACCGCATCAAATACCCCCATACCGTACTTCACCTGCAGCCCCGGCAAGACGTAGCCGGAAACCACGACCTGCGTGTCGTCGCCCCCGCCCGCCGTATCGACCGTCAAACCTCGAATGCCCAGTGCCTCACCGACGCTTCCGACGATGCGTCCCGTCTGCGAAGCGCCTAAACCGATCAAAGCCGTCGTCATCATCGACGTGCTGTCGGCGTCGCTGCTGTTGTCTAAGCCGTGCCCGGTCAAAAGGTACGACAACTTATTTTCTTCACTCATCGCCGGGTCGGAAAAGAGCGTCACCTTGGGCGAAGCGGCCGTCCCCGAGACGTTGACGCCGGCCTGAACGCCGTCGTCGGTGGATTCGGTATTACGTACCGCGACGATGTCCAACGTCGGATTATCCGCGGGCCCCGCGAAAATAAGGAGCCCCTTCGTGATCTCCAGATCCTGACCGTACGCCTTGAAGATTCCGTTTTCCAACGCAATACGCCCATTCACGGCAAGGCGTCCCTTCGTCTGTTCCGCCGAAAGCGTCCCGGTGAGACGGCTTTTCAACCCCATCACATTCACGAAGACCCGATCCCCGATTTCCACCGTTACCTCAGCATTTACTCGGGCGGCGGTCGACACTTCCTTCGCTTCATCATCCACCAGTACTTCGTCCGAAGAGGGCGACACCGCGCCTTCTGGCATATCCGTCACGGCAATGTACCCCCGGGGTACCTTGACCGTCCCCTTCACGTCCGCCGTGCCGTTCTCGTAGGTCACGGCGAGATTCGGGGCCGCCGTGAGCCGTACGACGGGCGCGTCGGACCGAATCTGCAGGCCTTCCGAAGCCACTTTAACGTGAGCCGTCGGATTCTGCAGATCCTGCCAATCAAAATGGCCTTCGACCGCCGCCGCGCCTTTTTTCGTTCGAATGTCGGCGGTTAGAACGCCTTCGGAACCCCGCCCCGTAAACTCAACGGTGCTCGGCGCCATTTCAAACGGCACGTCGGGCGTTGCCGCCGAAAAGTCCGTGAGTTTTACTGTACCCGTTAATTTCGGCGCCGCTGCTTCGCCCGAAGCCGTCAGATCCGTCGTAAGATTTCCGGCAAGCGTCGTATCGGGAGGAAGCCACACCGCCAAGCCTGAGAGCGGCAGCTTCTGCGTCTTTAACCCGGCTGAAAGCCGTCCGTCCCGGAGTTCAAAATTAACGGCGACCGGGGCCCCCGCCGCCGTGAGGTGTCCCGTCCCCGACGCATCGCCGTTCTGCCCTTGAGCCCTCCAATTAAGAGCTTTGATTTCGATCCCGGCGGCCTTTCGACGCCCCTGCGCGGGGCGCCCGATACCCCACCGGTCGCTCTCAGCGCGGGCTTTCCAAGTGAGGTGTCCACCTTGGGACTCGACTGAAGCCTCCGCCGTGATCGTCCCCGTCATCTTCATGCCGTGCGGCAAAAGCGACACGAAATCGTCCGAAACCAAACGAAGTTCCTCGATTCCTACGGAGAGCGTGTCGCCCTTCATCCGAAAAGGCCGCGTTGCCAAGCGTCCCGCCTTTGATGTGCCGCCCGCCAGCAAAAGGGCTTCCCCTGTGATTTCTTCAGCGGATACCGACCACCGGGACGGCGCCTGCAGCGTCCAACGCGAGGGCCCGGCTTCGGCGGTGAGCGTCGTCAGAGTTCCCTGCCACCGTTTCTTCGCGAGATCCGCACTGCCGTTAATTGTTGCCGCGAGTGCGGCGAGTCCCTCCGCTTCGTTCGCCTTGAAGGTAAGTTGATGCGACGACCATTTTCCCGTCAGCGTAATCCCGACGCGTCGCAGCCGTCGTGAGCCGATGTCTGCGTTTTTCACCTGCAGCGTGAGCTTCTCGTCCGACGCCTCCGAAAAACGGCCTTTTAACCGAATTCGTTTCGCCGTCACCCCCGCCGCTGCGAACGACGCTGCCGTCAGATCCGCATCAATCCCGGGACGAACGATGGTTCCGAATACATTCACCGTACCTCTTACCGTTCCCGACAACGCGGCATCGATTTCCGAAAGCTGCGGCGCATCGACTTTCACCGTCAATACCCCGGCCGACTCTTCCGTCGTACCCCAACGTCCGTTCACCGTCACGGTATTTTTTCCGGTTGCGACGTCAAAGGCCTCCGCCGTGAAAAACGTTCCGTCGTAGGAAAGCTTTCCCTTTGCCGCAACCTTCCGATCGTTGACAAGTGCGGAAAGTCCCGGCACCTCAAGCGCCGCCCGCCAACCTCCCGACGCTTCCTGCGCAGAAAATGTTATGCTGCCCTGTGCTTTTTTAAGATTGAGTCCCGCTTCCGTCCAAGAAAAACGCTCGGTCGCCAGTCGCCCCGACGTTTTCACGCCGTTAAGCCACATCGCTTCCCCCATGAGCGTAACCGCACCTTTGTCGCGTTCGTCCTCAAGTCGTATCACGCCGTTACTTAATTCTGTAAGCGACGCCAGAGCCGACACCGTCGTGCGATACGCCTTTTCGTTTTTTCCGCTCCGCAACAGCACCCGACTTCCGGCCGACAGCCGGACTTCATCAATGAATCCCTGCAACTGCCAGTCGGTACCTTCCAACGTCACCGTACGATCTGCCGCCGGCAGCGTAAAAGGCACCCGCAGTTTTCCCGTCACCGCCAAAGGCAGGCGCGGTTGCAAGGGCTGCAGCGACACGACGGCCGCTGCCGACACCCACCCGTCCGCGGAGACGGCACCGCGGATTTCGTCCTTCAGTTCCCCGCTCAAGTTGGCCTTCAAAGTAACGGGCTGCGGCGTGAGAGTCGTTTTCAACTGTGCGTTGAGCTGCATCGGCCAGACGCCATACGTCTGCACCGTGCCGGAAAGCTGTGCTTCACCGTACTGCGGCATCCCGACACGGCAGTCTCCAATCACGAGACGCCCGTCTTCGTACATTAGAGACACCGTCGCATCATTCACCTGCGTCACGTCGCGCCCCTGTACCAACGTCCAGTCTTCCCCTTTAAACGACTGAACCGCTACGCCGATCGGGAACGTCAGGTCGCCCGGGAGGTAGTCTGCCAATCCCGACGTCTTCAGTGTCGTCTGCAGGGTCCTTAAGTCCGTCGGTTCCGCCGGCGTTTTCGAAGCAGGCAGCGTCACTCTCACACCAGCCAGCGCTGCCCCCCGCACCGCGAGGTGCCCCTTGTCAAACATCACCCCCATTTGAAACGACCTTGCGGAAATCGCCGTCCCCGCCGTCTCAACGGACGCGTCGGAAATCGTCACCTGCGACAGCTTGATTTTCGGCAGCCAGTCAGGAAGTCCGACCGAGGACTCAGCCGCCGGTGCGGCGTCAGAACCGGCCGACATTTGCGTCGTCGCCGCGACCTTAACGGCCGCCCCGTCCGCCTTAATGAAGTCAAACGTCACCCGTCGGGAAAAAAGATCCTTCCAACGCCATTGCCAAGCGAGTTCCCGTACCAATGCTGTCGTCCCAGACTCTGCAAACGCCACATTCCGAAACGTCGGATGGAAGAGTGTCCCCTCAGCCTTTTCGACGGAAAACCCGGGCAAAGCCGCCCGCACCGCCGACACCACGGTTCTGAGTCCGCTTTCCGTACCGGTGAACCAGACGGTGCCGGCGGCGGTCGCAGCCAAAAAGCAACCCGTCACAACGGCGGTGCCTTTTAAGATTTTTTTTACCATTGCGTGCCGAGCCCCACGTAGAAATGCACGCCGCTTTCCGTTTTATCTCCGAGCGGCCACGCCAAATCCAACTTTACCGGTCCCACGGGAGAATCCCAGCGGACGCCGAAGCCGGCGCCTTTTTTAACGTCAAAGTCCGAAAGGCTCCGCACGGCGTCCCCGGCGTCTGCAAAAACGGCGCCCCACCAGCCGCCCGTCACCCGGTACTGATATTCGAGCGTCCCCGTCACAAGTTTCGAAGCCCCGATGAGCTGCCCCTCATCGTCCCGCGGCGAAATCTTCTGATACCCGTACCCCCGAATACTCTTGTCGCCCCCCGCAAAAAAACGTTTCTCGGGCGGCACCTGATCCAGGTCGTCGGCGGCAATGACGCCGAGCGTGATGCGGCCCACAAAACGATGACGGTCCCGCCAAGTTCTCAAAATACTGTCCTGCAGTCGAAAAAGCGCAAAGTCCGTGCCGCTTCCCCACTCCCGACGGGATATTTCGGCGGTGTAGCGCTGACTGTCGCCCCAATTCGGAGAGAGCCCGCCCCGCTGCCGGATGCGGGAAAACGACAATCCGGGATATAAAAGGAAGGTGGATTTCGTCACGTCCGCCTGCGTAAACCGCGTCTGAGAGCTCGTCACCGAAGGCGTTCGCTGCCAACCGGACGCAAGCAGCGTCGTTCTTGAGAACGTCGCCGTCACGCTTTGGCTCTTGGTGTCGTTGAGATCCGTGTGCTTATAGCCGGAACCAATAACTGTTGACCGGATCCTTTTTTTCGGGAATCTTCCACTGTCCCGACACCGTCTGTTCATTAGCGGAGACGGCCGACGTAAATTTGAGACTATGACCTCGCCGGTTGATCCACGGCCTCGTCCACTGGATTTCGCCGTTTAATCCCACGTCGGAATCCACCCCCAGGCCCAATTCCACTTCATTTTTTGCGCGCGGCGTCACGGCCGCTCTCATGGGAAGCGTGCGATCCGTCGCCCGAGAAAATTCCGGCGTCACCGCCACGGACTGAAACCAGCCGGTAGCCGATAAATTTTTTGAGAGCGCCGCTGCCCGGTCGGCGGAAAACGCCTCGTTATTCCGATAAGGCACGAGGGACGTCAGTCGGTCTTCGTCAATCTGACTGCCTTCGAACACTGTTTTCCCGAACCGCCACCGCTCGCCCGAATGCCAGGTGATGACCCAACGCGCCTCGCCTTTTTTCACGGACACTTCAAGCCGCGACGTTTCAAATTCCGCGTCGAAATACCCTTTGGAGAGGGCAAGATTATTGAGCGCCGACTTAAATGCCTCGTAATCCGCATGCTTGAGCGGACTACCGGCCCGGGGAATGCCCGCCAGGAGTTTTTTCACGGCGGGTTCCTCCGCCGCCGGCCCGTCAATGACGACGACTGATTCCGCTAATTGAATCTGACGCCCCGGCGTCACCGTCATTTCCGCTTTCTCTCCCCGGTACGTCACCGTGCAAGTCGCTTCGTAATACCCGAAGGGTTTGAGCGCATCGGCCGCCGTCTTCACGAGCCGAGCTTCATCGGGAAGTTCCCCGCCGGACGACGAGAGAGCGGACAGCGCGATCCGCACATTTTTCAGAGCGTCGCTTTCAGGCCCCCGCACCAAAATGTCCGCGGCCGAAGCCGTCAATACCGTCCATCCCAGGGTAAAAACGAATGAATAACGCCAGACGCTTCGCATATCATCCGCCTTCTCAGAACAGTGCCTGCGGCGCGAGATCCCAATGAATAGGCGCTACTCCGTGCGCCTGAAGCCACGCGTTGGCCGTTTCAAAATGCCCGTTGCCGATGAAGGGTTCGGGCCCCCGCAGCGCCGAAAGCGGCGACGGATGATTGGACTTCAGAATGAGCGTCGGCCCAGCGGCTTTCAAGCGGATCAAATCTTCCTTCAGATGAGCCCAACGCCCCCACAACAAATAGACATGCGGCTCGGGGCGGGAAGCGACGGCCTCAATCAGGGCATCGGTCAACACCTGCCAACCGAGTTTTCCGTGAGAACCGGCCGAGTCCGCCGCCACAGTGAGCACGGTATTTAAAAGCAGGACGCCCTCTCTCGCCCAAAGAGACAAGTCCCCGACGTCTGCCACCGGCGTGTCATACTCCCGGGCAATTTCCTTAAAGATGTTTTTAAGACTCGGCGGTAGTTTTTTTCGTTCCGACGGAACAGAAAACGCCATGCCGACCGCTTCCCCTTCGCCGTGATAGGGATCCTGCCCCAAAATCACGACGCGTACTTTTGACAACGGCGTCATTCTCAACGAACGCAGAGGATCCGGCGGATAGATGACTTCACCGCCCGCCAAACGTTCATCCAATGCCTTTAATAGCGCCTGCCCTACGGGCGACGAAAAATAATCGTCCACCGTCGGCTGCCAATCGCCGACCGGTTCCGTCAGTCGATAATTTTGAGCAAACGTCATCGGTAATCCTTCCTGGGCCGGTATTTTCCACAAGTCGTCATTGTGCCAAATCGTATCCCGCTACGAGGCGTTTTCTTTTTTTGCTTACAAATCAGTCTGAGTAAAAATTTCCCGTCTGAAAACTTGCATCATCCGACAGGTCACGTATAATGCTGGCTTCTCACGGGGTGTAGCGCAGCCCGGTAGCGCGCCTGCTTTGGGAGCAGGATGTCGGGAGTTCGAATCTCTTCACCCCGACCAAAAACGTTGCTAAACTGCCCGTAGCTCAGTTGGATAGA
>OIWS01003815.1_pt1 | contig 10256 bp, 7 predicted proteins | sample 1587611 | NCBI WGS metagenome assembly OIWS01 (sample SAMEA3888919, study PRJEB22519) | human gut metagenome | biome: human gut; feature: human-associated habitat; material: faeces | place: Denmark | collected 2010 | reverse complement strand
CATTGACAAACAACAGTTCGAAATAGCCGCAAACCTCGACCAACCCCTGTACGACGCCATACATCATCAAAGCGACGATGGCGAAAGAAACAAGCAGGGCAACCAACGTACCCTTCATCGTGGGGTTCGGGAATTTCTTATAGTAATATACCAGCACGATAGCCGGAATACACAACAAGTTCAGCAAATGGACGCCGATACTCAACCCCATCAGGTAGGCGATCAGTACGATCCAGCGATCTGCATGCGGTTTGTCGGCAACAGCTTCCCACTTCAGGATCAGCCAGAAAACAACGGCTGTAAAGAGTGACGAATAGGCATACACTTCTCCTTCCACGGCACTGAACCAGAACGTATCGCTGAATGTATAAGCCAATGCTCCGACCAGGCCGCTCCCCATGATGGTGATCACCTGTCCTAAAGAAGCTTCTTCTCCGTCTTTCACTATAATCTTGCGTGCAAGATGCGTGATACTCCAAAAAAGGAACAGGATTGTCAGTCCGCTAAACAAGGCAGACATCGTATTCACCATTTTTGCCACAGTGGACGGATCGGATGCAAGTTGCGTGAACAAGTTGGCCGTCAACATAAAGAACGGTGCTCCGGGCGGATGCCCTACTTCCAGCTTGTAAGCCGAAGAAATGAACTCACCGCAATCCCAGAAACTGGCAGTGGGTTCGATAGTCATCAAATAGACGGTTGAAGCGATCGCAAAAACGATCCAGCCCAACACGTTGTTGATCAATTTATACTTTCCCATACTTTGTATAAAGTGTAATAATTAATTATCTCGAATTTGTATCCTCAGACGGACAGTTGGCCGCAAAGGTAAGCATTTACGTTTAATACCAACGCCTTGATACGCCATAAATTGTGTGGAAGAGATTAGAAATATATTAAAAGAATCCGTTGAATGACAGTCTGAAATCTGATAAATTGCCGACATTCGGATGACGACAAACCGACATCTGCGGACCGGATTTGTATCTTGTTGATAGTCTTATTTCACTTTTTGGCTGAAAAATGAAATAAGGGAATGGTATAACTCAGTGATAAGAATCCTAATTTTAATATTGTAATCGATATCTTGGTTTAAATTTTTCCTTCATGGAATAGGTGAGTGTCGGAGAAAAAGCCCTTTCCCGTTTCAAAAAGACGAAACGGAAAGGAAGGCTTTTTCTGCTGACATGGGAAAAAGGGTGGATTATTGTTGTCTTTTATTTGGTAACAAACGGAATGTACACCGATAACATCAAATCGGACAAATGCCCCCGGCGTCCGAGTGCCGGACCATCGTTGAAGTGCTTCAGCGTGTTTAGGCAACCATATTGATAGGACAGTCCTAATTCGCAATGTTTACTCAACCGGTAGCCGACTTTAGCCATTACGGAAAGGTCGAATACGACTTGTGGTTGTACATATAATGTCGGAGTTACGCCTAATCCGAAATGGAATTTATCGGTGAGGCGATAGTTCCAACTGGCGGCAACGGAGATCGGCATGATGAAATCAGTAAAACTTTCTCCGGGTGGGATGACATAGTCTCCTTCCGGTATTTTATCAATATCCCCAAGAAGAAGTGCTTTGTATTTGTAAACTTGCATCCATTGAAAACCGACTGTTGCATCCAAGTCGAGAAAATACATTTGATTTGCTAAGAAACGGAATCGATAGCCAAGCATTCCATTCGCTTTCACATCATTATTATATCCATAATGAGGAGTTGTCATATACACTGCGCCATCGTGCATCGGAAATCCGACACCGCCACCGATCAACAGACCGTGCTCGGTTTGAGCGAACACGGTGGTTGAAAGGAATAATAAGATATAAAGGATATTTCTCATTATAAATTCCATTTGGTAATAAAATTTGAGTTACCCTTCTCGAAGAGAAACTGTTGTATACCCTTTAAAAGGAATCTCATTTGTTCCGACTTCAAGAGTACCTTCCAATCCATAACGAGGACTACCATTACTATTTTGAGATACATCACCAACAGGATGATTTTTCACATCAATTTTTCCATATACAGCAAATTTTACATTGTTTGCAGAAAAAGTAACGGGAGTTGGTGCAATATATCGCCGGCCTTCTAAACGATAGGTTAAATAAAGGTCTGCATGATGCTTTTTCCATAAAACTTTCCTTTTTTGGCTAAGAAGTTCAAAACCAAAAACTTTGGATTCTCGATGAAGATTATCATAGTTTACCCCTACGAATTCGATTAAAACTCGAGCCTTTACATAATCTCCATTCGGGATTTGATATTTTATTTCGGCTTTATTTATACTATTATAGTCTGTACTTTTATTGGAACCTAAAGCCATTATTGGTGATCCAAAAATATATTCAGATGTATATTGTGGAACGTTTACAACACTATCACCTATAAAAAATAGTCCTTGTCTATTGATAAGATATCTATACATAGATGCTCTATAATTAGGTATGAAATCTGTTGAATCATAAGGATTGAACATAAATACATCTTCATATTTATGTTTGAATTCTGTTATTTGCTGATAAGGCCAAGGTTGACTCGGATCTTTTTCGTATGCATCAACAATTGCTTCTTGTTCTTTATCAGCATCTTCCATTAGTTTTTGTTGACTGATAAAATTGAATCCGGAAAAAAAAGCGTTTATTTCTTCATTTGACATTTCGGTCAATTTGGCAACTGTTTCTTTATAAACGGAATCATTCTTAAACTTTAGACAATCTTCTCCATTATAATTCCGATTTGAAAGTCCGCATCATCTACAAATGCTTTTGTTGTTATCTTACCTTCTACATTAGAAAGATCACTTTCCATCTCATTGTTACACGAGATCATAAATAACGAACATACTGCTGCACTAAATAAAATTTTTTTCATTGCAATATTGTTTTTAAATTAGATTTCACCATAAACTAAATTTTTCCCATCTGTAATGGAGACTGTAGAACCTTCTTTTATTTCCTCATCCAAAGAAATGCCAACCGAAGGTTTCGTCACTACAGATTGGTTATACACTACTTCTCCCATTGAATTTGTCACGGTCACTTGAACTGTACCTAAATTAGTGGAGAATTCCAACAACAAGTCTTTGTTGTTGTCTTCAAGCCATCCGCGGATGGGGAGTTCGGAAGTGGATGTTTTAACCCGTTTGTTAAAATTCCCTTTGAATTCAACTTTCTTTTTTGCAAAGCAAGGAAGTGAAATTGTCAGAATCAACATCAGACTTCCTAATTTCTTAATTGTATCCATCTCTTTTTGTTTTTGAATTTTCGACAAAGGTGCAGGTTTGTTTTGGAAAAGGCAAAAAAGGGTCAGAAGAGATATGGATAAGGACTGATTTATATGGACATTGTTTGTAAAGTGTTATTTATCAGTAAGATATAGGATTAGAACATGAAGGCTAAATCGCTGTATTCTCCGATATTTTTTGCATAATAAATTCACAAATACCCGTTTTTGAATTGGTCAGTTTTAATGCTTGGCGAGTTCTGAGCCTGCGCTTATTGGCTGAATCGGGATTGATCCCTAAAAGTATGGCTTCTGATTTTATACTGATATTCAGGAAACTAAGATAGCAGGTTTCTATTTCGGTTTTTTTTAGGAGTGCACACTCTTGTACGGCAGCCTGCCAGTTCGGACATATAGAGTCAATTTGTTCTTTTAAGTTCTCCCAGTCTTGTTCGGAAAGCATTTGTCTATATTTTTCTTTGCTGTTCAAGTGCTCTTTCAGTTTCAAAAAATGGGTTGAATGTTGTAATTTCTCATATTTCAGTAGAAAAACTTCTTTTTTGGTTTGGAACAACTTTTTGCGGATTTGTATGTATTCTTCTCTATCTGTTCTGATTTTAGATATCTCTTTCTGCTTGATTTCATTTTCCAGCTTAGATAACAATAGCTCTTTTTCGTCCAGCAGTAACTGTTGCTTGTTGATTTTGTCTAATCTTTTCCGGTCTTTATACAGATAAAACGAAACACCGATTAAGCCGGCTATAAAGATAAATCCGATTAATGAGCGAATGATGGAGTATAATTTTTGATTTTGTCGAATGACAGTCAGTGAATTATGCCGTTTTTCAGCATCGATGATATCGACTTGTTTCTGTTGGTTGTATAAACTATCTTTTGCTTCGTAACATTGTTCAAGATACTGGAATGCTTCTGAGATATTGTCAACTTCTTTTTCGATCAGGTAACTTAGGTATAAATGGTCGGATGGTGTGTATGGATTGTAGGTCGGACGATTCGCCATTTTTGCATAATAACGAGCGGAATCTAACTGACCGTAATTATAAAACAGTGTACTTAAAGACAGATAAGTAGGAGCATTATCTATCGTGTCATAAGTCAGACTTCTGAAAAAACAGGACTTTGCCTTGTCTATTTGATCCAAGTGGTCATAAATATTTCCTAATCCGTTTGCAATTGATGCTATTCCTATGGAATCATTCATCCCTGTAACGATCGAATCCGCTTGCAGCATCAGGTCAAGTGCAAGAGACAAAGAATCGTCGAATACCCACGTTATGCCGATATCGCGCAGAGCGAACGCATAACTCCTCATATTATTTGCTTTTGTGAAAAAATCGGCTGCCTCTTCATACTTTCGCCGTTCTTCGGAGTGTTGCCCGGTGTAAGTGTACAAGTCTGCCATATAGCTGCAAATATATCCTGCCACATTATATGAATGTTTTTCCTTTGCCAAATCCAACGCTTCCGAATATGCCTTTGTTGCCGGGATGAAAAGTTTGTCTTCCACATACGAACGTCCTAAGTAGAGGCCGATCCAAGCCCGTTGCTCTGCCGTCCCGTGGCTTTTGTACCAGTCTAAAGCACGGTTGAGCTGTTCGGTGTAAAGCATATCCTTATACAGTTTATCCGCCACCTGGCAATACAGCATGCACCAACGGGCGAACAGCCGTTCGCTCAGCTTGTCCGGCAGTTCGATATTCTCCAATATGGCGTATGCGCTGTCCGGATTTGAAGCCAACAACGTTTCCGCCCGGTTCATTTGTCCCGAAACTGCTTGATTTTCTTTGCAAGAGAGAAAGGAAAAGAATAAGAAGGTGAACAAGAGTGTATTTTTCATAAGCATAAAACTGTAGTAATATTATTCTACGCTATAAAGATATGCAAATAAATGAAATATCTATTGATTATTAAAGTAAAATGACAATAACACACCCAGAATGGCAATATTGGATAAATCTGTTCATTAATAGGTACTTACCTAAATTGTCTGTTTCTTAAAAAATATTACCCTATAGGGAAATTTGGATTATATGGGGTAGAAAATCGAATTAGATGCGGTAGTAGTTTCGATTTGAACCAATGGCTTTTTGGAGAATATGACAATAAGGGGGAAATGAGTATGGCAGAAAATCCCGAATGGTCTTGGCGGATCGACAAAAGCCCACTATCTTTGTGAGATTGAAAGAAAAGATATGTCTGAAGCCCGCCAACTAATAGTTACGATTAATAATCATCCCGTTCTCGGTTCGCTACTGATCCCGTACCTGGCAAAAGAAGTTTCGCCCGGTGTGCTTGAGGCGGAGGAGAAAGCTGCCTTTATAGAAGAAAGCCGGTTGTCTGCTGTCGGGGAAAAAATCATTGCCTTGTCCCAGTGTTGTACCGAAAAGAATCTGATGAAAGTCTATTCGAAGGAGCGGACCGTAAATGCGTTTCTGTCGAAGCTTTCCGATCCTGCCCGGAGAGAACCGGTACGGAACTACATCGACCGGAAGCAACGGGAGATTGTCGAGCTGCTCCAGGTTTCATCCATTCCTTTGTATATTCGGGAAACTGCCACTAAACTCCTATACGAGCATCACCGGGTTTCTATTTCCACCTCTTTGGCCGAGGCCTCGTTCAGGTTCGAACTGACGGAACAAGTCTTTCGCTATGCGGTGGATTGTGAATCGGAGGGACATCCGATCTCGTTGCAAAAGAAGAAACCGGTGTTTGTGTTATGCGTGCGGCCCGCCATATTGGTCTTGGGACACGATCTGCTCGTATTCAAGCGGATCGAAATGCCGAGGCTGAATCCTTTTCTGGAAAAGACATTTGTGGAAGTTCCCGCTTCCGAAGCTCGCCGGTATTTGGAGAAGATCGTTTTGCCGATGATGGTTCGCTATCCGGTCAGCGCTTCGGGCTTTGACATGATTTTGGAATCCCGGCCCTGCGTGGCGGAACTGTCGGTTACGCCTTCTGTATTGGACTGTCCGGTTTTGCAGTTGCGTTTTTATTATGGCGATGTCTGTTTCTCTCCCGGACAGGCGATGCAACGTTGCTATCCGCGTTTGGAGGACGGCGAGGCAGGAAAACCGGCGATCCGCTATTTCAAACGAAATCCGGAGAAGGAGCAGGAGTACATGGATTTATTGGGCGGTTATGGTTTTGTGCAAGTGGGAGACACGCAGTTTTCACGTGCCGGTTGTGTATCGGAATATGAACTGGTTGAATGGCTTCATGATCATAAAGAAGAGTTGGAAAAACATTTTACGTTGAATGCCGATGACAACTCCGGTACGACCTATTTTATGGGCGATATTCTTTTGGAACAAGACATAGAGGATACGCCGGACTGGTTCGAAATTCGTATAACCGTCCGGATCGGAGAGTATGTATTCCCGTTTATCCTTTTCCGGAAGCATATTTTGGAAGAAGACCGTTTGTTCAAACTGCCTGACGGGAAGGTGGCTTTGCTGCCGGAAGAATGGTTTGAAAAATACAGTGCCCTTTTTAGCTTTGGCCGTGAACAGGAGGGAAAGTTGCGTGTGCGCAAAATGCATTTGGGGCTGGTCGACGGATTGAGAGGCGATGCTGTTCCGGCTGCTTCAAGAGAGTATGTGGAAAAAGAAGAGATCCCGGTTCCTCCCCGGATACGTGTAACCCTCCGTCCCTATCAGCGGGAAGGTTTTACATGGATGGCACATCTGGCCACCAACGGCTTCGGGGGCTGTCTGGCGGACGATATGGGATTGGGAAAGACTTTGCAGACCATTACGTTGTTGCAATACCTGTATGATCCGTCCGCCCCAAAGGCTACCCGCCCGCAGGAACCGATGTCTCCGGCGTCTTGTCCGGTCGATGGGTTCGGGCAGTTTTCTCTCTTTGGCGGGGAAGAAGAGGATGATTCTGTTTCTCCAATGCGAATCATTGCACAACCGGATAAAATGCAAGCCTCTCTTATTGTCGTTCCGGCTTCCTTACTTCCTAATTGGAAAAGGGAGATACAGCGGTTCAGTTCTTTACGGGTATATGATTATGCAGGAGATCAACGAAGCCGTCAGCCGTGGAAGAAATTCGACCGTTATCCGGTAGTATTGACGACCTATGGACTGTTGCGCCGGGATATTGAATTGCTGGAAAACTATGCCTTTAAATATGTGATATTGGATGAAAGCCAAAACATCAAAAATCCCGATTCGGTCTCTTATCATGCCGTTATGCGTCTTAAGAGTGACAACCGGTTGGTATTGACCGGGACTCCGATTGAAAACTCGTTGAAAGACTTATGGGCCCAGTTTAACTTCATCAACTCCGGTCTGCTGGGATCGCTGGCGGATTTCAGGAACCGTTTCATCCATCCGATTGTAAAAGAAGGCAACGACCGCGCCCGGCAGCAGTTGCAGCAAATGATCCGTCCGTTTTTTCTTCGCCGTACCAAAATGCAGGTCGCACCCGAATTGCCACCGTTGATGGAAGAGGTGGTTTATTGCGGAATGTCGGAAGAGCAACAGGAAGTTTATACGAAAGAAAAACACGTTGCGTAACTCTTTGCTTGAAGAATGGCATAGGAACAAAATTATCGCCCTCAACGGCATCACCCGTCTTCGGCAACTTGCCAATCATCCCGGTATGATTTTTCCGGAATATACGGGAAGTTCCGGAAAGATGGACCAAGTGTTGGAAGCGTATGAAACTCTGTTGAGCGAGGGACATAAGGTGTTGATATTCTCATCCTTTGTCACCCATCTGAAACTTTTTGCCGCCGAATTTGAGGCGCGCGGTTGGAAATATGCGTTGCTGACCGGAAGTACGGCAGACCGCGAAGGCGAGATTGCCCGTTTTTCCCATAACAAGGATATCTCCGCCTTTTTCATCTCTCTGAAAGCCGGTGGAGTCGGGCTTAACCTGACTGACGCCGACTATGTCTTTATCCTGGACCCGTGGTGGAATCCGGCAGCCGAAATGCAGGCAGAGAGCCGTGCGCATCGTATCGGACAACAGAAACAAGTATTTGTCTTCCGTTTCATCACCTCCGGCACGATCGAAGAAAAAATCCGCCGCCTACAAGAACGGAAAAGCGACCTATCGGACCGCTTTATCACAGAAAACGACCCACTGCAACAACTGACCGACGAGGAATGGAGGGAGCTTGTTTGAGAAGAGCGGCAAAGAGAGTATTTTGCTTACCCGAATATGATATCATGTAAATATCGTTATCTTTGTGTTGAGGAACGAGAATACTATTTTATCAGTTTTATCAGTTTGTTGGCATAAGATATGAAAAAGCAGCTGCTGTTGTTGTGTTTTATATTCATACACCAAGTGGTCTACCCGGTTTATTTTAAACATCTTGGCATGAGTGACGGTTTGTCGCAGGTTTCTGTTATGTCGATTTATCAAGACCGCTTGGGACGTATGTGGTTCGGTACACGCGAAGGTGTCAGTGTCTATGACGGAGAACGGATGCGTGTGTATAAAGGCTGGGAAAACCTGGATCCGGAAAGTTCTATAAATGTATTGCTTGGGCATGAATGTGATCATCTTGCCGGAAACAGACACGGGGATATTTTCTTTAGGACTTGCGATTCGTTGGTTAGGTATGACATACGGGAGGAGAAATTTTGTGTCGTCGGCGGTTGTAAGGCGAAAGCTGTTACTTCGGCGAATGGTGATATATGGACAGGGTATGACGATAGGATTTGCCGGTATGATGAAAAAGGAGATAGCCTGCAACTTTATGTAAAAACAAACACTCCCGGTATATCCAGTCTGTTGATTTCGAAGAAAAAGATTTGGGTCGGGACTTATGAAGGCCTGTATGTAATTGAAGAGGATAAAAAAGTCCGTTGTCTGATTGAAGGACCTGAATTCTACCGCTTATTTGAAAGTTCGACGGGCGAGATATGGGCAGGTTGCCGTACCGGTGGCTTGTATAGAATCACACAAGACGAGAGGATCATCTGGTATTCAGAGAGTAATCCAGTACCTTTCCATATAGAAAACAATCAAATACGGAGTTTTGCTGAAGACCGGTTTGGAAATATCTGGTTCGGCACTTTTATGGGACTACATAAATATAACCCCTATACGGATCGGTTTACGGTATATCAACAAGATCTTTTGCCGGGAAGCTTGTCGCACTCTTCTGTTTTTTCTGTTTATATAGATGCACAAGAAACGATATGGGTCGGCACTTATTATGGAGGTGTGAACTATTTTAATGCGGAAAGAGAAATATTCGCCCATTATACGAATAACCCTTTACGAAAGGAATGCCTGAATTATTCGTTTGTCGGGAATCTGGCGGAAGACAGAGATGGGAACATTTGGATTTGTACCGAAGGGGGTGGATTGAACTTCATGGATCGTAAGACACGCACCTTTAAATATTTCACTGCCGGTCATCCCAATTCCGTATTGCAGAATAACTTGAAATGCATCGCATATGACGAGAAAAGGAATCGCCTGTATATCGGCACGCATCGCGGAGGACTTAGTCGCTACGATATAAAAACCGGTATTTTTCATAACTACCTGAATGATTACAGAGAAGGAGATATAAAGCCGGATGGTATCATTTTCCATACGATGATTCATAACGATAAGCTGTATGTAAGCGCGATGAACGGAACCTTTGTCATGGACCTTGATACGGACCGATTCCAATGGCTATGTAGAAACGCGCAGAGTTTTACGATCGATAAAGAAGAAAACATATGGATTTTGATTGGAACTTCTTTATACAGAATAGAGTTGGCCCATCCGGATAATCAGAAACATTATGCTTTGCCCCGTTATGGAATCCAGTTCGAACCTAAACGGATCATGACTACCCGTAACGGAGATATCTATTTCGTGGTTTTGGGAGGCGGACTGTATCGGTATGATAAACAGGCGGATTCTTTTATCCATTACTCCCAAGAGAGTGGGCATCTATTGAGTAATTATTGTTATAATGTCGCGGAGACCAATTCGGATGAGTTATTGGTGACCTGCGATAAAGGAGTCACCTTCCTGAATCCTTTCA
>OIWS01003813.1_pt1 | contig 10258 bp, 7 predicted proteins | sample 1587611 | NCBI WGS metagenome assembly OIWS01 (sample SAMEA3888919, study PRJEB22519) | human gut metagenome | biome: human gut; feature: human-associated habitat; material: faeces | place: Denmark | collected 2010 | reverse complement strand
AGGTGGCCGCGCCGCCGAAGGGCTCGATCTCGGTGGGGTGGTTGTGGGTCTCGTTTTTGAACATCAGCAGCCAGTCCTGCGCCTCGCCGTCGACCGTGGCGGTGACGTGGATGGAGCAGGCATTGATCTCCTCGCTCTCGTCGAGCTCCGGCAGCAGGCCGCGCTTTTTCAGGGTCTTTGCGCCGATGGTGGCGATGTCCATGAGGGTCTGGGGGCGCTTGGCGGCCTTTTCCTCGCCGTAGACCTCCACGCGCGCGGCCAGATACCGCTCGTAGGCGGCCTGGATCGCGGGATCGTCGATCTCCACGTTGTCGATGTGGGTGGAGAAGGTGGTGTGGCGGCAGTGGTCGGACCAGTAAGTGTCCACCACGCGGATCTCGGTGATAGTGGGCTCGCGGCGTTCATCGTCGCGGAAATAGCGCTGCAGGAACGTCAGATCGTCCAGATCCATAGCGAGACCGAGTTCATCACGCAGCGCATCGAGCGCAGCGCTGTCCATGGCGGTGAAGCCCTCCACGGTGCGCACGGTGGTGGGAATGTCATACTCCATGCGCAGCGTCTCCGGCAGCTCCAGAGATGCCTCGCGGCTCTCGACGGGGTTGATGACATACTGCTTGATCGCGGCGATCTCGGCATCCGTCAGCTTGCCCTCGAGCGCATACACGCGCGCGGTGCGCACGAGCGGGCGCTCCCCCTGCGACAGGATCTGCACACACTGTGCGGCGGAATCGGCGCGCTGGTCATACTGGCCGGGCAGATACTCCACGGCAAACACCGCGTCGCCCTGCGGCAGCGCGTCCGTCACGATGTCGAGCTGGGGCTCGGACAGCACCGTTTTGACGGTGTAGTCGAACAGCTCCCGGCTGATGCCCTCGAGGTCATAGCGGTTGAACAGGCGCAGCCCCGTCAGGGACTCGATGCCCAGAAATGCCCGCAGATCCTCCAGCAGGGCGCGCGCCTCGTTCGCCAGCGCCGCCTTCTTTTCTACGTATACTCTGTAAACCATGCCTGCGCTCTCTCCCTTCACTGTTCCAGCGCCTTGAGGGCGCGCTGGCCGATGTCATGGCGGTAGAACGCATTGTCAAACTGCACGCTCTGCACCATCGTGTATGCTTTTTCCACGGCGCTCCTGAGATCTTGCGCTGTGGCGGTCACGCCGAGCACGCGGCCGCCGTTGGTCAGCAGCTTGCCGCCTGTCAGCTTTGCGCCCGCCACATAGGTGTGCGCGGCGGTCTCGGCGGGCATCGTGATGGCAAAGCCCTTTTCATAGTGCTCCGGGTAGCCGTCGGACGCCATGATGACGCAGCAGGCCGCGCCGTCGGAGAATCTGACCTCCGTCTCGGCAAGCGTACCGTTGCGGCAGGCCTGCATGATCGTCAGCAGGTCGCTTTCGAGCAGCGGCAGGACGACCTGCGTCTCGGGGTCGCCGAAGCGGCAGTTGTATTCGATGACCTTCGGGCCGTTCGGCGTCAGCATCAGACCGAAATACAGGCAGCCGCGGAACGTGCGCCCCTCGGCGTTCATCGCGCGCATGGTGGGCAGGAAAATGGTGTCCATGCACGTGCGGGCGATGTCCTCGGTATAATACGGGTTTGGGGCGACGGTGCCCATGCCGCCGGTGTTGAGCCCCTCGTCATGGTCGTGCGCCCGCTTGTGATCCATCGAGGACACCATGGGCACGACGGTCTTGCCGTCCGTAAAGGCGAGCACGGAGACCTCCGGTCCGGTGAGAAATTCCTCAATGACTACCTGACTGCCGCTGTTGCCGAAGGCACGGTCGAGCATGATGGTCTCAACCGCTGCGATGGCGGCCGCGCGATCCTCTGCGATCAGCACGCCCTTTCCCAGCGCCAGACCGTCCGCCTTGACGACGACGGGCAGGGGGCAGGTCTTGACATAGTCCATGGCGTCGCCGGCGTCGGTGAACACCTGATACTCCGCCGTCGGGATGCCGTATTTTTTCATCAGATCCTTGGAAAAGACCTTGCTGCCCTCGATGATGGCGGCTTTCGCCTCCGGACCGAAGCAGGGGATACCGGCGGCCTCCAGCGCGTCTACCGCGCCGAGCACCAGCGGATCGTCCGGTGCGACCACGGCAAAATCAATATCGTGGCTCTTGGCAAAGGCCACCTGTGCGGGGATGTCCTTCGCGCCGATGTCCGCGACGCACACGGCGTCGGCCGCGATGCCGCCGTTTCCGGGCAGGCAGTAGATCGTCTCCACTTCGGGGTTTTCTTTCAGTTTCCTGACGATGGCGTGCTCACGGCCGCCACCGCCGATGACCAGAAGGTTCATGGCGCTCTCCCTCAATCTTCTTAATATTTTTGTTTGCCGCCGCGCAAATGCCAAGTGGGATCTGCGCGGCGGCAAAAACGGATATGCGTGTGATGATTCAGTGGTGGAACAGGCGCGCGCCGGTGAAGGCCAGCACCATGCCGTACTTGTCGGCGGTGGCGATGACGTGGTCGTCGCGGATCGAGCCGCCCGGCTCTGCGATGTAGGTCACGCCGGATTTTCTCGCGCGCTCGACATTGTCGCCGAAGGGGAAGAACGCGTCGCTGCCGACGGTGACGCCGGTCTGCGTTGCGATCCATGCCTTCTTTTCCTCGGCGGTCAGCACCTCGGGGCGTACCTTGAAGGTGTTTTGCCACACGCCGTCGGCCAGCACGTCCTCATACTCGTCGGAGGTGTAGACGTCGATGGCGTTGTCGCGGTCGGGACGGCGGATGTCGTCCACAAACTGCAGCGCGAGGACCTTCGGATGCTGGCGCAGATACCAGTTGTCCGCCTTTTGTCCGGCCAGACGCGTGCAGTGGATGCGGCTCTGCTGGCCGGCGCCCACGCCGATGGCCTGACCGTCCTTGACGTAGCAGACGGAGTTGGACTGCGTGTACTTGAGCGTGATGAGGGCGACGATCATGTCGATCTTCGCGTTTTCGGGCAGATCCTTGTTCTCCGAGACGATGTTCGTGAGCATGTCCTTATCGATCACGAGATTGTTGCGTCCCTGCTCGAAGGTGATGCCGAACACGTCCTTGTGCTCCGTCGCGGCGGGCAGATAGTCCGGATCGATCTGCACGACGTTGTAGTTGCCCTTTTTCTTGGTTTTCAGGATCTCCAGCGCCTCGTCGGTGTAGCCCGGGGCGATGATGCCGTCGGACACCTCATCCTTGAGGTAGCTCGCGGTCGCAGCGTCGCAGGTGTCGGACAGTGCCGCCCAGTCACCGTAGGAGCACAGGCGGTCAACGCCGCGCGCGCGGATGTAGGCGCAGGCGATGGGCGTGAGCTCCGCGGCCGGGTCGACGAAGTAGATCTTCTTGTCCACCTCGCTCAGCGGCATGCCGACGGCCGCACCGGCGGGGGACACGTGCTTGAAGCTGGCAGCGGCGGGCAGACCGGTGGCGGTCTTGAGCTCCTTGACAAGCTGCCAGGAGTTGAGCGCGTCGAGCAGGTTGATGTAGCCGGGCTTGCCGTTGAGAACCGTAAAGGGAAGGGCTGCGCCGTTTTTCATGAAAACGCGCGCGGGCTTCTGGTTGGGGTTGCAGCCGTATTTGAGTTCCAGCTCGTTCATGTCGTCCTCCTCAGTCGCCTGAATTTTTGTTGAACAGCTTCACTTCGCCGTTCACGTTCGCATAAAGGGACACCTTATTGTCCGCGTTGAGCGCCGCCCAGACTTCTTCGGGCGAGGGGACGCTCGCCTCCATCGGCTCGCCCGCAAAGGTGGGCAGGGGGTTTCCGTCCCCCTGATAGGTGCTGATGAAATAGCCCTTGCCCTCGTCGCAGCCTTCGTAACAGAAGAACTCGCGCAGACAGCGCCCATCCTTACGCTTGAGGATGGACAGCTCGAAGGAGCCGTCCTCGTGCATGATGGCGGAGATGCGCGGCGTCCAGTTCGGCTCGTCCGGCTCGTATTCGCGTGTCATGAGGCCGCGGCGAAAGTCGCCGTGCTCGCAGATGGTGTCGGTCTGGTCGCCGTTCGTCACGACGAGGTCGCGCCCCATCGTGCGCACGGGATGATAGATGATGAGGCTGGGGTCAGAGAGCTTGGCGGGGTCGTGCGCCTCGGTGCGGATGCCGTCCTCGGTCTTGACAAAGACGCGGTTGCGGCTGTTCTCGCTGCGCCCCATGATGAAATAATACACACAGCGGCGTCCGACAAGGATGCCGCGGCCGGGATAAGAGGTCGCCCTTAAAAACTCCAGAAAATCAGTCATTTTTCTGCTCCTTCTCTCTTACGATCTCTGCGCAGACGCGCTCTGCCGCAAGCGGCAGCATCTGCCATTCCGCCTGCTCCATCACGCGCCGCTGTAACGTTTCGGGCGTGTCGTCCGGCGCGATCTCCACCGCCTTTTGCAGCAGGATCTCGCCGCCGTCGGGAATTTCGTTGACAAAGTGCACCGTCGCGCCCGTGACCTTCACGCCGCGCGTGAGCGCGGCCTCGTGTACCCTCAAGCCATACATTCCCTTGCCGCAGAAGGCGGGGATCAGGGACGGATGGACATTCAGAATGCGCCGCGGCCACTGCTTCGTGAACGCCGCGCTGAGGATGAACGTAAAGCCTGCGAGGAGAATGAGGTCGATCTCCTGCTCGCGCAGCAGTGCGGAAAGCTCGTTTTCAAACGGCTTCTGCCCGCAGGCGGGCGAGAGCACGCGTGCCGCAACACCCGCGTTTTCCGCCCGCGTGAGCGCATAGGCCCCCGCGCGGGAAGAAACGACCAGCACGATCTCGCCGTGCGGCATTTTTCCGTCGCGCTGCGCGTCGAGCAGCGCCTGCAAATTCGTGCCGCCGCCGGAGACCAGCACGGCGATGCGGGCGCGTGTCAGCATAGCTCCACCTTTTCCTCGCCCGATACGATCTCACCGATGACGCCCGCTTCCTGACCGAGAGAATGCAGCGCGGCGAGCGCCTTATCGGCGCTGTCTCTTGCAGCGACGAGCACCATGCCCGTGCCCATGTTGAAGGTGTTGAACATATCGCGCTCCGAGATGCCGCCCATGCGCGCGAGCAGGGGGAAGATGGGCGGGATGTGCAGCGCTTTCTTTTCGATCTTCGCGCACAGGCCGTCGGGAATGCAGCGCGGAATGTTCTCATAAAAGCCGCCGCCAGTGATGTGGCTGATGCCGCGGACATCGGCGGCCTCAACGGCCGCTAACACAGGACGGACATAGATCTTCGTCGGGCGCAGCAGCTCCTCGCCGAGCTCGCAGCCCAGCTCGCCGTAATACTGCCCGAGGTCGGCGTTCTCCACATCGAACACCTTGCGCACGAGCGAGTAGCCGTTGGAGTGCAGTCCGCTGGAGGGCAGCGCGATGACCACATCCCCCGGCTGCATTTTGTTCTTGTCCAGAATTTTGTCACGGTCCACGACGCCCACGGCAAAGCCCGCAAGGTCATAGTCGTCCGGCTTCATCGTGCCGGGGTGCTCAGCGGTCTCGCCGCCGATGAGCGCGCAGCCCGCACGCACACAGCCCTCGGATACGCCCGAGACCAGCGACACGACCTTTTCCGGAATGTTCTTTCCGATGGCGATGTAGTCGAGGAAGAACAGCGGCTTCGCCCCGCAGCAGATAATGTCGTTGACGCACATCGCCACGCAGTCGATGCCGACGGTGTTGTGACGATCCATGAGCTGCGCGATGCGCTGTTTGGTGCCCACGCCGTCCGTGCCGGAGACCAGCACAGGCTTTTCAAGCCCGTGCATGTCCAGCGAGAAAAGCCCGCCGAAGCCGCCGAGATCGGAGATCACATCGGCTGTGAGCGTGCGCTGTACATAGCGGTTCATCATTTTTACGCCCTGATAGCCCGCCTCGATGTCAACGCCGGCGGCCGCGTATGCTTCCGAGTGAGAGATGCCCATAATGTCATTCCTTTCCGGTCCAGCAGTAGGTGCAGACCTTGTCCCTGTCAAGACCGATCGCCTCCAGCAGCCCGTCAAGGGACTGATAGGAGAGTGAATCAAAGCCGAACTGTGCGCAGATCTCGTGCAGCAGGCATTTTCCGCGCTCGGTGCGGCTGTCGGCGTATTCCTCCAGATGCTTTTGGCCCTCGTTGCCCTCCAGCTCCTGCACCATGCGGCGCGCGAGCAGGTCCATGGCGCTGTTGCCGCGCGAAAAGTTCAGGTAGCGGCAGGGGTACATGATGGGCGGGCAGGCCGAGCGCATATGGACCTCCGCCGCGCCGGTGCTGTATAAAAAATCCACGGTCTCGCGCAGCTGCGTGCCGCGCACGATGGAGTCATCCACAAACAGCAGCTTCTTTCCCTCGATCAGCTCCGGCACGGGGATCTGCTTCATGCGCGCCACTCTGCTGCGCACCTGCTGATCCTCCGGCATGAAGGAGCGCGGCCAGGTCGGGGTGTATTTCACAAAGGGACGCGCAAGGGGCTTGCCGCTGTGGTTGGCATAGCCCATGGCGTGCGGCACGCCGGAATCCGGCACGCCGGCGACGAAATCCACCTCGGGCACGCCGCCGCGCTCCGCCTCATCCCGCGCCATGATCGCGCCGTTGCGGTAGCGCATCAGCTCCACATTCACACCCTCGTAGTTAGAGTTCGGGTAGCCGTAATAGGTCCACAAAAAGGCGCAGATCTTCATCTGCTTCCCTGCGGGAGAGAGTGTTTGGAAGCCCTTGGCGTTCAGCCGGACGATCTCCCGCGGCCCCAGCTCATAGGCGTCCTGATAGTCGAGCTTATGATAGGCGAAGGACTCGAACGATACGCAGTAGCCGTCCTCGCGCTGTCCGATCAGCACAGGGAGGCGTCCCATGCTGTCACGCGCGGCGATCAGCTCTCCTTCCTCGGTCAAAATCAGGATCGTCATGGAGCCGTCGATGACCTCCTGCGCGTGGAGGATGCCGGAGACAAGGTCGTTTTCCTGATTGATGAGCGCGGCGGTCAGCTCGGTGACATTCACGCGGCCGCTGCTCAGCGTCAGAAATTGCTGGCCCTTGTCGGAGAGATAAGTCTTCACCAGCTCGTCAGTGTTGTTGATGATGCCGACCGTCACGATGGCGTACAGGCCCAGATGGGAGCGCACGAGCAGCGGCTGAGGGTCGCTGTCGCTGATGCAGCCGAGCCCCGCGTGGCCGCGGAAGTCCGCGAGGTCCCGCTCAAACTTCGTCCGAAAGGGCGTATTTTCAATGTTGTGTATTTGGCGCTGGAAGCCCTCCTTCTTGTCAAAGAGCACCATTCCGCCGCGGCGCGTGCCGAGGTGAGAATGATAGTCCGTGCCGAAGAAGACATCCAGCGCGACATCGCGGTCCGAGACCGCGCCGAAAAAGCCCCCCATTACGCAAAGAACAGCTCGGAGAGCGTCATGGGGTCGATGTACTTTCCGTCCCGATAGACGCGCATATTGCCGGAGGAGATCTCGTCGATCAGCATCACGCTGCCATCCGGCGCGTAGCCGTACTCAAACTTGATGTCATAGAGGACAAGGCCCTTTTCGCGCAGGTCGTCCGCGACGACCTCGGTGATCTTCTGCGTCATGGCCTTGATGTCGTCATACTGCTGCTCGGTCATCACGCCCAGCGCCACAAGGCCGTCCTTCGTCACCAGCGGATCGCCCAGCGCGTCATTTTTGAAGGTCGTCTCCACATAGGCGGGCAGGTCGGCGCCCTCTTCAATGTACTCACCGTAGCGGCGGCGGAAGCTCCCCACCGCCTTGAGGCGGCAGATGACCTCCAGCCCGTGGCCGAAGACTTTCGCGGGCAGGACCTCCATCGTGGTCTCCTTCAGATCCGCGGAGACATAGTGCGTGCGGATGCCGGCGGCGTTGATCTTTTCAAAAAAGTGCTTGGTCATGCGCAGGTTGACATTGCCCACGCCCTCGATGGTCAGGCCCACGCTGTTCTCGCCGGGGTCAAACACGCCGTCCTTGCCCGTGCAGTCATCCTTGAACCTGAGCAGGTAGTTGCCGTTGTCCAGTGCGAATACATCCTTGGTCTTTCCGGTATATACGAGTTTCATTTCTTTCCGTTCTCCTTTTATTTCTTGAAGTGTATTCTTTATTTACTGATAAAGCGCCCGAACCTCTTCGTCCGCGCGCAGCACGGCGTCCCGTTCCCGCGTCCGCGCCTCGTCCAGCTTTTGGGCGAGCTCCGCGTCGGAGACCGCCATGATCTGCACCGCCAGCAGCGCGGCGTTCTTCCCGCCGTCCACCGCCACCGTCGCCACAGGGATGCCGCTCGGCATCTGCACGGTGGAGAGCAGTGCGTCCATGCCGTCAAGCTTCGTCCCGCTGCACGGCACGCCGATCACCGGCAGCGTGGTGTTTGCCGCCATCGCGCCGGCAAGATGTGCCGCCATGCCGGCGAACGCGAGGATAACAGAAAATCCGCCCTCCCGAGCCGACGCGGCAAATTCCCTTGCCTCATTCGGACAGCGGTGAGCGGATAATACGCGCACTTCCATTTGGACGCCGTAGTCTCGCAATACGCCTACGGCCTTCTCCGCGACGGGCAGATCACTCTTGCTGCCCATAACGATCGCAACCTTTCTCATTTGCGTTCCCTCCTTCAAACATAAAAATAGGCGCTCCGCTGCCCTTTGCAGTTGGAGTGCCCGGACGGTCGGCCTCTGAAACGCGCCGCCTCAGAGCGATGCTCCCTGCTCCCCCGTGGTAGCCCACATTCCGTCAGTTACAAGGGGCTCAATCAGTTACAAGGGGCTCAACTTGAATTCAGTGTACCATACGCCCTGCTTTTCGTCCATTCCGCAAAAAGGAGAAAGAAGATAGAAAATCTTAGCTATATTTGTATCGTTATGACAATTCATAAGATACGCTTATATCGCGTCTTGAGAAAACTTATCGTCGAAAAACCATTTTTTGTCTTGACAAGGCGATCCTCGCGTGGTATTCTATCAAAAACTTGAGGAAAGAGAGGCGATCGTTGTGACCGTGGTTTTGAAGGGTGCGCAGGTGTTCCACCGAGGTGCTTTCAGCGGCGGTGATGTTTCCGTTTCCTTTGGGGATCGTGTTTTTTGCAAGGATATTGTTTTTCCTTCGTCCCTGAATGTTTCTTCCTTTACCATATTACCCGGTTTCGTTGATGTGCATGTGCATCTTCGGGAGCCGGGTTTTTCTTATAAGGAGACCATCCGCACCGGCTCTTTAGCGGCGGCCCACGGCGGCTATACCGCCGTGGGCGCCATGCCGAATCTGAACCCTGTGCCGGACAGCATGGAGACGCTGCAAATGGAGCTGGACGCCATTCAAAAAGACGCCGTGATCCGGGTCCTGCCCTATGGGGCGATCACGAAAGGCGAGCAGGGCGGGGAACTGGCGGACTTGGACGCCATGGCCCCCTATGTGGTGGCTTTCTCCGATGACGGAAAGGGCGTTCAGGATCGTGATATGATGCGCCGCGCCATGCTGGAGGCCAAGCGCCTCGGCAAGCTGATCGTGGCCCACTGCGAGGACAATTCTCTGCTGCGGGGCGGCTACATCCACGACGGCGCTTATGCCCGCGCCCACGGACATCGGGGTATCTGCTCCGAGAGCGAGTGGCGGCCCATCCAGCGGGATCTGGAACTGGTGCGGGAGACAGGCTGCGGCTATCACGTCTGCCACATCTCCACCAAGGAGAGCGTGGACCTGATCCGCAAGGCCAAGGCCGAGGGCCTGGACGTCACCTGCGAGACCGGCCCCCACTACCTGCTGCTGGACGATTCCTGCTTGCAGGAGGACGGCCGTTTCAAAATGAACCCGCCCCTCCGGGACAAGGCGGATCGGGAAGCCCTGTTGGAGGGTTTGGCGGACGGAACCATCGACATGATCGCCACGGATCACGCCCCCCACAGCGCCGAGGAAAAGGGCGGGGGACTGGAAAAAAGCGCCATGGGCATCGTGGGACTGGAAACGGCCTTCCCGCTGCTCTATACGTATTTGGTAAAGCCCGGCGTCATTTCCTTTGCCCGCTTGATGGAACTGCTCCATGACGCGCCCTGCCGCCGCTTCGGCATTGCGCCGGCCACCGGCTTTACCTTGTTTGATTTGAACCGTACCTATCCGATCGACCCCGCTGAATTTCTGTCCATGGGCCGGGCCACGCCCTTTGCGGGCTGGAGTGTACAGGGCCGCTGCCTGCTGACAGCCATGGAGGGGCGGGCGGTCTGGTATGATAAGACCTTGCTGGAGGGGGAGGACGCCGAATGAAGGAGACACTGCTGACTGTTTTGGAAAATACCCGGCTGGCAGACGGCATCTACCGTCTGCGGCTGGCGGGGGACACCTCTGCCATCACCGCACCGGGGCAGTT
>OIWS01003811.1_pt1 | contig 10259 bp, 15 predicted proteins | sample 1587611 | NCBI WGS metagenome assembly OIWS01 (sample SAMEA3888919, study PRJEB22519) | human gut metagenome | biome: human gut; feature: human-associated habitat; material: faeces | place: Denmark | collected 2010 | reverse complement strand
AGCCGGTCGATCCGCAGGTCTGGTATGACGTGGAGGGACGTGAAGTATTGGAGCGTGTAATCGCCGATCTGGATTCCCGCGGCCACAGCAGCCTGACGCTGAAAGAAGACGGCAGCGTGTGCATCCACGAAGACGACGACACGCGGGATGTTCCGCAGGAGCATCTGACTGCCTTCCCGCCGAAGGTCTACTGGCTGCGTCTGGGACAGGTACTGGAAAGCGAGGGCCTGACCGCAAGCGTTCATGACAGTGAGATCGCCGTATCATGGTAATTTTTTAGAAGGGAGCGAAAACACGAATGAAAAGCGGACGCAGTATTCAGGATGTGAGCCGCGAGATCCTGCGCCAGCAGGAGGCAAAGGCAGACTATCTAGTCGCAACCGACCGTCTGCACATGGATACCTGGGGCGACAGCCCTGTGATCCGTGTGCTCGACCGTGAGGGCATCGACCAGATCGAGCCGCTGGAGATTCAGCAGACCGCGCATCAGCAGATCGGCACCTATCTGGACATTCCCAGCAAGTATTATGACCGGATGCTCCAGCGCGATCCCGCGCTTCTGAGCTACAACGTCAACCGCTGGTTCCAGAAAGAGCCAGAACAGAAGCTGCTGCGCACGATGGACGGCAAGGCCAGAGCGTTTCTCAGCAACCGCTATCGCCGCATCGACAATCTGGACATCGCCCGCGTTGTTCTTCCCATCATTGGCGAAATGGAGGGCGCGCGCTTTGAAAGCTGCGAGATCACCGACGACCGGATGTATCTGAAAGTTGTCAATCCGCGCTTGCAGGCAGAGGTGGTTCCCGGTGATATTGTGCAGGCGGGCATTCTGTTTTACCGCTACTGGAATTATGACCTGAGCAAGCCCTTTCAGGAACAGTTTGAACACAATCAACGACAGCTGCTTGCATTTCTACAAGAGCAGCTCATAAAGAACGGAGGAACGCATCATGAGAAGTCTCCAGTGTGATTCGAGGAATACCCATCAAGCAGAATTTATGAAGATCTTTCGTTCCCTTTGCGGCCGATACGGGCGCTGGGATATCTGGCATGACTTCATAACGCTTGCCGCAATCGAGATCTCGAACGCAGTTGATCGGAGCCACGCCGCCGAGCGTGGGGAAACGTACAAGCCGATTGCCGAAAAATACAAGCCTGACGAACTGCGCAGGTTTGCGCTGATGTTTCAAGAGGTCATAGCAGGAATGGAGCAGAATGCGGATCAGGATTTTTTCGGTGAACTGTACATGGCGCTGGAATTGGGAAACAAACATATCGGACAGTGCTTTACACCGTACGATGCCTGCCGTCTGATGGCCGAACTCACCATGCTGGACATCCAGACGCGCATCACGCAGGATGGCTGGGTATCCGTCAACGATTCTGCCTGCGGGTCCGGCGCGATACTGACCGCGTTTGCGAACGCATGTCTGCGGCATGGCGTGAATTACCAGACCTCCGTGTTTTTTGTGGCACAGGACGTAAGCTTTATTGCAGGACTGATGTGCTATTTGCAGCTCTCGCTCATAGGCTGCGCCGGGTACGTTGTCATTGGCGATACGTTTCTCCATCCGGTTACCGCACTTGACCGTCGGGGGCTTATCCCACAGCCGGACATGGACATCTTGTTCACCCCGTTCTATTTTCGGGATATCTGGCAAGGCCGCCGCATTTGTGCGAAGATGGATCTGCTGCTTCAGTTGGGCAGCAAATCCGTCAGTAACGCGAACACTGCCGCACCAACCTTATTTCTACAAGAAGCAAAGGCCTGACGGCTTCCCCGTTCTGACAGGAGCGCACAGCCCAATTTATAAAAATCAACACAGGCTGCCTGCATTTCCGCAAAAGCAGCTTACCAAAACGGAGGTTCTGTATGAGTCATTCAAGGATCACCGACGCAGTTCTCCTGCGTTGGGAAGATTGTACATCCATTCTTTTGAAGCACCTGACAAAGCTGCTGCAGCGTCCGATTCAGCTGTACAGCATGGTAGAAGACTACGACTATAGCCAGCACGGGAAACCGTGCCGGAGATCGTTGCCTTGAGGTCAGGCTTGGTTGGAATCTTCTTCTCGCCGGTAGTTCCGTCGTTCCAGACGCCCTCACCGGAGGTGAAGGTCACGTCAACCGCAGTCTTCTCCGTCCACTGTGCATAGTAGGTGGCATCGGCTGCCGGGAACATGGCCGGATCTGTGATCTGCGTGCCGCCGGTAGCTTCCGTCCACCAGCCAGTGAAGTTGAAGCCGGCGCGTTCCTTGACTGTGGGCAGCGCCAGCGCCGTTCCGGTGTTGCCGGTCTGGGTTTTCAGGCTGCCATCCGCGAGCTCACCGCCGTTGGTCTGGGCATCGAAGGTGACTGTCACTTGCTGCACCGGCTGTGCCGGCATCTCATGGCGCTTGACATCCAACTTGCCATTTGCTGCGATGGCACAGTAGATCTGATCTCCCAGCCGTTTCGCAGAACTGTCTAATGCGGGCTTTGCAACTGCCTTACCAAGCTGCGTAAGGTCTGTGGGATCGTTCTGCGGTGCATAGAATACATCTGCCTCACTTTCTCCTGTCTGAAGAACCGAAACATAGAGGAATGCGCCATCTGCCATGATCTCACCGCATGAGGTGTTGGCCGGGATCTTCTCCAAGCTGTACTCCACGGGCGTCTTGCCCGCCTCCCAAACCCACAGTACCGGACTCTGGCCCGTGTAGGTACTGAGCAGATAGGTCTTCTCGCCGGACTTGGTCACCGCATTCGCATTGGACTGAACCGTGTTGGTCAAAATGCCGTTCTTGCCGCATACCCCTCCGCAAGCAGTGCCGCGCGCCAGCCGTTCAGCAACTCCTGATTAACCGCTCTCCCCCGCAGCCATTTTTGCAGCGACCGTACATCCCGCTGATATTTCAGGCGTGTCCCCATGGCTTTGTCCTCTTTTTGCAACCACGCTTTATATTTTGCAAATTCCTTGTCGCCAATCTGATAATCCGCCATATCATCATGCCCCCATCTTTTTCCTTTCCTCTATTCTACATCGGAGGAACTCATTTTTCAGCGGTAAAACTTTCCTGCAAAAACACCACATTGCAGTCATTCCTAGCCTTTTTCGCAAAAAACAGCTTCTTTCTGAACCTATATCCTCATTCTTGTCTAATATGTCAAAAATCAGCGCATCCGGCTGGCTATTCTGTTCCCTCTCGCAATCATCCCCGCATCCTCTCGCCACGCCTGCTCCCAATCCCCTTCGGTCTGTCTGTCCCGCGCCTGTCCTGCTCCCTCGCATCCCGTTTGCTCAACCCTCTCCGCATCCATTTCACGATCTGTTCCCATGTCTCCCTTGCAGCAAAAGCAGCGCATCCATCAGGATGCGCTGCTTTTGCAAGTTCCCTCTTGACAAATCGGGAAAGTTATGGTATTTTATAATCAGTAATGATAATCATTATTGTTTTGGAGGATTCAAGCATGAAATACGAATGTCCCTGCGGCTACGTCTATGATCCGGCCGTCGGCGATCCCGAGAATGGCATTGCCCCCGGCACACCGTTTGAAGAAATCCCTGAGGATTGGGTTTGCCCTGACTGCGGTCTGGACAAGTCCGCATTTGCGGAGGTCTGACCGGCGATGGAATACAAAGAGAACGCAGAGCTTTGCCACTGCAAGCACGTCACGCTCGCGGATATTGACCGCGCACTTGCGCAGACGAACCGCTTTTCCGACGTCGAGCGCGAATTTCAAGAAGTACAAAAAATCACAAGCTGTTCCACCGGCTGCGGCGGCTGCCATGATAAGATCATGGGCGTCATCTCCGGTCTGATGAGCGGCTAAGAAAAGGAGATCAACTATTATGAAAATTCGAATCAATCAGGATATTGTTGAGTTCACCCCGGAGAATCCCGCAGAAAAAACAGAGCTGGAGGCGCTCTGGATCAAGATGGCCAACTGTATCGGCAAGACGAAGCGCCTTGAACCAATGGGCACCTACATTCCCAGTGAGGACAAAACCGCAATGTTCCACATTGAAGGTCTTTCCAAAGAAGAACTTGGCGCAATTCCTGCCGTTCGTGCGCCGTATGACACGGATGTTTACTGTCAGACGTGCAACAAGACCGTTCACGTCAAAAAAGGCGAGGTCATCCCCTTCTGCTGCGGCCGGCTCATGGAGATTCTCGACTGACTATGCGTTTCCCGGGCCGTTCCCATTTTGTGCCCGAACAGGCAGCCAGCATTTCGCTGGCTGTCATTTTTTGTCGGCTGTTTGTCGAGATATTTTGGTTGACACCCTCCCCCATATTTCGCTATCCGTAGTTACATTCTCACCTCGATGCATTTTGTTGATGGTATGGACAGCTGTGAGGAAATGATGATTCAGGACTGGCCGGGCGCTCTTTACAAGAAAGATGACACGGCATTTCTCTGTTGGACTTATTCTCCGGAAGTCACTTATGTTCTCGAATACACTCCAAGCAAAATTGATGATTCCGAAATCATCAAGATGGCTGAAAGTGCAGAACCTGTAAAATAAAAACCACAGTCTACACTTCAAATCGGAGCGTGACTGTGGCTTTTTATTTATGCACGGGCATGATTTTTCTATCATTCCTTTTTGGAAAAATGTGATTTTATCACGGAGAGCGCCTCCGAAACAGGTTATACTACAAATACAAAACACAAGGAGGTATTCTTATGAGACTGAAAGATAAAGTTGCAATCATCACCGGAGGCAGCCGTGGCATTGGCTACGCTACCGCAGACAAATTTTTGAAGGAAGGTGCTACGGTAATCCTGACCGCAAGCTCACAAGGTTCTGCTGACAAAGCGGTTGCGCAGCTGAAAGAAAAGTACCCTGATGCAACAGTTGCGGGAATCAGTCCTAACCTGTCCAATTTGGAATCTGTCCGCAATGCGTTCCGAGAAGCTGCCTCAAAATACGGTTGCATTGATATTCTGGTGAACAATGCCGGTGTATCCGAAAGCACTCCCTTTACCGAGTATACGGAGGAAACCTTTGATAAGGTTATGGATCTGAATGTAAAAGGCGTGTTCAATGCTACAAGAGCCGCCAGTGAGTGCATGATTGCAAAAGGTCAAGGTGTTATTCTCTCCACCTCCTCAATGGTCAGCATTTACGGCCAGCCCAGTGGCTTTGCTTATCCCGCATCCAAATTTGCTGTCAATGGCCTGACGGTTTCCCTTGCCCGAGAATTGGGTCCGAAGGGTATTCGAGTGAATGCAGTCGCTCCCGGTATTACCCTGACCGATATGATGAAGGCTGTTCCCAAGGAAGTAATTGATCCGCTCATCAAGCAGATCCCTCTGCGCCGCCTGGGTCAGCCGGAGGATATTGCCAATGCATTTGTGTTCCTGGCATCTGACGAAGCATCCTATATCACGGGCGTTGTGCTCAGTGTAGACGGAATGGCAAGAACATAAAAGAGGAAACAGGGCAGCTGGAAACGGCTGCCCAATCTTCAAAATATGGAGGTATCCACATAAAAAGAATCATTCCCATTTTAATGACTTTACTGCTTCTCTCTGGTTGTGCAACGCAATCCGCTGAAAAAACCTATCGACAGATTACTATGGAGGAAGCTATTACGATGATGGAGGAGGAAACCGGATACATCATCCTCGATGTTCGTACTGCTCAGGAATATAGCGAAAAGCATATTCCCGGTGCTATCAATATTGCCAACGAATCCATTGGCACAGAGGATATCTCTGAACTGCCGGATAAAGATCAGCTGATTCTGGTATACTGCCGCAGCGGTAATCGGAGTAAGCAGGCATCTGAAAAACTGGTGAAACTGGGCTACACCAATATCATTGAGATCGGCGGAATTAATAGTTGGCCCGGTGAAACAGTCAACGGCGATAAGTGATAAAATCACAGAACAAGGAACGACTGCTGGATATAATAAAGCCATAAAAAAGAAAACAGGAGGACTTAAATATGTCTGCTATCAGTGTTAATAAAAACAATTTCAATCAAGAGGTTTTGAACTCGGACAAGCCCGTCCTGATGGATTTCTGGGCTCCCTGGTGTGGTCCTTGCCGCATGGTAGTTCCTCTGGTAGAAGAGATTGCCAAGGAGCGCTCCGATATCAAGGTTGTTAAAATTAATGTGGATGAGGAACAGGAACTGGCTATGCAGTTCGGTGTGATGAGCATACCCACTCTGGTGGTTATGAAGAACGGAAAGATTGTTAATCAAGTCACCGGTGCCAGACCTAAGGCTCAGATTCTCGCCATGCTGTAAGGAGGTGCAAAGATGAGATTCTTCGATTTCCTGAAAGGCCCTGACATCAATCAGGGTGTCAAAGAATATAGCACTACGGATGGCGCAGTCCTGCTGGATGTTCGCACCCCCGACGAATACCGGCAGGGGCATATCCCCGGCAGTAAAAATGTTCCTTTGCAGTACATTAGCAAAGTGGCTGGCATGATTGACAATAAATCTACCCCCATTTTTGTTCATTGTCTCAGCGGTGCAAGAAGCCGTCAGGCAGCTGCTATTTTGAAGCAGATGGGTTATACCAACGTGAAAAACATAGGCGGAATTTCCTCTTATGCGGGAAAGGTGGAACGATAACATGAAAGTTGTCATTGTGGGCGGTGTGGCAGGCGGTGCTACCGCTGCCGCCCGTATTCGCAGACTGAATGAGCAGGCAGAAATCGTAGTTTTTGAGCGCTCGGGGTATATCTCCTATGCCAACTGTGGTCTGCCATACTATATCGGTGATGTGATTACCGATCGGTCGGATCTGATCCTCCAGACCCCGGAAAGCTTCTTCTCCCGGTTCCATGTAAACATGAAGGTGCGCCATGAGGTCACGGCTATCCATCCCGAAAAAAAAGAAGTTACCGTGAAAAATCTGGAAACCGGTGAGGAGTTCGAGGAGAGCTATGACAAACTGATTCTCTCCCCCGGAGCCAAGCCTACTCAGCCCCGGCTTCCCGGTGTAGGTCTTGATAAGCTGTTTACCCTGCGCACTGTTGAAGATACCTTCTGCATCAAGGATTACATCAATGCAAACCATCCCAAATCCGCTGTACTGGCAGGTGGTGGCTTCATTGGATTGGAGCTGGCAGAAAACCTGCGAGAGTTGGGGATGGATGTCACCATTGTCCAGCGTCCAAAACAGCTTATGAATCCCTTTGATGCCGATATGGCTTCTTTCATCCATAATGAAATGCGCAAGCACGGTGTAAAGCTGGCACTTGGTCATACCGTAGAAGGGTTTGAGGAAAGGGACGGCGGCGTGGATGTGCTGCTGAAAGAAGAACCGTCTCTCCATGCGGATATGGTAATCCTGGCCATTGGTGTTTCTCCCGAAACCACCCTTGCAAAGGATGCCGGGTTGGAACTGGGCATTAAAGGAAGTATTGTGGTCAATGACCGAATGGAAACCTCCATTTCCGACATCTATGCCGTGGGCGATGCGGTGCAGGTGAAGCACTTCGTTACCGGGCAGGATGCTCTGATCTCTTTGGCTGGCCCTGCCAATAAACAGGGACGAATCGCTGCGGACAACATCTGTGGCGGAGACAGCCATTATACCGGCTCCCAAGGCAGCAGTGTCATCAAGATCTTTGGCATGACTGCCGCTACTACCGGCGTAAATGAGACCAACGCCAGAAAAACAGGGCTGGATGTTGATACGGTTATCCTGTCACCCATGAGCCATGCAGGTTACTACCCCGGCGGGAAAGTCATGACAATGAAGGTGGTCTTTGAAAAGGCGACTTATCGCCTGCTGGGTGCGCAGATCGTAGGCTATGAAGGTGTGGATAAGCGCATTGATGTGCTGTCCACCGCTATCCGGGCAGGAATGAAAGCCACGGAACTGAAGGATCTGGATCTGGCCTACGCACCGCCTTATTCCTCTGCGAAAGACCCGGTAAATATGGCTGGCTTTATGGTTGAAAATATCGCAAACGGTGTTCTGAAACAATGGCATCTGGAAGATGCAGATCGTCTTCCTCGTGACGGAAGCGTAACTCTGTTGGATACCCGCACTGTGGAAGAATTCGCACACGGACACATTGACGGCTTCTTTAACATCCCGGTGGACGAGCTGCGGGAGCGGCTGGGTGAGCTGGACAAGCGTAAGCTTGTCTACGTCATCTGTCAGAGCGGTCTGCGCAGCTACATTGCCTGTCGTATCCTGGCCGGAAACGGCTTTGACTGCTATAACTTCTCCGGCGGCTTCCGGTTCTATGATGCTGTGACCAATGATCGCTGTCTCATTGAATCGGCTACGGCCTGCGGAATGGATCGAGCATAAAATCAGGACATCTGCTTGCAACTAATAGCAAGCAGATGTCCTTTTTGCTTAATCATTTTGCAATTGTTCCAGTCTGATTTTGTCTGTAATCTCCACTGTTCCACGAGTCAGTTTGACCATACCTTCGTTCTGGAAATAGCGAAGCATTCGGGTAACTACCTCACGGGCGGTACCCATGTGGCTCGCAATGGTTTCATGGGTAATCTTGAGGATATTTGTTCCCTCTAAGCTGCATTCCTCCAGCAGAAATCCTGCCAACCTTTTATCAAAGCTTTTCCACATGATCTGCTCCATGAGCCACATAACCTCAGAAAAACGGGTGGCCATAATTTCGTTGGTAAAATTAGCTACCACAGCAGACTCTTTCATAATGTGCTGATAAGTGTCAGCAGAAATAACCCACATCGTGGTATCCTTCTGCGCCTCAATGGTAATCTCAAACTGAATACTGTTCATCATACAGGAGGCGGAAAACAGGCAAATATCCCGATCAAACAAACGATAGAGGCTAATCTCTCGTCCTTCATCGGAAAGAATATAGGCACGAAGCTGTCCGCTTCTTACCAGCAGAAGACCAGTACACTCCACAGTTCCATTGTGAATCACGGTCCCTTTGTCCACTTTTCGTAAAACTGCATTTCGCTCCAAAATCTGCTGCTGGGTCGGTGTCAGTTTGTTCCAAATTGGAAAATAGGATGAAAAATCCATGGGTACACCTCCTTGAATACACATAGTATAAAATAATTTATGGCATATGTCAATAATTCCGTTGACATATAGGAGAGGGAGGATGTACAATGGTTGTATAAATGGCATATGCTGCAAATAATATGGAGGTGAATCTATGCCAAGACCGAGAAAATGCCGAAAAGTTTGTTGTTTACCGAATAATGATGGTTTTGTTCCGGTTCGTGGCGGCGAGGAACTGACTCCCATTGTCCTGAATGTGGATGAGTATGAATCCATTCGCCTGATTGACCGTGAAGGTTTTTCTCAGGAGCAATGCGGAGAATATATGCGTATTGCCAGAACAACGGTTCAGCAGATTTATGCAGCTGCCCGCAAAAAACTGGCCGATGCGCTGGTTGAGGGACTTCCTCTGCGAATCGAGGGAGGGGATTTTACACTCTGCAACGGAAACAGCGCAGCCTACGGGTGCAGAAATTGCTATCAGCAAAAAATCCATCCGATGCACGAAAAACCGAAAGGAGATAATATTATGAGAATTGCAGTCACTTATGAAAACGGAGAAATCTTTCAGCACTTCGGTCACACTGAACAGTTTAAAATCTACGATGTGGAAGATGGAAAAATCATTTCGTCTAAGGTTGTGGAAGCTGGCGGCAGCGGACATGGTGCACTAGCAGGCGTCCTGAGTGCACTGAAGGTGGATGCCCTGATCTGCGGCGGTATTGGTGGCGGTGCCCAGATGGCACTGAGCGATGTGGGTATCCGGCTTTATGGTGGTGTTTCCGGCAACGCTGATGCAGCAGCAGAAGCACTGGTAGCAGGCGAACTGGACTTCAACCCCAATGTCCGGTGTGATCATCACGACCACCATGGGGAAGGTCACTCTTGCGGTTCCCACGGCTGCGGCCATCACTCCTGCGACTGAAATAGGTGATTAAGTCACGGAATATGTGTCGTGATTTGATAAAATATAGATAAAGGAGGCGGTAAAACCTAAGTATTCTTGAGAAACAATATCTTGCAGCTGAACAGTATAAAGATTCTCTCAGGCAGGAAGCATACACGGGTCATTTATATGCTTCTCTCTCGCTGGAGGAGGCAAAAAAACATCCATAAAAGATAAGCAGTCTCAAATCATCCGTTCCAGTGAACATATCCTCGAGTTACTTAATAACGAAAAATTTTAGTGCGGCAGCAATGTCGCACTATTTTATGTGATATCATCACCGAAATGTTATTTTAGATTGGCTATACTATAATCAAGCAAAGGAAAGGAGCTGGCAATATGGCAGTTATCA
>OIWS01003808.1_pt1 | contig 10267 bp, 9 predicted proteins | sample 1587611 | NCBI WGS metagenome assembly OIWS01 (sample SAMEA3888919, study PRJEB22519) | human gut metagenome | biome: human gut; feature: human-associated habitat; material: faeces | place: Denmark | collected 2010 | reverse complement strand
AGATCGGTTATCTCTCCGGAATCATCTACAAAATTTCCAATCCGGACTGGGTGATCGCGCTCTACATCCTCAATGCTTTGATGGTGGGGACCGATCTTATTCTCACCTACCGCTATCGCGGCATGCGCGCCCGCGGCGAACTGAAGTAAACGACAGCCCCCCGCCGGGCAGGCGAGGGGGTGCGGCGGAAGCCGGTCAGCGCCAGGCGGCCTCTTCCCACATGGCACGGCTGTAGAAGGTGTTGCCGGAAATGGAGACGTTGAAGACCGGCTTGTCCTTGTCCGCCATATGCCAGGAGCAGCGCACGGTCGGGAAGAAGCTCAGGATGGTGGAGTATTTGATGTCCTTGAACTGCCCTTCCTCCTTGCAGATGCCGGAACGGATGTCCTTGATCTTCTTCATCTGCCAGCTGAGGGTATCCGATGCCAGCTCCTCTTCGGTGCCGAACTGGCATTTGGCGTCGCTGAATTCATAGAAGTAACTGATTTTGTTGACGGCGGTATCCGGCTCATTGGTGACATCGGTGTTGGGATCGATCTTCCAGTACACCCCTTTGTTTCCCTGCCGGTCATACGATGCCTCATACTGGGTGTCGTCGAGCCGCCGGGAGTTCCAGTTTTCCGGCGCAGTGTCCGGCGGATTGCCGTCTTTGGCGCAGTGATAGATGTTGCGGCTGCTCATGTAGGTCGGGAAGAGCCGGGAGATCCACGGCGCCATCCAGTCGCGGTGATCCCCGCGGTACTGGGTCAGCGCCAGGCCGAACTGCTTGAGATTGTTGAGACAGGCGGTGTCGCGCGCCTTCTCCCGCGAGCGGTTGAGAGCCGGCAGCAGAATGCCTGCTAAAATTGCGATGATTGCGATCACGACGAGGAGTTCAATCAGGGTAAAATTTTTTCTCATGTTTCCTGTTCCTCTTCCGGCTGGCCGGTCAGCCCGTGCCGGGTCTTTTCCCAGTAAAACGGTTTGGTGAAAATCTGCCAGAACCCTTTCCATGCCGCCAGCGAAATCATCAGCCAGTAAAGCGGCATGAGCAGTGCCGCCGGTATCAGAAAATAGTAGTTGCGTTTGATACAGGCGGCAACTCCAATCCCTATAAATATAAAGTTTGCCGCGAACATTATCAAGGAACCTGCGAAAAAAATCTGCGAAAAAATTGACCAGAAGGCGTCTTCGCCCGGACCGGCGTAGACCAGCGGCCATGCCCGAAGGTAGAACGCTCCGAGGGGGATTCCCTGGTAGCCGTCGTCGATGGTGTGCGGCCCGACCACCTGATCGAAGAAGCTCAGCCCGTGCGCGGCGCCGTGCAGCAGGAGACCGGCATAGAGCAGCAGCACCGCCCAGAAGATCAGGTTGGTGAGCATCATCAGCGCGCTGCCGCCGACGGCGAGAAAGCCGCCGAACGCGCCGTACAGCCCCAGACGTTTCACCGTCCGGAAAGGGTTCCGGTAGTGAACCAGGTGAGTCTGAATGAACCCCTTGACCCAGCGTGACCGCTGGCGCATCCAGTTCCACAGCTGCGAGTTGGCCTCTTCGTAGGTGGTGGAGTTCACCAGCCGGGTGCGGTAGCCGCGTTCGTAGATGCGCAGACCCAGGTCGCAGTCTTCGGTGACGTTGAAGGGATCCCAGCCGCCGACCTCCCGCAGTCCGGCGGTGCGGAAGTGGTTGGAGGTTCCGCCGAGCGGCAGCGGCAGGCCGAAGAGGCTGTATCCGCTCAGCGTGAGGTCGAAGTAGGTGGAGTACTCTACCGTGAAGAGGCGGGTCAGGAGGTTGTATTTTGCGTTGAAGTAGTTGAGTTTTGCCTGCACGCAGAGCAGTTTCCCGCTTTTGTCGCGGCGGAAGACGGTGACCGCCTTGCGGAGCTGGTCCGGTTCCGGGGCGTCCTCGGCGTCGAAGATGACGCAGAACTCGCCGCGGGCGCGCTCCAGCCCGAAGTTGCAGGCGCGCGGCTTGGTTTTCGGCGGAGCGTCCGGGACGACGATCACTTCGCAGCAGGCGGGAATCCCCGCCTGTTCCAGCGCTTCGCGGGTTTCGCTGTCGTCCGCCTCCAGCAGCAGTTTGATGTCCAGCTTCTCCGGCGGATAGTCGAGCCGCTCCATGTTGCGGACGATCTTTTCTGCGATATTCGCTTCGTGATAGAGCGGCAGCAAAATGGTGTAGACCGGCAATTCCTCCGCCGGAATGGCGGCCGCTTCTTCCGCGCTTACGATCTCTTCGCCGCGCCCGAACCAGGAGAGCAGCGCCGCGCCGCCGCGGAAGAATGCCGCCGCCGCGTACCAGAACATCAGGATTCCGGTGACCAGAAAGATGAAGTAGTCCCAGCGGAATTTGAGCAGCAGCAACAGCAGCAGTGCCGCGGCGAGATAGTAGATCTTCTGGCCCCGCGAAGTTACGTTGACAGCACATCCGCCGGGGTGCTGTTCGATGAATTCGCGGGTGAGACGGTCGAGCTGAGTGCGATCCTGTTTCATGTCGTTTCCCGGAGTGTCGTTTTATTTACCATACAGCCGGAACGCCCAAATGCAACCGTCCCGGCGGAGCGGAACGAATATTTTCTCTCGAAAAAATTTTCCACGGCTGAAAAAATCGGAAGTGTGTGCTATATTATACGGATTTTATGTATTTCAAAAGCATCAACAGGAGTCAATAATAGAAAATGAGTACGCAAGAACCGTTGCCGAGAGCCTATGAACCGGCTCAGGTCGAAGCGAAATGGTTCCCGAAATGGGAAGCCGCCGGGAATTTTCACGGGAAACCGAATCCGGAGAAGAAGCCGTATTCCATCGTCATCCCGCCGCCGAACGTCACCGGCATTCTCACCCTCGGGCACGTGCTCAACAACACGCTTCAGGACATCCTCTGCCGCTACCACCGCATGAAGGGCGAGGAGGTCTGCTGGTTCCCCGGCACCGACCACGCCGGCATCGCCACCGAGGCGCGGGTCGAAAAGTACCTGCGCAAGGAGGAGAACACCGGCCGCGACGAGCTCGGCCGCGAGGAGTTCATCCGCCGCGTCTGGCAGTGGAAGGGGGAGTTCGGCGGCAAGATCATCCGCCAGCTCCGCACGCTGGGTTGCTCCTGCGACTGGGAGCGGGAACGCTTCACGATGGATGAAGGACTTTCCGAAGCGGTCCGCAAGGTCTTCGTCGAACTCTATCACAAAGGCTACATCTACCGCGGTCAGCGGATGATCAACTGGTGCCCGGTCGCCAAGAGCGCGCTCTCCGATGAAGAGGTGATCTACAAGGAGGTCCCCGGCAAGTTCTATCACTTCCGGTATCCGCTTGCCGACGGCTCCGGCTATCTGGTGGTGGCGACCACCCGTCCGGAGACCATGTTCGGCGATACCGCGGTGGCGGTCCACCCGGATGACGAGCGCTACAAGCATCTCATCGGCAAGATGGTGCGCCTGCCGCTCACCGACCGGGAGATTCCGATCATCGCCGATGAACACGCCGACCCGACCAAGGGAACCGGCTGCGTGAAGATCACCCCCGCCCATGACCCGAACGACTTCGAAGTCGGCCGCCGCCACGGGCTGGAAGTGATCAACATCATGAATCCGGATGCTTCGCTCAACGCCCGCTGTGGAGCGCAGTTCGAAGGGCTCGACCGCTTCGAGGCGCGTGACCTCTGCGTCAAACTGCTCGAGGAGCAGGGGTTGGTCGAGAAGATCGAGGACATCCGTCACGCGGTCGGTTACTCCGAACGGGGCGATGTGCCGATCGAGACGCTGGTGAGCTATCAGTGGTTCTGCAACATGAAGGAGCTGGCCAAACCGGCGATCGAAGCGGTGAAATCCGGCAAAATCAAATTCTACCCCGAGCGGTGGAGCAAGACCTATTTCCACTGGATGGAGAACATTCAGGACTGGTGCATCTCCCGCCAGATCTGGTGGGGGCACCGGATTCCGGCCTGGTACAACGACGAGAACGGCGAGATCTACGTCGGCATGGAGGCGCCCACTGCGCCCGGCAAGTGGCGGCAGGAGGAGGATGTGCTCGACACCTGGTTCAGCAGCTGGCTCTGGCCGTTCTCGATCATGGGCTGGCCGAAGGAGACCGAGGAGCTGAAATATTTCTACCCGACCTGCGACCTGGTGACCGGCCCGGACATCATCTTCTTCTGGGTGGCGCGCATGATCATGGCCGGGTGCGAATTCATGAAGGAGATTCCGTTCCGGAACGTCTACTTCACCAGCATCATCCGTGACGAGCAGGGGCGGAAGCTCTCCAAATCGCTCGGCAACTCGCCCGACCCGCTCGACGTGATCGCGGAGTACGGCGCCGATGCGCTCCGCTTCTCGATCGTCTACATCGCGCCGGTCGGCATGGACATCCGCTACAGCAACGAGAAGTGCGAACTCGGCCGGAACTTCGCCAACAAGCTGTGGAACGCCTGCCGTTTCCGCCAGATGCAGGGGGGAGTTTCTGCCGGGTTCCGGGAGCTGGATCCGGCTGTTCTCGCCTCGCTCTCCTGCGACGAGCGCTGGATGCTTTCGCAGCTTGACGCGGCGATCGATTCGATTACGACGGCGCTGGCGGAATTCCGTTTCCACTCCGCCGCGCACGAACTTTACGATCTGGTCTGGTCGAACTTCTGCGACTGGTTCATCGAGGCGGAGAAGGTTCCGATGCGCGCCGGTGGCGCGGAGAAAGAGCGGGCGCTGGCAGTGCTCGATTATGCGCTGTTCCGGATTCTCCGGCTGCTGCACCCCTTCATGCCGTTCATCACCGAAGAGCTGGCGCATCAGATGGGCTTCGTCGCCGACGGGGCTTCGATCATGTACGAGTCGTTCCCGGAGACCGATGCGTGCTGCTCCGCCGATCCGGCCGAACTCGAACGGGTGGACGGGAAGTTCGAACTGGTCCGCGGCGGCCGCTTCCTGAAGGCCTCCTACAACATTCCGGATGGCAAGAAGGTGAAGTTCTACGTCAAGGCGGTCGACGCCGATGCTCTGGCGTTCTTCCGCGAACAGGAGCCGTCGCTCCGGAGCCTGCTCAACGCCGAGGAGATCGAATTTTCGCTCGACGACTTCGACAGTGCCGCCCGCGGTGCGGCGCCTTCGCGGCTCTGCCGGTTCGGCACGATCTACCTGCCGCTGGCCGATCTGATTGACGTAGCCGCCGAGCGGAAGAAGCTGGAAAAACAGCAGAAGGAACTGCAGGGCTGGATCGCCGGTTCCCGCGCCAAACTCAGCAACGAACGGTTCCTGGCCAAAGCGCCGGAACAGGTGGTTGCCGACGCCAGAGCGCACCTCGCCGAGCTGGAGGAAAAGCTTGCCCGGACCGAGGAGATGCTCAACTCCCTGCGGTAAGTTCCGCTTGTGCCAAAAAAATGAGCCGGAGTGCGAACGTGGCGCTCCGGCTCATTTTTTTCTTTGCAACGCGCTCTCAGTTGTCGAAGAGCCAGGTGGAGAGATAGCGTTCTCCCGAATCCGGCAGCAGAACGACGATCCGCTTCCCGGCCCACTCCGGGGTGCGGCTGAGCTTCAGTGCCGCCGCGAGCGCCGCACCGGAGGAGATGCCGATGAGGAGACCCTCCTCCTTCGCCGACGCGCGGGCGACTTGCCCCGCCTCTTCGGCGGAAATTTTGAAGATGCCGTCGATCACGTCGGTGTCGAGCACTTTCGGCACGAATCCGGCGCCGATGCCCTGCAGTTTGTGCGCGCCGGGAGCCTCGCCGGAGAGCACGGCCGAGGTGTCCGGCTCCACCGCGAAGATCTTGACGGCGGGATTCTTCTCCTTGAGAACTTCCCCGACGCCGGTCAGGGTGCCGCCGGTGCCGACTCCGGCGACGAAGGCGTCGATTTTCCCGTCGGTGTCGCGCAGGATCTCCTGCGCGGTGGTCCGGCGGTGGATGGCGGGATTGGTCGGATTGCCGAACTGCTGCGGAATGAACGAGCCGGGATTGGCCGCATGCAGCTCTTCCGCGCGGTCGATCGCGCCCTGCATCCCGGCCGCGCCGGGGGTGAGCACCAGTTCCGCGCCGTAGGCGGCCAGCAGTTTGCGCCGCTCGACGCTCATCGTTTCGGGCATGGTGAGGATCAGCCGGTAGCCTTTGACCGCGGCGGCAAGGGCGAGGCCGATTCCGGTGTTGCCGCTGGTCGGTTCGATGATCAGCGCACCGGGTTTGAGCAGGCCGCGCGCTTCGGCGTCCTCAATCATCGCGAGTCCGACGCGATCCTTGACGCTGCCGCCCGGATTGAAATATTCCACCTTCGCCAGCACGTCGGCTTTGCCGTCGTTGAGGCGGTGAATGCGAAGCAGCGGCGTGCCGCCGATCAGTTCGGTGATGTGGTCGAAGATTCTGCCCATGGTGTCCTCCTCCTGAAGTTGCAGATGTAAGTTCTGATCCTTACAATATAGTGCCCGGGAGAAAAAATACAAGCCATCCCGCGTCCGTTCCCGGCGGAAACGGACACGGAACAGCTTCCGGAATGCCGATGTCAGCCCCGGAGAAGGTGCGGTTCCGGACGCAGCAGTTCCTCCAGCAGCCGGAGTGCGCGCGGCGAAAACTCCGGCGTCTCCTGCTTCTGCCAGCTCCGGCCGCCCAGTCCGCTGATCTCCTCGGAGGCGAGAAGCGGTCTGCCGGGGGAGGGGAGGCGGGTCAGGTAGAGCGCCTGCTCGAACACCGCGTTCCGGTGGCGGGCATTCTCCGGATCGAGCCGGTTTCCGGTCAGCGAAGCGAGATCGGCTTCGGCGGTGACGAGCGCGCCGCGCCGCCGCTCCTCCGGGAGGGAACACCACTCGGCGGAGTCGAGGTGGGTGGCGAAATACCGTTCCGCTTCCGGAAAAAGTTCTTCGATATCCATCGTCATGATTCTCCTCTCAGAAAAAAGGCGGCGCGGAAATGGAGGAATCCGCGCCGCCCCGGGATCAGCTGCCCGCCTTGATGGCGGCCAGCGCCTCACTGCTCGACTGCAGATTGGAGATGCGGCAGATCCGCTGCGCCGCGTTCCGGAAGACGAAGGTGAGTTCGCCGAGCGCCATCCGCTTGATGCCGTCGAACCCCTTCGGGGTGGCGTCGGTATCGGTGATGGCGCGCCCGTTCAGGCTGGAGAGTCCGAAGCCGGCGGGGTCGAGCACCCAGACGTCGGTGTCCGGCACATCCGGATCGGCCATGATGGTCATGCCGCGGCCGTTGATCTCGTTGACCACGACTGCGACGTAGGCGCCGCGCCGGTCGTCGGAACGGAGGATCTGAAGCTGATTCTTGTATTCGCAGGAGAGGACGCGCGCCTGTCCGGGCGAACAGAGAATCTGCGTCGGATCACCGCCCGCACCCATGACCGCCTGGGCGGCGTCGTTGACCAGCGTGCTGTCCAGCTTCGTCGTGAGCGCGTCGATCGCGGGCGAATTCGAACGGGTGCCGAAGAAGTAGAGGCCGCCCGCTTCGCCGCGGGTGGTCGCCGTCGCCTCGACCCGGCGGCCGAAGAGGGCGACACGGTTGAGGTCACGGGCGAGTTCGCCGAGCGCGAAGGCGGTCTGACGGTTGAGCTGGTTGTCCGCCGAACCGAAGACGTTGATCGCCAATGCGGTTCCGGAGAGGATGATGTCCTTGCGGAAGATCTGACAGCAGTTGTATTCACACGCACCGGTGAGGCCGGTTTCATCGCCGTCGCCCGGATTGCTCCCCTCCGCGACCGGAGTGGAGACGATGTTGAGCACGTCGCCGTCCTCCGGCATCGTCTTTTTGGACCCGTTCGCGGCGACGAGGGTGACGGTGAAGGTGGCGTCGTCGAGCGCGGTCACCCGGAAGAGCGCCGAATCGTTCCGCACCACCAGCAGCGTGCCGATTTTGATTCCGGCAAAGGAGGAGTCGGCGGGCGTGACCACGCCGGCTTCGGTGACGGTGGAGGCGGTGACGCTCCGGCCGGCGATCTGGTCTTCGAGCCACTCATGTTTCTGCTGCGTGGCATTCTCCACCGGCTTGAAGTTGGAGATGAAGCGCGGTTCATCCTTGATGACGGTCGAAAGAATGTCCGAGAGGTCGCGTTTCTTGTTCTGGAAGCTGTAGCTGTACAACATGTTCGATACTCCTTATTTCTGGTTCAGTGCTGAAGGGATTCGGGGGCGGCGGCGATCATCCGGGCGAGTTCCGCGGCCGGGTCGGAGACGATGGCTCCGCCTGCTGCGGCAACCGGCGGCGTATCGGGCAGTCCGGCGCCGGGTTTGAGTTCCGTCTTGAAGAAGCGGGGCAGTCTGGTGCGCAGCTCCTCCATGAACGCTTCGGTCTGTTCCGGCGAATCCACCTCGAGGGCGCCGCGTTCGCAGAGATATTCGAGGAAGTCGCGGGCGGTGAAGCGATAGTGGTCGGCCAGCTCGTCCACCCGGCGGCGGAAGCGGAGTTCCCGGAGTTCCTTCTGCGCGGCGTCGCGTTCGGCTCCGGTTTCATCGGCGCGGCGGCGCAGTTCGGCAAGTTCGCTTTCAAACTTGCGCCGGAGCTGTTCCGCTTCGGGCAGGGAACGGGTTTCGAGCTCCTCGACCCGGGCGCGGGATTGTTGCGGGTGAGTTCCCGGTTCCGCTCTTCCAGCGCCCGGTTGGCGTCCCGGGTGCTGCGGAGCGAAACCGGATCGAAGTCGTCGGGGCGCAGACTGCCGAGGAAGGTTCTCTCCTCCTCCTGCAGTGCCTCCCCGGCGGCGGCCTTCCGGATGATCTCGGCAAGATGGATCATCGGTCCTGGTCTCCTTTCCTTTTGGGGTTGTCGGCCGCGCATTCGGCGCGTACAAACTCAAAGGAAAATGTCAACCGGGAACGGAATTTTCAGCAGGAAAAAGCGGGGTGAGGAGAAATCCACACCCCGCTTTCCCGCCGGTGAATCCGGCCTCTAAAGTTCCGCCAGACGGTGCTCGAGATCATCGAACACCTTGAAGAGGTCGTCGTAATGGAGCGTTGCATATCCGTCCAGCGGCGTGGGCTGAGCGTTGACGATCACGATTCTGCCGCCGCCGCTCCGGGTTGCCAGCGGCAGCGAGGCCGCCGGCTGGACGGTGAGACTGCTGCCGAGCACCAGCAACAGCTCCACCTCCTCCATGTCGCGGAACGCCTGATCGAGCAGGTCGCTGTCGAGCGATTCCCCGTAGAAGACGATGTCCGGCTTGATAACGCCGCCGCAGGGACAGTGCGGCACTTCGCCCGCGAGCACCCGCGGCGCGATTTCGGCGTAACCGAACTCCTTCCGACAGCGCAGACAGTGGTGATGGGCCGGACTGCCGTGCAGTTCGTACACCTTCCGGCTGCCCGCCTTCTGATGCAGAAGGTCGATGTTCTGGGTGTAGACGCAGTGCAGCATGCCGTGCGCCTCCAGTCCGGCCAGCGCCCGGTGCACCGCGGCGGGATGAAACTCATCCAGCCGGTAGATGAACTCCTGCGCCCAGCGGTAGAAGAGTCCGGGATCCTCGAGAAAGCAGTCGAGCGAGAGAATCTCCTCGACCTGCTTCCCGTGCCACGGCTGAAGGTAGACGCCGTTGGCTCCCCGGAAATCCCGGATTCCGGAGAGCGTGGAGATTCCGGCGCCGGTGAAGGCGATGGTGTTCCGGGACTCCCGGAGCAGTTTCCAGAGTTCGTCGTACATGGGCGGCTCCTTTGCCTCCGTCAGCGGCGGATGGTCGGACCGGGTTTTTTGCGGACCGAATAGCCGAAGTGACCCAGGCATTTGCCCAGTTCATAGTAGTGGCCGTGGGCGTAGCCGAGCAGACCGGCGTCGTCGATGCGGAATTTGCCGCTTTTGTCGATCAGCTCCTCTGCCGCCTGCACCGCGACTACTTCGGCGAGAAAGAGCGTATGGCTGCCGAGGTCGATTGACTGCGCCACTTTGCACTCCAGCACGAGCGGACACTCCGCCAGAACCGGCGCGCACACCTTGTCTCCGGCGACGGCGGTGAGATGCTGTTCGGCGATTTTATCGTGGTCGCGGCCGGAGACCACGCCGCACCAGTCCACCGTCTTCGCCAGCGAAGCCGGCGGAATGTTGACGGTGAAAACCCCCAGCTCACGGATGGCCGGGAAGGAGTGCCGTTCCGGACGGACCGAAATCGACACCATCGGCGGATTGCTGTTCACCGTGCCCGCCCAGGCGATGGTGACCAGATTCCAGGGGTACTTTTCGCCATCGCCGCTGCCGACCAGAACCACCGGCACCGGGGCGAGCTGTGTGCTGCCCGGCCAGACTGTTTTGCGGCTGAAATCCTTTGCTTTCTCCATCTTCACTTTCCCTCCAGCGTTGCTCGTTTGTTTTCCAGCTCCTCCCACCTCTGATAGAGGCGGGC
>OIWS01003800.1_pt1 | contig 10278 bp, 20 predicted proteins | sample 1587611 | NCBI WGS metagenome assembly OIWS01 (sample SAMEA3888919, study PRJEB22519) | human gut metagenome | biome: human gut; feature: human-associated habitat; material: faeces | place: Denmark | collected 2010 | reverse complement strand
ATCAACAATAATTGTCATTGATCGAATTACAGTAGACTGTATAGGACTATCTTCACATTTACAAAAACGGAGGAATTCTTATGGAAATTTTAACTACAATAGAAGCAGTACGAAATACTATAAACACTTGGAAAAAACAAGGGTATTCAATTGGATTTGTTCCTACAATGGGATATTTACATGATGGTCATGCTGCATTAATTGATGAAGCGAGAAAAAATAATGACAAGGTTGTGGTATCTATATTTGTTAATCCAACTCAGTTTGGAGAAAATGAAGACCTAAGTTCCTATCCACGTGATTTAAATAGAGATAAAACATTATGTGAATCACATGGCGTTGATTTAATATTTACGCCTAGTCCAAATGAAATGTATCATGATAAAAAGGCCTTTGTAAATATTATTGAATTATCTGAATCAGATTATAATGATTGGAGTAGCAAAAAACAAAACTAAAAAATCATGAATGAAATTTGGCATGATATAGGAGAGCCCAATTATAACACTCCAGTTGTTGTGATTGATAGAAATGGAAGAATCGTATATTTTGGGTATTACGGTCCCCGTTTGATAGAAAACGATGAAAGATGGGCTTATATGATAGAGCTAGTTAATAATACATGTGGCAAAGAAACTTCTACCGCCACAAGTTCTAATATTGAAAAATATATTGACCTTACCCATAAGTTATCATTTGAGAATATGGGTAAAGCTTGTAGAGAATATCTTGAAAAAGAAGGCCATCCTTGTGATAAGTGTAACTGTAATATATAAAAATAATATGAATTTAATTGATGCATGGGTAACAAAGGTTCAGGAAAAGCCTTATTACGAATACGACAAATGGTGGGTTAAAGTCGAATCTGTTGACGAAGGTGGAAACGGCACTAGTACTCTAATGTTTGAGACTAAAGAAGAGGCTGACAGAGTTCAACCAGGTTATAAATTTCAACATTAAAATGCGTGAGTCATGCTGGAAATATTACAATTTATATTTCAAGACTTCTGGCATTGGCTAGGAACTTTCTTGTTGATCATAGCTGTAGGAGTTCCGTTTCACGGCATGTTTATCAGGAATACAGAGATTAATAATTACGATAAGAAAAACTAAAAAAAGATGAATATGAATAAATATAAAATTGGAGACAAAGTCCGCATCAAATCCATCGAATGGTATAATCAAAATAAAGAAGAGCACGGCTTGATTATTAATGATGCTGAAGAAAGTAATGTATTTTGCTCTGGCATGTCACCATATTGCGGACGAGAACTTACCGTAAAGGCTATATATCCTGATGGAAAGTATTCTCTAACAGATAATACCGGAATTGGAGAAAGTGACCTCTATATGTGGTCTTGGGAAGAATGGATGTTTGAAGAATAATTAAAAACAACTGAATCATGGTAACATTTTGGGAGGTCTATCAAAAGGCAGTTAAAGAAAATGGCTGTAATGCCGGAGAAACATTTGCCCTGTCTATGTTTATCGCCGGCGCCGAATGGCAACTGCAACAATTAAGCCATCCCGATCCTCCCGGAGAACAAGGAGCGGACGGTACTATAACCATTAAGGAAGTGATGAAAGAAAGGGCTATCGAAGCCTTTAATGAAGCGATGATTTATTTCGAATCACCGGACTGCCCAACAACGGAGGAAGCTTTGAAACATTTTATCGCTAGCCTGGATCAGGGGCTAGATAGTGGTTGTTCGGAAAACCGAACAACCGGTAAAAACAAAAGAATCATGGATATATTCAATTTATATTTCAAGGTGCCAATTAAAAGCCTTGAAGAACGAGAAAAGGTCGTAAATCACCTGCGGGAAGCCGGGTTTTATTATCCGGATGATGATATAGATAAAAGCGAAGTTATCGGTATTCTGGTTGGGAATGCTTATATCGGCGAAATGACAACTGAGGTCGGATATAACGATTGTCAACATCAGGAATTTACGGTAGAGGAAGTCTTAAATATGAAATTTAGTCAGGATCATGGATAAAGAATATCTTGAACAGGAGTTAGAAGAGTGGCGAAATATCCAAGCTACATTAATTGAGTTCCTCGGAAGATGTAGCACCGAAACAACGGCCTACGTCTGTGGAGCATTGGGTGAATTAGCAGAGAGTTTAGAAGACTGGTAGGCTCAATCATGGAATGTAGATATAAACCAGAGAAATGGGTAAGTGCAGACAGGCCGCCTCATGATTATCCGATCGGTACAAAATTCAAGGCTTTAAATGGTGGATATTGGATACGAAACTCGTATGGTTTCAAATGGTACTGTGGGGCAACGTTCCCTACTCCAGGAGGTGATTGGGATGGATCAGTCTGTTTTCCTGAATAGCTCAAATCACGAAAAATATGAAATAAACAGCAAAGCTGTCCAGGAGCCAGCCGGACAGCTTTGTAAACTCTCATTAGCAGCCTCTAATTCCTATTTTATTTATCCATTAAATAAGATACATCAACCTTCGAAGCCTGCATATTTTCTCATTAAAGTTTACCGGCTCGAAGTCAAGGGAATCAACTAGGCGATCGACTTCTTTCCTAGCTGATTCCCTTTTTAACTTCTGTATTTCCTTGTCTTTTTTTCGCATAATAGTTTCTTTTGATGTTTGTGGCAATCGCAGCTACAAATAAACATCTGTATGTCTTTTGATAGCTTTCTACCGATGTATCCTGCCAAATAAGCTATTTCTTCCCCTCCTGCCGGCATTTTATAGACTATGGCTATGTGATCCTCCAAATGCCTTAATTCATGCATCAGAGAGTCTGAAAACTCTTCTGAAGAAGATGTCTTTCCGATAACCATAACAGACTCTCTTAGATGATAATTCGAATAGGTTAAGCCTGTGTTGAGTTTGCATGCTTCCAAATTACGATATGATTCTTTCAATTTTTGAGGGGGACAACCAATACTTTTTAGGCAGTCCATTATCTCATCAGTCCAATAACATGTGACATGGTAAAATATATGTACTAGCCAATTGTATTTAGGTATGTTTAGCTCCCGGTAAATCATCGTTTTACAGCATTAAATTTTCGTTCTATCTTTCTGCGTTGCTGTCTGGATAGATTTGTGTTATTCAAATTATTTACGACGGAAGCAACTTTATCATAATCCTTTTTTGGCATACTAGCCAGCACGTCCGAGGGGGACTCTCCCTTAAGGATACGAAATATGTAACCCCATCCGCTCATTAGATCATTTCCTCCCAAATTATAGGTGTTCCGGAACCGATCATATCTGCATAGAATCGGGTGAATACAATCCCGTCATAAGCGTTCGGATCATCGCACACGTTCTTTATATGAAGTGCGGCATATTGTTCATTAGGAACAGACGAACCGAGGGAAACCGCCTTACACATGTTTGCCACATACACATAGTCGTAGCCCCCTTTCTTCTTGACTTCGACACTGTATTTTTTCAACAGTTCATCTACCTGCTCTTTCGTCCAAGGTGTGATTTTCACTTTCTTGCCGTTACCGTCTTCTTTTTCCATCATGGATACAGCAAAATCACACATGGCCTTGCTAAAATGCCATCCGTATTGCGAAAGGTAAGCTTTCATGCCAGAAGGAAATTCGTCATACATATCTAGTCTCATATTATTGTCAATTTTAAACGAAGGGGAACACCGTCCCCCTTCTGATTAATAACGTCTACGTCTGCGGTACTCTCCCGCGTAACGACCGGTCCCTTTTACACCGCGTCTCTCTCCATAACCGTCACCACCTCCACGTGACCAATCACGACGAAATTCATCGTTATCATCGTCATCATCTTCCCTGAATCCCATGCCGCCATCCATAGCCTTTCTTTTGCCTTCTTTGCAGCCGAGTTTGTAGGCCTCTTCCATAGCTTCCATCAAATCTTCGTCCTCATAGGCGTCAAATTCTCTGTAAAGCTCTTCTAGTTTTCTTGATCCCATATTACGTTGTTGCTTTTTTATTGTTAGTACTCTGTTTTTCAAGAAGAAGAGACTTAAGTTCTTCGAATCCGCCACCAAACATCTTCTTCATTTCCGCAATTTCATTTTCAAGACTTTGAATCTTACTTTCCTGTTCTTTTTCCTTTTTAAATTGTGGATTAAGCTGGTTAAGCATCAATTCGCAATTGTCAATGATTGACTTATGAGTCTCTATGCTCGCCAATATCTGTTGACTGTTTTGCAGCATGGCACTAATCTCCTGATTGATCATCGTTTGATCACAGGATAACACCAATTTTTCACCATTTTCCGGTTTATAATCAGCGATAGACTTGTCTGCTGGGACAGATGACAACTTAACCGTATCATCTCCAACCTTGACTGATATGTCAATGATCATTTCAGGCTGCATAGCCGGATATCCATTTACCATATTCTGAGGCTTCGGACGTAAATTGGTTACTCCTATCACGCTTCCTATTTCGCAAAATGGTTTATCTGTTTTATGCAGGATAAAATATTGATTGCCTTCTCTAAGTTCCTTAAATGTCATATTCTTCTTGATTTAAAAGAGAGCCGGAGTTACCCGGACTCTCATCATTTACTTTTTACCGCGCTTGCTTCTGCCGGAGTATTACCACCCTGGTCAGCCGGAGTAGGATTGTTTGAGGATTTTACACCTAACAAACGGAATATTCCCTGAGGCTTATTAAACCAAACAATATGCTCTGTGTAACCACCTACGACCGGCGATCCACTACTCGTATCTACCGGAACATTTACATCACTACCTATAACCTGGACATTATGATGGTCAACTACCGGAATCCGATTGGTGCCGATTTGAGTATCTTGTGACGGAACAGTGGTCGCATATCCATTGGGGATAACCACATTAACCGGATAAGTAGCCTCAGTAGTCGTAACAGGATGTCTTACCCGCCAGATTAGCACCCCAATCTCCGGAAGTGCACACCATTCGAACGGATTAAGCCCGAAATCAATCTGCGACTCTTCGCCTGTAGGTGTAGTAACAACCTTTCCTGTTGTTGATAAGACATAGATTCCATTCACGTCAACCCTGGGGACGCAAGTTCTTACATTAAATCTTGCTGTCATATTATCCCCTCCTTACACTAAGCCGTTATAAGCGCAACCACATCCTTCGCGAGTAACCTGTACCTGCATTGGATTGCAACAGTTCGGATTCGGAACGAAATAAGCCGGGATAGGGCACGGAGACTTAAGCTGAGCCACAATGTTTGCAGTCTGAGCAGCCTGTGAAATACCCAATTCCAATGCAGATTTTTCCTGACGCAAAGTATCAATCTTGCTCTGCATTTCGCGCATTTCAAGCTGACAGAATTTGTCATTGATAATTTGAGTCTGAGCATCAATCTTGGCTCCTAAGATGTTGAACTGTGTGTTAGAGTTGCCCGTCAAAGTATTAGTTTGATTAACAATAGCTAACTGATTTTCGTAACCCTGTGTGGTGATAGCGTTACGGACATCGCAGCAACATGAAGCAATCTGACTCAACAACTGATTGTTACCGGACTGAATGGCATTGATGATCTGCTGAGAAGACAAACCAACCTGGTTACCCACGTTCTGAATCTGACCCTGAATCTGACAGATAGCATTTTGCAACTGTTGAGTAGAACAGTTCAGCGAGCTTGACAACTGACCTATAGCCTGTCCATTGCCTTGAATTGCATTCATAAGAAGTTCACGACCGGCGTCGTTGTTAAGTTCAGCAGGTAAACCGCCGCCGTTACGGTTATTGCCAAAGCCGTTACCATTGCCCCAACCGCCAAAGACGAAGAAAAGCAGAATGATCCAGATCCACCAACAACCACCGCCACCCCAAGCATCTTGATTGCCTTTGTTGTTCATCAAAGCTGCAACTAGATTAGGGTCTAACGATTTTCCGCCACCTCCCATTAGACTAGGAAGAAACGCCATGATGTCAAATTTGCTTCCACCGGAATTTCCACCTTCAGGAGTACCGATAAAATAATTTCTATCCATTTTGTATATCTTTTTTGTTGTAGCAGGAAATATTCCTTACCGACACAAAACTACGGATACACATCTAGTCTATAAATCAATGATTTCCTTGTGATTTCTTTATATTTTCGTATTGTATTCTCAACATTTTCCCACGTTGTATTCGGTCGGAAAAACCGGATAAAATATAGTTTATAGAACGTTTAGTCTTGTTGGTCTGCAAAGCTATTTGAGAAGGATAAAAACCACGTTCGTAAAGAAGATGAACAAGCAAGTAACGAGCGTCGACAATTTCGGCTTCCTTACTATTTGAAAGGATTTCGTTAGTTGATATCTCTGTTTCTTTTGAAACAATTCTTAATATTTCGGCAAAGATTTCTGATTTACACATAAAATTTGAATTTTAATTTTACCTTTGCCCTTGCTACATAAAACATACTATACAATGCAACAAAAGCGTAACCATTCGTGTTGAAGACATTAGAGTCCCCAACGTGCGAGTGGTTACGCTTGTGTATCAGTTTTATGTAGCAGTTAAACGGATACGTTGGGGGCTTTTATTTTACCTCTGAAGCCCCAGAAAAGAGGTGCTTATGAACAAAAAGCTATTTCGTTACCATAGTCTATAATAGATTCCTACCCCAACATAAGGAGATAAACCAGACCGACCAACACCGTAGCCTGCCGACACACCTAATCCCCACCGACGAGCCGGTATTTTTTGCGTGACATAGACAGTCTTCGGAAAGACATATATGCTATCCAAAGCCGCGTTATAGCCGGATACCCAAGCGTGATAATCTGGTGTAGAGTATTCATTTTGGATGACCGGCAGAAATACTGTATCACCTTTGATGTACTTAACGATCGTGTCTGCCGGGACCTGGATATACTTTGTCACTGTTTCTCGTACTGGAACCGGCACTGTATCACGTAAGGTGTCAACAATGATGACAGTATCCGTTTTAGGTGTCAACATTGATGAGACTTCTCGAACATGGTAGCCGATAAAGAAGCTGGTCACCAACCCGATCATCAGTAATATGATGTGCCAGGCTTTCATAACAGATCCCAACCGGCAATAACGTCGTACATATTGGCTTCCCTTCCGTTTTCCACTTTTGACATGGCGGCAACAATTCGGATCATTTGTTCGCGGTCGAAGTTGAGCAGGTCGTCGGGGCCGATCCCGGAATAGCTACTTACCAACGACACGTACGCGGCCGTATTGTTCTCGTTTTCCGGCGCCCATCGGCTGATCATCTTCCGGATTGTCGTTAACTTGTACACCCTATGATAGTTTGACAGGATTTTAAATACTGCCCGGTAGCCGTAAGCCATTGACTTAAATTGTTTAAAATCTTTGTCACGGCTAGGGTTCACCTCGCCTTGGAATACGTCACTGTTACGTCTGATGTTCCCAGGGTTGTTGTTACGTAGTCCACGCGGTAATTCATTCTTTTTCATTTTTATTCTCCTTTTCTTTTGCCGTGATTAAAGCCTCTGTAAATGCGTCTTTCAGCATATCTTTATTTAATACACTCCCTATAAGAGCAGCTGATTTTGCAGCCTGTCTAAGCTGTTTTGCATCTGCCTTTTCCCATATGGATCTAATCTCTGTGATAAGGATAAACACCGTAATCAAAGATGTTATAACCGGTATGTTTGTCAAAAAAGAGAAATGGATAAATTCCCAAAATTTACAAACATAGCAGACTGCATCAATACTCCATGCAATGCAGACACTCCCGGCATACAGGATAAATTTACTTACCGTCCGACGCATCCCGTAAGAATTACGGTCTTCTCCTCGTAGTTTTGCTTTATAATAGCCTGATGCGAAATCCCAACTCATCGCAAAAAGGACAAGCACCAGCTCAAATATGGAGATGATAAGCATCCCCCTCATTTCCCAAATCATTTTTATTACCTCCATTTTATAGTCGATCCTTTTGTTATTAATTAATTATGAATGAATAATATGATTAATATAGGCATTGATATTTCGTGCTATTCAATGTCTTTTTCTTCTGTATTGATAAGAGGTTCGTCTGCAATCTTTGAGTATGTTTCTAGGGTAAAGTCCGAAAAACGGCCATCTCTATCTAAGAAATCTACTTTCTCTTTTAAGTACTTTAATTCCTCCTCTGTAATTGAAAAAAACTTTTCTTTTCGATAATCAATGTTATCATTAGGCTTAAATGATAATTCATATTGATCATGTCCCATATTTGTAACAACCACGACCTCTGATTCTTCTAAAGAGAGCTTGATCTTGTTCTCTATTGATTTTTTCAACTCAATACCTCTCCGACTATCATATGGAGGCAAGATACCTTTTAAAATAAGTACTCTGTCTTTAATTGTTAAGTTCATAGCTTTATTTTTATCTGTTATATTATTATTTATTTAATGATTAATATTTAATGCATAATACACCTGAGCATAATAAAGCAACATAATAGAATCACCTCTAGCCATATCTATATTACCATATATAGTTGAGTTGGTATCGTTTATAATATTTCCGTCTTGATCTCTTATGGTCGTTTGAGTTCCCAATGTTCTTAAATTTATTCTGCTTGTACCAATAGCTAATATATTTAGTATAAATGATGTCTTTGAGTAGTCGCCAGTTATATCTCCGTCATATCTAGGGAGGTATACAGACATATAGTTACCTGAATCATTATTAATTATGAAAGTATCATAATAGTTAAACCAAATCTGAATAGACTCGCTTCCTGCTCCTTCTGAAAATTTAAGATATTTTGCTCTCTCCATATTAGAGAATCCACCTCGCATAGAAAGATTTCCTGTAAGAACAAGCGCTTGATTATAAAGAGCGTTTTTAACACTTATCACAACTCCGTAGTTAGTGTCTTTTGGATTGTTTTCGGTGTTCTCGAATCTCCCAAGACTGCTTAATCCCATAGTAGATGGCAATACATTTAAGCCAATACCAGCCCATTTTCTTGTATCTGAAAACCCTACAAAAGCACTAGTACCCTGTGAATAAAGGAAGAATTTAGCTGTACTACTTAACTTGTCATTAAACTCATAGCTATTATCAGAAAACAACCCTCCGTTTTCCATGCGCAGTCCACCTATAAAAGCATTACCGTTTTGATATACCCGAAACGGGGCATTCGCTGGAGTTGCACCTCCCGCCCAAAAACGAACTGACGTATCAGTTGTTCCTTCTCCGGTGATCCCTGCTTGTTGATTTTGCAATTTAATAGACTTTCTTGCCATAACATCGCCGTTTGCGCTGACTTGGAATGTAGCATCATTGGCGTTCGTCCCACCTGACCAAATCCTAATATCACCACTTCCAGTCATACCAGCAGAACCACCAAAAGTCATAAAACCAGCTGCAGAAATCACCCCTCTGTCAATTGAAGCCTGAGTATTTCCATCGGCTGAGGATAGTTGCCAGTCTGATGAAATATAACTGCCTGATTTCCTACTTTGTACGCATATACGCATACTTCCCGATCCATTATATTCAATCCATTGATCACCCGCATCATATGGTGGATAAGGAGTCCGAAGGAATACTCGCCGTTTACCATCTGCAGTATCTTGGGCGGTACTTGCTGCTTCTGCTGCTGCTATAGCGTCAGCGTCATAAATACGCTCCCATGTATTCGAAGATGGACCAACATAACGCTGTAATATTTTGCTATTAGTATTATACCAAAGATCGCCAACATGGGTTGGTTCTTCTCCGGAAGCCCAGCTATTCCAAGGATTAGAGGATTGATAATATGTTTCTATTTTACCATCAATCTGATTTTGCAAATTATCTTTTACGGCGTTTAACATGTCGGTAGTACCATAAATGCTTAAATCAGGTTTATCCTTGATGTTATTATAACCAGAAGTTCCAGAGTCAAACATAATTTTACCACCAATCACCCCATCTACAAGGTTGAAATATGTTTGACCGTCAGAACTAGCAATCACGCTAGTCGTAATACTTCCAGGCAACACTTCTGTAAATCCATAGACATTCCGATAGCTTCTTTCTCCCTCATATTCGCTTGATAAAGTACCAACCAGAAAATAGTAATATCCGTCTCCCGGGTCCATCTTATAGGCAGTCTTGCTCAAAAGAAATGATCCAGTTGTCCCCGTCTTTGAACATTTCGCATAGAAATACATCGCAGCCGTTTCGTCTAATGAAGGGGAAGTATATGACGACATATCCCAAAATTTATAGTCCGAAGGCTTATGTGTTGGAGATATCTTGTCAATCCCCAAGGTCATGTGTTGGAGTATAGCAGCCGGAGCCGTAAAGACTTTCGTCTTCTGGTTGTAATCAAAATT
>OIWS01003799.1_pt1 | contig 10280 bp, 10 predicted proteins | sample 1587611 | NCBI WGS metagenome assembly OIWS01 (sample SAMEA3888919, study PRJEB22519) | human gut metagenome | biome: human gut; feature: human-associated habitat; material: faeces | place: Denmark | collected 2010 | reverse complement strand
CGTGAAAAGGCCCGCTGTCCGGGTGCGTCGGGAGTTGGAAGAATACACCCTAGAGGCAGACGGTGCGGCCCACCCGTCCCCGCCGCAGCGGAAAGCTCCCCGCTACAAAGAGGAGGGAAGATCGCCAGCGGCGATCAGGGGGAGCTTGGAAAGCAATTCTCCCCCGTTGCGGCTCACGCCGCGGCAACTCCTCTACCAAGAGGGGGCCTTATCATGCGGCGGGCGCTTGACGAGGGGCGAAAATCCGGTATAATGAAAGAAAACTGGGAAATGGGGAACGAGAGTGGAGAAGAAGACGATCTTTTTCGATTTGGACGATACGCTTTATGACCGGTCGGTGCCGTACTGCGAGGCATTTTTGTCGCTTTTTGGTGGAAAGTATGCGGAAAAGGCGCAGCAGGCGTTTGAACGGACGATGCTGCGGGGCTATGAGGTCTTCGTGGCGGCGCATACCGGGCAGATGACGATGGAGGCCATGCACATCTACCGCCACCAGACGGGGCTGCGCGACGTGGGGATTGAAATCACGCCGGAGCAGGCGCTGGAGCTGCAGGCGCGCTATGCCGGGGCGCAGCGGCACATCTCGCTGACGCCGGTGATGAAGGAGATTCTGACAGTTTGCCGGGAAAATTTTGCGGCGGTGGGCGTGATTACGAATGGCGGCGTGGATTCGCAGCGGGGAAAGCTGGAGAGCCTCGGTGTGGAGCGCTGGGTACGGCCAGAGCTGGTTTTTATCTCGGATGCGCTCGGCGTGATGAAGCCGGATGAGGCAATCTTCCGGCTGGCGCAACGGGCTGCCGGGGCGCGGGCGGAGGACTGCATCTATGTGGGCGATTCCATTTCGCAGGACGTGACGCCGGCGCTGCGCTGCGGCTGGCACAGCATCTGGCTTTGCCGCCGGGGCGGGACGGCAGGGGATGCGGAGACGGAAACCGTGGTCAGCTCGGAAGAGGCACTGCTGGATTGTTTGCGGTGTATGGGAGGATGACGCGAAGCCTCCGGCGCAGCCGTGCTTGACTGCCTGAAAGCCTCCCAAACTGCGGTTTGGGAGGCTTTTTGCGTGCGGCGTGGGGGTGAATACGATCTGGCATGTTGTGAAAACATAGGGGAGGAAAAAACAGGGTGAAAATTGAACAGTATGTGATGGCGTATGGCGTGAGCATTGGGAAGACGCTGCCGGCTTTTGCGAGTACGGCCAAAACAGTGGAACCGAAGCGCGTTTACCGTGGAAAATGCGGCCGAGATTCCATGTGAGCAGGTGCTGGGCGCGGATGTTGTCCGCTTTGAACGGCCGGAGGGGGAGGGCGCGGATTTCGGACGAGCGGACTGCGTTTTGACAGATGCAGAAATCAGATGCACCGCATGCGTTTTTTCTTAACGGACGGGCGCAGCGGAGGGCTTTTCTTTCGCGCTTTGATGTGCTATAATAACGGAAAATTTGAGAAAAAGGCGGGATTTTGGCAGTGGAATTCAAAAAGCAGCGGATCGTGGTGAAGGTTGGCACGTCGACGATCACGCATCCGTCCGGGGCGCCGAATCTGCGGAATATTGAGATGCTGGCGCGGACGCTGGCCGATTTGCAGGACATGGGACACGAAATGATTTTGGTCAGTTCGGGCGCCATTGCGGTTGGCACGGATAAGCTGGGGCTTGCGGAGCGGCCGCGCGAGCTGCGCTTCAAGCAGGCGGCGGCGTCGGTCGGGCAGTGCAGGCTGATGTTTATCTATGACAAGTTTTTTTCGGAATACGGGCATACGGTGGGGCAAATTTTGCTGACGGATGACGATGTGGCCGACCCGGTGCGCGCGGCGCATCTGGAGGCGACATTCTCAGCCCTTTCCGAGATGGGTGTGATCCCGATTGTGAACGAAAACGACTCGGTATCGTCGGCAGAAATTGAAACCGGGCAGCACAAGGTGCTCGGCGACAACGATACGCTTTCGGCCATTGTGGCGAAGCTCTGCCATGCGGATCTGCTGGTGCTGCTGAGCGATATCGATGGGCTCTATGATTCCGATCCCCGGGCCAATCCGGAGGCAAAGCTGCTGCACCGGGTGACGGCACTGACCGAAGAAATCCGACGGATGGCGGGGGGCGCGGGCAGCTGGCGCGGTACGGGCGGCATGGCGACAAAGCTCTCGGCGGCAGGGATCGTGATGGCGGCCGGATGCGATATGGTGATTACAAACGGTGCAAGAATGGAGGATCTCTACAGCATCGCGGAGGGGCAGGACATCGGGACGCGCTTTGTCGCGCATAAGGAGCGGATATGACGATTCTGGAACAGCAAGGCTTGGCGGCGAAGCAGGCCGCGCGGAAGCTCGCGATTGCGGGCACAGCAAAGAAAAATGAAGCGCTGGAGGCCGTAGCCCGGGCGCTGGAGGCAGGCGCGGCGCAATGGCTTGCGGCGAACGCCGAGGACGTGAAAGAGGCCGAGGCGAACGGGATGCGGGCTGCGATGCTCGACCGGCTGCGGTTGACGGAAAAACGTGTGACGGAGATTGTGGCTGCGGTTCGGCAGGTGATTGCGCTGCCGGATCCGGTTGGCTGCGTGACACGGATGGAGACGCGGCCCAACGGACTGAAGATCGGGCGGAAGAGCGTGCCGCTGGGCGTGATTGCGATGATCTATGAGGCGCGCCCCAATGTGACGGTGGACGCGGCGGCGCTCTGCTTGAAATCGGGCAATGCCTGCATTCTGCGCGGCGGCAAGGAAGCCATCCACTCGAACCGGTGTGCAGTGGCGTTGATGCGCGGAGCGCTGGCATCGGTGGGACTGCCGGAGGACTGCGTGAGCCTGGTGCAGGACACGAGCCGTGAGAGTGCAAATGAGCTGATGCATCTGAACGAGTATGTCGATGTGCTCATTCCGCGCGGCGGGGCCGGACTGATCCGGGCCGTGGCCAGTCAGGCGAGTGTGCCGGTGATCCGGACGGGCGAGGGCGTGTGTCACGTCTATGTCGACGCGGATGCCGACCTTGATATGGCGGCGAACATTTTGTACAACGCGAAATGCTCGCGTCCGTCGGTCTGCAATGCGGTGGAATGTGTGCTGATTCATGAGGCGGTGGCGGCGGAATTTTTGAAAAAGGCCGTGCCGCTGCTGGATCGGGACAAGGTAGAGCTGCGGTGCGATGCGGCGGCGCTGGCGCTGCTCGGCGCACGGGCGAAGGCAGCGGAGGACGCCGATTGGGATGCGGAATATGACGACTACATTCTCGCGGTGCGCGTGGTGCGAGACCTGGACAAGGCGATGGAGTTTATCGCTGCGCATGGGACAGGGCATTCGGAGTGTATAGTGACGGAGAATTATTCGAAGGCACAGCGCTTCCTCGACGAGGTGGACGCGGCGGCGGTCTATGTGAATGCGTCGACGCGGTTTACGGACGGCGGCGAGTTTGGCATGGGTGCGGAGATCGGCATTTCGACGCAAAAGATGCACGCGCGCGGGCCGATGGGCCTTGCGGAGCTGACAAGCTATCAGTATATTGTGTACGGAACCGGACAGGTGCGCTGAGGCAGTCAAAAAACGAGGAAAGGCAGCGCTTGCGACAGAGACGTGCAGGGGCAAGGGGAGGCCAGCGGCCCGTTCCCTTCGGGCAATGCGCCCTTCCTGGAGGAAGGGCGCAAAGAGGGCCCTTGCAGTTCATCAAGCAGATTTTGGAACGGTTTCACGGCTTAAAACCGGAAGGAAAAGCGGGGCAAAAGACTTTTTCGATACGCTGCGGGCGGGCCGGAGGGGCCGCCCTTTTTCTTTCAGGAATGGCACGGTGGCTCCGTGGAGCCTATGGGGAACGCTGGAATCTTAAAAAATCCGAGAAAGAATGCTGCGTTTGGTGCATTACGCGGGGAATGGCGGCCTATGTCCGCATCGGAAGGCTGCGGCGTGATTGGGGGCCTTTTTGTGAGGGAAAGAAAATTTGGGCGGGGCGCAACCTTTTCGGAGAGATTGCGTCTATAAGGGCAGACCAGACAAAAAGGAGACATGGAACATGAAAAAGATACTTGCATTTGGCTTGGCCGTGGCGACGGCCGTAACCATGGTGGGCTGCGCGGCCGAGACGCCGGGCGACAAGGTAAGCCTGCCGGACGAGGAGCCGAGCACCTTTCTGGCAACGGAGCTGGCGGCACCGGTTTTACCGGAGATGGCGCAGTATCCGCAGGAGATGGATTACTACAACGAAAAGACCGGCGATTGGGACGATGAGGCGTGGAGCGCGGCATATGACGCCTGGAGCGCGGAATATGATGCCAAGACGGCGAACATGGGCGAGGCGATGAGCGGACTTTCGGAACGGTTTTTGCCGATGATGTCCGCGCTGCTCACGGGAAGCGACGGGGAAAACCGGGTCTGCTCGCCGCTGAACGTGTACATGGCGCTGGCGATGCTGGCAGAGACAACCGACGGAGAGAGCCGGGCACAGATTTTGAACGTGCTTGGGGAGAACGACATCGAGGCGCTCCGCGCGCGGATCAAGGCCCTCTGGAACGAGAACAGCTGGGATGACGGGCGGGTGACGAGCCTGCTTGCCAACTCGCTCTGGCTGAGGAATGGAACGGAATATCATCAGGAGACGATGGATCGCCTCGCGGCGGACTATTTCGCCTCGTCCTATTCCGGCGAAATGGGCTCCGAGGAATACAACGAGGCGCTGCGCAGCTGGATCAACAAGAACACCGGAGACCTGCTGACCGAGCAGGCGGCGGGGCTGAGCTTCGATCCGCAGACCGTGCTGGCGCTGGCCTCAACGATCTACTACCGCGCGAGCTGGGCGGACAAATTTGACCCGTCGGCCACGACGGAGGACACGTTCCACGCGGCGAGCGGCGATGTGACGTGCGAGTTTATGCACAGCAGCGAGAACGGGGACGTCTACTACGGCGACGGCTTCTCGGCGATCGGCCTTCCGATGGAGGGCAGCGGGACGATGTGGCTGCTGCGGCCGGACGAGGGAAAGACGGCGGAGGATCTGCTGCAGTCGGACGAGGCGCTGAGTTTTCTTGTGGCGAACGGCGGCTGGTCGCAGACGCAGTATGCGAAGATTGCGCTGAGCCTGCCGAAGTTTGACGTGGCCTCCGATCTCGACCTGAAGGATGCCCTGAAGACGCTCGGCATCACGGATGTGCTCGACGCCGAGACGGCGGATTTCACGCCGCTGGGGCTGGATGAGAGCCTTGTCCTCTCGAAGGCGGAGCATGCCGCGCGCGTGAAGATCGATGAGGACGGCTGCGAGGCTGCGGCGTACACGGTGCTTGGTGTGGAGGGGATGGCGCTGGTCGAGGAGCCGGAGACGGTGGATTTCACGCTTGACCGGCCGTTCCTGTTTGTGATCACGGGGATCGACGGCGCGCCGCTGTTTGCGGGTGTGGTCAATCAGCCGGTATAAAAAAGAGAAACCAACGCCCCGGCGGCCGGAAAGGCTGCCGGGGCGTTTTGCGTGGTTATTCGTTCCAGTAAAACTCCTCCAGGACGTCCTGCTGGCAGAGCGTGGAGAGCTGGTAGAGCAGCTCGGCACACTCCCGCCGGGAGAGCGGCTCGGCGGCGAGGGGCGTGAGGTTGAGCCCGGCATTTTGCAGGGCCGAAGCTGAGGCGACGGCCCAGCTGGCGATGGTCTCGCCCTCGTCCACGGCAAAGACGGAAAGCGTCTCCGGTTGGGGCAGGGAGAGCATATTTTGCAGCATGACGGCGCATTCGGCTTTGGTGAGGGCGGTGGTGGGGCGGAATTCAAGCCCGTCCTCCGCCGCCACGCCGGAGATGAGGCCGCTGCGGTAGGCCGCGGTGATATAAGGACGCAGCCAGGCGGGGGTTTCCGCTTCATCGGCGAAGCCGGAGGTCAGGACGGCGTCATCCGGCGCAAGATTCAGCACGCGCATGGCCATGACCAGAAATTCGCCGCGCGTGACGGCTTCGTCCGGGCAGAAACAGCGCTGGCCCGCGATCTCCTGCCCGCCGTAGACGCCCATGTCCTTGAGGGCCATGGCACGGTATTCCAGTGCGTCGCCGGAAAGGTCGGCAAAGGTGGCGGCGTCGGTGGGCTTGACAATCTTGATTTTGACGGTAGCGGGGCGGAGACGTTGCCGGATGGGTCGGTTGCGGTATAGGTGAAGGAATCGCGGCCGACCTTGTTGCGCGCGGGCGTGTAGGTGAAGGTGCCGTCATCTGCAAGCTCGATGGAGCCGCGCCGGGGCTGCTTGACGAGCTGGTAGGTGAGAGCGTCGCCGTCTTCGTCGGAGGCGGCGAGGGAGCCGGTGTTGGCGATGTTTTTATAGGTTTCGAAGGAGACGTCCTCGCAGGTGGGGACGGTATCTTTGTGGGCGACGAGCTGAAGATTCAGCGTTTCGGCGGCACCGAGGCCGTTTTCGGTGATGGCGCGGTAGGTGAGGCTACAGTCGGCCTCCGTCAGGGCGGCAGGGTGGAACTCCAGCGCATCCAACGCGGCGGCGGGAAGCACATCGCCGGCGCAGAGCACACGGCTGCCGTAGCGGACGGAGCCGAGCGCGGCAGCGGGGACGGCATCAAGATAGACGCCTCGCGCGGCGGAAACAAAGTCGGCGGATGAGAAGCAATAGACCGAGGCATTGTCAATGCGGACATTTGCGGCCAGCGTGCTGCAGGAGAGCAGCGCGCAGAGCAGGAGCAGACAAAGCACCGTAGAAAGGGTTCGTTTCAAGAGATTACCTCCTCAAGAAGATGTTGACGAAGCTAGTGTTTGCGATGCGGCAGGAAATATGCCCCGGCGCGCGAAAAAAATTCCGGGCAGGCGAGGCCTGTCCGGAATCTGCGTAGGAATCTAGTTGTGTTTTGGACGGATATAGCGGGCATTGCTGTCTGGCGCGGGGCGCATATTGATGCCCGAGACAATGCCCATGGCGAGGAACGTGGTGATCAGCGAGCTGCCGCCGTAGGAGAACAGCGGGAGCGTCAGGCCGATGACCGGCACGAGGCCGAGGCAGACGCCGACGTTGATGAGAATCTGCGAGGCCATCATGCCCGCAATGCCGACGCAGATGAGGCGGTTCATGTAGTTGCCGGATTTGATGCCGACGTAGATGATGCGGATGATGATGGCCGAGAGCAGAAGCAGCACCGCCAGGCAGCCGAGCATCCCGAGCTCTTCGCCGATGGCAGAGAAAATGAGGTCGTTTCGCTGCTGCGGGAGGGAATTGCTCTGCACCATGGTGCCGTGGAAAAGGCCCTGGCCGCGGATGCCGCCGTTTTGCAGGGCGCGGATGCTGCGGTTGATCTGATAGCGCTCATCCTGCGCGGCGGGGTCAATCGAGGGATCGAAGAGGACGAGAATCCGGCTTTTCCGGTCTTCACTGAGATGCGTCCAGATGGTGGGCGCGGCGGCGGCCAGCGCACCGAGCGCGCCGAGGAACCAGACAAAGCTGACGCCGCCGACGAAGGCCATGATCACAAAAATGAGCAGGTATTGCAGGGCGACGCCCAAGTCTTCTGACGCGGCCATGATGAGCACGAAGAGGAACAGCGTGACGCCGCCGATCTGCAGGATCGTCATGGGGGCGGAAATCTTGTTTTGCTTGACGCTCATGATTTTGGCGATGATGAGGATGAAGGGAATTTTGCAGAGCTCGGCGGGCTGGATGCTGAAGGGGAGGAAGCTGAAGTTCAGCCAGCTGCGGTTGCCCTGCTGGGTGTCGCCCCATTTGAAGAGGAGGGCGATGAAGACCGTGCAGAACAGGAGCAGAAGCTCGCGCCGCTCGGCGATGATATCGACGTCGATGAGTGTGAGCAGGACATAGCACGCAACGCCGAGCAGGAGGGCGATGACCTGCGTGCGGACATAGCGCCCGCCGCCGAGGTAGTTCGTGGCGCTGGAGATGGCGACAATGCCGAAGACCGACGCCGCCACGCAGAGCGCGAGCAGAACCATATCCGCTTTTTTACAAAAATCCCGGATGGCCCGGAAGATATCGCGCATGGCGGCGCCTCCTTCTTTCAAAATCCCATTTATTATACTAAAAAAATGTCATTCTGTAAACCCCGGCGCGGGGCAGCGCAAAAAATTCACAAGTTCCGCAGCGAGATGTTCAGATTCTGTTAAGATGCAAGGGGATTTGGGAACCGGGATGGAGCGGAGGCGTCCAATGCACGAAACCATAGAACCTTGTGTTTGGAGGAAACAGTATGACAATTTTTGCAAATCTGGCGAATCTGCAATGGCAACAGGTGGTGATGTGGGCAATCGGCGCGCTGCTCATCTGGCTGGCCATTAAAAAAGAGATGGAGCCGGCGCTGCTGCTGCCGATGGGCTTCGGGGCGATTTTGGTGAATCTGCCGATGTCCGGCGCGGTGACACAGGTCTATGCGGGCGTGACGGAGACCGGGGCGCTGGATATTCTGTTCGGCGCGGGCATCGCCAATGAGCTGTTTCCGCTGCTGCTGTTCATCGGGATCGGCGCGATGATTGACTTTGAGCCGCTGCTGCAGAATCCGAAGCTGATGCTCTTCGGCGCGGCGGCGCAGTTCGGCATTTTCTTCACGTTTGCGATGGCGGCGCTGCTGGGCTTTGATATCCGGGATGCGGCGTCCATCGCGGTCATCGGCGCGGCGGACGGGCCGACGAGCATCTTTGTGGCAAACTTCCTGCACTCGAACTATCTTGGGCCGATCATCGTGGCGGCGTATTCGTATATGGCGTTGGTGCCGATTGTGCAGCCGCCGGTCATCCGTGCGCTCACGACAAAGCATGAGCGACGCATCCGCATGGGCTATACGGGGACGAAGGTGACAAAGCGGACGAAGATCCTGTTCCCGATCTTTGTGACCATCCTGACCGGGATTGTCTCGCCGCGGGCCGTGGCGCTGATCGGGTTTTTGATGTTCGGCAATCTGCTGCGCGAATGCGGTGTGCTGGATGCGCTGTCGGAGACGGCGCAGAAGGTGCTGGCGAACCTCATTACGCTGCTGCTCGGCATCACGGTGGCCTCGAAGATGACAGCGGACGCCTTTTTGAACTGGCAGACGCTGATGATTCTTGGCCTTGGGCTTGTGGCGTTCATTTTTGACACGGTGGGCGGCGTGCTGTTTGCAAAGGTGCTGAATCTGTTCTGCAAGAACAAGATCAACCCGATGATCGGTGCGGCTGGCATCTCGGCGTTCCCAATGTCGGCGCGTGTGGTGCACAAAATGGGCCTGGCTGAGGACAATCAGAACTTTTTGCTGATGCACGCCGTGGGCGTGAACGTGTCGGGACAGATTGCATCTGTGATTGCGGGCGGTATGATCTTGGGCTTTTTCGGATAAGGAGGGCAAGATATGAACGTACAGGCGTTTTTGGAAGTGCTGCCGCTGGCGGGCGAGGGGATGCTCGGCGTGTTTGCGACGATTGTGGTGCTGATTGCGGGCGTGGCGGTGCTCAATCGGTTTGGGAAAAAGAAATCGTGAGCAAAAGGCCCCCTCTTAATAGAGGGGGCTGTCACGGCGTGAGCCGTGACTGGGGGAGAAATGCTTTACAAACTCCCCCCCGATCGCCGTTGGCGATCACCCCCCTCTTCGTAGAGGGGGGCATTTTGATCGGACGGAAATTGTTTTGCTTTTTTGCCGCATGTATGGTAGAATCATGCCAGAAAAGTAAGGTGCGTGAGAAGATGCAGATCAGGACTATTTCTCCGGAAGAAACAGAGGCCATCGGACGGAAAATCGCGGCCAAGTTACTGCCGGGGGACATCATTGCCTATTATGGCGACCTTGGCGCGGGTAAGACCGCGTTTACGCGGGGCCTCGCCGCAGGACTCGGCGTGACGGAACAGGTCACCAGCCCGACGTATACCATCGTCAACGAATATCTCAGCGGCCGGCTGCCGCTGTTCCACTTTGACATGTACCGCCTGGGCTCGGCCGATGACCTGTTTGACATCGGTTGGGAGGATTATCTGGCACGCGGCGGCGTGTGCGCCGTGGAGTGGAGCGAGAATGTGGAGGAGGCGCTGACCGGTGCGATCCGCATCACGATCAGCAAGGATCCGGCGGACGAGAACGTCCGCACCATCACGATCGAAGGAGGTGCGCGGTTTGCGAATCTTGGCGTTTGAATCCTCGGCGAAGGCGGCGAGCGTGGCTGTTTTGCAGGACGGCGCGTTGCTGGGCGAATATTTTCAGAATTCCGGCCAGACGCACAGCCGGACGCTCGCGAAAATGGCGGAAGACCTGCTGGCCAACTGCGACCTGACGGTTGCGGACATCGACGCGGTGGCCGTGGCCGCCGGGCCGGGGAGCTTTACCGGTGTGCGCATCGGCGTGGCCGCGGCGAAAGGCC
>OIWS01003798.1_pt1 | contig 10280 bp, 9 predicted proteins | sample 1587611 | NCBI WGS metagenome assembly OIWS01 (sample SAMEA3888919, study PRJEB22519) | human gut metagenome | biome: human gut; feature: human-associated habitat; material: faeces | place: Denmark | collected 2010 | reverse complement strand
GCCCATCGGCCGCGGGGGTTTTCCTTATTTTGCTTCGTAACCCGGCTTGCCGAGCATCTGGAACATGTTGGTCTTGTACGCCTCCACGCCCGGCTGGTTGAAGGGGTTCACCCCGCTCATATACCCGGATACCCCGCAGGCAAACTCGAAGAAGTAGATCAGCGCGCCAACCTCTTTCTCCGCAATCTGCTCCGCGCGAATCTCCGTCACCGGCACGCCACCGTCCATGTGTGCCTTCTTCGTGGCCTTCATGGCCGTCTCATTGACATAATCCATCGTCTTGCCCGCCAGATAGTTCAGCCCATCCAGATTTGCCTCATCGCTCGGGATCTCAACGCTGCTCCGCGCCCGGTCAAAGAAGACCACCGTCTCCTGCAGCATCCGCAGCCCTTGCTGCATATACTGCCCCATGGAGTGCAGATCGGGCGTCAGATCCACCGACGCCGGGAAAATGCCCTTGCCGTCCTTGCCCTCGGACTCGCCGTAGAGCTGCTTCCACCACTCGGCAAAGAACCGGAACGACGGTTCGTACGCCGCCAGAATTTCAACCTGCTTCCCCGTCTGATAGAGCCCCTGCCGGCTCATGGCATACCGTACCGCCGCGCTCTCGACGCCCTCGCGCAGGATCGTCTCCCGCTCTTCCGCCGCGCCTGTCATCAGCGCCCGGATATCGATCCCGGCCACCGCAATCGGCAGCAGTCCGACCGCCGTCAGCACCGAATAGCGCCCGCCGACGTTGTCGGGCACCACAAACGTCTCATACCCTTCCTGCGTGGCCAGCGTCTTGAGTGCGCCGCGCGCCTTGTCCGTCGTGGCATAGATGCGCCCCTTTGCGCCCTCCTTGCCATACTTTTTCTCCAACATCTCTTTGAAGATGCGGAACGCAATCGCCGGCTCCGTCGTCGTGCCGGACTTGGAGATGACGTTCACGGAAAAATCCCGGTCACCAATCATCTCGATCACCTCGCGCAGCGCGTCGCCCGAAATGCCATTGCCCGCGAAGTAGATATCCGGCGTCTGCTTGTTCAGCGCATTGTAGTTCGGGCTCCTCAGCAGCTCCACCACCGCGCGCGCCCCCAGATACGACCCGCCGATGCCAATCACAACCAGCGCCTTCGAATCGCTCTGGATCTTCTTCGCCGCCTGCTCGATGCGTGCGAACTCCTCCTTGTCAAAATCGACCGGCAGATCGACCCATCCAAGGAAATCATTTCCCGCGCCGGTGCCCTGCACCAACGTATTCATCGCGGCCTGCGCCGCCGCCTTGTCCGCCGCCGGGGCAAAGCCCTGCGTACCGTTCAGTTCTACTCTGATCATTTCAAAAAACCTCGATTCTGCATAAATTTACAGATACTTATTGTTTCAGTTCCGCGTCGCGCCGGAGCATGGCCGCGCCGACAACGCCCGCGTCATTTCCCATCACCGCCGGCACCAGCGCGCCGCGCGTGGGATAGAAGCACTTTTCCGTCACCTTGTCCTGCAGCGGCCCGAACAGAAACTCTCCCGCGCCGCAAAGTCCGCCGCCGATGGCGATGACCTCGGGGTCGAGCAGGTTGAAGATCGATGCACACGCTGCGCTCAGATGCTCCAAATAGCGGTCAAATACCGCCTCCGCCACCGCGTCGCCTGCCTTCGCGCAGTCCGTCACCAGCCGCGCGTCCACCTTTTCCGCATCCCCACCGGAGCGCTTTGCCAGCAAGCTCTCGGGATGGGTCTCCATGGCTCTGCGTCCCTCGCGCGCCAGTGCGCTGGCTGCGCAGTAGGCCTCCATGCAGCCGTCATTGCCGCAGGTGCAGTGCTCGCCGCCCTCCACGAGATACATGTGTCCGAGCTCGCAGCCCTGATTCCGCCCGCCGTTGAACATCCGGCCGTCCAGAATCATACCGCCGCCCAGTCCCGTGCCCAGCGTCAAAAGCACCGCCGTCCTGCATCCCCGGAACGCACCCTTGTAGAGCTCCGCCAGCGCCGCGCCGTTCGCGTCGTTGGCCAGATACACCGGCACGCCCGGAAATTCTTCGCACACCAGTGCCCGCAGCGGCACATCGCGGAAGCCCAGATTGTAGGCCGCGATCACCCGCTCGCCCGCGCGGTCGATGCTCCCCGGCACCAGAATGCCGATCGAGCCGAGCGATTCCGTGCCGACGCCGTTTCCCGCAAGCAATCCCCGGATGGCCGCGGCGATCTGTGCAACCGCATCCTCCGCCGTGGTCTTCGGGAAGGGAATCACCGCGCGCGCCGTGATCTCCAGCGCCTCGCTGACCAGCCCGATCTTGATGTTCGTGCCGCCGATGTCTACGCCGATCTCAAACATATGCCCCACTTCCTATCCTGCCGCCTGTTCATCGGAAAGCCCGAACAGGCGCATAAAATTTCCGTATAAAATCCGCTCCTGCAGCGCCGGCCCGAGATCATACGTCAAAAACTGCCGCACCATCTCCTCCGGCGACCACATCGGGAAATCCGTCCCGAACAAAAACCGCTCCGGCCCCAGCGCGTCAAACAGCCGCATAACCATGTCATGCGGAATCATCGGCGTCGTCGACGAGGTATCGTAAAACACGTTTTCCGGCTGCGGATGCGCCAGTGACCGGTCCCAGGCGTTCCATCCGCCGAAATGCGCCGCAATCACAATCAGATCCGGTACCTGCCGCAGCAGATTCGTCAGCCGCTCCGGGCTGGAAAAATCATAGCGGTTGTCGCCCATGTGCATCAAAACCGGCAGTCCCCGCCGAGCAATTGCCCGGTAGGTCTCAATCCCGGAGGGATCATCAATCGGCAGCTTCTGAAAATCCGGATGGATCTTCAGCCCCCGCAGCCCCAGCGCCTGCACCTGATCCAATGCTTCTTCAAATCCGTCCATCCCCGGATAGATGGAGCCGAAGGCAATGCACTCCGGGTGTCCCTTGCGCGCCTCGGCCATAAAGGTCAGAATGGAGTGTACCTGCTTCGGCACCACCGCCGAACTGCTAATCACAACCCGTCCGACCCCGGCCTTTTTCTCCTCCTCGAGGAGCTTTTCCATACTCGCCGCGCAGTACATCTCGGTCCCATAGAATTCCCCAATGGAGCCCGCCGCCTTCACAGCCAGCTTTTCCGGAAACACATGCGCGTGCACATCTGCAATTTTCATGCTCTGTTTCGTCCTAAGAAATCCAAATTTGCCTGAACCGCCCCGCGATCCATACAGTGTTAGTCTACCACACAACGCCCCCGCTTACAAGCGTCCAAAAGGTAGAACCGCAGCGCCCCAGGCCGCCTCTTACTGGTGATTTTGCCCCATTTTTCGTGCGCGGCCCGATTTTTTACTCATTCATACGGCAGTCCCATCCGATACCGCTCCATCGTGTGCTTAAAAAGCTCCGCCGTCGACGGCGGCGTGTAGGTGATCGCATTCGCCCCGGCCTCAATGGTGCGCAGAATGCTCTCGTCGGTGGGCCCGCCCGTCGCCATGATGGGCATGTCCGGAAATTGCGCGCGGATCTCCGCAACGATCTCCGCCGTCTCGCTCCCGGCGGCCACGTTGAAAATCGCCGCCCCGTCGTCGATTCTCCGGCGATAGTCCGTCCCCTTATTCGCCACGGTCACCACGATGGGAATGTCAATCGTCCGCCGCATCCGCGAGATGACGAGCCCCGACGTCGGCACATTCACCACCACGCCCATCGCCCCCTGCATCTCGGCATACATCGCCAGATTCACCACCCGGTGTCCCTTCGTCAATCCCCCGCCCACGCCCGTGAACACCGGGATATCCGACGCCATCAGCAGCGCCTCATTGATGATCGGCTGCGGCGTAAAGGGATAGACCGCAACGACCGCGTCGGCGTTGATATTTTTAATAATGGCCAGATCCGTGGAAAATACCAGCGACCGGATCTTCTTTCCAAACACCAGAATCCCGCTGCACTGCCAGGTCACCTCCGGCACGCGCAGCGCCGTCTGCCGGAGCGAGGAGTTCACGCTCGGCGCGTTTTTCTTCGGGATTACAACCTCTTCCGGCAGTTCCAGCGTCTGCGCTGCATAGTCGTGGTGGTGCATCAATCTGCTTCGTCTTGGCATAGGCTTCTTCCTTTCTAGCGTCGCTTGGCAAGAGCACACATGCCCGCAGGACGTTCCGGCGGGTCTCCGGGTTTTCCCGGAGGATCAACGGCAGCCGGCGAGGCAGACGAGGCGGGCGGGCCGTCGCCCACGGGCGAGGATAACGATGCCAGAGGTCGTTTGGCCCCCGGAAAACCATGTGTGCTCTTGTCAAGCGGCGCTATTGTTATTTTTTCATTTTATCAGAAGCATTTTTGCGATACAAGGGGAAAACTGTAAACTTTTGTTCAATTTTCCGCCTTGCGCCGCCTCCCCCTTTTATGATATAAGTAAAAGAAAAACCGGGAAAGGAGGGCCGTCCATGCGCCCCGATGCTGTTTTGGATACTCTGCAGGCAGCGGGCTTTGAATCCTGGTACGTCGGCGGCTGCGTGCGCGACACGCTCCTTGGCCGTCCCATCCACGACTGGGACGTCACCACCTCCGCCCTTCCGGAGCAAATTCTCGCCCTCTTCCCCTCCGCCATCCCCACCGGCCTCGCCCACGGCACCGTCACTGTCCTTCTGGGCGGCACCCCCGTCGAAGTCACAACCTACCGCGCCGACGGGGCCTACCGCGACAGCCGCCACCCCGACGCCGTCCGCTTTGTCCGTACCCTCCGTGAAGATACCGCCCGGCGCGATTTCACCGTCAACGCCATGGCCATGGATCAGCGCGGTGCCCTGCGTGACTACCACGGCGGTCGGGCCGACCTTGCCGCCGGGCTTCTGCGCTGCGTCGGCGAGCCGGAGCGCCGTTTCTCCGAGGACGCGCTGCGGATGCTGCGCGCCTGCCGCTTCGCCGCCCAGCTCGGCTTTTCCGTCGAACCTGCCAGTTGGAGCGCGCTTTTGTGCTGCGCCCCGCTCTGCAAAAACCTCTCGCGCGAGCGCATCACCGAGGAGGTGCAAAAAACGCTCCTCTCCCCCGCCCCGCACTGGGCCGATACCATGATCCAATCCGGCCTTCTCACCTCCTGCGGCCTGACCGGCGCGCACGATCTTTCGCCGCTTGCCGCCCTCCCCCCCACGCCGGAGGCCCGCTGGGCCGGCTTCGGCCTTCTCGTGCCGGAGCTGGATTTTTCCGCCTTCCGCCTGCCCGCAAAGCTCGTCCGCCTCTGCCAGACGGCGCGTGCCCACTGGCCCCCGCCCGATACCCGCCTTGGCTGGAAGCAGCTCCTCGCCGCCGAAGGCGCGCAAAGTGCCCGCCTGCTCGCCGCCCTCGCGCAGACGGACGCCGCCGAGGAGATCCTCGCCTCCGGCGAGTGCGTCTGCCTGTGTGATCTTGCCGTCTCCGGGCGTGACTTTCCGGACGTGCGCGGCCCCGCCCTGGGCCGTCTTCTCACGAATCTGCTCGCCCACGTCCTGCGCTTCCCCGCGGATAACCGCCGCGAGACGCTGCTCCGCCTCGCAAAAAACCTCGAAACTCCGTCTTGAAAATCCCCGCTCCCGGCGCTACAATACTTCGGTATTCTGCCGGAAGAGGGGATTTTTTATGACCGGACTCGGAACCATCATCAACGCTGCCGCCATCGTCGCCGGCGGCGCGCTCGGCCTTCTGCTCAAGCGCGCCCTGCCGCAGCGCGTCTCCGACGCGCTCATGAAGGGCATGGGCGTCTGCGTGCTCTTCCTCGGCCTCGCCGGGGCGATGGAGCACATGCTCACCGTGCAGGACGGCGCGCTCTCCTCCGGCGGCACCATGCTGGTCATCCTCAGCTTCATCGGCGGCGGCATCCTCGGCGGCGCGCTCGACCTGGAGGGTCAGCTTGAGCGCTTCGGCCGCTGGCTCCGCGCCCGTACCGGCGCCGAAGGCGACGCCACCTTCCTCGACGGCTTCCTCACCGCCTCCTTCACCGTCTCCATCGGCGCCATGGCCGTTGTCGGTGCCATCAACGACGGCCTCTTCGGCGATATTTCCCTGCTCGTCACCAAGGCCATCCTCGACGCAATCATCGTCATGGTGCTCTCCGCCACCATGGGCCGCGGCTGCCTCTTCTCCGCCATCCCCGTCGCCGTGCTCCAGGGCCTCGTGACGCTCTTTGCCCGCTTCTTAAAGCCCGTCATGACCGCCCAGGCCACCGCCGCCCTCGCCCTCACCGGCTCCATCCTCGTCTTCTGCGTCGGCGTCAACCTCATCTGGGACAAGCGCATCCCCGTGGCCAACCTTCTCCCCACCCTCCTCTTTGCCGTCGCCCTCTCCTTCTTTCTCTGATCCCCCGCGCATTTTGTCCCATTTCTCCAAAGCAGTCTCCCCAGGGCCGCCGGCTTCCCCGGCGTCTTTCTTGAAATCTATGGAAACGGTCAAAATACGCCCCCGCTTTCCCCTTCCTTTTCCGCAAAAAGTGCTTTACTTTTTCAACATTCTATGCTATTCTTAACAAAGTCGGCGCCCTGCGCCGCAGCCCCTCTCTCAGTTTTGGGACATCGCCGGATTTTCACATCGGCACACACCTGACCCACCACTTAGAGCGCGGGAAAATTTTTGAAAGGTGGAAACACACTATGATGCGCAAAGAAGAAAAGACCGCAATTATCGAAAAGTACGCGACCCATCCCGGCGACACCGGTTCGCCCGAGGTTCAGATTGCCGTCCTGACCCATCGGATCAACGACCTGAACGAGCACCTTCGTGAGCACAAGCAGGACAATCACTCCCGCCGTGGCCTTCTGATGATGGTCGGTAAGCGCCGCAGCCTGCTCGACTACCTGGCCAAGAAGGACATCAACCGTTATCGTGCGATCATCGCGGAACTGGGCATCCGTAAGTAATGCGCAACCGGGAGGCCCGTTTGGGCCTCCCTTTTTCCGCATCCATTCACTGCAGCGCGGGGATATTTAGCAGTTGAAAGAGGGCCGGACCCCGGCTTTGTTTCAAGTGCTAAACCTCCCGCGCGCCACCATATTCTTAGGAGGTTTTTCATGGTTACCAGAAAACAGTATCCCAACCACCACATCTTCGAGACCGACATCGGCGGCCGTACCTTCACGGTCGAGACCGGTAAGGTCGCCGAGCTCTGCAACGCCGAGGCCATCTGCCGCTACGGCGACACTGTCGTGCTCGTGACGGCTGTTGCGTCTCCGCTGCCGAAGGCCGGCATCGACTATTTCCCGCTGACCATCGAGGTCGAAGAGCGGATGTACGCCGTGGGCCGCATCCCCGGCTCCTTCAACCGCCGCGAGGGCCGTCCGTCCGAGCGCGGCATCCTCATCTCCCGCCTCATCGACCGTCCGATGCGCCCCCTCTTCGACGAAGAGCTGCGCAACGACGTCGTCCTGACCAACACCATCCTCGCGCAGGACTATGACAACCCCGTTGAGATCGTCGCCTCCATCGGCTCGTCCCTCGTCATGGCCTATTCCGACATTCCCTGGAACGGCCCGACGGCCACGACCAACGTCTGCTACCTCGACGGCAAGTATATCGTCAACCCGTCTCAGGACGAGCGCAACGCCTGCCAGTGCTTCGTCACCATCGCCTCGACCCACGAGAAGGTCGTCATGATCGAAACCGAGGCCAAGGAAATCAAGGAAGACATCCTCATGGAGTGCATCAAGCTCGCCCATGAGACGAACGTCAAGGTTGTCGAGTTCATCAACCACATCGTCGACACCATCGGCAAGCCGAAGTTCTCCTTTGAGAAGGCCGCCGTCAACCACGAAATGCTCGACGATCTCATGAACTACGGCATGGACAAGATCGAGTACGCCCTCGACACCGACGACAAGAACGTCCGTGAAGAGCGCCTGACCGCCGCCGTTGTCGACTTCAAGGACAAGTTCGGCGAAAAGTACGGCGAGGACTTCGACGTCCAGATCGATGTCTGCCTCTACAAGATGCAGAAGAAGGTCGTCAAAAAGTGGCTGCTCGCCGGCAAACGTGTCGACGGCCGCGGCCCCGACGATATCCGCCCGCTGGACGCCGAGGTCGGCGTGCTGCCGCGCGTGCATGGCTCGGGCCTTTTCACCCGCGGTCAGACGCAGGTGCTCTCCATCTGCACGCTCAACACCCTCTCCGCCTGCCAGAAGCTCGATACCATCTACGACGAGACCGAAAAGCGCTATATCCACCACTACAACATGCCGCAGTGGTCGACTGGCGAGGCCCGTGCGGCCCGTTCCACCTCCCGCCGCGAAGTCGGCCACGGCTCACTGGCCGAAAAGGCGCTCGTGCCGGTGCTGCCCTCCGTTGAGGAGTTCCCGTACTGCATCCGCGTTGTCTCCGAGGTCGTCTCCTCCAACGGCTCCACGTCGCAGGCTTCCATCTGCGGCTCCACGCTGGCCCTGATGGACGCGGGCGTGCCGATCAAACGCCCGGTCGCCGGCATCTCCTGCGGCCTGATCTCCGACAAGGAGACCGGCGAATGGAGAACCTTCACCGACATCCAGGGCGTGGAAGACTTCCACGGCGAGATGGACTTCAAGGTCGCCGGTACCACCGAAGGCGTCACCGCCATCCAGATGGACCTGAAGAACGACGGTCTGACCATGGAGATCATTGCCGACGCGCTCGAGCGCTGCCGCAAGGCCCGTCTTGAGATCCTCAACGAGATCATGATCCCCTGCATCGCCAAGCCGCGTGACCATGTCTCCGAGTTCGCGCCCAAGATGCTCACCATGAAGATCGACGTCGACAAGATCCGCGAGGTCATCGGCAAGGGCGGCTCCATGATCCAGAAGATCGTGGCAGAGTCCGGCGCGCAGGTCGACATCGACGACGACGGCACCATCCACATCGCTTCTCCCGACGCCGCCTCCTGTGACGCCGCCAAGAAGATGATCGACGACATCTGCTTCGTCCCCGAGGTCGGCAAGCTGTACTACGGCAAGGTCGTTCGCATCCTGCCCATCGGCGCGTTTGTCGAGCTGGCTCCGGGCAAGGACGGCATGATCCACATCTCCAAGCTGGAAAACCGCCGCGTGGAAAAGGTCGAAGATGTCCTGAACATCGGCGACATGACCTGGGTCAAGGTCACCGAGATCGACGAAAAGGGCCGCGTCAACCTCAGCCGCAAGGATGCACTGAAGGAACTGGCAAACGCCGACAAGAAGTAATCCAATCAGATCCGGGGCGCTGCGGTGCAGCGCCCCGGCTTTTCTGCACCCGCAACGCCCCTCCCCAGCCGCACCAAACGCCCCATCTCTCCGAAAAAAGCCATTGATTCTCCCCCGTCTCTTTGCTATAATGAAGCAAACTTTTTCCTTCCGAGGTAGGCATATGAACCGAGAAACCTTCCAAACCTGGGCCGCTGAACGCCCCCGCCTGCTCGACGGTGCCACGGGCACCAACCTCCGCCTGGCCGGCATGCCTGTCGGCGTGTGCAGCGAGGCGTGGATCCTCGACCATCCCGAGCCCCTGCAAGATCTCCAACGCGCCTATATCGCCGCCGGCAGTGAACTCGTCATTGCCCCCACCTTCGGGGCCAACCGCGTCCTCCTCGCCCATCACGGCCTGGAGCAGCGTGTCGCGCCGCTCAACCGCGCTCTCGTCGCCATTTCCCGCGAGGCCGTCGGCGAGACCGCCCTCGTTGCCGGCGATCTCACCACCACCGGCCAACCCGTCCCCTCCGGAGACGACGCGGCCTATAAATCCCTCCTCTCCGTCTACACCGAGCAGGCCGAGGCGCAGCTGGAGGCCGGCGTCGACCTTTTCCTCATCGAAACGCTCATGGGCCTCACCGAATCCATGGCCGCCCTCGAGGCCGTGCGTGCCCTGTGTGACCTGCCCATCCTCTGCTCCTTCTCCGTCCAGACCGACGGCCAGTGCTACTTCGGCGGCAATCTCTTCGAAGCCGCCGAAATCCTGCCCGAGCTCGGGGCCGACGCCATCGGCGTCAACTGCTCCAACGGCCCGGACCTGCTCGTCTCCGTCGTCTCCGGCGTCCGTGCCGCCTGTGCCCTCCCGGTCCTCGCCAAGCCGAACGCCGGCCTGCCCACCATGACCGAAGATGGCCGCGCCGTCTATTCCATGGGCCCGGAAGACTTCGCCCGCCATATGCGCCGCCTGGTCGACTCCGGCGCAACCCTCGTCGGCGGCTGCTGCGGCACCACCCCCACCCACATCCGCGCCCTCCATTCCGCCCTCTCCCCCGCGGACAAAGCCTAGGGTGTATTCTTCCAACTCCCGACGCACCTGGACAGCGGGCCTTTTCACGCTGTGCCGCGTCATTTTTCCTTGAAATACGTCAGTATTCCTGCGAAAAAATGTCTT
>OIWS01003797.1_pt1 | contig 10280 bp, 11 predicted proteins | sample 1587611 | NCBI WGS metagenome assembly OIWS01 (sample SAMEA3888919, study PRJEB22519) | human gut metagenome | biome: human gut; feature: human-associated habitat; material: faeces | place: Denmark | collected 2010 | reverse complement strand
CTTGATTGAACGCGAAAGGGGCTTTTTGCCCCTTTCACTCTATCCCCGCTGCTCTCTCGCGGAGCTGCATTTTATCGTTTTTTGACAGTCTCAAACGTAGGGGCCGGCAATTCTGCCGGCCCCTACGCTCCAGCGTGTCGAAAAAGTCTTTTCGCCCTGCTTGATGCAGCGTGAAGGGGCCTTTTGCCCTCTTCACGCTGAAGGTGAATTGCCCGAATGGCAAGAGAAGCTGGCATGCACCCACCCCTGCGGTTCTCTCACGGAGCTGCCTTTCCTCGTTTTTCGCCAGTCTTAAAGCAGCAGGCTCAAAAGCCAGCAAAGTCCGGTCACCCCGGCCCCGCCGAGGGCAAAGAGCAGGCGGGGTTTCCAATCGGAGTCTGAGGCGGCTTCCGACGCGGCCTTGCGCGCCTGCTCCAGCAGCGCCCGCTCTGTCATATTCCCGCGCTCCTCCATCCCCGGCCGGACGAGAAAAATAGCCTCCTCAAACAGCTCCGAATCGCCGGGCCGGACAACAACGACCTGTTGGGTCACACCTTTTACCATGGCAAGCGCCTCCTTTCCCGGAAAGCATGCCCAGCTTTTTCTCCCGCCATACCAAAAAGCAGCCCGCCCTTTTGCAAAAGGGCCGGCACCAAAAGCCGCGAAAAGGACAGGGGGCCTTTTCGCGCTGTGCTGCGTCATTTTTCCTTGAAATACGTCAGGATTCCTGCGAAAAAATATCTTGCTCAGCGCGAAAATTCCTCCCTGCCGGTCACATTTTCAGTTTTCAGATACACCCTAGGTGTCGCTGAGATTCCATTCCGTTTTTCCCCCTGTGATGGAATCGAACAGGCTCCACATCGCGCTGACCGTGCAGCCTTCGAAGCGGTGCTGCGCAGCGAGCTCGTCCGTGTAGTCCTCCAACAGCATTGGCCGGTAGAAATACCACTCCCCCTGCCGCAGGATGAGGTTTACGGTGGGCTTCAGCGCGCAGTGCGTGATGCGCACGCCATCCGCGTCCTTCTCGATCGTCACGTCCGCCATGCCGCCGAGCATATTGCGCACCTGATCCTGATGCGAGAGGAAGTTGCCGAGCGAATAAAAGACCGGCACCGTCCGCCCGTCCTCCGCCGTCACGGCAGCGAGCGGCTGAACCAGGTGCGGATGACCGCCGATGATGAGATCCGCCCCGTGATCGGCCAAAAACTGCGCCCAGGTGGTCTGCATCCGGTTTGGCTCGGTCTGCCCCTCCTCGCCCCAGTGCGCAAAGACGATCACAAAGTCCGAAGCCTCCCGTGCCGCATCGAGATCGGCGGCAATTTTGTCAAAGCTTGCAAACTGATCGACCATCCATTTCTTCTCCGGCGCGGAGTAATTCAGACCGTAGGTATAGTTCAGCATCGCAATTTTGATGTTGTTTTTCTCCACCACACGCAGCGTTTCGGCGTCGGCCTCCGAGTCGTGGATGCCGAGAACCGTGATGTCCGGGTACGCTTTGCGCCAAAAATCGCAGGTATCGAGAATGCCGGTGTCCAGCTTGTCATAGCAGTGATTCGTCGCGCAGGTCACAACGTCAAAACCGGCCTCTGCCAGTGCGTCGCCGACCTCTGTCGGGCTGCCGAAGGCCGGATAATTGGAGAGCATGGCGTGATCTTTGACCAGAATCGTCTCCTGATTGATGCAGGCAATGTCATAGCTCTGGACGGTGGGCTTGATGTCCTCGAAAAATGGCGTGAAATCATAGCCGCCGTCCTCCGTCTCCGCCGACCAGTAGACCGTGTTGTGGATGAGATCATCGCCGAGGGCCATCAGCGTCACGGTATCCGGCTCTGCAGGCGTCTCGGGTTTGGCGGCTGGACGCTGCTCCATCTCCGCTGCCGCGTCCTGCTCTGCGTTTTCGCCCGGCGAGGCCGCCTTTGCCGCAGCCGCCGGAGCGGCGGCTGCGGTCGGGCGGGTCCATTTGGATCCCTGATAGCCACGCCATACGGCAAGGCCGCCCAAAACAATGGCGGCGAGCAGCAGCACAATCAAAATCGCACCCAGCGCGGCAGACGGTTGTTTCTTCGGACGATCGGACATAGGGCCGCCTCCTTCTTGCAGATTCCGCTTCTATCATACGGGATTTTTCGCCGCATTTCAACACCTGAACGATTTTTCAGCTTTCCGTTCGAAATTGGCGAAATACGTTCCGTATATCTTGACAAAGAATAACGAAGAAGCTATAATTTTAGCAGATAAAACCCGGTTCTCTATTTGAGGTCCAAATAAATCGCGGAGGAATTCAAATGAAAAAGCTGATTGCATTGCTTCTTGCCCTTGTGCTGACGCTTGCGCTGTTTGCAGGCTGCGCCGCCAAGGACGCCACCCCCGCACAGAACGCTGCACCCGCGCAGGACACCACTGAGACCGAAGATAAGACCAAAGCGCCCGACGAGACCGCCGAACCTGAGGCCGAGCCCGTTGAACTCATCGTGTTCGCCGCCGCCTCCATGACCGAGACGCTCAACCAGATCGCCGAACTGTACAAGGACGTCGCCCCGAACGTCACCCTCGTCTACAACTTCGACTCCTCGGGCACCCTGAAGACGCAGATTGAAGAAGGCGCCGACTGCGACGTCTTTATCTCTGCCGCGCCGAAGCAGATGAACGCACTCGATGCCTCCAAGGACGCCGACGGCGGCAATGCCGACGGTCTGGACTTTGTCCTGCAGGGCACGCGCATCAACCTGCTCGAGAACAAGGTCGCCCTGGCCGTTCCCGAAAGCAATCCCAGGAACATCAACTCCTATGACGACCTCGCCACCGGCCTCAAGGACGGCACCGTCCTGCTCGCCATGGGCAACGCTGACGTCCCCGTTGGCCAGTACACGCAGAAGATCTTCGCATACTATGCGCTGAGCGAAGACGAGCTGGCAGCCTCCGGCGTTCTCACCTACGGCACCAACGTCAAGGAAGTCACCACGCAGGTCAGTGAAGGCGCCGTCGACTGCGGCATCATCTACGCCACCGACGCCTTCTCCGCCGGTCTGAACGTTGTCGATACCGCGACCGCCGAGATGTGCGGCCAGGTCATCTACCCGGCAGCCGTGCTGAACGTCACCAAGCATGAGGCCGAGGCCAGGGCCTTCCTCGACTACCTCACCGGCCCCGAGGCCAGCGCCGTGTTCGAGGCGGTCGGCTTCTCCCCAATCAGCGAATAACATTCTGAATCAAGCGGGTGCAGTTCGCACCCGCCGATTTCGTATTTTACATCTTACAAATTCTGCGCTATAATAAAAGAAATTTGGGCTAAGGTGTATTCTTCCAACTGGCGATGTGACCGGCAGCGAGGAATTTTCGCGCTGAGCAAGACATTTTTCCGCAGGAATCCTGTCGTATTTCAAGGAAAAATGACGCGTGCAGCGTGAAAAGGCCCGCCGTCCGGGTGCGTTGACAGTTTTCGGATACGCCCTCGGAGTCGCTATGGATCTGTACCCGCTGTGGAATTCCCTGCGCATCGCAGGCATCAGTACCGTCATCATCTTCTTTCTCGGCATGTTCGCCGCCTATTTCATTGCCAAGACGCCGCGCCTCGTGAAGGGCGTGCTCGACGTCATCCTCACGCTGCCGCTCGTCCTGCCGCCCACGGTCGTAGGCTATCTGCTTCTGCGCGTACTGGGGCCGAAGCGGGCCATCGGCATGTGGCTTTTAAACACGTTCGGCCTCAAGCTGACCATGACCTGGTGGTCGGCCATCTTCGCCACCACGGTCGTCATCTTCCCGCTCATGTACCGCACGGCGCGCGGCGCGTTTGAGTCCTTTGACGAAACGCTTGCCTGGTCGGCCAAATCCATCGGCCTCTCCAACCACTATATCTTCTGGCGCATCCGCCTGCCCGCCTGCCGGCAGGGCATCCTGGCCGGCACGGTTCTGGCCTTTGCCCGCGCCCTCGGCGAATACGGCGCAACAAGCATGATCGCGGGCTATACACCCGGCCGTACCGCCACCATCTCCACCACGGTCTATCAGCTCTGGCGCACAAACGACGACGCACAGGCCTTTTTATGGGTGCTGGTGAACCTCGCAATCTCGTTCGTCGTGCTGCTCGCGGTCAATATGCTGGAAAAGCGGGAAGGCCGCCGCGCGAAAGGAGGGCGCTGAGATGTCTGTCTTTGTCGATATCGAAAAGCGCCTCGGCGACTTCCACCTGAAGGTCGCCTTTGAGGCTGAAAATGAAATTCTCGCCCTGCTCGGCGCATCCGGCTGCGGCAAGAGCATGACGCTTAAATGTATTGCCGGCATCGAGCGGCCCGACCGGGGCCGCATCGTCGTCGACGGTACCACGCTCTTTGACTCCGAACAGCACATCGACCTCTCTCCGCAAAAGCGGCGCACAGGCCTGATGTTTCAGAATTATGCCCTGTTCCCGAACATGACCGTCCTGCAAAACATCCGCGCGGGCGCCCGGCGCGAACCGGACAAGGCCAAACGCGAAGCCATGACTACCCGCCTGATGGAGCGCTTCCAGCTCCAGCCGCTGGCCCGACACTATCCCTCGCAGCTCTCCGGCGGCCAGCAGCAGCGCGTCGCGCTGGCGCGCATCCTGATCTCCGATCCGCAGATTTTGCTGCTCGACGAGCCCTTTTCAGCCCTGGATCCGCATCTTCGCTTCCGCCTGGAACGCGACGTACACGAAACGCTGCGCTCCTTCGGCAAGACGGCCATCCTTGTCTCCCACGACCGCGACGAGGTCTACCGCCTGGCCGACCGCATCGTGGTCATCGACCACGGCAAGATCGAAACAGCGGGTCTGAAGAAGGACGTCTTCCGCGCGCCAAAGACGCGCGCGGCGGCCGTGCTCACCGGCTGCAAGAACATCTCACGCGCCGCGCCGCTGCCGGGCGGTCTCGTCGAGGCCACGGACTGGGGCCTGACGCTGAAGTATCCCGGCTTCCGCGGCGCGTGCATCGGCATCCGCATGCACAATATTCTGCCCGGCCACGGAGAAAATGAAGTCCTCTGCGACGTCGCCGAGATCACCGAAAATCCCTTCTCCTTCACCGTCATGCTCCGCCCCGAAGGGCGGACGGACACTGTGCTGATCGGCTGGGAGATGGCAAAAGAGCTCTGGAATACGCTGCGGGCAGACCGTCTCTGGGTTCATTTCCCGTCAGATGCACTGCTTGCGCTGGAAGAAACGGAGGAAACCGCATGAAAAAAGTCAAGGTGCAGGATGCCGTCGGTCTGACGCTCTGCCACGATATCACCGCGATGCGCGACGGCTTTAAGGGCGCGGCCTTCAAGCGGGGCCACGTCATCGAGGAAGGCGACGTAGAAAAGCTGCTCGACCTCGGCAAGCGCACCGTCTTCATCTGGGAGGAAAACGCGGGCGAAATCCACGAGGAGGACGCCGCACGGCGCATGGCTGCCATGGCGCAGGTCGAGGGCTGCCATTATACCGAGCCGTCGGAGGGAAAAGTACTCCTCATGGCTGACCAGCGCGGCATGTTCCGCGTCGATACGGCGCTTCTGAACCAGGTCAACTCGATTGGCGACCTCACGATCTCGACGCTGCCGGATCATTTCCCCGTCGAGGCGGGCGACCGGCTGGCCTCGATGCGCATCGTCCCGCTCGTGACGCAGGAGACGCAGGTGATCGAGGCCGAGCGCCTCTGTCAGGGGAAACAGCTGCTCGATCTCCGGCCCTATCACGCGCGCAAAACCGGCGTCATCATCACCGGCTCTGAAATTTACACAGGCCGGATCCAGGATAAATTTGAGCCGGTCGTCCGGGCGAAGCTCGCGCACTATCCCGGCGAAATTCTCGACGTGACCATCTGCGATGACGACCTTGATATGATCGTGAACACGGCGAAGGGGGATCTGGCCCAGGGCGCGGATTTCCTGATCTTTACAGGCGGCATGTCCGTCGACCCGGACGATCTCACGCCCACGGCCATCCGCCGCCTCGGCGCAGAGATCATCACGCACGGCGTCCCGGCCCAGCCGGGCAATATGACGCTTGTGGCCTACCTTGGCGACGTGCCGATTCTCGGCGTCCCCGGCGCTGCCATCAGCATGCCGACGACGATCTTCGACGTGCTGCTCCCGCAGATCTACGCGGGCGACCGCCTGACGCATGAAGACCTCATCCGCCTCGGCGACGGCGGCCTCTGCCGCCTCTGCAAGCCGTGCCATTTCCCGGCTTGCACGTTTGGGCGCTATTGACGCTATGACCGATTCCTTTGGCCGCGCGATCACCTATCTGCGCGTCTCCGTCACGGAGCTGTGCAACCTCCGCTGCCAGTACTGCATGCCCGCCGAGGGCGTCTGCAAGCGGCGGCATGAGGACATGCTGACGGAGGAGGAGCTGCTGCGCGCCGTGCGCATCGCCGCGCAGCTCGGCATCACCAAGGTGCGCGTCACCGGCGGCGAGCCGCTTGTGAAAAAAAATATTCTTTCCATCTGCCGCGGCATTGCCGCAATTCCCGGCATTCAGGAGCTCTGCCTGACCACAAACGGCACGCTGCTTCCATCCATGGCCAACGACCTGCGCGCAGCGGGCGTCCACCGGATCAACCTCAGCCTCGATACGCTGAACGCGGAAAAATATGCCCGTATCACCCGCATCGGCCGCTTGGACGACGCACTGCGCGGGCTGACCGCAGCCCTTTCTGCCGGGTTCGACCGCGTAAAGCTGAACGCCGTCCTGCTCGGCGGGTTCAACGACGATGAGATCCCGGCCCTCGCCGGACTCACAAGAGAATATCCCGTCGATGTCCGCTTTATTGAGTGGATGCCGATGGGCCAGCGCCCGCCGGGAGTCTGTCCGCTGGACTGCGGCGCGGTGTTAAAGGCCCTGCCGGAGCTGACGGCCCTGCCGCCGGACGGCGGCGTGGCAGAACGATATAGGCTGCCGGGCGCGCGCGGGTATGTTGGCCTGATCCGTCCCATCAGCTGCCAGTTCTGCGCGGGCTGCAACCGCCTCCGTCTCACGGCAGACGGCAAGCTGAAGCCCTGCCTGCACAGCGGGCAGGAGTTCTCCATCCGCGGGCTGGACGAGGAAGCAATGCGCGCGCAGTTTCTGCGCGCCATCCGGGAAAAGCCGGCGCAGCACGCGCCGCTTGACCTCGCACATCAGAGCGAGGCTGGCCGGAACATGAACGAGATCGGAGGCTGAGATGGCGGATTTTACACATTTTAACGACCAGGGCCGCGCGCGGATGGTGGACGTCGGGGAAAAGGACGTCACGCACCGCGAGGCCGTTGCCGCCGCGCGCGTCCTGGTGAACCGGGAAACATTCGACCTCATCCGCTCCGGCGGCGTGAAGAAGGGCGATGTGCTCACGGTCGCGCAGGTGGCGGGCATTCTGGGCGCCAAGCGCACGCCGGAGCTCATCCCGATGTGCCACCCGGTGCCAATCTCCGGCGTTGACCTTCGGCTCACGCTGGACGAGATGCGCTGCTCCGTCGAGATTACGGCCTCGGCAAAATGCGACGGACGGACGGGTGTCGAAATGGAGGCCCTGACGGCCGCGTCCGTCGCGGCGCTCACAGTCTATGACATGTGCAAGGCCGTCCAGCGCGACATGGTCATCACCGACGTCCGCCTGCTCTCCAAATCCGGCGGCGTCCACGGAGATTTTCAAAGGGAGGAATCTTAATGCGATATACCGCAGCGGTCATCACCGTCAGCGACAAGTGCTCGCGCGGTGAGCGGGAGGACACGAGCGGCCCGATGCTCTGCACGCTTCTGGCGCAGAATGAATGCGAGGTCGTGCAGCGGGCGCTCGTCCCCGATGAGAAAGAACAGATCCAGGCCGCGATCCGCCGCTGCGCGGACGAGCTGCGCGTGCAGCTCATCCTGACGACGGGCGGCACCGGCTTTTCCCCGCGCGACATCACGCCGGAGGCCACGGCGGAGCTCATCGAGCGCGCCACGCCCGGCCTGCCGGAGCTCATGCGAAGTGAGAGCTGCAAAATTACGCCGCGCGGCTGCCTGTCCCGCGGGATCGCGGGCATTCGCGGCGGCAGTCTGATCCTCAACCTGCCGGGCAGCGAAAAGGCTGCACGGGAGAATTTTGAGGCGGTGCTTCCGGCGCTCGGCCACGGGCTTGAAATGCTGCGCTCCGCCGGTTCGGCAGACTGCGCGGCGAAGCCTGAAAAGCAGACCGCCCCAAGCCTTGATCTCTGGCTCCGTGAGGCGAAGGCCAGCCCCGAAGGAGCGGAGTGCGGCATGTACCTGTTCCACAACGGCGTCGTCCGCGCGACAGCCAAGCGCACCGCCCGCCTTGGCGAGGATGCGCCGCCCGTGCGCGGCATGGCCTTTGACTACGACGAGGTGAAGGTTGCATCTGCAATCGAAAATGCCCGCGCCATGCCCGGCATCCGGTATGTCCGTGTTTGGCTGAACCGCGGGAAGCTCGCGGTCGGGGATGACATCATGCTCGTCCTCGTCGGCGGCGACATCCGCCCGCACGTGGTCGACGCGCTGCAAGCACTCGTCGAAGAAATCAAAACGTACTGCGTCACCGAGACGGAGCAATACTGAGGAGGGAACCAACATGAAAATCGGATTCATCGGCTTCGGCAGCATGGGCCGCGCCATTGCAGAAGGCCTGCTTGCCAGAAATGTCTGCGCGCCGGAAGAGATCTACGCCTGCGCCGGACATTTTGATAAAGTAAAAGAGATCGCCAATCAGCTCGGCATCCATGCGGCCGAAACGGCTGCAGAGGTTGCAAAGTCGGCGGATATCGTCATCCCGGCGGTCGTCCCGGGCATTTTGGAGGCGGTTTTGCGCCCGGTTTTGCCCATTTTGCAGAAAAAACTCGTTGTCTCCATCGTCAGCGGCTGGGATTTTGCCAGGTATGAAGCCTTTCTCGCCCCCGGCACGCACCATATCAGCACCATCCCCAACACCCCCATCGCCATCGGCGAGGGCGTCCTCGCCTGCGAGTCGACGCACAACCTGACCGAGGCAGAATATGCGCAGTTCTGCGATATGTTTGGCAAGATTGCCCTGATCGTCCCGGTCACGGCAGCGCAGTTTGGCCCGGCGGGCACGCTCGGCGGCTGCACGCCGGCGTTCACCGCGATGTATCTCGAGGCCCTCGGTGACGCAGGCGTCAAATACGGCCTGTCCCGCGCAGCGGCCTATCAGATGGCTGCGCAGGTGCTCATCGGCACGGGCATGCTCTATCTGGAGAGCGGCCTGCACCCCGGTGCGCTGAAGGACGGCGTCTGCTCGCCCGGCGGCACAACGATCCGCGGCGTGGCGGAGCTGGAAAAGCGTGCCTTCCGCGGGACGGTAATCTCCGCGGTTGACGCCATCGAGGGCCGCTGAGCCTCCATCCATAAAAACGTCCGAAGATCTCCGATCCTTCGGGCGTTTTTGGAATTTTCCGGCGTTTTCTCCGTTTTTTGCCCGTATCTATCTGAAGGGAGGAAAATACCATGACTGAATGGGAAAAGCTGCAAAGCGGGCAGGTCTACAACGATTTTTCTGACGAGCTTTTTCAGCGCCGCGTCGCCGCAAAAAAACTGTTCCGCGCCTACAACCAAACGGGCGACGAGGATACCGCACTCCGGCGTGAGCTGCTGACCAGGCTGCTCGGATCCGTCGGCGACGGTGTCCTGATCGAGCCCGACTTCCACTGCGAGTTCGGCAAAAACATCACCATTGAGGACAACGTCTATCTCAACTTCGGCGCCGTTATTTTAGACTGCGCGCCGGTCTTCATCGGGGCCAATACGCTCTCCGGGCCAAATCTTGGCATCTATGCGGTCAACCATGCGCTCGACGCAGAAGCGCGCATCCACGGCGGCTGCACCTCCCGCCCGGTTCATATTGGGCGAAACGTCTGGCTCGGCGGCGACGTCAAAATTCTCGCGGGCGTCACCATCGGCGACAACACCGTGATCGGCGCCGGGAGCGTTGTCACCAAGGACATCCCGGCCGGCGTCATCGCCGTGGGAAATCCCTGCCGGGTGCTGCGCCCAATTACAGAATCCGACCGCACCGGCTACCGCCGCCCGGACAATCCTTGATCCTTCCAAGTAAAATACCCCGGCGCGCCGATGTTCGGTGCGCCGGGGTGTCAGCGTGTCGAAAAAGCCTTTTTCGCCCCGCTGCCGTCCAGTTTTTTGAACTTTAAAAAGTTCAAAAAACTGCTTGATTGAACGCGAAAGGGGCTCTTTGCCCCTTTCACTCTATCCCCGCTGCTCTATTGCGGAGCTGCATTTTATTATTTTTTGACAGTCTCAAACACCCCGGCGCGCCGATGTTCGGTGCGCCGGGGTGTCAGCGTGTCGAAAAAGCCTT
>OIWS01003796.1_pt1 | contig 10281 bp, 6 predicted proteins | sample 1587611 | NCBI WGS metagenome assembly OIWS01 (sample SAMEA3888919, study PRJEB22519) | human gut metagenome | biome: human gut; feature: human-associated habitat; material: faeces | place: Denmark | collected 2010 | reverse complement strand
CGATTCCTCTCGCGACTAAAGTCGCAAGTTTCCTCGCGGCATTTCTATGAAAAGGAGGAGAAAAAGGAAAAATTCTGCCGTGAGCAGGGCGGCGGGCGGCATCAAGGGGGCCACCGTCGACCCACCCCACACCTTCGCAGCCAAAGGCGAAAAAAGGCCCGCCAAAATCACGGCGCCGCAGAGCGCACGTCCCCTGCGTCCCGCCACCGCGGGGCACACCGTCCGCACATAAACCAGAAGCGCCAAGAGAGGAAGCGCCGCCCACATCACGTAACGCATCGTCCGCCTCAGTGCGCTTCTCGGAGCCTGGCTTCGGGAATCGAAAGCCGCACCGCCGTCCCGTGCGGAAACACGGCGGCGTCCACCGGCCCGATCTCCACTGTCGCGCCGATCTTTTCCGCACGCTCGCGCATGATGTTCATACCGACATGGCGCTTACTTTTTTCCGCCAAAATCGCTGTATTGATTCCGACGCCGTTATCCATCACCGTCACGTTGAAGTCGCGGCCGAAATCAATTTCAATCCGCACGGCCGTCGCCTGAGAGTGCTTGCGAATGTTCGCCAACGCTTCCTGAACAATGAAAATTACCTGCAGTTGCGCCTTGTCGGACAACCCCGGATCCCGGCCTCGGCTCACGATTTCCGCCTTCAGTTTCGTCTGCAGCTCAAAGCGTTCGATCGCCGTATGCAGCGCCGTACTGAAATCTTCCTTGTGCAGTCGCTCACGGAAATTCAAGAGGAGTTCCCGAACGTCTTCATAGCATTCCTGCACCCCAGTCTTAATCTGAGACACCGTGTCGTTCACGAGCCCCTCGTCATGACTCTTTATGCCCGAGACCAAAAGCTGCACCTGCAGGTTCAGGAACGACAACGACTGCGCAATGGAGTCGTGCAACCCCTGCGCCATAAGCGTGCGTTCCTGTACTACGGCATACTGCTGGTCGCGCTCAATGAGGCGCACGTTGTCCACGGCCACTCCGAGGTGCGCTCCAAAACTCTCGTAAAGCCGCATCTGCTGCCCGGAAAGCGCCGTCGGACCGCCGTAGTAAAGCGCAAAAATCCCGATGTCTTTTGAGCCGTTTCTGACGTGGAAAAGATAAAGCGACTTAAAGCGCCTCACCTCCGTTCTTTCCCTCAGGAGGGCAAGGACATCCCGCGGCGTTTCCGGCGTCACCTTCACCGGCAATTCACCCGTGATGACGTCGTGAAACGCCTCAATCGGGAGTTTTTCCGCCGTCCAGCGGGCAAAGAGCGTTTCCGGCAAGTCGTTTGCGGCCGCGAGTTCCAAACACTGCGTTTTCGCGTTGACGAGGAACACCGCACAGGCGCCTGCCGACGTAAAGCGCATCAGGCGAGACGTAAATCCTTCGCACATTTCGTCCACCGAATGCTGCCGCGACAGGTAGGACGAAAATTCGTAAAGCTGTGCGAGGTTGCGGTTCTTTTCTTCCACTGCCGCCGTTTTTTCTGCAACCTTCTCTTCCAAATTGTCCACCAAACCTTCCAGGCGCTCGGCCATGGCATTAAAGCCGCTGCCGATCTGTTGGAATTCGCACCCGACCCCGGACAAATCTACGCGAGCCCGGAGATTGCCGCGCGTCACGGCGGCAATGCCTTCTCCCAAGCGTTCAATCGGGCGGATCACCCACCGCAGCAACAGCGCCATGATGACGAAAAGGCTTCCGATTGCAAGCACAATCACCGCCAACTGAATCCAGCGCTGCTGCCAATAAAGGGACTGCCGGCTCTTTTGGATGGTTTTCTGCAGAGCTTCCATCTTGTCGATGAAGTAGCCGAACTTCACGCTTGAGACCGCCCGTCCACTTTCCTTAGCTTGGGTAAAAAGCGGGAGGATATGCCCCAACCAAGCGTTGTTGATGTCTTGAATCTGAGACGGATCCGGTTTAGGAATGATGAGGTCAAACCCCTGCCAATCATCCCCACTCTCCAAATGCCGCAATTCATCCACAAACTGCCGCAGTTCGATGTCGTAATTGGTGGGGGCGCTTGCTCTGTCCACCGACACGTTGAGCCGATAGACGAGGGTTTTCATATTCTCCAACCGGTTGATGGCGGTAGACCCCGCCTCCAACTGCCACCCCAATACCACGGTATACGCTAAGAGAAGCCCGATAAACGTCACCCACAACGCCGTCAACGTCAAGAGGCGATTGGAGAGCGACCCCGCCATCTCGACAAAGCGCTCCCTCAGAGAAAAAGTTTCCGTCGCAGCCATATTTTTCAGTTCGTCACTTCACGTCAGAAAAGTTTCGGTTCGAGTTCTTCCTCTTCGGCAACCGACCCGTCGTCCTTTTTAGGTAAGGGCGCCAACCCCGTTGCCGTAAAGCGGATGGCGAGTACCTTCCCCTTACGGGCCCGACGCCCGAAGAATTCGAGCCATTCATTTTTGACCAAGGTCTTCTGCCGCACGGTGCTTCGCCCCTGTCCCGTCACGATGCACCCTGCGTCCGAAACCGGAAGCACGGCCGTCAGCTTCTCGCCGTCGTTCAACCCCATGAGGATCACGCCCTTGCCGCCGCCGTTCAATTCCCGGAGTTCCTCCAAGTCAAAGACGAGAAGCCGTCCTTCTTCAGAAAGACACGCCAACTTCGGCGTCGCCGCGGTCGTCGTCAGGGGCGGCATGACCCGCGCCCCGTCGTCCGTCTTCACGAAGGTACGCCCCGCCTTCATGCGGGAGAACAAATCCTTCAGGCGGCATTTGAGTCCGAACCCGTTGTCCGTCACGAGCACCACCGTTTCCTCCCCGCTGCCCGCGAGGTACCCCACGATGTCGGTACCGGCTTCAAGTTCAATGAAACTCGCGACAGGGAGTCCGTCCCCGCGGGCGCTCGGAAGCTGCGAAACCGAAATCGAGTAAGCGCGGCCGTTGCTTCCCACCGCCACCAGGGTATCCGCCGACATGCATTCCAAGGCCGTCATAAAGGCGTCACCCACTTTGTAATTCATGAGCGTCGCATCGTGCCCGTGTCCCGTGCGGGCACGCACGTAGCCCTTTTCGGAAATCACGACCGTCACCGGTTCATTCACGACGTTTTGGGTGACGACCGCCTTTTGGGCCGCTTCCACGAGCGTGCGGCGTTTGTCCCCGTAAGCCTTCACAGCTTCCTTCGTTTCCTTGGCAATGACGCGTTTCAGAACCCGCTCGTCCCTGAGGATCTTCTCAAGCGTCGCCTTCTCGTCGCGCAGATCAGCCATTTCCTTCTGAATCCGCTCGTATTCGAGGTTGGCGATCTGCCGAAGACGCAGTTCGAGAATGTCTTCGACCTGTTCGTCGGTGAGACCGAATTCCTTTTTGAGCACCTCCGCCGGCTTTTCTTCAAACCGGATGATTTCAATCACGCGCTCAATGTTGTCGCAGCAAATAGTGCGGCCTTCCAAAATGTGCAGACGGGCGTTTACCTTCGCAAGTCGCGCTTCGGTACGAGCGCGGACGATCCCCATACGAGCCGCCGTCCATTCGCGCAGGATCGTAAGAAGCCCCTTTTGCGCGGGACGCCCGTCGGTACCGATCATCACGAGATTAATCGGCGCATTACTTTCCAAAGACGTGTTGGCAAGGAGCGTATTCACAAAGACGTCCCGATCGATTTTGGACGTCTTCGGTTCAAACACAAGCCGCACGGGCTGATCTTTGTTGCTCTCGTCTCGCATTCGGTCAAGAATCGCGAGCATCGCGGCTTTGGCCTGCTGCTGCTCCGCCGAGAGCGTCTTCTTGCCGGCTTTGGGCTTCGGATTGGTGATTTCTTCAAGTTCGGCCAACACGGTTGTTGCCGATGCCGCAGGCGGCAACTCATCCACCACCAACTGCCACTGGCCGCGCTGCAGATCTTCGAAGTGGTAACGCGCCCGCATGCGGAAACTGCCGCGACCGATGTCGTACGCCGCTCGAATTTCAGAGGCCGACGAAATAATCTGAGCGCCCCCCGGAAAGTCGGGAGCAGGTACCAGCGAGAGTACTTCATCGAGCGTCGCATCGGGCTTTTCAAGCAAAAGGAGCACGGCCTGCGCGACTTCCTTCAAGTTATGCGGCGGAATTTCAGTTGCCATCCCCACGGCGATGCCGCTTGCGCCGTTCAACAAAATCAACGGGAGTTTTGCGGGCAGTACCGTCGGTTCTTTCAGGGTGCCGTCGTAGTTGGCAATGAATTCGACGTCGTTGCTGTCCAATTCGTCCAAAAGAAGCCCCGCCAATTTCATCAGACGCGCCTCGGTGTAGCGCATCGCCGCGGGGCCGTCCCCGTCGCGGCTGCCGAAATTGCCTTTACCGTCCACCAAGGGGTAACGCATCGAAAACGGCTGCGCCATGCGTACCATGGCGTCGTACGCGGACTGATCCCCATGCGGATGGTATTTACCCAACACTTCACCCACGACGCGCGCGGACTTCGTGTAGCGATCCGCGGCCGACAAGTGCATGCGCTGCATGGCGTACAAAATGCGGCGCTGCACGGGCTTCATCCCGTCTACGACGTCCGGCAGCGCGCGGCTCTTTACGACCGACAAGGCATATTCCAAGTAGGCGCGCGCCGCGTAATGCGCAAGCGTCAACGACTCGCCGTCCCCGTCCTTCGGGGGGAGGTCGCCCGCAAGCGCCTCGGGAAGCCGGCTTTTGGCGGCCGCAGGCAGGACCGCACCGACCGCTTTCTCTTCTTCCGCCGGTTCAACGTCCAAAACTACGGCTTCGGCCGCCGGCGTTTTCGCTTCCGGAAGCGTTTCCGTCGCAAAGAGTTCCGACGTATCGGACACGGGTTTCGTCATAGTGTTGTTACTCCCACAAGGCACATTTCTGGAAATCATTCGGCAGGAACCGCCACACTTTCCGCAACTTTTCCTATTCCTAAAACGGCGTCGGGATTAATGTCCCTCAGGCGCCGGTTCATCACATTGGTTCGGGTCTTTAACTGCGCTAAGTCTTTGGTGACGTTTTCAACGCGCTTATCTACGGCGCTCACGGCGTCCGTGAACCTTTCGAATTCGGTTTTTACCTGCGCGAGCAAACGCCAGACTTCAGCACTTTTTTCTTCAATCGCAAGCGTCCTGAAGCCCATCTGCAGGCTGTTTAATAAGGCGGCCAAGACCGTAGGCCCCGCCACCGTCACGTGACATTCGCGCTGCAGCCGATCCACGAGTCCCGGAATCTTTAAGACTTCCGCCCAGAGGCTTTCCACCGGCAGATAGAGCACGGCAAATTCCGTGGTGTACGGGACTTCCACGTATTTTTCTCGAATCTTCTTCGCTTCCGAAAGCATTCGGTTTTCCAGCCCTTTGAGACTCGCCTTTACGGCGTCGGCGTCTGCGGCGTCGCTCGCCGCGAGAAGTCGTTCGTAGTCTTCCAAGGGAAATTTCGAGTCAATCGGGAGATACACCGTTTCCCCCGTTTTCCGACCCGGCAGCTTCACCGCAAATTCCACGCGTTCCGACGCGTGGGGACGCGTAGCGACGTTGGTGTCGTATTGCTCGGGCGTCAGGATGTCCGCAAGAATCATCGCAAGCTGCACTTCGCCGAACGTCCCGCGCGTTTTGACGTTGGTCAGAACGCGCCGCAGTCCGTCCACGTTCTGTGCCATTTCACGCATTTCGCCCAACCCCCGATGCACGGCTGCCAACTGTGCTTCCACCGTCTTAAAGCTCGCGGAAAGCCGTTCGCTCAACGTATCCTGCAGTTTTTCTTCCACCGTCGCCCGTACGGCGTCCGCCGCCTCACGGTTCGTCTGACGGACAACGGCCAACTGTTCGGCAACGTGCGCCTTGAGTTCGGAAACGGCCCGCGTCAACTCGGCACTGCCCGCCGTTTGTTCTCTCTGAAAAAGCGCTAATTGCTGCGTCACGGCCTGCAGCATCTCCCGATCACGAACGCCCTGACATTCCTGCGCATGCGTCAGGCGCTCCGTCAGCGTCATCGCCGCCGCATGCTGCTCATTTTGAATGGCGTCACTCACGGCGAGAAGATCACTTCGTACGGCGTTAACCTGCACCGTGAGCGCCGTACGGTCTTCATTACGGTTCTTTTCCAAAGCAGCGGCGAGTGCTTCGGCAAGTTCCCGGCCGAATGCCGCCTGGCGAGTACTCTGCGAAAAAGAACGAACGAGCAGCGCTAGGAGCAAAATAACGACTAAGCCCAAAAGCACCACTGCCGCCGTCAAGAGCGGATTCGTCGAAAAAAGCACGGTGGTCATGGCGTTCGGCTAGACGTCGACTTCCACATCGTCGCCGTGCAGTTCCATCCACTCACGGCGCCCGGCAGCTTCACCCTTAGCCATCAGGAGCGACATTACGGCGTCCGTCGACGCCCGCGCCACATCCCCCAGGGTGACGGGCAACAGACGCCGCGTATCCGGCCGGAAAGCCGTTTCACTCAACTGCTCTTCCATCATTTCGCCCAAACCTTTGAAGCGGGAGATGACGAGTTTTTCTTCGGGAAGGCCGTCCTTTTTGAGTTTGGCAAGCGTCCGTGCGAGTTCTTTGTCATCGAGACAGTAGATATTCTTCGCCGGTTTATTGCGCACCTTCGGCACGTCCACACGGAAAAGCGGGGGCTGCACGATGTAAACGTGGCCCTGCTCGATCAAACTCGGAAAATGCCGATAAAAGAGCGTCAGAAGCAGTACCTGAATGTGGCTCCCGTCCACGTCGGCATCGGCGAGGATGCAGATTTTGCCGTAACGCAGTCCCTTTAAATCCGCGTCCTCCCCGGGTTTGTGCGGATCCACCCCCACCGCAACCGCAATGTCGTGAATCACCTGAGACGCAAAAATCCGATCGTTTTCGACTTCCCACGTATTCAGAATTTTGCCTCGCAGCGGAAGAATCGCCTGGCACTCCTTGTCTCGCCCCTGTTTGGCGGTACCGCCCGCGCTGTCGCCTTCGACGAGAAAGAGTTCATTGCGGGAAAGATCCGTACTTTCGCAGTCAGTGAGCTTACCGGGGAGCACGGCGACCGTCGTTCCCTTCTTCTTTTCCACTTTCTGCGCCTGGCGTTGTCGCTTTTTGGCCTGATCAATCACGAGTTCGGCAAGTTTCTTCCCGTCTTCGACGTGATCATTCAACCAATATTCAAACTGCGGACGCACAAACCCCGAAACCAACCGCAGCGCATCGCGGCTCGTCAGTTTCTCTTTCGTCTGCCCCTGGAACTGGGGATCCAAGGCCTTACAGGACAGGACGAAACTCGCGCGGGCAAAAACGTCTTCGGCAAGAAGCTTCACGCCCTTCGTCATGAGACCGTGCGCTTCCATAAAAGCCTTCATGGCCCCGAAAAGTCCGTCCCGCAGCCCCGCCTCGTGCGTGCCGCCTGCGGGCGTCGGAATGAGGTTCACAAAACTCTCACGGGTAAGTCCCCCTTCCGTCGTCCAAAGTACGACCCAGGCGGCGCCTTCGCCCGCCGCAAACCCTTCCGTCGTCTCATCGGCCCAGCCTTCGGCTTCAAACGCGGGCACCACCGCCGGATCGACGACTTCGGCCAAAAGATATTCCTTCAAGCCGCCGTCGTACTTCCAGTGCTGATCGGTGCCGTTTACTTCGTTGACGTACGTGACGGACGCGCCCGGCAACAGAACGGCTTTACTTTTCAAAAGCCGCACGAGGGACGCTTCCGGAATTTCCGCCGAATCAAAATATTTGGGATCGGGGCGACAGGTGACGCGCGTTCCCGTGGCACTCTTCGCTTTCGGGCTCTTTTTGGCGGAAAGCGGTCGGACGACTTCGCCCCCTTCAAATCCGATGTCAAATTCCTGCCCCTCGCGCCAAACCGTAACGTCCATCGAAAGACTCAGGGCATTCGTCACCGACACACCTACGCCGTGCAGCCCCCCGGAAAACGTATAGGCGCCCCCCGAAGTCTTATCAAATTTGCCACCCGCGTGAAGCTGCGTGAAGACGAGTTCAACCGTGGGAACCCCCTCCGTGGGGTGAATCCCCGTCGGGATGCCGCGACCGTCGTCTTCCACGGTAATCGAGGCGTCTGCGTGCCGAGTAAGCGTAATTTTCGTACCGAACCCCGCGAGAATTTCATCGCTCGCGTTATCAATCACTTCCTGGATAATGTGCAGGGGATTGTCCGTGAGGGTGTACATCCCCGGACGCTGCCGCACGGGTTCCAACCCCTTTAAGACACGAATGGAAGATTCCTGATAGTCTGAATTGCGCTTACGGACAGCCATGGTGAGGACGAAAGAAAGGAAATGAGAAACGGGGGGATTCTACCGAGCCGTCGGCGCCCGGCAAAGAAAAGCGGACGAAAGCCACCGCTCCGCCCGCCTCCGAACAAGCCGAAAAATCAAATCGTCATGATCGTCTTGCGGTAGTGAATGAGCTCGTCGATACTTTCCTGAATGTCGCTCAAAGCCTGATGCTGCGTGGACTTCTTAAAGCTCGTGACGGCTTCGGGCTTCCAGCGCTTGGCGAGTTCCTTCAGGGTCGAAACGTCGATGCTGCGGTAGTGAAAGAAGTTCTCAAGCCGCGGCATCCACCGCGCCATAAAGCGCCGATCCTGCCCGATCGTGTTGCCGCACATCGGCGACTTGCCGGCAGGTACGAATTTCTTAAAGACTTCCAAACACATATCGGTCGCCTTTTCTTCGTCGATCGTGCTTTCCAAGCAGCGCTTCACGAGTCCCGAGCGCGTATGCGTTTCCGTATTCCACGCATCCATGCTCTCCAGGATTTCCGCCGGCTGGTGGATGGCAATCACCGGGCCTTCATGGAGAATATTGAGCTGGGCGTCCGTAATGATCGCCGCAATTTCAAGAACGCGGTTCACTTCGGGCTGCAGCCCCGTCATTTCCATATCGATCCAGATGAGGTTGGTATCGGAAAAACGCGGATCTCGTTCAATGGTATTGGCCATAATAAAAATTTCTCGCTTCTAAAATGCGCCCGGCGCGTTCACAAATGCGCACAAAGCCGCTATTCTTATCGGTTGATTCTTCATTTTACTCTGACCTCGGACATGTCCGACATCGCCCATCTTCTCAACGCCTCGTTTCTGGGACTCATCGCTCTCTACGTCTGCCTGCAGACGGCGCTCACCATTGCGCAGGTGCGTTCCGCCGAACACGCGGCAGACAAACTTCCCGCTGCGTTTCGAGCGAGCGTCCCGCTCGCGCTGCACCGCAAAGCCGCGGACTACACCGGGGAAACGGCGCAGGCCGATCTCGTAAACGCCTATTTAGGGGCCCTCATCTGCCTCGTGCTTACGCTCGGCAACGGCTTTAACCTTCTCGCCGCAGGCACCATGGCCGTTTTCGGAGCGGGACTCTTCTCGCAGTTTACGATGTGCCTCACGGTGCTCATCGTTCTTGCCGTCATTGATTTTCCGCTCGCCTGGTGGAAGGACTTTCGGATCAACGAACGCTACGGCTACGAAAAAATGCGCTCGGGCACATGGATCCGCCGCAAACTCATCGACTCCGCCGCGGGACTTCTCGTCGAAGCGCCGATCCTTTTGGGCGCGCTCTACATTCTCGACATCGCAAGCTACGCCTGGTGGATGTTCGCCTTCTTTGTTTCCGTCGTCTGGCTCGCTTGGCGCCTCTTCATCCGCACGGATTGGATCGCCGGGTACGCTCCCGACGTCACCCCGATGGCAGACGGCCCCGACAAAACGCGCCTCATGCGTTTTGTGGCAAAACTCGGTCTTCCGACCGCGGAAATCTGCGTGAGTCCGAAACCCGCCGGTTGGCGCCTGGGGAACGCCTATTTCTGCCGCCGGCCGCTTTATCCCCGACGCCTCGTTATCTTTGAAGACGCCGTGAGGCAACTCAAAGGCGACGAACTCCTGGCAGTCGTCGCCTGTGCCGCCGGCCGCATCAACCGCTGGCACAAACCCGTGCGGTTTCTCTTTTTTACGGCGTTTTCTCTTCTATTCTGGTGGGGATTTTCGCTTCTCGCAGTGTGGCCCGATTTTTATGCGATGATGAACATCGAACCGTCGCTTGCCGTCGTTCACGGTTCGGTAAATCCGGGGCTGCTGCTCCTTATCACGCTCACGGTGGTTCCCATTGCGCTTTACCCGTTGGTGCTCTTCGTGCATGCCTTCACACGGCTTCTTGACTACGATGAAGATGAGTATGCCGTGCAGACCGTCGGTTCCAAACCCTTTATCCGAGCGCTCGTGAAACTGCATCGGGATTACCGGAATACGCTTACGCCGAGCCGCTTTTTTTCGCTCGCGAACCACATCCGACCGCACGTCACGCAGCGAATCACCGAAGCCTTCATCGACGAACAGAAAATCAAACGGGCGCAGCAGACCGCTCGCC